>Ga0326597_10006528_pt1 | contig 15960 bp, 19 predicted proteins | sample RVTome_12_FD_203789 | JGI IMG/M metagenome (GOLD analysis project Ga0326597, IMG submission 203789) | Soil microbial communities from uranium-contaminated site in the Upper Colorado River Basin, Wyoming, United States - RVT100D185 | ecosystem: Environmental > Terrestrial > Soil > Contaminated >...
TGGGATGAGCGCGGCCGGCGCGGCCTGCTGGCGCTGATTCGCCGCATCGAGCGCGTCCGCGACGGACGCGATCGGCCGCGCCAGCCGCGAACGGCCCGGCTCGTCCTGCGCCGCTCCTCGTCGCCCGGGCGCTGACCCGCTACCGGCCGCGCGGGCGCTGACCCGCTACCGGCCGCGCGGGCGCTGACCCGCGCCCCCGACCCGGCGGCACGGCCCCGGTCGCCGTCGTACGCTTGATCGGATGTCGGCCACCGTCGAGTCCCTGACCGCCCGCACGAGCGGGGCCCTCGAGGCAGTCGCGGTCGTCGCGGGTACGGTCGAGGACGAGTGGCAGTACGTGACAGACCTCGTCGCGGCCTGGAGTGCGCGGCTCGCCACCGTGGGTTCCGCGAGGCTCGACGAGATGGCCCCGGAGCCGGTCGAGTCTGCCGTCGATCGGGTCATCGAGGAGGCGCTCCTCGTAACGGACCCGCATCGGGCGATCGACTGGCTGTCCACCCTGTCGCAGGTCGTCCTCGTCGCGCTCGACGAGCGCGGTTGAGTGATGCGCTTCCAGGATGCCGCAGTCGACGCGCGCGCGGTCGTCTACGCGGGGATCCAGGCGGACCCGCTGGTGGCCGAGGCCGCCGACCTGCTGACCGACGCAAACCCGGCCCAGCGCGTCCTGGCCCGGGCGGTAATGAACGGGGAATCGACCGATCCGGCCGCGTGGCGGACGATGTTCCCCACACTCTTCGGCGGCGCTGCGGAGCCCGCGCTGCGCGCGCGATCCGAGGCGATCCTTCGGGCTTCGCTCCGGGTCGCGGAACGCGGCGAGGCGGTCCGCAGCCAGTTCCGCGGCGCGATCGTCGAATCCCTGACGGAGCGGCTCCTTGCCCGCAGGGCGGGCCCTGCCGTGCGGCGCGAGCGCCGGATCCTGTTCGACGGCGTTCGGGCGGAGATCCACCCGTACGACGTGACGGTCGAGTCGGCAACCCCGGAGGCGTACGACTGCAAGTGGGGCGCCCGCGGGATCAACCCGGAGGTGCTCCTCCAACTTGCGTCGGCGCGGTCGAACGCGGCAACCGAGGGCGTCGAGCTGGTGGTCTCGCTCGTGGTCTTCGACGCCCACCGATCGTGCCTCGTCCGGCTCGCCCGACTGGGGGGCGCGGCCGGCGGGATGGGCCTCGTCGCGCTCGAGACCCTGCGCGGCCTGGCGCGGCCGCGGCCTGCCCCGGCGCCACCCGGCGGTCCGCGGTGAGCGAACCGGCCGGCCTCCGGTCGACGACCGGTACCCCGCGGCCCTACCGCCACGTCTATCGCGTCCGCTTCGACGAGGCGGGGGTCGACGGCCTCCTCAGAGCGTCGACGCTCCTGCGCTACGTCCAGGATGTCGCCTGGGTCCACTCGGAGCGACTCGGCTTCGACCGCGCCTGGTACGAGGAGCGCGGGATCGCCTGGCTCGTTCGCGCGGCGGAGGTCGCCGTACTCGGGCGGATCCCGATGGGCGCGTCGCTCGAGCTGACGACGGACGTCGTCGGTCACCGCAAGGTCTGGGCGCGCCGCCGCTCGGAGGCGTACCTCGACGGGCAGCTCGTGGGCTGGATCCACACGGACTGGGTCCTCGTCGACCGGCGCGGCGCGCTCGCCCGCATTCCGCCCGAGATCGGCGCCGCCTTCCCGAACCCGGTCGCCGACTTCCCGATCGGCCGTGTCGACCTGGGGGACCGGGACGGCGACGGAGCGACGGAGCGCTCGTTTCGCGTCCGGGCGCACGAGCTGGACCCGAACGGCCACGTCAACAACGCCGCCTATGTCGACTGGCTCGAGGAATCGATCCCGGACGAGGACGCCGCGCGGTGCCTACCTCGACGATATCGACTCGAGTACGCCGCGGCTGCCGGTCCGGACGGCGAGCTCGCCGCGTCCACCTGGCCCGATGGGCCGTCCTGGAACCACCGGTTGCGCGCGCCCGGCGGCGCGGAACTCCTCCGAGCACGCCTCGAGCCCTGATCGGTCGTCGTCCGGCCGCACCCGTCCACGCCGCCCAGGTGGTGTCGGCGGTCACCACCGGTGTCCCGGCGCACCGCTCCGGACCATGCACCAGTTCACCGCTCCGCGCGGCAACCGGGACCATCCCGTCACGCGCGGATGGGACGTGCCCGCGCGCACCGGTGCGGCCGGTCACGGTCCCGTCCGGGCTGCCTCCGTGGCTGACGAAGACGCTATGGCGCTGCGGCGGGCCGCAACCTAGAGTCCGAGCACGAACCCGCCGCTGCGCACGACGGCACACCGCCGCGCACGACGGCACCGCCGGGGAACCGGCACACCGCCGGGGGCACCAGGAAGCGCATGGATCCGACGCCCGTCACGACCGTCCACGCCGAACCCGCCCAAAGGCGGAGTCGGCGTCGCGCGGGCGTCGGCCGCGCTTCGCTCGCGGTGGCGGCAGCCACGGCGCTCGTGCTCGTGCTCCTGCCGTCCGCGGTGCTCGCCGCGAAGCCGAGCGCGCCACCCGGCCAGGAGAAGAAGGAGACCCCGCCCCCCGCGCCGATCGTCACACCGGCCCCGACCCCCAAGCCGACGCCGGCGCCGGTCGTCACTCCTGCGCCCCCTCCCACGCCGGCGCCGACCCCGGTCGTCGATCCCACCACCGCTCCGGCTACTTCTGCGCCGGCAGACGCGGCCGATCCGACCGCGGCCACGACGCCGGCTGCAGGCGGCGGGTCGTCTGGCGGCGGACCGGCTCCGAGCACGCCACCGAACGGCAGCGCGGCTCCATCATCGGACCCGGACGCCGAAGCCGCCGATCCTGCCGACGCCCCGTCCGGCGCGTCGACGACGGACGGCGGATCACCCGGCGACGGGACCGGCTCGCCGTCCGGCGGCAGCGCACTGCCGATCGCGCTCGCCGGCGGTGCAATCGTCGGGGTGGTCGGTGGCCTGGTCCTGCTGGTCACGTCCCGCAGGCGGCGCGAGAATGAGCCCGATCCCGCACCGGCCGGCGCGGAGCCGGCCCCGGACCCGGAGCAGGTCCTGGCCGACGCCATCGCCCGCGGTGGGCGTCGGCCGTCGGCCGGTGAGGATGAGCGTCTGCCCCTCTGGGTGCGCCGGCTCGATCCGGAGATGCCGATCCTGCCCACCCTCCAGAACGCGCCCGGCGAGGCGGACGATCCTGGCGAGCGCCGGACCGGCCGATTCGTCGCCCGCCCCGATGCGGAGCCCGGCGAGACGTACTGACGCCCGGCGGGACCTGCCGGCGCTCCTTTCGATCGTGGATGTCGGACCGCGGCTCGACGGCGATGTCGAGGCCGGCGTCCAGCTCGCGCCGGCGGTCATCGACAAGGCGCATTCGGTTGTCGAGCGTCACCGGGCCGCGTTCCGGTCCGCAGTCCAGGCCGGCGTGCGGATCGCGATGGGCACGGACTAGGGCGTCACGCCTACGGCCGCAACCTGCGCGAGCTCCGCCTCATGGTCGAGGGCGGCATGACGCCGGCGGCCGCGCTCGAGGCGACGACGCGATCGGCCGCCCAGCTGCTCGGCGTCGATGGCGACCTCGGAACGATCGAGCCCGGCAAGGTCGCCGACCTCGTCGTCAGCGGCGACGCGTTCGCGTTCAGGGCCTCGATGCGCGGATCGAGTCCGTCTGGAAGGACGGCGTGGCCGTCTGATCGGACCTCATCGGGCTGCCGTCCGGGTTCAGCCACCGCCCCAGGCAGGGTCCCGGTCGAGGATCCGGGCGAGACGTTCGGCCCGGCTCATGGCCGCCACGCGGGCCGCCTCGAGGACAAGCGGCTCGAGCGTCCGGGCGTCCACGTCGTCCGCCCGCAGCAGCGTGACCCAGCGCACCTTGCGCCCGGCGCCCTTGAGGCTGCCGTCCGGGTCGTCCATGTGGATGCCGTACTCGAACCCGAGGTGGACGTGCTCCACCTCCGGCCAGACGAAGGCGAAGTAGACCGTCCGCCGGCCGACCGGCAGGTCGTAGCCGATCAGGCCCCAGCCGGGCCGAACGCGCTCGATCGCCTGTGGCACGGCCCGGCGCACGAGGGTCCGGAGCACCTCGGCGGTCGCCACGCGCTCCGGCGGGAAGCGCGCAAGGAGCGCCTCGGGGGGCATGTCGTCCATCCGGGCCATCGTGACCGGTATACCTGACACGTACTGTCTTGTTCGGCGCGCCGGGTCGGGCCCTCGGTGCCGTCCCGCACGACGGTACGGCCCGGAACGAGCCGGGCCGTACCAAAGGAGACGCTGCCCCGGGTCCTGTGCTGGTCGGCGAGTGCAGCCTGGGGACGGGTGAGCTCGGGGCGAGACGAACGCCCGACAGGAGCTGACCGGGCGGATGCCACGGGTATTTCGGCGATCGAAGTAATCGACGGGGCCCGGACTGCCTCAGGCTCGGCCACGGCCCGGTCAGTGCGGGGTCGAGATGACCTCGAGGTCCACTCCGAGGGCCTCGTAGACGGGCCGCGCACGCGCATCGGACGAGACGAGCCGCCGGCCATGTTGGCGCGCGGCTGCCCCCACCAGCGCGTCGTAGACGGCACCGCCCGAGACGCCCAGGCGGGCGATCTCACGGCCGAGTTCGACGGACTCCGCATCACCGAGAAATGCGGACGCGCGGAAGTTGTGATCCAGCAGGCGCAGGGCATCGGCCGGCGAACGACGCTGCGCGCCGGGCAGCCGTGTCAGGACGGAGTACGTCTCGAACCAGGCGTGACCGGAAAGCCCCAGGAGACGGCCGCGGACCCCTTCGAGCGTGACCGCATGGGCTTCGTGGTCCTCGACGAGAAGGGCGATCGCGGCGCTCGTGTCGAGGAGCACAACCTCGATCTCAGCGAGCGTGTCTGTCGCCATCGATCAACTCGCGCACCGCGCCTTGGGTCAGCGGCGTGCCGGTCGCCGGGATGATCAGCAGGTCGCCCACCTCCTTGAGCTCGCTTCCGGAGACGGGCTCGATGCGGATGGCTGCGCCGTCGAGCACGAGGTCCACCTCGCCACCTCGGGCGAGGCCGATGCGATCTCTCAGCGCGCGAGGGATTACCAGGCGCCCAGCCTTGTCTACGGTAGTCTTCATGGCATGAACCATACCATGACAATGGGATCAGGTCGACCCGTCGGCGAGGTCGCGCCTTCCAAGGCGAGAACGTGAAGCGCCGGGGCGGCTGGCCCGGGTCGGGCCGACCCTCGTCGGAACCTCACGGATGTTGAGGTTCGAGCTGACCAGGAACTGGATCGAGCGGTATGCGCGCCAGCAAGTGGAGGACTTCAAGGCGCTCGCTGAGCTTCAGGTCCTGGTGCCCGCAGAGGCTCGGGAGTCTGTTGGCCAGCCGAAGGGCCGTGGGTCACGCCATGGCGCTTCGGGTTGGCCGCCGTCGCGAGGCTCCTCGCATGAAGGACGGGTACCTGCGCGGCGCACTCTCTCGACTCCGGCCCAAGTGAAGGCGCTTGCCGCCTACGTTGCCGCTGGCGGATCCGTTCCGGAGGCCGCCAGGCGAGTGGGTAGCCAGCCGAGCACCGTGAAGCGCCACTTGCCGACCTGCGTGCGCGATCGGGCCTGACGACCGAGCAGCTGATCTACGCCGGGCGGGCTGGCGGCTGGCTCGTCGTCCCGAATCTCGAGCCTGGGTGAGCGAGCGCCGACCGCGAGGTGTCGTGAGCTCCGAGGTCGAATGCCTTCACCCTCGTCCTCGGGTCGCCGCGCTGGGCCAATTCCAGCACCGGCGCCAGGCTCCCCGTGAGGTGGCACAGAGCCGCGACCGAGGTACCTGTCGGCGTCGGCCGGGATGTGCCGTCACCCGCGTTCCCGCGCCGGGCCGTCGGCCCCCGGGCCGCTCGGACAGGTCTTCCCCATGCAGCACGTACCTTCCCCCGCCGCCCTGTTTCGCCTCGCACATGGCGTGGTCTGCGGCGACGACCATCTCGTCGGCGATGCGAAAGCCAGCCAGGCCCATGCCGACGCCGACGCTGGCTCTCGCGATGCAGGGCCCCTCTTCGATCTCACCCGGTTCCCGGAGCGCGAGTTCGCGGTCCGGTAGCTCGACGTGCCCGCCTCGGTCACGCGCTCGGCAACGAACGCCACCGCCTCATTCGTGGCCGCCTCGTCGATGGGATGGGTGAGGGCGTGGCAGCCCTCGCCTGGTTCAAGGACCCGGCCGGCAATACCATCTCGGTCATCAACCGGGGCTAGTCGCAGCGTTCGACCGTGACGAGCACAGGGCGACGACGCCCGCGCTCACCGGGGTGGACGTCCACTCGCTCGGCGACGTTGTCCTGTTCTAGTTCTGGCCGTCCGAGGCAGTCGGGCAAACCCACGACACGGGCCGCCCGATTAGGTGATCGAGCATCCCCGTGGTAGGGTCGCCCCCCCTGGGTCGAACGAACGAGAACCCCTGATTCGCGACGACCATCTGTGCGCTTGGCGTCGGCCGGAACACCCAGGCCTCTCCAAGCGGCACCACACATCCAGACGTTGCGGCATACGGCGATTCGCGGGGATGGATCAACAGTGAGGACGCCGCAATGCCGACGACACCCGGGTATCGACAGGGCGAGTTCACCTCAGACGGGGCGACCGACGAGGGTGCGACGGTCGCGGCGCTCGATGCCGCTGGGATCGCGCCTGTGTCCGTGACCCGCAATTTCAAGTTGTTCGTGCCTGGTCCGGTGGAGATGGACGAGACGGTCCGGGTCGCGGGTTCCCGGCGGCTTCCCTACATGCGGACGGAGGAGTTCTCGAAGTTGACCCTGGAGGTGGTGGAGGGCCTCCGTCTCCTCCTTGAGACCGGGGGCGAGGTGGCGCTCCTCACCTCGTCGGGGACCGGCGCGATGGAGGCCGCGGTTTCGTCGCTCTTCGGTCCCTCGGACCGGGTCCTCGTCGTGGACGGCGGCACCTTCGGTCGGAGGTTCCGGACCCTCTGCGAGATCCACGGGATACCCCACGAGGCTGTCGACCCAGGCGAGGGTCTGGACTTCGATGAACTCGCCCGTCGCGTTGGCCGAGGCTTCTCGGGCGTCCTCGTCGCTGCCCACGAGACGTCCACGGGAGAACTCCTCGACGTCGAGAGCCTCGGACGTGCCCTGAAGGGCCGCGGCGCGCTTTTCGTGGTCGATGCGGTGAGCACGCTTCTGGCCGACTCCTTTCGCATGGACGCTTGGGGCGTCGATGCGACCCTCTTCTCCACTCAGAAGGGGCTCGCGCTGCCCCCTGGCATGGCCTTCGTCGCGCTGAACGCTCGGGCTGCGGAGAGGGCACGGCGGGCACCCCGCCGGACTCTCTATTTCCACCTGGCGGACTACCTGGCCGACGGGCTCCGCGGCCAGACCCCGTACACGGTGGCGGTGGGGCTGATGCTCCAACTTCAGGCGAGGCTGTCAGCCGTCCACGCAGTCGGGGTCGCTTCCCTCGTGGCCGAGACCGCCAGTCGCGCCGCAGCCTTCCGGGCGGCCATCGCGGATCTGCCCGTTTCGCTATCGGCCCGCCGTCCCTCGAACGCGATCACCGCCCTCCGCCTGGACGGGTCTGCGCCGAGTGCGCCCTGGCTGGTGAAGGAGCTCGCCGACCGTTTCGGCTACTACGTCGCCCCGAACCCCGCGCCACTCCGGGACAGGGCCTTTCGGGTCTCTCACATGGGTTCACAGACGGTCGAGGACGTCATCCAGCTGGCCGAGGCGCTTCGCGCTTTGCTTCCGGAGAACACTCAGGCGAGTCAATGAACAGAAGCCCGATGAGCGTCGTTATCATGGCGGCTGGGGTCGGGTCTCGGCTCGCGGCGCTGGCAGAGGACCGCCCCAAGTGCCTGATGCGGATTGGCGAGCAGTCGCTCATCTCGAGGATGCTGGACCAGCTATCGAGCCGTGGTCTCACGGACGTCACGATCGTGACCGGGTTCCGGAGCGAGCTCGTGGAGAAGGAGGTCGGGGGCCGGGCCCGTATCGTCAGGAATCCCTTGTACCACCTCACCAACAGCATCGCGTCTCTCTGGCTCGCTCGCGAGTTCCTGGGTCCGGAGGCGATCGTCGCAAACGGCGACATCTGCTTCAACATCAAGGTGCTCGACGAGCTGATCTCCGACTGCCGCGACCCGGTCATGCTGTGCGACTCGTCACGGATTGCGACCGCCGACTACCGGTTCAGTCTGGACGGCGAACGGCTCGTCGCGTTCGGCAAGGACATCCCAGCCGAGAAGACCGACGCCGAATATGTGGGCATAGTCAAGATCGGCGCCGGCTTCATGCCGCGCTTCAAAGCGCGGCTCGAGCATCTCGTCGGCTTGCGGAAGTGCGGTCTGTGGTGGGAGGACGTGCTCTACTCCTATGTCTCCGAGGGCGTGCCGATCTACTGCCGCGACGTGGCGGGGCACTTCTGGAGCGAGATTGATCACGCTGGGGACTGGGCACGCGTCACGAAATGGGTGCGGGCAGGAGGGGAGGCCCAGGTAATTGCATGACAGAGAAACTGCAATCCCACCGCGACGTCATCGAGCCCAACTACTTTAGCAACTGGGGTGACCTGTGGTACCCGCGCATCGCCAACCTGCTGCTCCTGCCCGTCAGCAAGTTGCGCTGGATTACCCCGAACGCCGTGACAGTGGCATCGCTCGGGTGCTACACGGTGGCCTGTGTCGGGGTGGCAGCGTCGAACACGCTCGCCTTGCTCTGGGCGGCTCTCCTCCCCGTGTCATACGTGCTCGACTGTCTCGACGGTCAGCTCGCGAGGTTCACGGCGCGCGGATCAGTCCTCGGGGACTACCTGGACAAGACATTCGACGTGCTGAAGATCGGCATCATCAATCTAGCCTTCGGGTACCACGCGTTCGTCCAGTCCGGGAGCGCCCTCTTTCTTGTCCTGGCCTTCCTGTCCTGCTTCGGCTTCCTGTTCAGGTACTACATCAAACTGGAGACGATGTTCTCGTGCGCCAACCGGGACACGGACTACCTTGAGAAGTCGAGGGTCCGTCGGAGAGAGCTCTACGTGGAGTACGCCCGGATCGGAGCGGGCCGGAGGACCCTGGCGGACCACGTCGGGTGGCTCTGGCTGCGCCACCGCTCGGTGCTCGCCCTCGACGAGGCGGAGCACGTCACCTTCGGGGCGATTGCCGTCGCGTTGAACAGCGTCGAAGTCTGGCTCTGGGTCTTTGCGTTGGGGCAGGTGGGGTTCGCGTTCTTCCGGCTCGTCGAGCGCGGCTACCTGCTCTCGAGGAGGCCCGCGAAGCTTCTCGACCCGATTCGGAAATGAGGGGTGGGCCTAGCGAGTCGTAGCCCGCGGCCCCGCAGGCACCTACGACCAGTCGCCGGGAGTCTCGGCGTCGAGCTGTTCGGCACGGTCGGTCGCGATGTTGCCGATCAGGAAGATCCGACCCTTCGGCGCAAGGCACGCGGCTACGCACTCCCAGAACGCCCGGAAGTACTCGCGCTGCCAGATGCTGTTATGGCGCGCCCGACAGGTGTTGGACGCGCGATTACAACCTACGGCATCCCGATCGAGGGCCGCGATGAGTGGGTCGCCGCGGCGGCAAGGCAAAGCGCATGAGGGACGGGTACCTGCGCGGCGCGCTCTCGGGGCCCGCGACCCCGCGCCAGGTGGACGTCCTCGCTGCCTACGTTGGGGCCGGCGGGTCGGTCCCGGACGCCGCCGCGCTAGTGGGCATTCGGCCGAGCACGGCCAAGCGCCACTGTGAGACTCGCCGACCTGCGGGCGAAGTCCGGACTCACGACCGTGGAGCTGATCTATGCCGGACGGGCCGCCGGTTGGCTCGTCGTTCCGAGTCTGGAGCCCCAGTAAACCGGATCCCGTCCCGACTCGTTCGTAATGGTGGCGCGCTATCAGAGTCCAACATGTGCCGGTCATGGGGCATTGATGTTCACCGCCGCGCGACGCTCCCGTACACTGACCCGCGTGCATGTGCCCGCCCGTGTCAGGCCCGAGAGACTCGCGAGGATCCTCGCGCTAACCGGCGGTCTGTCCTGGATCGTCAAGGTTCTCCTGATCTGGGAGAACAGCGGCACCAACAGGTTTGACGGAGCCGTCGGTCTCATGTTCCTGATCGGCACGGTCCTGCTGGCTTCCGCGACCGTGCTCTGGACCTGGCGCGCGACGCGTGGTCGATCGCTCCCCATGCGCGCAGGGCTGCTGCTTGGTGCACTCATCGCTCTGTTGCTGGCGATCAACCTGCTGAGCGTGGTCGCCTACTTTGTATTTCCCGGTTCCTGGCTGGCGGGCGAGTTCGGGGTGATCCTCGTGGCTGTCGCGGCGATCATCGCGGCTTCCGGGGTGATCGGCCAAGGGCCCACCACCAACCGGGTATGAGCCGGCTGTAAAGCCGCAGGTAAGCGATCGGCTGAAGGGACCCGCTAGGCTCACACCGACCCCCGCTCGACTCGGGCTACAGCCGGTTCCGCAGGCCGGCCACCCAATACCCGTGCCGCACCATCACAAGCTCGTCGTCCGACCCCACCACCAGGCGCAGGGACGGACCTTGGCGAATTCCGTGGAAGAGCTGGTCGGTGCGCTCAACGGTGGCGGTACTGAAGCGGTCGGGGATCGCGGCGCCGTGCTTCAGCAGGGCCCGAGGATGGGCGGGGTCGGAGATTCCGGCGGCATATCGTCCGTCGTCGGTCTCCACGAACTCGGTCCAGGGATAGAGGGAGCTACCGGATTCCCCAAAGATGACGGCGCGCTTCCTCATGCGACCCCACGCCTCGCGCTCGGTCCATGCCACCAGCCCTCGGTGCTCGCGGCCCTGGTCGGCGACGCTGTACCACCGCGCCTTGGTGAACTCCTCGTCATCGCCGCTCGGCCAGCGGTAGGAGAATGACCCGTGATCCGTACCCTGAACGACCTCGCTGCCCTCGCCTGTCGGGTCCGCCCTCGTTGCCGATCGAGTCACAGGGCCGGTGTCGAGATATTCGTCGATGGTCTGGTCGATGGCGTGGTGTAGGGCCGCCCGCAACATCTCCACTTGCATCAGAACCTCCTCTATGTCCAAGTAGAGATACTATGACACAAGTGAGTTCACTTATCCCTCGCGTCGAATGCAGCGTCCCCCGCTCAGCATGCCTTGGTCCCGGCGGCGAACGTCGGCGAGCGGGTCCGCCGCGACGGCGTCCCATACGACGTCTGGATCCGCGACGGCGTCCTGGCCACCACCCCCGGCGACATCACCGACTACGCCTTCATCCGCTCGACCGTCCACGAGCTCGCCGAGCGCTACCGGATCCGTGAGATCGCCTACGACCGCTGGAACGCCAGCCAGCTGGTCGTGGACCTGGGCAACGATGGGCTGACGATGGTCCGGTTCGGCCAGGCCGCCAGCCCCGAGATGGCCGCCGCGGTCAGGGAGTTCGAGCGCCTGTATCTGGCCGGGCGCCTCCGGACGGGAGGCGACCCGCTCCTGCGCTGGATGGCCAGTAACCTCGCCTGGCGCCAGGACGCCGCCGGCAACCTGTTTCCCGACCGGCGCGCCTCGGCCGACAAGATCGACGGGATCGTCGGCCTCTTGATGGCCATCGGGCGGGCGATGACGACCCCGCCCCCGACCCCGCCGTTCCGGTCGGCCTACGAGACGATGGGTCTCACCTTCGCCCGCTCATGAGCGACATCGCGTCCCGCGGCCCGACGCCGCCGCTGGCGATGACCCGCCGTCGGCGTCGACGTGACGGCGCCACGATCGGCGCCCCGGCGCCGCTGCCCGCAGGGACCGGCCGAGACCGACCGGCCCTCACCCGCGACCCGCTCGTCGCCGCCCTCGCCCGCTACATCGAGGCCCTTGATCGGCGCTACCCCGGGGGCCCTGACCAGCTGCGGCGGGAGGCCTTGACGCCAGAGCAAGGATGCTGACCGTGATCAGCCGCCAGCCCCGCCCCGGCATCGAGCGCCTGCCGCGCTCGATCGACGACATCCAGGGTCTGCGGGTGGCCCGCTGGATCCGCGAGTCGACCGCCGGCCAGTACGACCGCTATGGCCCCGCCAGCCAGCGCGAGCAGCAGGATCGCTTCATCGAGCGCCACGGCCTCGTCGACACGGGGCTGGTCTTCCAGGTCGCCCACTCCGGGACGACGGTCTGGCGCTCGGCGACGATGACCGACATGCTCGCCTCGGCCAAGGCCGGGGCCTTCGATCTGATCCTCGCCGGATACTCCGACCGCTGGCAGCGCAACCTGCGGCGGACCCTCGAGCTGCTCGAGGACCACCTCCACCCGGCGGGCGTGGCCTTGGTCATGTGCGACCGGCGGATCCTCTCGTCCGATCCCCACGACTGGGACGAGCTCGTCGCCGAGTCGGCGTCGGCCGAGCGCTACAGCCGCCGGCTGTCGGAGCGGATCACCGACGGCTACCGCCAGAAGTTCGACACCCAGCAGGATCCGGGAGGCCGTGCCGCGCTGGGGTTCCGGCGCACGGCGGACCGCCACACCCTCGAAATCGATCGCGAGACGGTCGGGACGGCGGTCGCCCTCTTCGAGTGCTATGCCCTCGGGACCGTCAGTGCCCAGCAGCTCGCCGACGAGACGGGGCTCGCTGCATCGCGCATTCGGATGATCCTGATGAATCCGCTGTACAACGGCTGGGTCCGCCGAGGTCGCGGGCAGGCTGCCACCCGACGGCCAGCGCCTTGGCGGGCCAGCGCACCCGTGTCCGACGAGCTATGGTCCCGCGTGGAGGACGTCCGAAGGCGGAAGACCCGGGGAGGGGGACCCCGCCACCGCGGCCTCCGGGACCTGCTGGCGGGGCTTCTGGAATGCAGCTGCGGGCGGCGGATCCGGTCAGACGGACGGATGGGGAACTCGGATCGGATCGCCAAGCTGCACACGGAACCGTGCGCCGCCTGGGGCACGAAAGCGCGCATTCCCGCTGCCACGTGGGAGGTGCCGGTTCTCGCGCAGCTGGGGTCGATCCGGGTGGACAGCGCGATGCGCGCCCAGATCACCGCGGCGCTCTCTACCGGCGATCGTCCCGTCACGATGGATCGCGCCCGGCTCGAACGCCAGATGCGCGAGCTCGCCCTAGAGCATGCCGCGGGGCGCCTCAACGACGCGGAGTACCTCGCTCGGATGGCGCACCTCCGCCGAGAACTGGAGGTCATGCAGGCGCAGCCAGCCCGGGATCTGCCGGCGCGCCGTGCCATCGAGTGGCTCGACGTCCTCGCCGAGACCTGGCAGAAGGCCGATGTTGTGGAAGAGAAATCCGACGTGATCCACGCCGTCTACGAGCGCATCGTCGTCGAGGGACCGCGCTTTGTGCGGGTGCGTCTTACCCCCGCGGCGTATGCGCATGGACTCGCGCTCGCGCTGCCAGAGGCTGTTATGGCGCGCCCGACAGGATTCGAACCTGCGACCTTCGGCTCCGGAGGCCGACGCTCTATCCACTGAGCTACAGGCGCGAGGTCCCGATCATACCCGCCCCCCCTCGGATAGAGCTTCGGCTTCTAGTTCGAAGCTCTGAAATCGACCCTCAGCCACACTCAGGTAAACCGCCACGACGCTTGTAGAGCGTAAAACCCCGCTCTCTTCTGTCGTCACTCCCGGCGCACGATGAATCGCTTTGCCACTCGCCGTGCATCAATGTGATATGGCAGTCATGACGAGCCGCGCAGCGGCGGAGGCCTCGGGCGTTCGAGTCGATCGTCAACTCGAATCACGAAGACATGCGCCGCGTCTGCGTCGTGATCGCCGGTGACGAGACCATCGCCGATGATGCCGTCGCCGCGGCTTGGTCGATCGCATGGCGGAAGCTCGGAAGTCTCCGCGATCCAGCACGGCTGCGCCCGTGGCTCGTATCGGTCGCCGTGAACGAAGCGCGCCAGCTGCTTCGATCTCGGAGACGGCGCTCACTCATCGAAGTCCCAGTCATCCAAGTAGGCGAGCAAACGAGCGGCCTCGACCCGGGGTCGACGATCAACTCGATAGACCTACGGAATGCCCTGGCCCGGCTCGACCCGAATGATCGGGCGCTCCTGGCGATGCGCTACCTGGCCGGCTTCGATGCGACCGAGCTCGCATATGCGACGGGGCGAAGCCCGTCCGGCATGCGGGCGCGGCTGGCGCGTCTCCTCCGGCGACTCGAAAGGGAGCTCGGCGATGCATGAGCAGAGCACGTTCGAGCGCCGGCTCGCGGCTGGCCTCGAAGAGTACGCGGGTCCGCGGCGGAGTGTGGACGCTGCAGCGATTGCGCGAACGGCAACGTCTCGAGTGGCCCTTCGGCACTCGATCCCGCAGCGCTTCTCGGCACTGGTCGCCCCGGCCCCGCGCCTTGAGTGGCCTGCCGTCGGCATCATGGCCCTCCTTGTTCTCGCGCTCGCTGTCGGTGCCGTCATCGTCGGCAGCCAGCAGCGCCGTCTCCCGGCCGTCGTGGAGCCGGCCGGCAACGGCCTCATCGCCTACTCCAGCGGTGGTGATATCTACGTCGGAGACCCGGTCGCCGGGACGACGACGGCGATCGTGACCGGCCCGGCGACCGACTCGTGGCCGATCTTCTCGCCGGATGGCACGCACATCGCGTTCGTCAGGGGCGACCCCTGGAGCGATGACGCTAGCGTCGTCGTCGTCTCGCCGGACGGCTCGGACGAGGTGGTCGCCATGCCTGCGGGCTTCAGCGAGCGTGGCATCGGTATCGCCTGGACACCGGACAGCGCCTCGCTCGTCGCGAACCTCGACACCGCTCCCCTGACGACGCCCTCCTTCGACGGGGAGCTGGCCCTTCTGGACGCATCCGGCCTCGTCGAACCGCGGCTGCTCACGCCGCCGCTGCCGATCTCGCCCGGCGCTCCGTACTTCAACGCCAACTCCGGGGTGGCTCCGATGTTCCGGCCACCGAACGGCGACCTGATCCTGTCCGGCGACTACGACGCCCTCAACGTGTTCGACGCCGACATGCGGAGCAGTGGGCAGCTCGCCCGCCAGGCCCTCAGCGGCTTCGAGCCGTACGGGGTCAGCACACCTGCATGGTCGCCGGATGGCTCGATGATTTCGTTCTCGCTCCACCGCGTGAACGGGAACCAATGGGTCGGCCTGATCGACGTCTTCGTGATGAACGCCGATGGCAGCAGCCTCCGCCCGCTGAAGGGCGACATCAGCTGGATGCTGGCATGGTCGCCCGACGGATCGATGATCGCGGCCCAGCGCGGGCGAACCGACCGAGAGGGCGCCGTGATCGTCGTCATCGATGTGTCCTCCGGCGTCGTGCGTGTCCTCGAAGCGACCTCGGTGGAAACAAAGGTGGAAGGCGATTGGTCGCTCGACTCGGGTGGCTCCTCCTCGACGGGCCGCAAGTGGGACTACGAAGGTTGGTCATGGTCGCCAAATGGCCGAAGCATCGTGCTCCTCGAGCGGCACGGGACTCGCCCGCTGACCGTCGACGTCGAGACGGGACTGGCGACACAGCTTCCGTGGGAGGCCGATTCGGCGCCGAGCTGGCAACGGATCACAGCCAGGTGATCCAGTCGATCCCACGCCGCGAGATCGGGGGACCATAGAGCGTAAAACTCCACCCGTTTCGCTCGGGGTCCCACTCGGGTCGCCACTACGCTCAGGCGGTCAGGCTCCGGAGGCCGACGCTCTATCCACTGAGCTACAGGCGCGAGGCGCCGATCATACCCGCCGATCGTGGATAGACCTTCGGCTTCTGGTTCGAAGGTCCAGCTATGCGCCGCGGTGAGCACGCAACGGGTGGCCACAACGCTCGTAGAGCGTAAAACTCGAGAACCAACGCGCTCCTGCGACTGCTCGCACAAAGGCCACCTCATTGCTCGCGCGCATGAGCACAAATCCGACACGCGTAAGTGGCGAATCCGCAATCGCACGGATGACGCCGCCGTCACCGATTCCTACCGTGAACCTCGAACCCGACGAAGGTCGAGTCGCCCCACTACATGGGAGGTTCACTGATGAACGACGAGCGGACAGGCAAGGACGCCAACGGCGGTCAGAGTGGCTTCGACCGCGCGATCGAGGCCTTCCGACAGGCTCTCGGTCAGTACATGAAAGGGG
>Ga0326597_10006529_pt1 | contig 15958 bp, 16 predicted proteins | sample RVTome_12_FD_203789 | JGI IMG/M metagenome (GOLD analysis project Ga0326597, IMG submission 203789) | Soil microbial communities from uranium-contaminated site in the Upper Colorado River Basin, Wyoming, United States - RVT100D185 | ecosystem: Environmental > Terrestrial > Soil > Contaminated >...
CCAAGTTGTAGGAGATGATTTATTAGTGACTAATACTGGGCGCATCAAGCAAGCGATTGATCAAAAAACTTGTAACTCGCTGTTAGTTAAACTTAATCAAATTGGCACCCTAACCGAAACACTGGCGGCGATGAAAATGGCACAAGGAGCGGGTTGGTCTAATGTCGTCTCCCACCGCAGTGGTGAAACTGAAGATATAACGATCGCCCACTTAGCTGTCGGCACCGGTTGCGGCTGGATCAAAACCGGGTCGGTCAGTAGGGGAGAGCGAACTGCCAAATACAATGAATTAACTCGGATCGCCGAGCGGGTGGAAGCTTCAAGATAATTTGTGTTATAACAGGGGAGACTCACCTACTTGGTAAAAATTGAATAAATTAAGCGAGCCACCAATAAACCCATGTTTTACCAATTCCTCCTGGTCAACAAACGAGTGATTATCAGACTTTGGTACGCCTTACTCATCGGTTGGTTTTTATTTTTTCTAGCTTCCATCGAACTCACGCCGGTGAGTTTCTGGATCTTCGTTGGTAAAAAAACTGCTACCTTATCTCTGATTACTTTCTGGATCACGCTCCTACCCGGTATGATGAAACGCTTTCAAATTGCCGGCTGGTTATTGCCAGTGCGAACGCTATTAATGCTTTATCGCCGCCAGCTGGGAGTCACCATGTACGTGCTGGCACTCACCCATTTGCTGTGGTCGCGCTTTCTGCCCACTCTCACTGCTGGCGGCGACATTTGGTTGTTTAGCCCTTTCGAAATCGCGGGCTTGTTTGCTTTCATTCTGCTCACTCCGATCTTTATTACTTCCAACGACTGGTCAGTAATAAACTTAAAATCCTGGTGGGATACCATCCACTCCCTGGTGTATGTGGTAATTTGGTTGCTATTTTTGCACGTTGGCTTGCAAACTGCCGGCTGGAAAGCGCTCGTCACCCTCATTATTGCCTCACTAGAAGCCTTCTCGCTTTTTTCTGCTCGCCTTCGAGCCGCCAATTAGCAGAGTGAGCACTCGTCTGCTAATTAAAGTGAAAAGTGGGGTAGGCTAGTCTCGGTTGTCGAGTGTGCTATGGTAAATACATTCAACTTATGCGTGAAACTTTCCGCCAGACTCTCGCCCGCTTTCAAGAGCTGTTTGGACAAAAAAAATGGCTCTGGGGAGTAGTCTTGGGCGTGCTGGTTACCTCTACTACCCTGACAGTCATGGTTGGTTCGCGCTTGAACAATTCTTCCAATCAAGAGTTGACCGCTCCCAACCTACCAAGTTCTCAAGATCTGCCGTCAAACTTCGAGGATTTAACTACCTTAACCATCCTCTTGCTGGGCTACGGCGGCGCTGGCCACTCCGGCGGCGCGCTATCTGATGTTATTCAAGTTCTGCGGCTTGATTTTACCAAAGGCGTGCTGGCGCTCATCTCGATACCTCGCGATCTTTGGGTTAGTTTGCCCAATGGCACACAAAATAAAATTAATGCCGCCTATGCCACTGATCTTAATAATCGCGACCCAAACGCCACCACTGCCAAACAAATGGCCCAAGTGGTGACTGGCCTGCCAGTTGATTACTTTATTGCGGTGGATTTTGTCGGTTTTCAACGGTTGATTGGTCAAGAGTTGGGTGGTATCAATGTCCAAGTCACCCAAACCATGACTGATAATTGGTATCCCATCAAAGGTGAAGAGCTCAATTTATGTGGCCTGACCAACGAGGAGATTGAATCTGCCCACACCAACTATTCCGGCTTTGAGCTGGAACAGCAGTTCCCCTGCCGCTTTGAAACAGTTTCTTTTCCCGCTGGCACAGTGTCCATGCAAGGAGGTGACGCCTTGAAATATGTGCGATCGCGCCATGGCAATCCCGGTGGAGACTTTGCCCGTGGGGTGCGTCAACAAGAAGTCTTGGCCGCTATTCACGATAAACTTTTCACTCTGGAAGGAGTGACTAATATTCCCCGAGTGTTTGAACGGTTTGCGGCCCACACCCAAACTGACTTAGATGTAAAGCTAGCCGAATATTTATGGCCAGCCCTCAAAGGGAGTCATAATTATGAAGTTGTGCGCATTAATTTATCTACCGAAAACGTCTTGATTAGTGGCACTTCCAGCGGCGGGGCGTCAATCATTCAGCCACGTGAATCTTACAGCGCGGTACAAAATTTTGTACAAAGCCAACTTTAAATTTGATTATTTGACCTGCTCCATTAAATAAATATTCAAATCTTCTTTACAATTAATTACCGCCAGCTCCTCTGCCTGCCCAAACTGACTCAACTCGTAATACCCCGTTTGGCCATTGGTAAACTCCGAGCGGTCGGCCACAACTGCCATGAAGTCAGTTGGCAGAGCATTAAACTGTTGGGTATCAATCGCCTGACAACCGGCTTCGCGCAGTAAAAAAATGTATTCGCGAGCTTGGTGATTGTGAGAGGCGGAGTGAGTATTCACAAAAATTGGTTGCCAACCGCCAGCTTTGATTGCTTGGCAAGTTTGCTGGACACACGCTCTCTGTTCACCAACCGTGTGAGGAGCTGGAATGGCGTAAAGATTAAAGTAAAAGGGTTGCAGATATAGCAGACTAGCACCAACCAAACTTAGCCAAAAAAATTGTTTGGGTAAACGGGTCAAGGCCACCAATAAAAAGGTTAGAACGCCAAAAACATAATGCTCGTGCATCCGAAATGGAGTTAGCAACATCAGAATGGCCGTCAAAATTGCAATTTGCAAAGCGCGCACTAGCACCCAAGATCGGCGTAAGTCTTTAAATCGCCAAAGTGCCAAACCAAAAAGCGCCACTACTACTCCAGCTGATTGTTGACCAAGCTTGATTGACCTCTCTGGCGCAAAAATGTGGGAAACCAGCTCATTGGTTTTCCTGCTCAACAACGTTTCTTGTTGCAACAATTCTTGAGTGGGCAAGTTGCGGGTTAATAAAAAACCGTGGCGCAGTTCAAAAACAATGGTTGGCGCGTGAATTATCAAATTAGCCAACAGACTCAATAAAATAAACTGGCCAATCACACGCCAATTGTGCCGCTGTTCCCAGCAAAACAATAAAACCATCACCAATACGGTAGGCAGGAGCGAGAAATTAAGCCCCGTGGCAGTAAACCAGCTCATAGCCATCAACCCCAACCACCGCCAATTATTTTTCGCCCGATACCGCCACCAAGCATAAAATCCCAGCAGTAAAAACGGCGTGACTAGTGACGGGTTCCAAACGTAGCGATGCTGAAGAACGAACTGGGGATGAATAGCAATTAGAAAAAATAAGGCCACCATTACTGGCCAGTGGCGTTTGTTTTTGAAAATAATCAAGGCTCCCACCATCAGACAGACATAAAGCGTTAAAGTGGCAATCAGCGTCGAGTAAACCGATTGACCGCTGATGAGAAAAAAGGGGAATAAATAATAATAGTAGCCAGCGGTTTGATTAAAACTAATCACACTGGTCTGCGGACCCAACAGTGGTGGACGCAAGGGGTGCGCCGCCCAATCTTGGAGCACAAATAAGTCCCGCCCCAAGTCGCCGAAAAACCAAAAAGTATTCTTCAGAGCAAAAACCCTCAGCCCCAAAAAAATCGCCAAAATTATTAAGCCAATCACCCACCGCCAATTACTGCTCTCAGTCGCTTTGGTTTCTTTCATCCACTCCATTTTCCCTGCAAAGACAGGCTTTTTCAAGCCACTATTGTGTGAGAAAATAAAAAGGTGTTGCACCGAATTTTTGCCCATTACCAAGCTACTCCGATTAGTAAAAAAATTTCTCATTTCACACTGCTAGCAACTTTGGTTTTTATCGGCGATGCCTCCCTGGCTTATTTTGTACCCAACTACATCGAAACTACTTTTCAAAGCAGTGTTGTCATGGGTTTGGTCATGGCCACTTCTTCATTGGTGGGACTGCTGGCCGATTTACTTTTACCTCAACTATTGCCCCGCTTATCAGTCAAAAAAGCCCTGCTGTTAACCAGTATTTTTCAACTAACCTTCATTGGCGTACTGTTACTAACACTACTCAGCCCCCGACTGTGGTTATTTTTCTTGGCCATGGCCAGCTGGGGGCTTTACTTTGAATTTTTGGCTTTTTCCGCCAAAATTTTTGTCACTAAAAAAGTGCCCCACCCGATGAATAGTATTGCTTGGGCCAATATCATTTTCGGCCGCAGCTTGTCTTATGTAGTCGGGCCCGTATTAGTAACCGCGCTCATTTTTCGTGGCAACTTGACGGTTTTGCTCACCGTCTTGGTGATTTCCTTGCTGGCACAATTGGCGTCAGTGCTTTTTCCCATTAAGCCTACTGCACAAGAAAAGCAAACAGAAAACATGATTAGCACTCCTCATCCTTGGCAGGAAATCAAATATTGGGGCACCCTTTTTAAGGTGGCTTGGCCAGCTTTACTAATTACTTTCCTTTTTTCAGTGATTGACGCTACTTTTTGGACGATCGGCACCATCTTAGCCATCAGCCTGGAAAATGTATTTTTTTACGCCTTCTTATTTTTACCGCTCTACGTCATCCCAATGGTACTATCGCAGTTAATTTTGATGAAAAAAGCCGTCAGCAGTAATAAAGAGCGCTTGGCGGCACTGTTTTTATTACTGGGAGCGGTAACCTTATCACTGATCGGCAAGCAACCCGGCAATTGGTTACTATTGCTGATTGCGCTGTTGACGGGCTTTTTCAACTCACTGGCCTACACTCTGGCCGAAGCGATGCACACTGACTTGGAAGATCGCATGGGTGTCCACCGCCAACACTTAATTGGCTTGTCAAACTCGCTGTTTAGTCTGGGCTACGTCGTCGGACCGATCTTGGCTGGTGTCTTGAGTGGTATTTATTACGAACAATTCAGTTTTTCGATTATTGGAGTTGGCGCGGCCTTGATCAGTTTGGGCGTGCTGGTCTTTGCCCCCAAGCGTACCGTATTGCCACAAAAGGAAATGCAGGGGTGGACGCTCGATGATTGAATGGTGCGCTCGGTGGGAGTCGAACCCACGGTCTTCGGTTCCGGAAACCGACATTTTATCCACTAAACTACGAGCGCTTTTAACAAGGTTCTGGCAACGCTTGCTCATTCTACCAAGAAAGGTTATTGGCAAGTCGGGCAAGTGCCCAGGTAGGTCAAGTGGTGGTGGGAGAGTTTAAAGCCTTGAATCGAGTCTGGGGTGGGCAGTGCGCAAGCAACCACTTCCAGTCGGCCACACACCTCACATTGTAAATGGTCATGGTGACCAGAGCGCAGTTCATAGACCAAGCCGTCGTCGGCTAATTGATGCTGACACAAAATGCCCTTGGTTAGCAATCGATCCAGCGCCCGGTAAACGCTGGTTTTGTTATAGCTTTGGTCAAGGGTTTGTAGTTTGATTAAAATTTCTGGCGCCGACAATAAATGTTCCAGCTTCAAGATGGCCATCAGCTTGTCTTCCAGATTGCGGTGCTTGACTATTATTTTATTCACACCCCAAGTATACGCCCAACATCTGACTATTGCAACTTTGTTGCATTACTGGTTATAATTCTCTCCATGAGTGACTTTTTCTCCCTGAATTTATTGGTTCTACTCGGTAGCCTGCTGGCATTGATTGGTGGCCTAATTTGCCTCGGCATCAAACCCTTGGCTCGCCTTTTATCTCATCACGCCTCTTCTTTTGCCGCTGGGGTCCTCCTAACCGTAACTATATTGGGCTTACTGCCAGAGGCCGTGCATGAACTGGGAGAAACAGCTTTCACTTGGTTGCTGGGGGCGTTTATTGTCACTTACCTATTCGAAAACTTTATTTTTGAACTCCATCACCACGCAGAAGAACAACATGCTCACCATACTTCGGCCATACCGTTGGTTATTTTTGGCGATACGATCCATAATTTTATTGATGGCGCGGCGATTGCCGCCGCCTACTTGGCCACACCAGCTCTGGGCATCACCACCGCCTTGTCGACATTTCTGCATGAGGTGCCCCACGAAATGAGTGATTTTGGCGTGCTCCTACAAGCCGGTTGGCGCCGCAAAAAGATAATTTGGGCTAATGTTCTTTCTGCCCTGACTTCATTTCTTGGTGCTTGGCTAGTATGGTTTATTGCCGAAGAACTGGCTATTGTCGGCTATCTGCTGGCCATTTCCGCTGGCATTTTCTTGTATCTAGCCGCCAGTGATTTTTTGCCCAAACCAAAAAAGGGGATTTCTTACAAAAAGTCCGTTTTAATCATGCTCTTGGGAATATTGATCATGGTCACTATTACTAAACTAGTGCCACACGGCGATTAGTTAAGAGCCAAAAGTAAAGGCGTAAACGGCCAGCTGGTGGTCAAAAACCAACTCCAAAGTGTGGCGGCCGTAGTCTTCGCCCAAGTCAACAAGGTCATATTTGCGCGCGCTATTCACCAAGATTCGTCCCTGATCGTCCATATCTGCTGTCCAATATTTTTGCGGTAGAGGTTGACCATCCAGCAAAACCGTCACATAACCTTCGGCACCCGCCGGCGCCATTACCAAATGAACAAGTTCTGCTAAAAAATTGAGGCTTAAACTGACTCCGTTTTGTTGGGCTGTGATCGCTTCTTCACCCACTTGCCAACTACCCCTGATGCCCACCGCGTCTTGAGGTAAAGCGGTAGTAAAACTGTAATTAGCAATTTGGTCACGTTGAAGTTGATTTTCTAGCGTGTAAGCTTGCGCTCGAGCGTAACCCAAATAGGTCTCTGGGGTTTGTCGGCGGTTGGTGGTGGGTTCTACCACATTGCCATCAGTCAAGCGATCCTCGCCTAAAAGTTCCCGAATTTTATTTTCCACTTCCAAATATTTACCCTCGCCAAAGTGAGTGTAACGCACTCTCCCCTCACGATCAATTAAGTAGTGAGCTGGCCAGTAGCGGTTGTTGTATGCTCGCCAAATGCGAAAGTCGTTATCCATTACCACCGGATAAGTAAGGCCATAATCTTCCATGGCGGCCATGACGTTGTCTTGATTTTTCTCAAACTCAAACTCCGGCGAATGTACTCCTACGATCACAAACCCTTGATCTTGGTATTTTTCGTACCAATCAATTAAATACGGGAAAGTGCGAATACAGTTAATACACGAATAGGTCCAAAAATCGACCAACACTACTTTGCCTTTTAGATTGTCTTCAAAACGCAGAGGCGTTGAGTTAATCCAGGCTGTACCTCCCTCAAGTTCTGGGGCCTTGGGGTAAACTTTGCCCTCTTGCATCTCAAATAGCGGCTGACCCTGCGGGTCACCAGTGACCCCATTTTGCAAGCGTTGAAGACGATCTTTGACTATGGCGACATTTTCAAATTGGGTCAGTCCAGTGCCGTAATTGGGGAAAGCATTGAGCACCCAAACTTGAAATTGGCGATCAAGCTGGAAGTAGATGGCGGCGGCCGTCAGGATCATCACCACCCCGAAACCCTGTTGAATGCGTTTGAGATTATTCATTAGCCGCGGGCGCGTCGTCAACAGCTGACGGCCGCCATAGGCAATCGCCAACATTGGCAAACCCGTACCCAGGGCGTAAGCCAGCGTAATAAACAAGGCGTCGCCAGTTACCGAGCCAGACAGGGCTAGAGAAATAACCGAGGCCAAGATTGGCCCCACACAAGGAGTCCACAGTAACCCTAGGGAAATCCCCAACAACACCCCGCCCATAAAACCATCATCTTGGCCGCCTGGTTGACCGACACGAGTAGGCATTAAATTACTCAAGCGAGTAAATAATTTTTCCAATACCACCTGGAGTTGAGGAAATAATAAACTGGTGCCAAACAACAGAATCACCAGCACTGAAAACCCACGCAAGAAATCAGCCGACAGCCCCAACCGGCTAACCAGCGCCGTTAAAAACAGAGTAAAAAAAGTAAAACTTAGTACAAAACCAGTAACAATCCCCACTGGCCGACGCCGACCCTGGGCTAACGAACCGGATAACACAATTGGTAGAACAGGCAGAATACAAGGTGAAAGAATAGTGACAATACCGGCTAGAAAGGCAAACAAAATTAAAACTAACATTGACTCAATTGTAACGGAAAAATTGCTAATTTTTTGTTGGCAGGCTTACTTTTTGCCCTCGATCGGTGTTTGACTTGAGTTGATTAGAGATTATTCAAATAATTCCAGACTGACTCGAATCAATTTATCATCTCCCGCTCGCTTTGAGCCTCGACCATCGGTGTTGCTGGTGGTCAAATACAACCATTCCCCAGTCGAGTCAACTACTGCTACTCGCAGACGACCGTATTCGCCATCAAAGTGAGCCGTTAGATCAACTAGTCTGTTGCCAACAATTCGCGCTGTGTAAAGCGCTGTCCCGCGCAAGCCAGTAAATAAAACTAAATCATTAACAACGGCGATATCACCGGGCGCCCAAGTATCACTGCGACCAGACTCAACCATCGGCGCTATCATTCCTTCTTTGGTTTGGTTGCCAACAATCACCGGCCAGCCATAATTGCCACCCACTGCGATCAAGTTTATTTCGTCATTGCCGGTTTGAGTACCAGAGGGGCCATGCTCAGAAGACCAGAGTCTGCCTTGGTTGTCCCAAGCAATGCCTTGCGGGTTACGGTGTCCGAAAGAGTAAGTGGCATTGGTAAAAGGGTTCTCGGCCGGAATATCGCCGCTGTCGGTCAAACGTAGAATTTTGCCGGCTAGACTAGTAGTGGCTTGAGCGTTGTCACTCTGGCCAGCGTCACCCGTTGTGACATAAAGCAAGTCATCTGGCCCAAAAGCCAGCCGCCCGCCATCATGAAACTGGCCGCCGGGAATGTTTTCGATTATGATCGTTTGATCACTCAAACTATTATTAGTTTGGTCAAAACGGTAACGTTCAACTCGATTGGTTAAACCGACACCTTCTCTGGTAGTTAAGTACAGGTAAAGCCAATGATTGTTCTCAAAATCCGGGTGAAGCGCCAAGCCAAGTAAGCCCCCCTCGCCTACATGAGCCACTCCCGACACTGCCACAGCTATTCGGCTGTCAGAGTAAAGCCGCACTAACCGGCCGGGTCGCTCGCTAATCAGCAAAGTTTCGTCTGGTAAAAAGGCCACTTCCCAAGGAATCGTTAAGTTCTCAGCCAACACTTCGATCACTGGCTGGTGCTCGTTGGCGGTGGTAGATCCATTCAGTCTTTCTACACTCAAACCGGTTTGGGCTAAACTATTGTCGGTCGGCGAAAATAAGTAAGGCCACCAAAAAGCTCTAGCCAACCAGAAACCACTCAGTAAAAAAACCAACGATAAAAAATAAACCTGCCAATGTTTCTTCATCACTCTCTGCGGTGACTAAAACCCCCCTCTCATTTGACGAGGAGGAGTCTTAGTTTAAAAAAAACCAATCCCTGACGGGAATTGGTTACTTCATCATCTTGGCTTTGTTTGTCCACCAGTGATAAAGGGCGGACAACCCCACCAAGACGTAGACGAGCGTTACCAAGGATGGCCAGCTACCCAACAACATTTCAACCAGGTTCCAGTCGAACAAGCCGACTAAGCCCCAGTTGAGGGCACCTATAACCATCAGGTAGTAAGCGAGCATCTGCATCGCGTCTCCTTTTGTTAATAATACTGTACCCAGTATGGACAATTAGGCCTCATGTTTCAAGTAATCCAGCTTACAATTAATCAAAGCCAGATGCTAATAGGCCAAGAAACTCCCTCGGTGAACTGACCACGCCGTCAGCTGAAGTCACACTGGCTTGGTTCGACCAGTCCATCAGCATCGTTTTTAAACCCAATTTTTTGGCCGGAATAATATCAGTGTTTTCTTTGTCACCCAAATAAACAATCTGCTCTTTGGCAAACTCGGTTTGCTCCCACAACTGAGCAAAGGCCGCGGGCGTTGGTTTGTGGATACCGGTCAAACCCGAGGCAAAAATGGCGCTAAAATCATCGGGAGTAAGACCGATTGCCGTCAATTTGCTTTGCACCGATTGGCTGGTGTTGGCATTGGTGAGCAGAGCATGCTGTCTTCCCGCCATTCGCACTACTGCAAACATTTTTTTCAACTGCGGATCAGGTTTAATATATTGACTTAAATCAAAACTGGCCCAAAAATCAATGAAGAACTGCTCACCTTCCATGCCCAACTCATTAAACACCCGTGTGGTGCTGTGCAGTCGGTCATAGAGTGGCTGAAACTTGGCCTTGGCCTCGGTCTCTGTAACTCCCAAATGTTTGGCAATCGCCACGGCGCGCGCTGCATCAATCTCCTCTGTAATCTCCGGCATGGGTGGATAGAGCGTGCCATCCAGGTCCCAGGCGATCAGTTTAATTTCTTTAAGCCAAGTAGGCGGTGATTTCTTCATCAGTAATGCAGTCTATTTTTTCTTGTTGAGGATCCGGCCAGGCCAGCAAACCTTTGGCTTGATTGGCTTCAAAATAACCATAGACCCGTTTCCAAGCATCATACAGTGATTCGCCGGGATTGTGGACCTCGGCCGCTCGCTCTTTCATGCGCTGGTCGATGGTAGTCAGCGGTGTTTTGACCAAGACATAGCAAAACCTGATGGGCTCAAGAATTGCGCTTAATTGTTTAACCACTGGCAGACGTTTCTTTGGCTCTAGGTGTGTTGCGTCCAACACCACTTTTTTATTCTGTCGCAAAAGAGTTCTGGCCGTGTCGTACATTAGCTGATACGCCTGTTGGCGCAAACCGTCCACCGCTTTATTTCCGGCCGAGTCAAACCGCCTAGAAGCAAACACTTTTTCGCGAATTTCATCAGAGGATAAATACTCACAGCGAAACTTGGCGCAGATTTTTCTGGCTAGCGTACTTTTACCACTGCCAGGAAAACCAACCATAATGAATGTGGATTTTTGGCTGAGATCAAACTGCATTACTGCAAGACTACCACAAAGAAACTTTGCTTGAATACAACTGTTTGTGCTAAGCTTATGTCAGTAATATTTTAAAAAGGAGGATATGGCAAAGAAAACTAAATTTGCGCACAACCCGGGTATGCTGATGGTTCACTCATACTTAAGCTTGTTGCTGATTAACGTCATCGTATTGTGGCTGGCTGTCCGTTGGTTCCCCCAATACATCATTTTGGGCACCATGAGCCTAACTGCTGTCTGGGCGCTGTGGCTTTCGATGGGCAAACTGGCCTTGATTGGCATGCTGACCATGCCGTTTTTTACCGAATGGGAGCATCGCCGTGGCAAGGTTCTTTCTTCTGCCGAATGGTCTGTCAGTTACTTTTTTGTTAACTTCATCGGTCTGTGGATCATCACCCGCTTTGCAGAGGTTTTTGGTCTGGGAGTTACTTCCTGGATGGTCGTGGCTGGCTTGGCCCTAGCGCTGGACATTGCTCAGGGCATCGTAATGATGAAGCTGGAAAAGTGGCGCACTAGCTGAGACTGACGCTTGGTTATTTTTCAGGGGTGTCTGGTAAATCTTTGAAGCCATTTTGTCTGCGTTCTAAGTAACGCTTTGTTTTGTCGGCCTCCAAAAGTGCTAGTCGATCTGTTGGAGAAAGAGTCGAAAATAAAGGTCGGCGTCCTTGCGCACCCTTTTCTTCGCCCGCATAAAGCTCTCGCAACTTGGCTAAAAATTCACTGGAATTAACCACTGGTCTATAGATAACACAAATCAACCCAATTAAACAAGTCTCTTTTTTAGCCCGGAGTAGAGTTGAAAATTTGGTCCGCCTTTAAGCGGCGGCGAGATTCCTCTAGTTCCAACTCCTGCCAAGCCTGCTCACCCAGGTGCTGTTGAAGAAATTTTTGCAACTTGCATTCTGTATCATTGATAATAGCTTTCTCAAACTCACTCAGAGCCTGCTGGCGAGCCAAGAGTAAGGCCGCCTCTCGGAGGGTAACCAATCCGCTAGCTTGATTGTGAAACTCCTCGATTACCTGTTCCAGAAACTCAGGCAAATCTAGCGATAACTCCTCGGGTGCAGGTTCTTTGGCGGCTTTTTGACCAATCGAGCCACCCATCCCCTCTGCGCTAGCTCGCCCTTGGTCCTTATGATTACGCTCCGTCATTACTAATACTGTATAGCACAATTCTGACATTAAGTGTAACACTGAGCAAACCCGCTAAGCCTTGATCTCAACCACCACTTTGCCCTGGGGACTACCGGTTTCCAGTTTAGTGAAGGCGTCCTGGATTTTGGTGAGGGGGTAACTGCTGTCTATCTGGGGCAAAAGAATACCATCGTCCACCAAGGCCGCCAAGTGATCCAGGCGCGCAGTATTGATCCTGGTGTTCATGGCTGTGCCAGTTAGGCCAGCTTGCCTGAGAAGAGCCTCGTCGTCAATGCCAAGCATTGAGACGATTTTGCCGCCCTTACTCAAAACTCTGGCTGACTTTACCAAAGGAACGCCAGCTGTATCAAAGATGGCATCAAAGCTTGTCAGCAGGCGGTCAAAGGCTTCGGTCTGGTAGTTGATGACTTGGTCGGCGCCAAGTTTACTAGCAAACTTGGTGTCACTGCCGCGCACGGTGGTGGCCACATAGGCACCCAGGTGTTTGGCCAGTTGAATAGTCATACTACCAATGCCACCAGCGCCACCATGAATGAGGATTTTTTGGCCCGGGCGAAGTTTCAGTTCTTCTTCTAGAGCTTGAATGGCGCTCACCCCCACCAATGGCAAGGCGGCGGCGGCAATAAAGTCGATGGAAACAGGGCGTAGAGCCAACCGATCAGCATCAGTGACGGCAAATTCGGCCAGTGCCCCCGAGCCGCCGCCTGCCACGTGAGCTGAGCCATAAACCTCATCTCCTTGGTGAAACTTGGTTACTTTTTCACCCACACCCGCTACTATCCCAGCCAAGTCTCCCGCCAAGGTAACTGGAAACTTGAGAGGCAAGTTGTCTTTGAGTAAACCTTCTCGCAGTTTCCAATCAAAAGGATTAAGGCTAACAACCCTAATTTCCACCAAAACTTGCTCGGCCGCGGGCGTTGGTTTGGTCGCCTGGTCGGTCACGTCAATTACTTCTCCGCCCCCATATTGGTTAATTTGTGCCGCTCTCATGTACCAACTCCTTTTCATAATCTTAAAGCTAATAACCTAACTTTATATCAACCGGCGACCAAAAAGCTGTAAGATTGGCAACAATTTAGCCCCTTTTTGCCTCATCATTGCTTCATTGCACTAACCTCCTAAAAATGTGATACTCTTAAACTCCCATAGTACAATCGCCAAATAAAGTAATAAATAATCTAAAAAGGCCAAATTATGCCGCAATACCCGCTTCATCAATCCCAAAATAAGCGAGCCATTATCTCGCTGGGTGGCTCACTGATCGTTGATAAACAAGTCAACACCAAATATCTCGCCGCCTTTCGCAAATTTATCCTCGACCAGCTTACCCAAGGCTGGCGTTTTTTTATTGTCACCGGAGGTGGCACTCAAGCGAGAACCTATATCGAGGCCGCCAGCGAAATTATGGGCAAAGACATTACTAAAAACGACCAAGACTGGCTGGGCATCCACGCCACTCGTTTCAACGCTCACCTCATCCGAACGATCTTTCGCGACCAGGCTCAACCGGAAATAGTCACTGATCCTGAAGAGGATAATTTGAGTGAAGCAGATATCATCGTAGCTGGTGGCTGGAAACCTGGTTGGTCTACAGATTTTGTGGCTACTAAAATTGCCCAACGGGTGGGCGCCTCCTATATCATTAATCTTTCTAATATTAAACAGGTCTACACTGATGACCCCAAGAAAAATCCTCACGCCAAACCCATTGATCAAATGACCTGGGCAGACTTTAGAAAAATGGTTGGCGATGAATGGACCCCAGGCATGAATACGCCCTTTGATCCTATTGCCGCGAAACTAGCGGATGAAGAGGGTCAAACCGTGCTGGTTATGGACGGTGAAAATTTGACGAATCTCAAAAAAGCTTTTACTAAGGGTGAATTTACTGGCAGTGTCTTATCAAAAAGCGTACGGCACCAGTTGTAATTGCTCGGCAATTTCAGCTTGGCTTTCATCGCCAAAACTAATCAGTAACTGATCGCCGGGTGCGATCACTTTCTCCAATAAATGCGGCTCAAATTCGCCATTTAAATAAAACTTTAAGCTTTGGTTGTCATTACTGCAAAAAGTTTGGCCGGTGCCCGTGGTCAAACAGTCTTTGGTTAACTTTAAGGGTAAAGTATCAAAAAACTCCTGCCAAGTTACTCCCTCTTTTTTGACCTGAATTAAGTTAGGGTTGGCGGCGGTGAGAAAAACATCCTCAGAGCGCTGATGGTACATGGCCGTACTAAAAGTGCGCAGGGTGCCATTGGTAAAAATAATAAAACTGGCCTCATAATCTACTACTTCGACTTGATCAGTTGGCAAAGTTTGCTTGATTGGCGTAGTGTCGGGTGCTGGCTCAATAACTGATTGCTGAAAAATAAGCACATACCAACTAGCCAAAGCAATAATAACTAAAAAAACCAGTATCTTCAATTTCATAACTTAATTATAACAATGGCCAATCACTAGCGACTGACCGGCCTTAATCTTCTAAACTAGTTAACCCTTGCCACCCAACAACAACCAGGTGGCTTTTTCGCCCAATGACAAACCTGGCGATTTATGTCGAGCGTAAACTTTTTGAAAATGCGGCCAGAGTTTGCCCTGCGAAAAACTGGTGATCACTTTGGGATGAATGTAGTACTGGCGACAAACAGCTGTCGTGTTGCCCAAGTGATCCGCCACCTGCTCCACCACTTGCTTGATTAACTGTTCTCTAGTCAATTCCTCATCCTGTTGAGGCTCATCCAAGCGATAAAACAAGTCCCCCGCCAAGGTGGTGCCACCCCAAGTACGAAAATCTTTGGCCGATAAAGCTTCGCCAGTGATCTCCTGCAAATATTCGTTAACGTCACGCGAATCTATGCGCTGGCGCTGGTCGTTTTCATCCAAGTATTTGAAAATCTCATAGCCGGGCAGTTCAATGCAAGCCTTGATGGTCTTGGCCACTCGCGGGTGAGTAATATCCAGATCATGATAAACCCCACTTTTACCTTTGAAACTAAAGCGAATTTTATCGCCACGCACCGCTACATGCTTGCCGCGCAGAGTGGTTAAACCGTAAGATTGGTTTTCCTTTTCATAAGTTTTATTGCCCACCCTAATAAAAGTGTGTTCTAACAGCCAAACCACAGTCGCCAAAAGGCGCTGTTTGGTCAGGTGCTGTTGGCGCATGTGGCCGGCGGTAATTTTTCTCAATTCAGGCAGTAGCTCGCCAAAGCGAACCATGCTATCAAACTTATGTTTTTGCTGGTGGGCCACCCAGTCGGGGTGATAAATATACTGCTTGCGACCCCTTTCATCAAAACCAATGGCCTGAATGTGACCTTTTTCATTCGGGGAAATGCGAACTTTGGTCCAAGCAGGTGGGATCGCCAACTTGCTGATTCGTTCAACCGAATTTTTGAGTGGGCGGCCATTTTTATTCAAAAAACGCACACCTTGACCGCGTTTTTCTCGCGACCAAGTCAAATCACTATCGTTGACGTAATGGATGCCTGGTGCTTTAGTTGTCATTGGCCATTAATTGTTAAGCCGTTTCAGTCTAGCAGTTTTGCCAAAAGTATAAAAGTAGGCTAACGCTTGAAAAAATGGAGGTAAGTAGCCAAAAAAGTCAGGTTCACCAACAAACCAGCTATCAACACTATCTTGGGCAGGGCCACCTGAGAGGGTAGTAAGTGCGCATCTTTTTCTGAGCTAACCAACAAGATCCACTCGGTGCCATCCACTTTAATTCTCCTCATGGCCTGTAATTGCGAAGAATCACCCTCGTGCTCCGGGATTTTATTGGCTGGCACACTATCAAAAATTAGCTGTTGTGGCTCAGGAGTGGGGCTGGCATAAATCTCAATGTCCAGATCAACCAACAATGCTTGCGGCGCCAGCACTTTTTGAAAAATAATATCCTCACGGAAAATTAGGTAAACAAAGCCCTCAAGGTTGTTGAGTCGCTCTTCATCAGTGCTCTGCTCATC
>Ga0326597_10006530_pt1 | contig 15956 bp, 11 predicted proteins | sample RVTome_12_FD_203789 | JGI IMG/M metagenome (GOLD analysis project Ga0326597, IMG submission 203789) | Soil microbial communities from uranium-contaminated site in the Upper Colorado River Basin, Wyoming, United States - RVT100D185 | ecosystem: Environmental > Terrestrial > Soil > Contaminated >...
GCCACGTCCCCCGGTGGGGCGGCGTCCTCCTTGCCTTCGGCACCGTCGTGGCCGTGATCTGGGTGCTGGCCGCGTTCGCCGTTCCTCCGCTGGCGCACCAGACCCGTGACTTCATTGCGCGCCTCCCGGAGCTCGGGGCTGCGATCGGCGCGCTCCAGCGCGACCTGGATGCGTGGTACCGGTCGCTTCCGCTGTCGGACGACATGCGCGCCACGCTCGACGCCGCCATCGGGCGCGTCGAGGCTGCATTCGGTACGGCCATCCGCGACTTCCTGGGTCCGGCCGTCGGCACGCTGGTGCGGACGGTCGGCTTTCTCGTCGGCCTTGTCGTGATCCCGGTGTGGCTCTTCTTCGTGCTGCGCGACCGCGAGCGCCTCCCCCACGCGGTCGCGGCCGCGGTTCCGCAAGGATGGCGCCCTGATGCGCAGAACGTGCTCTCCCTCCTCGCCCGGGTCGGGGGGCGATGGGTCCGCGGCCAGCTGCTGCTGGGGGTCGCAATCTTCCTCGCCACCGTCGTCGGCCTGACCGCGCTGACCCTGGTCGGGTTCCGCGAGTTCGGTTCGCTCGCGCTCGTGCTGGCGCTCATCGCGGGCGTGCTCGAGTGGTTCCCGATCATCGGCCCGATCGTCGCGGCTGTGCCGGCCATCCTGGTCGGGATCAGCATCAGCCCTGCCGCCGCCATCGCGGTGGCGGTGCTCTACCTCGCCATTCAGCAGCTCGAGAACAACCTGCTGGTGCCAAAGATCCTGGGCGATGCGGTGGAGCTGCACCCGGCGGTGCTGATCATCGCGCTGGTGGTGGGTGGCTCCCTCTTCGGCATCGGCGGAGCGATCCTGGCGGCGCCGGTCGTCGCGGCGGGACGGGACCTGTACCGGTACGCCTTCGCCAGGCTTGCGGACAAATCGCCCGAGCAGGCCCTGGCCACCGCCTTCCGGACTCGCCCCGCGTCGATGGATGAGGCGGAGCCCGAGACGCCGGCGTCTGCCCCTGCCTAGAAGGTCGGCTTCCAGGAGTGGATGCGGACCGACTGGAGCAGCCCCATCCCGAAGAGCAGCGAGATCATCGACGACCCGCCGTAGGTGATGAAGGGGAGCGGGATCCCGGTCACCGGCATGATCCCGGTCACCATGCCGATATTCACGGTGATCTGGAACAGGAGGAGGCTGCCGAGGCCGGCCGCGATGTTCGCGCCGAACGGGTCCAGCGCTCCCCAGCCCACGCTGAGCACGCGCCAGAGCAGCAGCGCGAAGAGCCCCAGCAGGATCACGCCGCCGATGAAGCCAAGCTCTTCGGCGACCACCGTGAAGATGAAATCGGTGGATTGAACCGGCAGGAAGCCGAGCTGGTTCTGGCGACCGGCCGTCAGACCCTGTCCCAGCAGCCCCCCGGAGCCCACCGCGTTCAGGGCCTGCACCACCTGGTAGCAGGCCCGCTGGGGATCGGCCAGGGGGTCCAGGAAGCAGAAGAGCCGCTCCCGCTGGTATTCCTCCAGCGCGCCGACGGCGATGGGCGCGAGCGCCACGGTCGCGCCGCCGAGCAGCGCCAGCCAGCCGATGCCTGCCCCGCTCATGAACAGCATCCCGAGCAGGATCGCGACGAAGACGAGGGCGGTCCCGAGGTCCGGCTGCCCATAGACGAGATAGGTCGGCAGGGCCATCAGGAGCCCCGCGCCGACGATCGTGCTCAGGCGACCGATCCGTTCGCGGCGCGAGGCGAGGAAGGCGGCCAGCACCACCACCATCAACACCTTCCCGATCTCGCTGAACTGGAAGTCGATCCCCGCCACGCTGATGGACATTTGCGCCCCGAACAGGTTCTTCCCGACCAGCACCGTCGCGAAGAGGAGAGCCAGCACGCCGACGTAGATCGGCGTCGCGAAGGTCTGCAGCCAGTGATAGTCGATGCTGGCTGCCACGAAGAAGAGGGTCAGGCCGATCCCCGTCCAGATCAACGTCTTGACGGTCTGCGACAGGCCGCTCTCCCCTCCCACCGCCTGGTAGTTGGCGGAGTAGCCCATCACCATCCCGAAGCCGACCAGCAGGAGCAGGTAGAGGAGCAGCTGCCGGTCGAACGCGCGCCAACGCCGGGCCTTGGCTACCTCAACAAAGGTTGCTGTCGCGGTGCTCATCGGTCAGTTCGCATTGACCTGGAACTCCCGGCGCAGATCCTGGTCGAGGTTGAAGTACTGCTGGAGGAAGTATTTGACGACCTCGAGCGAGACGTTGCCGCGAACCACGGCCGAATAGGTGAAGGTCACGATCGCGAGGTTGGCGTCGGTCGCTCCCGCCTGCGATGGCAGGTAGGCGACGAACCACGAGTGGAAGGGCAGGACGCCCTGGCTGGTCGGCGTGCCGAACTCCGCGGTGCCGGTCTTGCCCGAGAGAGCCCCCGGCACACGCAGGAGATTGATGTTGGTGGCATGGCCGGTGGTGATCACCTCGCGCGCGCCGATCCGCATGATGCTCAGGTCCTCTGGGCTGGCGGGCAGATCGCGGATCACCTCCGGCGCGTACGTCCGGGTGAGGTTCCCATCCGCGTCGGTCTCGCCGCGCACGATCATCGGGCGCATGAGATGGCCGCCGTTGGCCACCGCGGCGTAGGCGTTCAGCAGCTGGAGCGGAGTGACCGCGATCGCGTTCTGCCCGATCCCGGCCATGGCGAGTTCCCCGGTAAAGACGTCCGGGCGCCCCTGCGCCTGCGCCCACTGCTTGCTGACGACAGTGCCGGCCGCCTCGGTCGGGAGCCGCACCCCGCTCCTCTCTCCGAAGCCAAGCTCCTTCGCCCATCCGCCGAGCCGATCGACGCCCAAAGCCACGGCCATCTGGTAGAAGAAGGTGTCGGAGCTCTTGGCATAGGCGTCGACGATGCTCAACGGACCGAAGCCGCGATGGTTCCAGTCGAAGAGACACTGCCCGGCCGGCGCGTCGGGGATCTGGTAGCAGCCATAGGTCGGCCAGCGCTGCGAGACGGTCGTGACCCCCTCCTCGAGCGCCGCCAGCCCGGTCACCAGCTTGAAGGTCGACCCGGGGGGGTAGATGTCGGCGATGGCGTGATTGCGCAGCGGCTTGGTTGGATCGTCCAGGTAGGCCGCGTAGTCCTGGGCGGAGATGCCGGCGGCGAACTTGTCGTTGTCGTAGGTCGGCAGCGACACCATCGCCAGGATCTCGCCCGTCTGTGGATTCATGACGATCGTGACCCCCTGGGCGACCCCGGCGGCGTCGAGGCCCCACTTCAGTGTGTCGGTCGCGATCCGCTGCAGCCGGGCATCGATCGTCAGCATCAGGTTCCTGCCCGGGACGGGATCGCTCAGGCGCTCGATCACCTTCACCGGCCGGCCGGACGCGTCGCGCTCGAGGAGCTCGCTGCCGTAGGTGCCCCGCAACTCCTTCTCGAAGCTGGCCTCGACGCCGTCGCGACCGATCACATCGTCGCGGAGGTAGCCGGCCGCCGAGAGGTCCTCGAGCTCACCACGCGAGACGGGGCCGGTGTATCCGACCAGATGCGCCAGGAGCTCACCATTCCGTGCACCGGCCTCGTCCAGGTACTCTCGCCTCGGCTCGGCCCCGACGGTGATACCCGGCAGCTGCCCCTGCTCCTCGGCGATCAGCAATGCCGCCTCGCGGCTGAGGTCCGTGCCCACTGGCACGAGGTCGAACGGCGATCCGCGGAAGGCTGCCAGGCGCTGGCGCAAGATGGTCTCTCCGACCCCCGACAGGCTCGCCGCACGGCCGAGGACGGCATTGCGCCCCGATTCAGCGGCCGGCAGGTCGGCCGGGCGGGCATACAGCGTCCATGACGGCGTGTTGACGGCGATCGGCCGCCCCTCCCGGTCGAAGATCAGGCCGCGGGAGGCACGGATCGGCATCTCGATCGTTCGCGCGGCCACGGCCTGTGCCGCGTAGCGTTCGCCGTCCACCACCTGGAGCTGGAAGAGGCGCCCGGCGAGCAGCCCAAAGAGGAGGACGGCGATGACCGTCGCGGCGACGAAGCGGGGGCGCGACGGTCTCGCTGTGGGGATCCCTCCGACGTCGGCCATCAGGAGCTCACCAGGCAGCCCTGTCGGCGACACCGGCCCGCGTCAGCAGGATCCGGGTTGGCACCAGGGAGATGGCGGCGATCGCCGTGTTCAGGGCCGCTGAGGCGACGATCGTCTGCATCGGGAAGCCGCCTGCGAGCGGCGGGTCCACCATCTGGAGGATGCCGAGGCTCATCGTGTCGACCACGATCGAGCCGACGGCGACCGAGACCAGCGGATATCCCCAGGACAGCCGCCCGAACAGGCGTTCGCCGGCGGCGACCGCGGCGGCGACCAGCAGGAGCGCAAGGGGAAGGCTGCCGAGCGGCTCCCGAATCAGCAGGTTCGCGGTCAGTCCGCCAACGAAGGCCCATGCGACGCCCGGCCCGAAGCCGCTCAGGACGGTCACCATCACGACGGCGACGAGGACCAGGTTGGGATGCACGCCGCCGATCGCGAGGACGGGGGCCACTGCTGCGTGCAGGATCCCGATCAGGACCGCGAAGAGGAGGGTGACGTAGCTGATCTGAGTTCCTCGACCGGCTCGGCGGCGGCTGGGGCGTGCGGCGGGGCGGTGCGGCGAGTATACCGACCCTCGCCGCCTGCCCGGAGCGGCGAAATGCTCGTTTCACGTGAAACTTTCCGTCGCTCGTAACGTCGCGATAAGCCTTCGGTAACGGTCACGACTGGTAGAATGAGGAGGCCCATTCGAACTCGCAGCGGAGTGCCCGTGATCAGGGTCACGGCATGTACCAACCAGAAGGGCGGCGTTGGCAAGACGACGACCGTCGTCAACCTGGCGGCGTACCTGGCCCTCTCCGGAACCCCGACCCTGGTCATCGATCTCGATCCGCAGGGAAACGCAACGAGCGGGCTGGGGATCGACCGAAGGTCCCTGGATAGGTCGGTCTACGACGCTCTCATCGACCGGGTCCCGATCAACGAGCTCGTGCTCGGAACGTCGGTCCCGGGGCTCGACCTGGTGCCGGCGGCGCTGGCGCTGTCGGGGGCGGAGGTTGAGCTGGTCGGCCTCCCGGCGCGCGAGCATCGGCTATCCGCGAGCCTGGCCGATCTGGGGCAACGGTATGAACGCGTGCTCATCGACTGCCCGCCCTCGCTCGGGCTGCTGACGGTGAACGCCCTGACGGCGGCGGATGGGGTGCTGATCCCGATCCAGACGGAGTACTACGCACTCGAGGGACTGAGCCAGTTGGTGAACACGATCCGCATGGTCCGAGAGGCCCTCAACCCGCGCCTGGAGATCGATGGCGTGCTGCTGACGATGTATGACGGCCGCACTCGGCTGTCGGTCCAGGTCGCGGCCGAGGTGCGTCGCCATCTCGAGGGGGCGGTGTATGACACCGTCGTGCCGCGCAGCGTCCGCCTCTCGGAGGCGCCGAGCCATGGCATCCCGATCGCGCTCTACGATCCCTCATCGCGCGGAGCGGAGGCGTATGGCCGCCTGGCCGCCGAGGTGACCGCACGTGGCTAAGACCTTTGGCCTGGGGCGGGGACTGGATGCGCTGATTCCTCGCTCCGCTCCTGCGACCGACATCCCGGAGATCCCGCTCGAGCGCATCGGCCGCAATCCACACCAGCCTCGCAGCCGCTTCGACGACGCAGAGACGGCGGAGCTCGCCGCGTCGATCACCCTTCACGGGGTTCTCCAGCCGATTGTCGTCCGCGCGACCGCCGCCGGCGGCTATGAGCTGATCGCCGGCGAGCGGCGGCTCCGTGCGGCGCGCGTCGCAGGCCTTACCCACATCCCCGCGGTCGTTCGGGAATCGGCGGACGGCGAGCAGCTCGAGCTGGCCCTCGTCGAGAACCTCCAGCGGCAGGACCTCAACGCCATCGAGGAGGCGGGCGCATACCGCGAGCTGATCGACCGCTTCGAGCTCTCGCACGAAGAGGTGGCGCAAAAGGTCGGGAAGAGCCGCGTGGCGATCAGCAACGCGCTGCGCCTGCTCGAGCTCAGCCCCGAGACCCGAGAGGCGATCGCCGACGGGCGCATCAGCGAGGGGCACGGCCGTGCCCTGGCCGCACTGACGGTTCCTGAGCTGCAGCACGCCGCGCTCGCGATCGTCATCGAACGGCACCTCTCCGTGCGCCAGACCGAGGAGCTCGTGCGACGGAGGCGAGACTCGACTGGGTCGCGCCGCGCCGGCCCCATCTCGGGCGACCTCGCCGACCTCGAATCGCAGCTTCGCGGCCTGCTCGCCACGCGGGTCGGAATCGTGCGCACGCGACGCGGGGGTCGCTTGGTGATCGATTTCTACTCCGACGAGGAGCTCGACCGCCTTCACGCGATCATCGCTCGCGGCGTGGGAGGTGGCGCATGACCGCGCAGGCCGAGCGGCGGCCTCGCCGCAGCAAAGTGGGATCGGACTACACCGCCGAGAACATCCAGGTGCTCGAGGGCCTCAGCGCCGTCCGCAAGCGACCGAGCATGTACATCGGCTCTACCGACTCGCGCGGGCTGCATCAGCTGGTGTGGGAGATCGTCGACAACAGCATCGACGAGGCGATGGCCAACGTCGCCACCCGGATCGACGTCACCCTGCACGCCGACGGCCAGGTCGAAGTGGTCGACGACGGGCGCGGCATCCCGGTCGGAAAGCACCGCTCGGGGAAGGACGCGCTCGAGGTCGTCCATACCGTGCTCCACGCCGGCGGCAAGTTCGGCGGGGGAGGCTACAAGGTCTCCGGCGGCCTCCACGGCGTGGGCGTGAGCGTTGTCAACGCGCTGGCGGTCGCAATGCGCGTCGAGGTCCTCCGCGACGGCAAACGCTACGTTCAGGAGTACAGCCGCGGAGCGCCGAAGGGCCCCGTTCGGCTGAAGGGAGGTGCCGCCGAGGCGAATCGCGGCCTGCCCGCCGCCAAGGAACGCCAGCACGGCACGCGCACCTTCTTCCAGGCCGATCCGGAGATCTTCGAGGACCTTGACTACAGCTGGGACCTGATCGCCACGCGGCTTCGGGAGTCGGCCTACCTCAATAAGGGGCTCTGGATCTGCCTGCGGGACGAGCGAATCGATCGCGAGAAGAACTTCTACTTCGAGGGAGGCGTGACGAGCTTCGTCAGGCACCTCAATCGGCGCCGGGACGTGCTCAACCAGCGCCCGATCCACGTCGAGCGGATGGTCGGGACGACCAGCGTCGAGGTGGCGCTCCAGTACAACGACGGCTTCGCCGAGAACGTGCTCGCCTTCGCCAACAACATCCACACGGTCGACGGCGGCACGCACGTGACCGGCTTCCGGGCCGCGCTCACCTCGTCACTGAACGACTGGGCGCACAAGGCCGGGGTCCTGTCGGAGAAGGACGCGAATCTCAGCGGCGAGGACGTGCGGGAGGGCCTCACCGCGGTCATCAGCGTCAAGCTGACCGACCCGCAGTTCGAGGGCCAGACGAAGGCGAAGCTGGGCAATGCCGACGTCAAGGGCGCCGTCCAGGCGGCGGTCACCGACGGGATCATCCAGCACCTTGAGGAAAACCCGGCCGACGGCCGACGGATCATCGAGAAGTCGGTCACCGCGGCCCGCGCCCGCGAGGCCGCCCGCAAGGCCCGCGACCTCGTCATTCGGAAGGGCGCGCTCGACGGCATGGCGCTCCCCGGCAAGCTGGCCGACTGCCAGGAGCGCGATCCCGCCCGCAGCGAGCTGTACATCGTCGAGGGCGACTCGGCCGGCGGGTCGGCCAAGCAGGGGCGCGACCGCCGCACGCAGGCCGTCCTGCCGCTGCGTGGCAAGCTCCTGAACGTCGAGAAGGCCCGGCTCGATCGGGTCCTGTCGAGCGAGAACATCCGGCCGCTGATCATCGCGCTCGGCGCCGGAATCGGCGACCAGTTCGACATCACGAAGCTGCGCTACCACAAGATCTGCCTCCTCTCGGACGCCGACGTCGACGGCGCGCACATCAGCACCCTCCTGCTCACCTTCTTCTTCCGGCACATGCCGGACGTCATCGAGCAGGGCTACCTGTACCTCTGCCAGCCGCCCCTGTACCGGGTGAGCACTGGCAAGGTGACCCGCTACGCGAAGGACGAGAAGTCGAAGGATCAGGCCGTCAAGGACCTGTCGCGCGAGGGAAAGACCAAGAACATCAGCGTGCAGCGCTTCAAGGGCCTCGGTGAGATGAATCCCGAGCAGCTGTGGGAGACGACCATGAACCCCGACACCCGCACCCTGCTGCAGATCTCGGTGCGAGAGGCGGCCGACGCCGACGAGGTCTTCAGCACGCTCATGGGTGAGCGAGTCGAGCCCCGGCGCGACTTCATCCGAGGCGAGGCCCGCAAGGTTCGCAACCTGGACTTCTAGACGAGGCCGAGACGAGACCGATGCCAAGCCGACACGTCGCCGACATCCGCCAGGTCGAGGGCAAGACCGGCCGCACGCTCGAGGACTGGTGCGCCCTGCTCGAGGCCAACGGGATCGGAGAGCGGCGCGAGGCCGTCAACTTCCTGCGCGACGGCTACGCGATCAGCCACGCATTCGCGCTGGCCATCGCCGCCCACTGCCTGCGCCCCTCGCGGGCCGATGAGTTCGGCGCCGATGGCTTCTGGGACGACGAGGACGATCGCTGGTGAGCACGGCGAGCGGCAAGGCTGCGACGATCGGGAGCAGCCGGCTGATCCAGGCCGCCGATGGCCGCCGATACGCGTTCGCGGACCACAACTGCTTCGCGTGCGGCGGGACGAACCCGATCGGCATGCATCTCGCGATCGAGCTCGGCGAGGGGACCGCCAGCACGACCTGGACACCCGGCCCGAACTACGCCGGCTGGGAGGAGAAGGTCCATGGCGGCCTCCTCGCCACGCTCCTCGACGAGGTGATGGCCTGGGCGCCCTCGAGCTTCGACTCGTGGGCGGTCACCGCCGAGATGTCGATCCGGTATCGCTCGCCGGCCAATCCCGACGAGCCGCTCACCGCGCGCGGCTGGGTGACGGAGCGCCGGCGACGCATCTACCAGGTGCGGGGCGAGGTCCGTGGTTCGGACGGCCGCCTCGTCGCCGAGGCGCACGGCCGATTCCTGGGGGCGAGCCCGTCCGTCAAGGCCGAACTGAAGGCCCGGTACGGCATGCCGGCCGATGTGCCGGTCGCCGGGGCGCGGCGCGAATGACCACGACGACAAACGCGACACAGATGCAGGAGTAGAGAGCAGCACCGATGGACTCAGACCGGATCGACGCCGTGCGGCGCGTCTCGATCGAGGACGAGATGCGATCGGCCTACATCGACTACGCCATGAGCGTGATCGTGGCGCGGGCGCTGCCCGACGTCCGCGACGGCCTCAAGCCGGTGCATCGCCGAATCCTGTACACGATGCACGAGATGGGGCTCCGCTCGACCTCGGCGTACCGCAAGTGCGCCGGGGTCGTCGGTGACGCGCTGGCCAAATACCACCCGCACGGTGACGTGGCGCTGTATGACGCGCTGGTGCGCATGGCGCAGGACTTCAGCCTGCGCTACCCGCTCGTCGACGGGCAAGGCAACTTCGGATCGGTCGACGGCGACCCGGCGGCTGCCTACCGCTATACCGAAGCGCGCCTGACCGCGATCAGCGACGAGATGCTGGCCGATATCGAGAAGGAGACGGTCGACTACGTCGACAACTACGACGGCCGCCTGCGCGAGCCCACCGTCCTGCCGGCCAGGCTGCCGAACCTGCTCATCAACGGGAGCTCCGGGATCGCGGTGGGGATGGCGACCAACATTCCGCCGCACAATCTGACGGAGATCTGCAGGGCGGTGGTCGCGCTCATCGACAACCCCGACATGACCGTCGATGAGCTGTGCGAGATCGTTCGCGGGCCCGACTTCCCCACCGGCGGCACGATCTTCCGGTTCGAGGACCAGCGCAACAGCCTTACCGGCGAGAAGGAGCGGATCGACGTGATCCGCCACATGTACGCCACCGGCCGTGGACGGGTCGTCATCCGAGGCCAGGTCGCGTTCGAGGAGGACGCCCGCGGACGCATCTCGGTCGTGATCACCGAGCTGCCGTACCAGGTCAACAAGACCACGCTCATCGAGAAGATGGCCGAGCTCGTCGGCGGGAAGCGGATCACGGACGTCAGCGACATTCGCGACGAAAGCGACAGGACGGGAATGCGTATCGTCGTCGAGATCAAGCGCGACGGCTCGCCCCACACGGTGATGCAGCAGCTCTTCAAGCACACGGCGCTGCAGACGAGCTTCAGCGCCAATATGCTCGCGCTCGTCGACGGGCAGCCGCAGACGCTCGGCCTGAAGCGGATGCTCGAGCACTACATCGCATATCGGCGGGAGATCATCCGACGAAGGACCGAATTCGACCTGGCGCGTGCCCGCGAGCGGGCTCACATCCTCGAGGGCCTGAAGATCGCCCTCGACAACCTCGACGAGGTGATCAAGACGATCCGCGCCTCGGCCGACACCGACGCGGCGCGATCGGCGCTCGTGAAGCGATTCAAGCTCAGCGAGGCCCAGGCCAACGCCATCCTGGAGATGCAGCTCCGCCGGCTGGCCGCCCTCGAGCGCAAGAAGATCGAGGACGAGTACGAAGCTGTGATCCGTCTCATCGCGGAGCTGGAGGACCTGCTCGCCAACCCGCGCAAGGTCCTGATCGCCATTCGCGACGAGCTCGAGGAGCTGATCCGCAAGTACGGGGACGATCGGAAGACGCGGATCGAGTCCGACGCGAACCGCGAGCTGACCGCGGAGGACCTCGTCGCGGCGGAGGACGTGGTGGTCACCCTCTCCCAGCGCGGGTACATCAAGCGCCAGCAGATCGGGACCTTCCGCTCCCAGCGCCGCGGCGGCAAGGGCAAGCTCGCCATGATCACGCGTGAAGAGGACGCGGTCCGCCATCTGCTGGTGGCGAACACCCACGACAACATCCTCTTCTTCACCAACCGCGGGCGCGTCTTCATCACCAAGGTCCACACGCTCCCCGAGGCGAGCCGCCAGGCGAAGGGGCTGCCGATCATCAACCTGCCCGGGGTGATGGTCGACCAGGGCGAGTACGTGAGCGCGATCATCACGCTGCCGCAGTTCGAGGCGGACCACTACATGGCGATGGCCACGCGCGGCGGGATGATCAAGAAGACCTCCCTCGCGGAATACGCCAAGATCCGGAGCAACGGCCTCATCGCGATCAGCCTGGTGGAGGGGGACGAGCTCCGCTGGGTCGGCCTCACCGACGGGCAGAGCGACATCATCCTCGCCACCAGGAACGGCCAGGCCGCGCGCTTCCACGAGAAGGAGGTCCGCCCCATGGGGCGCGACACGCGCGGGGTGACCGGGATCCGACTGCGCGGCGACGACGAGGTGATCGGGATGGAGGTCGTGGCGCCCTCCGCGGAGCTGCTGGTGGTCACCGAGCAGGGCTACGGCAAGCGCACCTTGCTCGAGGACTTCCCGGTCAAGCACCGCGCCACCGGCGGCGTCATCGCCAACTCGCTGAACGCCGACACCGGCAAGGTGGCGGCGGTGCGGGTCGTGGGCCGCGAGGACGAGGAGCTGATGCTGATCACCGAGGAGGGGACGATCCTCCGCACCGAGGTCAGCAGCGTGAACCGCTACCGGCGCGCATCGCGGGGGGTGACGGTCATGAAGCCCGGAGAAGGTGATCGGATCGTCTCGATCGCGGTCTTCGTCGACGATCGGCCCCCCGCCCCCGACGACGACGCCGAAACCGAGGGCTGACCGATGCCGGCGAGCGACTAGAATCGGCGCCGATGTACGCCGACGAGTTCAGCATCTACGCCGGCAATGCCAATCGGCCGCTCGCCGAGCAGATCTGCCGCTACCTGCGCACCGAGCTGGGTAAGGCCGAGGTCTTCAAGTTCGCCAACGACAACACGTTCGTGCGCGTGATGGAGAACGTCCGGGAGCAGGACGTCTTCCTGGTCCAGCCCACCTCCCGACCGGTGAACGACTCGGTCATGGAGCTGCTGATCATGATCGACGCATTCAAGCGCGCCAGCGCCGGGCGGATCACGGCCGTGATCCCGTACTACGCCTATGGACGATCCGACAAGAAGGACCAGCCGCGCGTGCCTATCACCGCGCGCCTGGTTGCCGACATGCTGACCGTGGCGGGCGCGGACCGCGTGCTGACGATGGACCTGCACCAGGGCCAGATCCAGGGCTTCTTCAGCATCCCGGTGGACGAGCTGACGGCGGTCAACATCCTGTCGCGCTACATCCGCGAGAAGAACCTGGACGACGTCGTCGTCGTCAGCGAGCTCGGCTTCGCCAAGAAGGCCCGCAACTTCGCCGAGATCCTCCGGGCGCCCCTGGCGATCGTCGAGAAGCGACGGGTCGGCAACGAGGACAAGACCGAGCTGATGAACATCATCGGCGAGGTGGCCGGCAAGACCGCGGTGATCATCGACGACGAGATCGACACGGCGGGATCCCTGCTCGAGGCCGTCGCCGCACTGGTGGCCGAGGGCGCAGGGGCGATCTACTCGTGCGCCACGCACGGGGTCTTCTCCGACAAATCGCTGGAGCACATCGCGGCCAGCCCGATCACCGAGGTGATCGTCACCGACACGATCCCGCTCCCCGCGAGCGCCGGCCGCGACAAGATCACCGTCCTCTCGATCGCGCCGCTCTTCGGCGAGGCGATCAAGCGGATCCACCGTGGAGAGAGCGTGGGGGCGCTCTTCTCATCCGAGGTCCAGCTGGTCGAGGAGATGACCTTCTGGGGCAGCCACGCAGACGACGAGGATCCGGAGGATCCGGCGGCAGCCGCGGAGGCCTGACCGTCCGAGAGGGCTGATCGGTCCATCCGGATATACTCGATCTCAAGAGATGCTGAAGTTGTTTTCCCGGCTGACGGACTCGAATGAGCGCGAGGTCCGTCGCTTCGAACCGACCGTAGCCCGTATCAACGAGCTCGAGCCCGAGTACGCGGCCCTCACCGACGCCGAGCTGCGCGGCAAGACGGAGCAGTTTCGCGCCCGCCTCCAGGATGCGCTCGGCGACCTGCTGACCCCGATCGAGCAGCGAGCGCTCACGCCCGAGGAGGCGGCCGAGTCGGAGCTCGTCGTCGCCGATCCGACGCGCATCAGCGAGGAGCGCAAGGAGCAGCACAAGCGGGAGCGGAAAGAGATCGACGCGGCGCTCGACGAGATCCTGCCGGAGGCCTTCACGGCCGTGCGCGAGGCGATGCGCCGCGCCCTCGCCAAGCGCCACTACGACGTGCAGCTGATCGGCGGGATGGTGCTCCACGCAGGAGCCATCGCCGAGATGAAGACCGGCGAGGGGAAGACGTTCGTCGCGCCGCTTGCCGCGTACCTCAACGGGCTGACCGGGCGCGGGGTGCATGTCGTGACGGTGAACGACTACCTCGCCAAGCGCGACGCGCAATGGATCGGCCAGGTCTTCTGGCGCCTCGGGATGAAGGTCGGATCGATCCAGCACGAGGCCGCCTACGTCGTCGACCCGGACTTCCCGCAGACCGACGAGCACCTGCGAGCCCTGCGGCCGGTGGCGCGCGCCGAGGCTTACGCCGCCGATGTCACCTACGGCACCAACAACGAGTTCGGCTTCGACTACCTCCGCGACAACCTCGTCATCGACCTGGCCCAACGGGTCCAGCGCGGTCACTTCTTCGCGATCGTCGACGAGGTCGACAACATCCTCATCGACGAGGCGCGGACGCCGCTGATCATCTCGGGGGCAGCGGAGGAATCGGCCGACAAGTACATCCAGTTCGCCCGTCTCGTGCCGCGCCTGAAGGCGGAAGAGGATTACATCCTCGACGAGAAGTTCCGGCAGGTGGCGATCACCGAGGCCGGCACCGACAAGATGGAGCGCTGGCTGGGGGTCGACAACCTGTTCGACAACGACTTCTCGATGGCGCGCCACCTGGAGCAGGCTCTGAAGGCCGAGGCGCTCTACAAGCGCGACCGCGACTACGTCGTGAAGGACGGCGAGGTCGTGATCGTCGACGAGTTCACCGGTCGCCTGATGCCAGGTCGCCGCTGGAGCGAGGGTCTGCACCAGGCGGTCGAGGCCAAGGAGGGGGTGAAGATCCAGAATGAGTCGCGCACGCTGGCGACGATCACCTTCCAGAACTACTTCCGCATGTACGACAAGCTCTCCGGCATGACCGGCACCGCCGAGACCGAGGGGGAGGAGTTCCACAAGATCTACGACCTCGAGGTGCTCGTGGTCCCGACCAACCAGCCGATGATCCGGGACGACTTCGCGGACCTCGTCTTCGCCAGCCAGAAGGGCAAGTGGAGCGCGGTCGTCGACGAGATCGTCGAGGAGCACGAGCGGGGACGGCCGGTCCTGGTCGGGACGATCAGCGTCGAGGTGAGCGAGATGCTCGGCGAGATGCTGAAGCGCCGCGGCATCAGGCACAGCGTCCTGAATGCCAAGTTCCACGAGAAGGAAGCCGAGATCGTGGCGCAGGCCGGCCACAGCGGCAACGTCGTCATCGCCACCAACATGGCGGGCCGCGGCACCGACATCATCCTCGGCGGGAACCCTGAGATGCTCGCCGCGGAGCTCCTCCACAAGCGCGGCTCGAACGTCCTGGAGGCATCGCCCGACGAGTACGCGGCCGCGCTGGCCGAGGCGGATCGCCTGTGTGCCGAGGATCGCGAGCGCGTGATCGCTGCCGGCGGCCTTCACATCGTTGGCACAGAGCGCCACGAGGCGCGACGCATCGACAACCAGCTGCGTGGCCGCGCCGGCCGACAGGGCGACCCGGGAAGCACCCGCTTCTACCTGTCGCTCGAGGATGACCTGATGCGGCGCTTCGCGAGCGACCGGGTCCAGTCGATCATGCGCACCCTCGGTTTCAACGACGAGACCGCGCTGGAGTCGCGGATGGTGAGCCGGACGATCGAGGGGGCACAGACTCGCGTCGAGGGCTTCAACTTCGACACGCGCAAGCACGTCGTGCAGTACGACGACGTGATCAACCGGCAGCGCGAGACGATCTACCACGAGCGGGAGCGAATCCTCCGCTCCGACACCCTGGCCCCGACGGTGCTCGCCATGCTCGAGGAGGAGGTTCGGGGCGTCGTCAGCAAGCACACCGCCGGCGAGTTCGCGGCCGAGTGGAACCGTGACGGCCTGAAGACCCAGCTCACGGCCATGGTGCCGACGATCGACCCGCAGGCGCTGGCGGCGATCGACGAGCTGGTCGACACGGAACAGATAGCTGCCCTCCTGGCGGAGCTCGTCGAGGAGGCCTACCAGCGCAAGCGGGAGGAGATCGGCGAGGAAGGGATGCTCGTTCTCGAGCGGCTCGTCCTCCTGCGCGTCATCGATACGCTGTGGGTCGAGCACCTGACCGCGATCGACGACATGCGGCGCGGGATCGGCCTGCGCGCGTACAGCCAGCGCGACCCGCTGAACGAGTTCAAGGTCGAGGCGTACCGCATGTTCGACGAACTGAAGACGACGATCCGCCACGACATCACCCACACCGTCTTCCGGGTGACGCTCACTCGCGAGCCCCCCCAGCAGCGCCAGGCGCGGCCGATGATGGAGAGCCGACCGGACGTGACCGGGACCGCGGTCGCGGCCTCCGCGGCGGCGGCCGCGGGCTCCGGCGGAAACGGCTCCAATCCGCGTTCACAGGCGGCCAAGACCGGACCGAAGCTCGGTCGCAACGATCCATGCTGGTGCGGCTCCGGCAAGAAGTACAAGCGCTGCCACGGAGCCTGAAACGAAAATACTCGGGGTTGGCGAAGCGACCCAGACCGGCTACGATACGGGCTCAGGATCGCGAGGCGCGGTGACCTCGCGCATCCTCGCAAGTGGAGGGCTATGTGAAGCAGCTGACCACCCCTCGTCCAGGCTCCGAAACCCTCCCCCCGGACCCTCCGACGACCGAGCTCCCACTGGTCACCCGCTTCCGAGACCCCTCCCTCCCCTACGAAGACCTCATCGTCTGCGAGCGCGATTGCATGCGCTGCAGCTACGCGATGACCC
>Ga0326597_10006531_pt1 | contig 15953 bp, 22 predicted proteins | sample RVTome_12_FD_203789 | JGI IMG/M metagenome (GOLD analysis project Ga0326597, IMG submission 203789) | Soil microbial communities from uranium-contaminated site in the Upper Colorado River Basin, Wyoming, United States - RVT100D185 | ecosystem: Environmental > Terrestrial > Soil > Contaminated >...
AATGCAAATCGATCGCTCCGTACAGTTTCATCTTCGTCTCCTCCTTTTGAGTTGTGGGGTTGGCTCATCGCCAACCTTAGCGCCTCTCGGAGAAGCCGGCTAGATGATTATCAAGTCTGGAGTTGATTAAATCTACCCTTCACGAATCGCGACAAAGACTAGAAAAGCTAGCGTTAACTATTCAACTCTAGACTTGACCCCAATCCTGAGACCCCAATCCTGACCCCAATCCCATCGACCCCAATCCCATCGTGAGCTCGGTCGAGCAGAACGACATAGCACGAGGACCCTAACGGTTTGCCGCGAATAATTTCTGACAATAGTCAACCCACGCCTGCCATACCTGCTCTAAGTCGGGGACGTTCTTCATCAGCGGCTTCATCTGGTTCTCCCACGCTTCTTTATTCCACTCTTTTAAGTTCTCTGATGTTAATCCTGAAACATCGGGTTCGATCTTCCGGACCTGGCATTTCTTTGTGAAGAGATCCTCCAGTTCTCCGGCTTCAATTTTCTCTTTCGAGTGGCAAACAATAAACCAAAGATCATAAAGGTCGCGCGGCCGGGGCCATTTCTGTTGCTGCTGAAGTAAGGCCCTCATCTTTTCCGCCACGATTTCGGTCTTGCTATAGGACGCAATCGTAAATTCCCCAAGATCTGAATAGCGAGGCGTCACAACGGAGGTGACTGCCTTCGTCAAGAGTGGCTCATCGAAAGTTAAATGAATCTTTACCGTCGGGAGTCCTCTCGTTCGCATCCCGCCTCTGCTGTACTCCAGCGGAATTTCCACCTGGAAATCCCCCGGGATAGTGTGTGGCTCTTTGGTTCTTATCCGAATGCCGGAAGATTCCTGGATCCGAGAAGCGGTAGGATTAAGAATCTCTTGGGCAGCTTCCAAGCCACCGAGATCAGGGTTGCAAGTGAAGTCCAGATCCTCGGAGAAGCGATAGCCTTTATAATAGCAGTGCCTCAGACAGGTCCCACCTTTAAACACCCATCCTTTGGCCGATAAATTCTGCAGCGACAAACCCCGCAATATCCACAGGAGGACATAGTCCTTCTCGACTTGATCGAAGCGTAGACCTTCCTCCTCCGCAGTTCGATGAAGTTCTGCACTTGTGATCACCGGCCCACCTCCGCATTGATCAAAAGCCCCCACCGCCGGCTATGTTTGCCCCTCTTTGGGAGCGTGGGATCGAGCGGCGAAAAACCGGCTCCAAAAGACAGTGTCCTCCGTAGAGTCTCAGGATCTCCCAATCTCATGGCTTCCATCAAAAATCCTAGCCGTTTTCCTACAGCCGTGTTACCGATCTTGACTGCGTATTCGTGTAGCTTCGCTTCGTTCAATTCGTCCCACGACTGGGCCAATGCCTTGGCGATCTCGCCAACTCCGCCTACGTATTTTGGCAGATCCAGTCCGTCGATGATGGTTTTCTCCTTGTCCGTAACTGAGAAGGGTTGTTCGTCAATCCAGTCCTTTTCAATCCCGAAAAATTTTATGGGCTGAACAGCGATGATCTGAAAGGTGACGCCCAGTGTTTCCTTAGTACTCTTTTGGACATGGTGATTGGTCACGACAAAGACCGTCCGGGGAAGCTGCTCGGTCATACCATGATGATTGAGGGCGGACCAGTACGCGATGGCCGCGGGCGAAACCAATTCCATGGCTATTAGGAATTCGTGAAGCTGGGTAGCGCGAGTCTCGCCGGAAGAGAGCGGGATCACTGCGAACCTACCCCGCTTAATTCGACGGATCCAGCCCTTCCGCTCCAGGCGGTCTAAAAACTGGGAAGGTAGGTCTTTTGAAAAAAGGTGGCGAGCCTCATCTATAGAAAAGGTGGGTTTTGTAGCCACTCTGGCCAAGAATCGAGCCTCTATCCTGCCAAGAGCCTCTCTTGTTATATTTCTAACATTGTTAATCATCTGAGTAGCCTAGTTTCGATGTACGAAATATAACATACGATCCAGTCTATAGGCAATGCCCGTCGCATTAGCCCCGAGCTTCTGAGCCGTTTCGAGCCCGTAGCCCGAGAACAGCTCAAGCAGGTCGTGACGAACAGGGTATCGCAGTTTTTCACCGCTGACTCTTTCAAGATCGAGGGTGATTGCCTAGGTGTCATTGGTTCATGAACCGTTGACCTATTGAACCGAGCCGTGGCATCGGCAATTTGAACGGTTTGAACGGAGCGCAGCGATTGAACCGCTGGAACATTTTGAACGGGCATCAGTATTATTTGATCGGTGCCGGCCCTGCCGGAAAGCAACCGTACGTTCACTTCCGCCGACGGTCTGGGCAGATGGCAACCGGATCCCGCGGGTCCGCCAGACCTCAATTTCTCCTGTCCGGCCCCGAAAATCGCCCTTGGCATCCCGGCCCCATTTTGACTAGTATTGTCTGAGCGCTGATCCGGAATGTGGCGACTATGACCCGGCTGGTTTTCCGAGAGTAAACCCGATCGGTCGATCTTGCAGTCTGACTGACTGAGAAAGGGCCGAAGAAAGTCAAGATATAAAAGTCTGACCCCGTGCCCATCCCTTCCCGAAGTATAAATCCAACCGAATAACCTGTTTGGCCGATTTAATTTCCGCTGAACCTGTTCGCGCTAAGGGTGGTCAAGAGACCACCGGTTCCAGCCGTTCAAATCGTTCCACTCGTTCCAAACGATCGGGATCCATGGGAGCGATACAAGTTGGTGTCTCTGTGGTGAAAAGAATTCGGATATCTCACCGCGGAGGGGCGGAGAGCACGGACAAGAAAGTAAAAGGGCAAAAGTTTCGGATCGGGATTGCTTGGATCGGAGGATTCACCACGGAGGTGCAGAGGACGCTGACTCGTACAATTTCCTGGATTTGCAACCCATTGCGGCGGCGAGTTATGGATCCCGGAGGGAGCACATACTGGAAGCAAACGGTTAAACACTTGGTCAAGCTACAATCTCTAGTCTGCCAGCATTTGGCACACCTCTGTCGCGCTGCTCTGCCCTATGAATGCTATGCGGTGCTGTGACGATGAACCAAGGTTCGCAAATCCTCCTGCGCGTCACAAGCGACCACCACCTGGCCGAGGAGTGGGAGCTTGTGCTCCTGGCTCAGGGGCTATCACCGAGCCTGCGATGGACACCGGATGGCGTCGTTCTCAGCGTGCCGGACGCAGAGGTGAATAGAGCGCTTGCCAGTCTGTCGGCATACGAGCGGGAGAACCCGCCGAAAGTAGCGGAGCGCGTCGAGCCGATGGGGTCGGGAAGCTTGCTCGCCGGAGTTGCCGTTGCGCTGATGCTCCTGATATTTTTTTCGATCACGGTTCAGTGGCTGCCGGCGTTGTCTTGGTTCGCGCGCGGCAGCGCGGACGCGCAGCGGATACTTCAAGGCGAGCTCTGGCGTACGGTGACCGCTCTCACGCTCCATGCCGATGTGGCTCACGCACTGAGCAATGCTATCGCCGCTGCATTATTCCTCACTGCCGTATCTAGCATGGTGGGTGTGGGGCTTGGTGGCGCTCTCGTCCTACTGGCCGGCGCGGGCGGCAATCTCGCCAACGCTTTTCTGCACGGTTCGCCCCACGTCGCGGTCGGTGCCTCCACGGCGGTTTTTGGCGCGATCGGTATGCTCGGTAGCCTCGGTACGATACGGCGCCGCCGTCGAGCTTTGAGACGATGGCGCGCTTGGCTGCCGGTGGCCGCGGCTCTTGCCCTTCTCGGGATGCTCGGCAGTGGTGGACCGCGCGTTGATATTTGGGCTCATCTCTTCGGTCTCCTGGTTGGCGCTGTACTCGGAATCCTCATCGCTTTGATTACGCCGCGTGCGGCGGGGTTGCGTATCCAATGGGCCTGCGGCACTGCGGCGGTCGCCGTGCTCATCTATTGCTGGACACTTGCGTTTCGTTGAAGTGATTGATGCCAAAGTATGACGGCTGCTTGTCGCCGCGGACAAAGCCCGCTTCGACAGCTTCTCGCCCAGGGACAAAGCCTGTAGCAATTTAGGGGAATGCTACCCGCTCCACTATCAACTATTATGACAAGGGTACAAACCTTGAGCGACGGCATCGTTGGCATCTGCCCAGCGCTTGATTTCCACCAGCTTTGAATGTTAATAGATATCCCCATGAATTTACACGACCTGACAATTAACCAACTCAAACGGGCTACCGCGATTAAAGAACGAATCGAGGCTCTCAACAAAGAACTTCGCAGTATCCTCGGTGCGTCAGCCAAATCTGAAGCTACGCCAAAGAGAACCGGGGCCATGAGCGCATCGGTGAAACGGAAGATTGCGGCTGCTCAAAGGGCGAGGTGGGCGAACCTTCGACGAGATAAACCAGCGACGCGTTCAGTCAAACCCGCTGCGAAGGCCAAGAAGAAAACAGTGAGTCCGGCAACTAAAGCGAAGTTGTCGGCCAAATTAAAGGCTTTCTGGGCGGCGAAAAAAGCCGGCAAGAAGTAAGCCTGGGCTCCTCAATTCCCTGTAAGTCATCTTCAGTTCTAATCTCGTCGCGCACAACGTTTCTCGGAAGAACCTCTCAAATTCACAGCGATTCCTATTCCGTATTTGATTATGGGGACCTCGACACTTTAGCGATTTGCCGCGACGAGAGCGGTACGACGTGCGAGCTGAAGCTGTCATTACCTCGCACGCTACCAATTACTGAAATGACTTTTTGCACTTCGATACTTCTTTCGCAGCAGCATCCTGACTTACTATTATTTCGTTGACACAGAGCTGAATGATCGATAGCCTCCGCGAAAAAGAGAGGTGCAATATGAAACTTCCTGATTTTCCCAATCCACCTGCGGCATTGGACCCGAAGGTAACCCACCGAGAGAATCTCATTGAAGCCGACTGCGAGTCGCTCGAACGCATGCGCAAGGTAGCCAGCGTTCAGGGCTTTACTATCTACTGCGACGAATCGGAACGCGTCGGCGGCGAACACACCGCCCCGTCGCCGCTGGGCTACTTCACCGCTGCTATAGGGTTTTGACTGCTCACGCAAATTGCCCGGTACGGGCATATGATGAAAGTGTCGGTCAACAAAGCGCGCGTGCATGTGGCGATGCGCAACAAACAGGAGGGCTCTGTCCTACAAGGCACAGTCAAAGCGAGCTGTCTTGGAATTGAGACTCGATTGGAGCTTGAGTCGGACGAGCCTCCGGAACGAGTCGCGGCGATGGTTCGGAACGCGGAGAATGGTTGCTACACCATGCAGGCGCTGCTGGAACCGGTGCGATTCACGAGTACGGTCACGCTCAATGGCACATCGCTGCCAATAGAAAAACCCAGCCAATAAAACTCCTTGAGCACTCGGGAAATTGGCCAACCCATTTCACGGCTCAAGCCGTAAGCTCAATTTCCTGACCATTATGAACCAGTCGGCCCGACACGGGCACCGGGGTTTTAAGGGAGTTTATCGTATGGCAGCCTTTCTCGATCATGGCGAGCAATTCTTGAACTTTTGCCGATGGCGCCGGGCTCTTGATCTTGAAGACATAGGTCAGCTCACGGCAGGCCGGAGATACATCGGCCAACAGCAACTTGCCGCGCGTGTCGTAAGTCATGCGAATGTCCATTTCCGCATCTTCGATCTCGATGTCCAGTTGTGACGCGTACCGCGTCAGTTGACTGAACATTCAAAAGCCAGTCGCGGCGACAAAGTATTGAAGCGGCGACGGCGCCTTGCCGCCGCCTTTGCGCGACTTGGCCTCGTCGCACTGAATGGTGTATTCGCCGATGCGGGCCTCTTTCAATTGGTTTTCAATGAGCCGTATCACCGCGCGCGTCGTCGTTGTATACCCTTCCGGTCCTTGCTTCGCTCTTTCTTGCTGTTCCTTATGTACTTGCCGAAACATCACTCGATCGATTTTGTCTTTTGTTGTGGTCATGGTTGTTCCCCCGTGACTGTCCTCCGATTTTGAATTTGTCACGTGCCAGAACGGAGCCATTTACCCATAGAGAAAATCGTGGCCCGTGATCCCCGCAGCATCGGCCAGTCGGTCATTAAAATTGTAAAGACAGATCACATAGATGATGTCGAGGATGTCCCGGTCATCGAAGCCGTGCATTCTGAGTTCGTCGACATCTTCAGCAGTGGCGCTGGAAGGCGCGACCGTGAGCTTCACGGCATAGTCGAGCATCGCGCGTTCGGCTGGCGGTAGATCCAGCTGGGTATGATCTTGCTTCGCTCCTTCCACCAGCTGATCGTCGTTTGATTCAGTACGGAGAGCCTCTCCGTGGGCGGTCATTCAATAGCTGCATTTGTTCGTCGCGGAGACCACGGTGGCGATCATCTCGCGCTGGCGGCGGGTGATGCGCGATTCACCGCGCATGATCGACACGTCTAATTCGCGCCAGGCGGCGAGAGCATTGGGATTGAGACTTTGCACCTGCCGAATCATGGAGACCTTGCCTCGCGCCGCCGACGGGCCCGAGCCGGATTCGTAGATTTCTTTGAGCTTACCAGTGGCTTCAGACGGCGGGACCGTACGGATATAAGGCATGGCTACTCCTTGAACGCCGGCTCGGCACGGCGCGATTTTTTCGAGGGCAAAATTTGTCGCACCGCTTCGACGACCTCATAGCGATATGCCGCGCGATCCGGATTGGCGCGCAGCAGGGCGACGATTTTTTGCGCTTCCGCTTGCGAGTAAAACAAACCTACGGTGCTCACTACCCCATCGGGACCGATTTCGTTGACGTAGAGCTTCTCCATACAGCATCTAATTGGCCTTCGGCGTCTTGTAGCCGACCTGTTTGCGCTGTTTCATGAACGCCCGGTATGTGTCGGAATGCGATTTGACGTTATAGGGACAAACGTCGCCGCACAGATGGCAGTACTCGTTGCGCAGGCGCGAATAGGGATAGCACTTCTCCAGGTCGATCAACCAGCGTTTAATACCGTGAGTCACGACGTAATCTTGCGGAATCGCATCGCCCGGACAGTTCAATTGGCAGACGTTGCAGTTCATGCAAAAGTCCTGAACACCGAACTCGCGCGGCCGGTCTTCCACCAGCGGCAGATCCGTGGTTACAAAGCCCGGGCGAAAGCTGGCGCCGTATTCTTCGTTGATCAAGCTGCCGTGGCGGCCCAGCTCGCCGAATCCGACCTGATAGAAAATGGGAATCGCCTGCACTTCGCTGCCGCCGTTGTGATGGGCGCGCGCGGGATAGCCCATGGCGCGAATCTGCGCCGCCAACTCGTTCGAGATCTCCGTGCATCTCACGTAAGTCCGCATCGCTTCTTCTTCGACGGCGTCGGCGCCTTGCATCACCTTCTCGTAGTCTTCCGCCACGCAGCACGCGATGACGAATTCGTGCGGCACATCTTCGCCGAGATCGATCACATGCGGCTTCAGCCGGCATACTCCGACCATGTCGGCGCCCAGTTCGGCGGCTTTTGCCTTGATTTGTCTGGTTATCTCGACAGGATCGCTGACTTCAACGCGCTTCGGATTAACCGTCCCCTCCCGACAGGGGGCCAGCTCAACCCAGCGGCGGCGGTAAGCCTGAATAGTCGGCTTGACGGCAGCGTAATGGGGAGCCTCTTTCAAACCCATCTCGTGCACCATCTCGGCCAAGACCGGATCGGCCATACCTTGTTCTCGTCTAGGAGTTATTCCGCGCATAAAACTAACTCGACTTGACGCCGAAGGCTTTTGAGGTTTCGGGGTTGGGGCCTGGCCTGCGTAATTGACTTGAACGCAGTAAAGACGACGGAGCTACCCGGCCATGGCTTTGATTCGCTCCGCCACGTCGTCCACCATCCAATCGGGCGTTTCGTTCGCGCCAATGACCCCGACGGTAGCGACACCCCGGACCCATTCCGGCTGAAGTTGCTCCACCTTCTCGATCTTGTAGACCTTGGGGTTGAAACTTAATGCGACTTCGAGCATGCGGTTAGTCATGCCCTCGGTCCACCCGATGATCACGAGCGCATCGACCTCTTTAGCCATTTTTTCCACTACGGGAAGACGGTGAAGCGAATCCACGCAGGCCATGTTTCTTACCCGCACATCGGCAAACCGCTCCAGAATTCGGGCCATAATTCTTTTGTAGCTCTCCATCCAGAAGGTCGTCTGGACGATCACGCCGACGGGCTCGTTGCGGGCGAGGCGGATCCGGTCTACCTCGTCCTCGTTTTCGACAACGCAAATCTCGCGCCCAACCTCCTGGGCAATTCCCGTTAACCGCGGAATGCCGTGATGGGTTCGGCTGCTTAGCAGCACGAGGTTATATCCCTCCCGCAAGAGTTCCTCTGCCGCTTCTTCCTGCTGAATCACGAAGGGGCAGGTAGCGTCGGCTATGACTTCGAGACCAAGATCCCGCGCCCTCTTTCTTATTTGAGGCGGGGCTCCCCGGACGCCAAAAATGAGCTGTTCGTCTCTATCTTTGATGGAATCGATATCGTTCGTAGTGCGGATGCCTCTTTCACCGAGCCCTTCTTTCTTGAAGGGAAGAAAATCCAGCTCGGGACGGAGAGACCAGACCGCGAGTCCATCGCCGTACTTCCGGATCATTTTTTTATGGATGGCTCCCGCCCGATGGATGCCGACGCAAAGCCCGCTTGGCGGAATGCCTTTGGTGTCGTCAAATTTGGCTTTGATCACTTCCATGCGTGCCCCCTCCTTAGGAAATATTTTCGCTACTTGAAGACCGCCGACCCCATGACGGAAATATTCCTTTGCTCTCCTGGGCACATGTTTCTACTTGTGGAGTTTCGAGTCAAGGGCCTGTCTCCCCGGCGTTGTTTGAAAGCAGTGAGTCCGGCAACCAGGGCGAAGCTGTCCGCCAAATTGAAGGCTTTCTGGGCGGCGAAGAAAGCCGGCGAGAAGTAATCCTGGGCAATTTTTGATTCAGCTAAGTCGCCAAGTCCCGTGAGGGGTGTGGCGGCTTTTTAATCTTCACAATTTTGTTTCTACTCAACGAATTCTTTCATGAACGCCATTAGCTCACGGTAGTCTTCTTTATCCGCCGCTTTCATCGCCTCGATATATCGAGATCGAACTTGGTCACCCTCAGACATGAGCTGAATCTGCGGCCATTGTGGCAGGGGATGTTTGACCGAGTGAAAGAAAATGTCAATGATGAGTCTCGCGTGTCTACCGTTGCCATTGATGAACGGATGGATCCTGGTAAGTCGGTTCTGTAAGCGAGCGGCAATCTCAAGTGGCGGCATCGCGCCCTTACCGGAGTTCCAATAGTTGAAATCTCCGCACAGCAATTTTATCTGTTCGGGGATGAGGTGAAATTCGACACCGATGTTAACTGAATCCGTACGATATTTTCCCGCCCATTCCCAGATTTCACCGAACATGTCGAAATGGACCCGACGGATTAATTCATCGGTCAACCATTCTGTTCCGGCTCTTTTTCTCCGGGCTCTATAGATGTGTTTGTTGTAAGCGCGCGAGATCGCATCTAGCTCGGCTGCATTACGGGCACTGCGATCTGTCAGTTGCCTTTGAATAAGACCCGACGTGTCGTCGCCTGGGGTAGCTCCGGGTGTCTTGGTTCTGTCACTCATCTGGCTGTTGCCACAGTTTCTCGCGCCGGTCGGTCAGGATATCGTCGGTACGTTTCTCCAGAAGCTGCTTAAACACGTCCGCCTCCGGCGCTTGTTGTTCGAGTGCCATAGTTCCCATAGACTGTTTTAGGCGTTTCAACGCGATGCTGCGCGCGCGTCCGCGAAGCAGGTCTTTGATGGGCTTTCTGGGTCGTGGCTCAAGGACCAAGTCACACGACATTGCTTCAAAGATTCGCTTAAGGGTGCTGATCTGCGGATCGGTCTTGCCACTCTCAATGCCTGCCAGATGCGGTTGGCTTATTTTTGCCCGGCGCGCGAGTTCAGCCTGAGTCATGCGCAGAGAGTCTCGCAGAATTCTTATCCAGTCTCCGGGTGGAGGCTCGTGTGCCTTCGTCTCAGGCGGTGAGAGACGAGATAAAGCCATTTCATCGACTATGTTTAAGCGTCTTTGGGCCATGCTGTTATACTAATAACTATATTGGAGAAGTCAATATTAATATGAAATATCATATCAAAAAATTAGCCGTTAATATGATAAAATATATTAAAATGCCAGTATCTATCTGAATTAACGATGCTTTATTGTTTATTACCGTCTCGGAGACGGTGGCAGACGAATAGGGTAACTCCAATCCTGCGGCCGTAGCGTTGTGAACTTTGGCGCTTGGCGAAATACACTGGCAATGAACCGTGATGCGACACGCGCCAGGGCAAACAGCAGCACGACTCGATATGTTCTGTGACGGGGGTCCTACATCCCAAGTATTTCATGAACCGGTTTCACGAAAACATCTCTTACGGGCGTCTATTTGTCGCAATTATGTCGATCTAATGATCGCAGGCACCGAGTACATTCCGGCGCATGCAACGCGCCATCATATTTACACTACTGCTGCTTTTGCCTGCTGTCCTTCACGCAGGAGTGGTCAAGTGGGACGGTAAGGCCATTCCGATTTCCATCTCCACGGAGCGGCTTACCCGGGTAGGGTTTCCTGAAACCCTGCGATCGGTTTTTCTTAGCCCGTCGGATATCGCTGTAGAACGAGAAGAGAAATCGCTCTACGTCCGGGCGCTGGCGCCGGATGTGCAGGACGCTCTTTTCGTAGTCGGCGAGAGCGGGACGACATACGAGATAAATCTGTCCACTTCCGACAATCCCGATCAAACCGTCGTCATCTCTTATCTCCCGAAATCGCGTCAGGCTCAGGCGGATCGCGCCGAAAAAGTTCCGGCTCTGGATCTTAGGCGGTCGATGATGCGCGGGCTGCCGGTGGATGGGTACGAGATCGTCAAAGCCGATAAGAAAGAAGTTTACCGCGATGCTTTCGTTTCCATGAAGCTCGTCGATGTCTATCGGTCTCCGGTCCTTCACGGCTACGTCATCGAAGTCGAAAACATAGCCGACTTTCCGGTGCTCATGAGACTCCAGGAGATCGATTTTGCCGGCATGGTCGCGATTTCCACCGGCGATGAATTTCTCCAACCGCGTCCGAAAAAGGCCAGCGAGGTGGTCCAGGAGCGATTCCGCACCCGGCTTTACCTTGTCGCTGTGCCGACAACGAGCCCTCACTAAGGAGTAATCACCGTGTCCGTTTTGGAAGAGCTTAAAACTAAACCGTGGTTTCCCTGGGCAGCAGGCGCCGGCGTGATTCTGTTTCTTTTCTGGCTGCTCTTCTGGTCCACGCCCGAGCCGGGTCCTATGAGAGCGACCAGAAATACCAAAGGCAAGGATCAGAAAGAGGGTCTTTACGATCTCAAGATCGGCTCGTGGCAGAATCGCGTCGATCAAGATCTCGAAGCGACGAAAAAGCAGCTCGCCGAGATCGACATAAGGCAGCAGGAAATCAGAGATCAGTTCAAAAACATCGGCGATGTGCTGTCGGATCTCACGGTGCAGATGAAAGCGGAAACGGAATCGAGGCTTGCGGCCGGCAAAGTCGCCCCTCGCATTCCTGAGCAGAAAACGGGTAGCGGAATTACGGTAATGCGTTTTGGCGCGGCGAAGTCTCCGGTGGCCGAGCGTCCGGTCAAAGTGATCGAAGCTCCGATTGTCAGACAGACTTCATATCTTCCCGGCGGTTCCATGGCCCGCTCCATTCTTCTGACCGGCGCCGACGCTCCTGTCGGAGGGAAACCCTTTCCCGTTCTCCTCGCTCTTAAAAAAGCCTTCGCCTCACCGAATTCTTACAGCGTTCCGCTAAAACGCTGCTTCGCTCTTGGCAAAGCGGAAGGAAACGCCAGCTCGGAGAGAGCGGATATTCAGATCGTAAGGATCTCGTGTGTCCTGCCGGATGGAAAAGCCTTCGAGCAAGAGATCACGGGTTACCTGGTCGGGGAGGATGGGAAGCAGGGGATTCCCGGAAAGCTGGTCGACAAAGAGGGAAGAAAGATCGCCTTTGCGGCGGTCGCGGGCGTGGGCGCCGGGCTCGCGAGGGCCTTCGGCCAGCAGCAGGTGACGACTGTCGTGACCGATTCGGGGGCCATTACTTCCACCGTGACGGGAGACGCTCTTACTTTCGGTCTCGCGAGCGGCGCGCAGGGCGCCGCGACCGAGATGCAGCGCTATTTTCAAAAACAGGCCGAAAGGCTCTTCCCGGTCGTTGAGATCAATGCCGGCAAGAACATCACTATGGTCATGCTCTCGGGAACCAGAGTCCCGGGGCTTGAAAGGATGAATAAAACCGATGCGAGGAGGGGCCTTGATTAAGTTTGTTGTCACAGATGTCTTATTCTTTTTTCTCCAGGCATGCGCTACCGCCGAAAAGCCTCAAGTGGACCCGGTCGCTATGTACAAGCAAGGCGTGGAAGAGGGGAGCAAGGCGATGGTCGAAGAGGTCCGAAAGAACCTCAAGCAGAAAAACACTTACGGGTCAGTTGTGCCCTACAAACCCGTAAGGCTCTCTCCCGACATCCGCAGAGTCTGGATCGTTGATCACCAAAATGACGCAGGCGACCTGATTCTGGGACACTGGGTTTTCATGGTGGTCACGCCTGGACGATGGGCATCCCCTTCCATCCCGCCTGTTCACCCGGACAGCGGCGAGAAAACATCCAGCAGGGTTCCCGTTATCGAAGATAAGCCGACTCCCGCTACAACCGGCGGGCAGGGAAAGGTGAATGCTTCTCAAAGCCAGTGAGTTCAACTTTCCCGATGCCGTGTTGGCAAAATACTTTCCCATGGTCATACGAGCTTCGCCGCCGGAAGGCTGGCCGCGCGGGACCGTCGTGGTAAGTGAAAATAAGGTTCCTTACAGAAATTTTTTACAAATTATCGGTGCTTCTCCGGCACTAGAGTTTGAAGCAGAGATCGGCGAGTACCAGGATCGCGACCCCAGGATAAACCTTTCCATGCTCGAAGAAATCGCGCTCAACTGCCCGCTGCGAGAAGACGAGGCAGCGGGAATCAAAAAGGAATACGAAACCGCGGCCACGGAAGCCGACGAGAAAAGACCTCCGCTTTTCGTCCAGGGGCTTACCTCTCCCATTTTTTGTGCTTTCGAGGCCGGCATGTTGTCCTTTTCCTCGGCTCTCGTCCTGTCGCTCTACACAAACGCCGAGGTCCAGTGGGAGATCTCACGGCCTGGTTTGCTCGATAAATCGCCCGAGGCGGCGCTGAAGGTTTTGACGGACCCTTTTTTCCCCGGAGATATTTTGAACAGGCTGGCGGCAGAGCCGGCGAGGCTCAGGGCGCTCGGATGCGACGGTCTCAAAGATTTTCTCAAAGAACGGTTTCCATTCTCGTATGGCCAAAGCAGGTTTCTCATGCGCCTTGCCGCGGCGGTTCCTCCGCAAAAGAGAGAAGGATTGACCAGCGACCAGGGCGAGCTTCTTTTGAGCGTCGGGAAAGCAAGAAGGGAGACGCTTCTTCGGGGTGACCGCATTTCCATCGATGGAAGAACGCTCGGTTTGAAAGAAATCGCAGGGCTAGACGGGGTTGAGGCGCGAAGGCTGATTAGGAAGGCAAGAGAGGGAAAACGTGGCGCTCAAGCTTAAAGAGTATCGTTCGAGCTTCGACCGGGGCCCAGCCCTGGCGGATTATCTTCCCTATGACAGCCACGACGACGGCGTGTTCATCTTGAAGGATGGGAGCCTGGGGATGATGTGGTCGCTCGCTACCATCACGGAGGAAGGTATGTCGGACGAAGAGCGGGATCGAGTGAGAGTCGCGATCGAAGGAGTCGTCATGCGGATCCCCGCGGAGCTCGCCTGCCAGATCATTCTCATTTCCTCGTCACGGATCGAACCCGTGCTGCAAAACTTTCTTTCCATCGGCAACTTTGCCGATCCCATGACCAGGCTCTTTCTCGACAGTCGCATGGAAATCATCCGCGACGCGGCGAAAAACGGCTTTCCCGGAAGCGGCGGGGAATTCCGACCGAGAATACTCTCGATCTACTTTACTGTCCGTTACTTTCTCGGCTGGCGGAAACCGGGTCTTGCCGATTCTCTCCGGTCGGTCTTGCTTCGCCCCGGTCTTTTGAGGAACTCCTACGAGACCTCCTACAAAAGGGGACGAGAAAAGTTCGGACGGCTGGCGCGCTTCATCGCTCAGGCGTTGAGGCTCGATCCGATGATTTTCATCATCGATAAAGGCGGCAGCTACGAGAGAATATGCGAGCTTTTCGGCGGGCAGTATTTCACCGTGGATCTGGATCATCTCGTGGCCGTGAAATCCTTCGCTGGAGAGCTCACACGCGAAAAGCGGGCGCTGCTCACGACACTTATCGTGGCCATGGCCACGCGGAACGACGAGCGCGAGCACGTCGATGCGGAAAATGTCGGCGTGATCGAAGAAGCGCTGGTAAAGCTCTACCAGAGAGTCAAGGACCGAGAGATCCAGCTTTCGGACCTGACCGAGGTGCTGGTCAAGGATTATGGCAAGAGAGGAAAGGGTCTGCGGCAAAGGCTATTTGCCTTCACACGTGAGGGACAATTCGGAATGTTCTTCGACCGTCCCAATGAGCTGAAGGCTCATTCGACCTTTAACATCTTTGATCTCAAGCGCCTGGACGGCTACCCCGAATTACAAGCCTCTTTTCTTCTCGTCACGATGAACTTCATCATCTCAAGCATTCAGTCCACTGATCCGGGAAGGCCGAAATATCTTTTCATCGACGAGGCCTGGGCGCTGCTCAAAAATGAAGCTTCGGCCCGATACGTCGCCGAAGCCTTCAGGACCTATAGAAAACTCGGCTGCGCCGTTGTGGCGATCAGCCAGGCGGTCAGCGATTTTCTTGCTGTCCCTGGTGGAAAAACCATTCTGCAAAATGCGGCTACCAAAATTCTTCTCCGCCAGGAGCGGAAAACCGTATCAACGCTCAAAGAGGAATTGAAGTTATCGCCGGAGGAAGTACAGCTCGTAAGCTCCGTTGCTACGGTGCCGGGAGTGAGATCTGAGTTCTATCTGAGAACCAGTTGGGGCAGTGGCGTGGGGATTCTCTATCTCTCATCCATTATGTACTGGGTTACGACCACGGACTTTAGAGACATAGAGCGGTACCGGCGAAAACTTGCCGAATTCGGCGGCAATCAAATCGAAACCATCAAAGCGCTCGCGCGAGAAGATATTAGGAGGAAGGCGATATGAGAAATAATCGTTCAAACAGTTCAAGACGTTCAAATCGTTCAAGCCGTGCGCGCCTCGCAACTGGACGCTTTTTGATCAGGCTCCAAGAAAGGGTGTTTCAGCAACTTCTTGGAGAAATGCTCTTTGTTTGGTGCGTCGCTACCATTTTGAGCGGCTGCGCTACAGCTACGGCGACAGACGGAGAATTTGCATCCGCGGAGAATCCGGAAACCTCCGTCGCGAGCTGCCCTTATCTGAGAGGGCGGCAAGCTTCCTGCGACGAACTGAAGAGAGCCTACGATGAAGGGTTCAGGGCCGGCAAGGAAATCATTGCCGCCGAGTTTCGGACCCGGACGGAATTGAACCAGCCCTATGTCTGGAAGCCTCCGCTGATAAGCGAAGTCGATATGCCCGCGCGCGTGGTCAACGGAGTCATGATTCCGGCGCACAGAGAACTCGTGATCGTAAGACCCGGATACTGGGTGAGGACGGAAACCATTATAGAAAATCAGTGACCTCGGTACACCTCGGAAAGTCTGGTCGCAGGTGCGATTACGCTACGCCGCTTTTAATAGTCTGAGGGATTCACCCTTCTTTTGGGATCATGATGAATTCGATGATGTGTTGCGGTTAGAATACGTCAGCTAATCTTTCCATCTCACCTAGCCTCGATTTCCACAGTACCGGTAATCACCTAACGCTCGTGTACCGCCGTGTTCCGGCACAGCCCACGGGCGTGTGCCCTCCCGCTTAATCGCGTTAGTGAATTCGAGTACTGATCCATAACAAACCGGACTTCTAACGTCGGAGCCACCAATAGCGCCAGGCGGCCACATACGTGAATCACGTGGGCATTCCGTGTGCCTTTTAGCTCGATTG
>Ga0326597_10006532_pt1 | contig 15953 bp, 11 predicted proteins | sample RVTome_12_FD_203789 | JGI IMG/M metagenome (GOLD analysis project Ga0326597, IMG submission 203789) | Soil microbial communities from uranium-contaminated site in the Upper Colorado River Basin, Wyoming, United States - RVT100D185 | ecosystem: Environmental > Terrestrial > Soil > Contaminated >...
TACCACTTTTCGTCCCAATGTGCCAGATGATAGGCAGAGATACTCACCATTTTTATTCGCACCCAGTTTTTGCCAGACACACCGTGCCCCGATTCCAGTACTGCTACTGCGTATCGCGCGCACACGAACTGTTCTGTCGTTTCCGCCTATCCCGGGGGCCGGGCGGGCACGGTCCCTGAAGATGTACATGGGCTTATCAAAAATGGTGATTATCTCCCTCTATCATCTGGCACATTGGGACAAAAAGTGGTAGTGACAGACGGAGTTCATACCTCTATAGCGTAATATTACAGTCAAAAAAAGTTGGACTATTGTGGGAGATGACCACTTGGTATAGATAGGGGGTCACGCTCAAAATTCAAAAAATGAAAAAGTGAGAAAAAAGTGAGAATTGGCGCCAAAATTTTGTAACGGTCAGTTACCGTTACTTTGATGACGTCATCATACCAATTGCTTATTTGGTTGCCATGGCAACCGATTGGTCGAGTTTTCCATTTCACAGAACGTGCCTCCGGAAAGTCTTAAAATTTTTTCACCCTGGCAGCGTGCGATCGAATCTAGACAAAGGCTGCCATCAGCACGCACACCTGCTCTTGTCTGCGTTACACGCGGTTCCCATGCCTTGCCCCTGTTCCCGAGGCATGAACAGGAAAAAGTGAAAACTCGCACGAAAAAAATTTTTTCGAATTTTGAGCGTGACCCCCTATCTATACCAAGTGGTCATCTCCCACAATAGTCGACCTTTTTTTGAGTGTAATATTACGCTATAGAGGTATGAACTCCGTCTGTCACTACCACTTTTTGTCCCAATGTGCCAGATGATAGAGGGAGATAATCACAGTTTTTGACAACGCCAATTACATCTTCCAGGGCCGTGCCCGCCCGGCCCCCGGGATAGGCGGAAACGACAGAACAGTTCGTGTGCGCGCGATACGCAGTAGCAGTACTGGAATCGGGGCACGATGTGTTTGGCAAAAACTGGGTGCAAATAAAAATGGTGAGTATCTCTGCCTATCATCTGGCACATTGGGACGAAAAGTGGTAGTGACAGAAGCAGTTTATACCCCTATAGGGTAATATTACAGTCAAAAAAAGTTGGACTATTGTGGGAGATGACCACTTGGTATAGACAGGGGGTCACGCTCAAAATTCAAAAAATGAAAAAGTGAGAAAAAAGTGAGAATTGGCGCCAAAATTTTGTAACGGTCACTAGCCGTTACTGGGGGTTGTAAAAATTTTGAAAAACGATTTCATTGATATTGGAACCGGCAAAGTAGGCGTTTATTTTTTTACTATTTTGCTGCGGCAATGTATGAGGCGAGGTGCGGGAAAATGGCGGCTTCGGCGTGCATGAGGTCGTGCATGAGCGCGGATATTTCAGCAGGTATGGAGGATTGTTCGGAATCGTCATTGGCAACGGCGCCGTTGCTGTAGTACAGCAAAATCGATTGCCACGCGTGGTGCAACATGCCCATCATGAACGTGTCCTTCGTGGCTTCCGACGGTGGAGTGTGGTTGGCACGGGCCGCGCATGAGGCCAGCGCGGCAAACGCTAGCCAGCTCGCGTGGGCTTCGTGCGCGGCAGCGCGTCTGGCCGTGAGGTTCTTGCTGGCGCCTTGCTGTTGCAGCATGGCAATGACGGCGAGTTTGCCGCCAACCACGTACTGACTGCCGCCGCAGTGCTCCACCAAGTGACGCGCTCCGTCTGCGCCGTACCGGTGCATCATGGCGGCCGGCATTTCCAGCGCCGTTTGCAGCAGCGCATGCGACAAGGCGAACCGGCGCGGACCAAGCGGCGGCGGGTTAGTGTCTTGGTCGAGGAGGAGGGCGCCTTTCAGCGTGGCCATGCTGCAGCTCAGCACCAAGTCGGACGCCTGCGTCACTTGGGCCAGGCCCAGCGGCATGTCTGCGAGCGTGCGGGCCAGTTCGCCAGCAAAGTTCGGTGTCTCTGGCTTATCTTGCTGCAGCCACATGTCTTCCACGGCGGCCACGACTTTGACCACGTTCTCGGCGGGCACGGTGCCCGTGCTCGGGTCTTCGCCGGCGCAGGCCCGCAGCCAGCGCACCGCGGCCGTGCACTCGGAACACGTGCACCGCGCGCCCGTGCTCGTGTCCATGCTGGTGCGCAGCCACTGCGGCGCCGTCTGCAGGCACCGCACCATGTCGCTGCCAAAGCTGCCGCGGTACACCGTCACTTCCGTGCCCGCCGGCAGCGGCGCCGCGGCCACCAGCGTGATGCCAGCGCCATCGCCCGGCACAACATGCGCCGTGGGCAGGCAGCTGTGGGTCGCGTGGCTGGCCCACTGGTACAGGACCACGGCATACGGCACACGCGACAGGGGCGTGTGCAGGTAGTACGCGTTGCGGGCCACAATGCCCTGCATCAGCAGCAGGTCGGCCAGTTTCCGGCGCGGCCACCGCCGCAACAGGCAGGCCAGCCAGGCCCGCACAGTGTGCGGCAACGGCTGGCCTTGTTTCGTCATGTCCAGATACTCGCGGCAGGCAGCGTACTTGCCGGGCTGCGGCAGGCCGGCCAGCACATTGTCATGGTCAACGTAGCCCTGTAGCAGGGCATAGAACAATAGCCATTCCAGCGAAGGCTGCACGCGGGCCAGCGCCGGCTCGTTCATGAGGCCGTCAACGGACACGGGCGTCTCGGGCACGGCGGGAAGCCGGCTGCGCGTGGCCGGACAGTAGGCCGCGTGCGCCGGCGCTAGCATGGACACGCAGGCCAAGGGCAGTTCGCGGTGCAGCACGGCACCGGCCGGCACGTCGCGCTGGACCACCAGGGCCAGTCGGCCATTGGCGCCGCGCAGCACCACGGCTGCGTGCTCCGTGTCCGTGGCAGCAACGACGACGGCGTCATTGGACATTGTCACTGCAATCTCAGGTTGCGCGGTTTCGAAGTTTACACGTGCGGGCAAGGGCCACACTCGTCACAATGAATGAGGTGCTGTTTGCCTGCGTTTCTGCCGGCAGGGCTGGCAGTGCTGGTGGTGCCATGTAGCCCGGCGGCAGGCCGAAAATAGTTTCCTGGCCCGGCAAGAATAACGGATTCCCCTGCGTGTACAGCTCGTCGCGAATGGCCACGACGTCGCCCAGGGTTTTCAGGGCCTTGATGTAGCTGTCGGAATCTGCCAGCTGCCAGGCCGTGAACAGCACCGTCGCCACGGCGCCCGCGCCGGTGCCCGTGATGATGGCATTGCCGACGGCCATTTTGACCGCGGTCATTGACCAGCCGGGCACGTACCACATGCTGCCCGTCGCCGCGGCACTCACGAGCGAGGCCCCGGCGGCCACGGTGCCCGCAGCGACGCCTACGCCCGCATTGACGACGACCAAACCGGCGGCATCGGCCAGGGCCGGGTTTTGCGCTAGTTTGTCCATGACAAAGGCCACCGTGCCCGGCACCACGTCCTGGCCCAGTGTGGCGCCCACTGGCACTGTTATGGCGGTGGCAATGGCCGATTCGCCAAGCCGGCGGTACATGCCGACCCAGTCGTTCTCCAGGCTGGCAAACACGCCGCCCCAGGGCGTGGCCCGCGCGGCCGTGTACTCGTCCCGGGCCACGGACAGCATCAGGCCGAACAGGTAGCCCGCCTCGTCCGACTGCACCGTCACCAAGGCGGCGCTCGTGCCGTCCTCGCTCGGCACCAGCACGGCATCGCCAGTGGTGCTGTCGGGAACGTAGGCAATCAGACCCGAGCCATCTGCACCCGTACTGCTGCCGAGTGCCTGGGACACGAGCTGGCTGTATCGGGCCAGGGCCCGGGCCGTGCCGACAGAGTCGATGCTGTACACGGTCCCGTCAGTCAGGCTAATGGGCTGGGCCAGGTGTTGCTGGTCTGTGATGGCCTGAATGACGGCGTCCTTGTCTTGGGCATTCATCAGGCGCAAGTAGTTGTTGGCGCCAAACTGCAGCGACACGGGATCAAGCCGGCTGGCCATGTTCGCCGGTAGGCGCAGCAATTCCTGCGTCGGCTCTGCCATGGCCAGTTCCACAAACGTGGGCTCCGTAATGGCAAACTCCGGCGGCACGGGCAGGCCCTGCGGCAGGCACAGAGCCACGGTAGACGCGATGGCCTCGGCGGCGCCCGGCGTGCGGTACCGTTTTGTCTGCAAGTCCCGCAGCCGCTTGTTCTGCGCGTCCGTGTCGTACAGTGCGCCGCCAAACTGCCGCGCCGTCATGTCTGTAAAGGCCACGCACGTTTCCGAAAAGTCTGCCAGCAACACGGCCGTCTTGTCGCGAACGCTGCGCTCGCTCTGGTAGCTCCGCGGGCACGCGGCCAGCGCGCCCGTCGTCGCGGCCACCCAGCCCAGGCCCCACGTATCGAGCGCGGAAGAAGTGCGCACGGCATCAATCATGGCGCAGGCCGGGCCATTAAAGACAAAGGCCCAGTTGTCCGGCGGTCCGACGCGGCCAAACAGCGACAGCTGCAGTTCGCGCAGCAGCTCGGAATGCGGCAGGTACATGTACATGAAGTAGTACAGCGTAGCGAGACGCGTGGCGCGCACGGCAGCATTCACGGCCCGGCCCTGAGTGCGTTCGCGCCGCACGTGCAGTTCCGTGAGCACGTACGACGTGGCCAGCAGCGCTTCAAAATAGCGGCCCGTGACCCATTGCTGCGCCCTGACATAGTTCAGTGCGGGCGCCAGCGTCGCGGCGGCCAGCACGGAGCCCAGCTGCATGTTTGCCAGGTACTCCAGCGTCAGGCCTGTGGAGAATGAGACTAACGACACGAGCACGAGTTCCGTGGCGGTCGCGGCCGAGGCCAGTTTCGCTGCCGCTTTCAGGACCATGTGGTACACGGCACCGGCGTTGTACAGGGCCACGGCCGTGATGGTGGTGCTGGCCACGAGACCGCCTGCCGCCGTGCTGGCGGCCAGGGCCCAGGCGCCGAACGTCCGCTGCAACAGGGCCTGGCCGGCCCGCTGCATCAGCAGCACCGTTTCCCACGCGGCCTGCACCCCGGCCCACAGACTGCGCACTGCCTCCGTGGCAAACTGTCCCGTCTTGCTGTCAAAGGCCTCGAGCGGCGGCCGGGCACGGATGCCTGATTGTGGCAAGTCGCCGGCCAGCGCCTCGTCCCCGCCGCTCACGCCATCGTCGCCCGCACCGTCGCCAAACAGCAGCGATCGGGCCACGTCCCAGACTTGCTGCGGCGATAGGGCGTTGCGCAGCGTCGTCCAGGCATTGCTGAGCCACGCGGCCAGCCTCTTGACCCAGTCCGGAAGCCAAGAGTCCATTGACCCGGCTCCTGTGCCAATGCCCAGCACGGTGCCTGCGGCCCCGGCCAGCCGCGTCTCGTCCCCTTGAATGCCGGTGTTGATGCGCTGCAATTCGTCGGCCAGATCGACGCGGATGCGGGCCAGCTGATCACTGCTGCGCGCGCGAATTGCCCGTAGCTGCAGGGCCTTGAGCGCCGCCACGTGTCGCTGCGCCGCCTCCTCTTCGGCCCGGAGCACGTCGCACGTGTCGGTTGCCGCGCCCGTGCCACTGCACAACCGGGTCATCAAGCCGGCGCGTTCGTGCACGCGGCGCGCTTCAATGCCGGCCGTGGACACGCAAATGGCCACTAGCGCGGCTCGCATGGCCTCTTGGCCGGGAACATCCAGAGTCTGCTGCATTTGCCTGACTACGGCAGCTGATTCTTGGCGGAGTCGGGCCAGCTGCAGCTGCCGTGGACCGAGTTCCGATTCAATGCGGCGCCGGTCGGGTTCGACAGCGGCAGTCGCTTTTTCCCGGCTGAGCCGGGCCACATCGGCCTCGTACTGCCTAATGAGAGCGGCATACGGAGCCGTCATTGCGTTTACGAGATAGTGTCCGTGACAAAATTGTATATAGTCTTGGCACATGCCATGGCCGCGGCTTCGCTGAAGGGCAAGTTTCCCAGCTCGGCCACGTTCATGCAGATGCGGCGCGCGCCGCGCCACGTGTCTGGCCGGGCCATGGCCACTTCGTGCAGCTCGTTGAGGCGCTGCAAGTACGTCTTGGGCACGCCGGCTTCTTCCGTGCGGCCGCGCCGGTGCATTTGCGACAGGCAGCGGTCGGGCGTGGCCTGCAAGTACACGACGGCGGCCACGTCGCCGGGGTACAGCCGCTGCTGCCAAAACTCCCACCACGTCGTGTACGCGGCGTGCTCCAGCGGGGAAATGTCGCCGTCCTGCCGCAGCGCCTCGACAAACACGTGGCGGTCCGTGAAAATGGACCGCTCGCACAGCACGTATAGCGTGTGTTCGCCACCCGCGTACTCGGGTTGCGTGCGCAGGCACCACGCGGCAATTGCCTCGTTCACGGCCTGCACGCGCGTCACCAGGGCGTGCGACTGGAACTGGGCGGCGTACCGCTTCTTGTCCTGGTAAAAGGCCTCGAGCATGTTGTGGCCGGTGCCGCCGACGTTTGTCCAGCGTTCAATGGGCTCGGGCACGGCAACCACGTCTTCCAGTGACTCGTCGCGCCCTAGCAGTTCGCGCAGCACGGGTTGCACGCGGTCAATGAGCGTGCTCTTGCCGGCACCCACGTTGCCCTCGACGAAAATGTACCGGACGCGCATGCTGTGCGGTCAAGAAATAGCGATGGGGGTTTTGCATATTATAAGAGCACAGTGAACCAAAGTGTATCGACACAAGCCTGGTGATTGCCATGAGTGGCACTGAAACGCTGCCCGCGTTGATTAGGGCAGACAAGTTCTGGCCGTTCCGCGAACGATTGTTGGGCGTGGTAACGGTTCGCAATTTGCTATTGACACCAAAAGGCCGCGTCGTGTACGAAACACAGCAGACTGGCAAAAAAGTGCCAGCATCATCGCCCACACCTCTGGCCAATCGCGAAGCCAAACGGATAGGAGATGAGATACAAGCAGCTTTTCTCGAGACAGTCAAACTGCGCAAGCCTGGTTACCTGGAGCAGATTATTGATCAGGAATCGGACATGAAACAGCCCCTTGTTTCCATTGATGCGCTGAACCGAGAGTACAAGGCCATGAAAGGCTGCACGATCGAGCCGGCTGCCCGCAAAAACTTGTGCGTGAAGACGTACGATTTGGTGCGAATGTACTTGCGGAAACACGGCATCGCCGACCTCGGTCCTACACCGTATCAGGGCCTGCCGCCGCCGCCGCCGCGGCAACCACACGGGCGCATCCCTGTTGTGTACGAGCAATTGCCGGCCTCGAAATTCCGTCGTGACTGCACCCTACATGAGGTCTGGGCGGAAACGAAAATTGCGCAACAAGCTGCCGTGAAATCGCGGTTCATTTCGGCGGCGTTTTGGGGGCCGGACATGGAATTGGGCCTGCGCGTACTGACGTACGCTCATTACGACGACGTGAAACGCGCCGTGTTACACGCTGCACGCATTGGCGACGGGCTGGAGCTGTTTCCGTCGGAACTGCCAGACGGGGGGACCGGGAAGCATGGCCTGTTTGCCACGCAGGCCTACCCGCAAAACGCATTGTTCACTGAATTCGACGGGGAACGCGTGACAGCAGCCGAAGCCATACGATTGCGCAATGATGGCCATTTTTCGCATGTGGCTCCACTCGTACCTGGTCTTTGGTACGTGCACGGCCTGTGGGCGAGTGACGGCGCTGCGGCCCTTGGCCACGGCGGCGGCTCATTTGCCCGGGCCAATCTGTTGTGTGCGCAAACCACACTGGAGAAACGCATTGTTCGTTGCACGAAACGAGCCGTGAACGCGGAAATTGTCGTGGTCACAACAATGGACAATGCGCTGGCCGGTCGCAATACGGATCCGGGCAAGGCGCACGTCATGCTGCTGGCCGTGCAGTCCATTGCCGCGGGCGAAGAAATTTTCGTGGCGGGCAGTGAAACGTACGAGCAGTTTACTGCAGGCCAATACTTGGCCAATTGACACGCCCCATGCAGTTCACTCGTGCGTGCTGCGTGCCGTCTAGGTGCCATTGAGGCCCAGGTACACGTGCACGTTGCCCGAGCCCTGGTCGCTGCCGCCCGTCGTGGCCTTGCCAATGATCAGGGCCAGGTCGCGCTGCACGGCGTAGTGGAAGGCCGAGACGGCCCGCGGCAAGTGGTTCAGCTGCTCGAGCAGCAGCTTGCCGGCGGGGCTGCCATTGACGCGGAACTTGCCGTCGTCGTCGGTCGTCAGGTTCCGGGCCGCCGAGAGCTTTGTGGCCGCGTCGTAGCCAAACTCGCTGTTGATGTCGCTGGCCCGGTGAAAGCCGGCCGCGTGCACGCGGGCCTGGGTCAGGCGGAGCTCGCGGCGCAGAGCGGCATTGCCCAGGGCCGTGATGCCGCCTTCGAGCCGCGTCGGCGACAGGGCGCCGAGCAGTTCGCCCACGAGCACGGCGGCGCTGGCGCCCGTCAAGTCGGCAGCGGCGTTGGCGGTGCTGGACAGCGCGGCGAAATCGCCCGTCAGCGACACGGCGCCGGCGCGCACCAGCTGGCCGACGGCCAGCGCCGCGTACACGTCGTACGAGCGCTGGATGTTGCGGACGGCCGATTCCCAGGCGTTGGTGCCGAGCAGGTGGGCGCCCATGGCCCGGCGCCACTTGGCCGGGTTCCGGTTGGCCTCGTGCAGATGCAGCAGCAGGGCCTGGGCCGCGGACCGGTGGTTGGCCCGCCGCAGCTGCAGCGTGTACTTGGTGGCGGGCGTGCCCTTGCGGATGCGGCCGCCCGGGCCCGGGTGCAGGCCCCGCTGGCCGGGCGCCGGCACGTCGACGGCCACAATGTCGCCCGGCCGAATCGTTGTGTCCTCGGGCTCGGCGAACTGCCCGTTGCCGAGGCGCAGCGTGTGCAGGCCGCCCAGCTGCACGGCAATGCCGCGCTCCACTTCGCCGCGCACGGCCCGCAGCTGCTGGTAGGCCACGCCGACCGGGATGATCTGGTTCAGCACGGCCTGCCGCTGCATCTCCTCGTTGTCGGGGTAGGCCAGCGTGGCCTGCACGCCGAGGCCGTTCAGGCTGCCGAGCACTTTGCACCGCGAGTCGGCGACGCCGCTGTCGTACTGGCCCGCCAGCCGGAACAAAATCTCGTGCGGGTCAATGTTCCACACGTCCTCCTGGCCGGCATTGCCGTACGCCGACGGCGCCACGCGCTCGTTCTCCGTCTGAATGGCGATTTTCGCGCCGAGATCGTACGCGGCATTGGCCATGACCGCGCCCTGGTTGTGCACCGGGTTGGCCTGCCGGTCCAGGTACGTCCCGTACGACTGATCATAGCGCGACATGGCTAAAGAAGAAGCAGAGAAGACAGGCGAGTGATGCGATGTTGGCATACACGCATGGCGGAAACTCCTTTATACTTGTCGATCCGGGAATCTCGCCACAAAGAACAACGATTGCCGGCGATACAGGGCCTCCAGCGACAGATACAGAGCCAGCGCCCCCAGCGCGTGCCAGAGGCTGTGCACGGCAGACGTGTTGTCCAGCACGAACAGCAGCACGGCAACGAGGCCCAGCAGCAGACCCGCCCAGAAATCGAGCCAGTCGTACCGCTGCAGCACCGTGCTGCGCTGCCGCCGATCGTACGTGCAGCAGACGAGCAGCTGGCACGCAAGAAACGTGCCGCCGACCACGGCAACCGCGGTGATGGCATCCGTCTGCGTGGGTCCCGTGCCCGTGGGCAGCAGGCGCCGCATCAACTGCATGACGACGAGCAACACGGCCATGGCCCAGAACACGCCCATGACAAGCGTGTCCGAGAGCTGCAACAAGAAGAGCACGGCAATGAGCAGCGCCGAGAAGGCCGTCACAAAATCGGCCGAGTCCCACACGTCCACCAGGGCGGCGGCCGTCCCGCCGGGGCCAGTGTACGCTGCATCGGGCAGCGGATCGTGCAGCCACAGACACCCGTCCATGCGCTGCTGCCCAATCCAGAACAGCATCAGCCCAAAACCAGTCACCAGGCCGGCAAAGGCCAGCACGCCAAGTACCACGACAATGCAGTGCGCACGCGTGGCCTTGTCCCGCATCAACCAGGCAGCAGCCACGTACAGAGCCGCGGCCAGGGCCACGCATCCGCCGAGCAGCAGCATCCAGGCCGTGTCCGCGGCCACGGCCAGTCGCGTGCCATCGTCTGGCACGCAGCCGTGGTGCACCGTCGACACCGCGTACGTGGTCAGAAATACCAGGGCCTCGCCCCAGGCCGCGGGAAACGAGTAGCCGCGCACGCCCGGCCCACCCGCAAACAAAAAGGCCCGGAACACGGGAAACAGGAAAAAGGCATTGGACCACAGGCACATGCGCGCCAGCGTCAATGGCGACTGATCAATGGCCAGTACCAGTCCCAGTGCCGCGAACAGCACCAAGTACACAATGCCCGTCCAGACAAATGCATTCGGCATTGCTGTACGCGCAGTGCCAATGCACTTGGCATTTTATATATGAACCACTCTTCCTGATACCACGCGACACGCATGGCCGTGCCAACCCAGTGTCTCATTGAACAATGCGCCATTGCGGATCCGGCGTCTGCGTGGTCGCTGTTTCTGGGATGGACGAGTGCCGCAATCACGGGTCTGGTCGCAGTATTGGTGGCGTGGCTGCTGGTCTGGCCAAGCGCCCTGAGTTTCATGGTGGCCGTTGGCTATGGTCTGTCGGTGGTCTTGAATGTTCTGCTCAAGGTCATTATCCAGCAAGACCGACCGCACCCCGGCGGTGAATGTGGTGCCGGGTTTGGCATGCCGTCGGGCCATGTGCAGCATGCCACGTATGTGTTTGTGACGCTGCTGCTCGTAGCAGTTCAGCGCATGGCTCGCTGGATACGGGTGTCGGGCGCCGGCCTCACGGTGTGGCGGACGGCTCTCGTGGCGGTAACGGGCGCGGCATTGCTGGTGTTTGTGGGCATCAGTCGCGTGCAGTTGCAATATCATACGGCGGCACAGGTGCTGGTGGCGTATGTTGTGGGCGCAATGTGGGCGCTGACATGGGCTTTGTTGTGGTTGCAAATGCAATGGTAAAAATGGCACGTGACTGTACTACCATTCAATGTCGCGATGGCCATGGCGTTGTCGCATGTGCCCAGTGCCGGCACTCCTGTACGACGCGTACGCCGCCGCGGCCGGCGTCAACAATGGCTTTTGTTCTGTGTACTCGACGAACGTCGTAAACGATTGTCGGCGAGTAATTGCGGCGGCGCTGGCCTCGTAATCAGTCGCGGTTGCCGTGACCAACCAGACAATGATGCCCACCACCAAAAGCACTGCGCCCCAAATTACGAGCGTCGTGGTTCCGGGCGCCGTAATGGCGTAGGCAAACAAACACACGAACCCGCTGGCCACAAGCATGCTGCCTGTCAGTATGCCGACCGTGTACCAGTCTGTCCGTGCCACAGACACCATCAGCGTAACGAGTGCCAGGACGAGGGCCCACACTGCCGTGACGCTCCACTGCATGTACCACTCATTGATGCTCCACACCGGCTGATTCGCCGACGCGGCAAAATGGGGCACGTACGCGGCAATGACCGTGATACCCCACAAGCCAAAAAACAGCGTTTTCTTGGGCCCCCCGTAGACAGTCGACCTGTCCACACGCCATATCAGTTCCCGGTCAGACTCTGTGTTGTTGAGTGCCACGGGCCAGACGAACCAAATGAATATGAGCTGAAATGCCAACTGCAACATCAGGCCGATGCGTTCAGCATTGGCACCAATTGTAACGCCGCAAACTGCGTACGATGTCAGCACGAGAACGTACAATACAATGTACAGAGCCCGGCGACCCCGCAAATCATACGCCACCGCCCGTTCCACTGAAGAAACCAGCGTTGGCACGCGGAACAGCGACCGCAGCAACCATCCAATGAACAACCCGAGACCCCCTTGAATAGCAACATCGCCAATGAATGCCGCAGCAATTGTTTCAAAGTCTCGCTCATCGGCAAATAATGGCACGCTGCTGCCGGCTATTGCCAGCGAGACAACTTCAAACAATTCAAACGCCAGTACGAGCAAAACCGTCCACGTCACATTATTCCACATCAAGTACAGCAACAAGGGGTTGGTCAAGTGCGGACCAAGCCATTTTCCTGTTTCGCAGCACAAAAAGTCAAACGACAGATGATTGCGGCTGCACCAGTCGCATTCCGTGCTGATGTCACACTGCGTGACGCCGCCAACTGTATATGCGCCGGGCGCGCGACAGTTGGGCAGTGCCGCGTGCACGACGCCGGCAAGTGCGAAAACCACCAGCGCTTGCATTCGCGTGTCTGTATATTTTGCCACTGTGTCTCGGAGTTTATACACGGAAAATGTCGGGCCCTCGTACGCCATTTGCCCCATTCATCTACAAACCACCAGGAGAAAAGAAGGGACAGACAAAAATGGAGCACTACTACGACAAGATTGCCAAACAGTCGAATACCAAGCACTCAGATACCAAGGAGTCGTCGTCGTCGCAGCACAAGTGTGTTGTCGGCCGATCGCTCGTGGCACTGCCGGGCATTGGCCTGGTGCGTATGGAAGAAGTGTGCCGGGACGTGCCGCCGGGCCAGACCGTGGAGCGCCGCGCCGGCTTCCTGACCATTGCCACGGAAACGAGCCAGGCCCCAGTGACGCAGCTGTACCGTAGCAGCAACTGTGCAACTGACACGGTGACGCTCGTCATTGAGACGCGGCTGGGGTACCGCATCCAGTGCACGGCGGACCACCCGGTGCGCGAGGCCGTTGTCGATCGGGCCGGCAGAGTCACGGGCATGCGGTGGCGAGCCGCCGGGGCGCTGCAGCTCGGAACACTGCTGAAGCTGCGCCTGGGCACGCGCGCGGCCACGAAACCGGGGTTGGTGGCCGTACCGGACGCAAATATGGCGGAACGCATTGGCAATTGTCTGAGACACACATCAAAGGTCTGGACCATGCCAAAGGCCATACTACAAGGCAGCCTGGCCGTGCAGCGGGCATTTGTCCGGGGGTTGTTCAGCGAAAAGGCCGCGCACGTGGTGGTGGACAGCGAGGAAACAGCATGCGACGTGCAGACACTCATGGCCAACCTGGGGTACGTCGTGGGTCGCCGCTCGTGCCACGTGCACCATGGCTGGCAGCTTACTTGGCTTCCCGGCACCGTTGCCGTGAACGGCTACTTGTACGATTACGTGGTCCACGTTAGCACGACGGCCGCACCGGGTTCCGTGTACAATGTATACGTTCCCGGACCGCACTCGTTCATTTGCAACGCGTTTGTCACGCACAACACGGCAGCATACACGGGCCCAGTGACGGCGAACGGCCGCGTGCAGGGCATGTCGCGAGTCTGCAGCGTCAGCACATTGCTTGATACGCTCGACAATCCGGAAACAATTGGCTTTTACGAGTGTGAAAAGTAAATGCATTGTTCCACGACGCGGTACGCGTGGCTCTTGGCGTGCACGTACAGCAGTTCCAGGTGGTGGGGCGGTGGCGGGGGGCCGTCAAACACCGACGCCGTCAGCGGCGGGTCCGCCTCGGCCGCTGCCGCTGCCACGTCTTGTTCCCAGCTTTCCAATGCGGCCGGCGTGTACAGGGCCGCCGGTTCCGCGCTGCCGTGGCCCAGCCCCCACACCTTGATGGGCACGCCGGTCATGGCCTCAAATGCGCGGGCCACGAGCACGGGCGGCAGCCACACGCCGGGCCGCTGCCAATGCGCCAGCAAGGAACACAGGTCAGACGTCACGCCTGCCGTGCCCTTGTCCAATTCCACGGCCAATTCCCGCCGCAGCTCCGTGCCCAGGGCCGGGTTCGCGCGCACGTGCTGCACAAACGCCAGCCGGCACTCCAGCACCGTCACCGGCCGGCCCAGGGCCTCGGCCAGCGCCGGCGACACGCAGTGCAGCGTGCAATTGCCGACGGCCGGCACGTCCAATATGACCCGGTCCCGGGCCCGGAACCACGCCATCGTGCCGGCCAGCGCCGGCGCCGACGACTCGCCCAGCGGCGGCGTGGCCACGTCGTACACGCCGGGCACACCCTCCAGCGGAAAAGCCGAAATAGCAGCAGCAGTCATGAAAGAAAACGGAGGTTTCGGACGAATCCCCCAGTTGCAGTCAATGTGGACGGTGTATCGAGTACCCGCGCCCTCGTCCAACCGCGTGTTTGATGCTGCCACGTGGCGTGCCGTGCACCAGTGCGCGTCGCTGAATGAGGCTTTGGTATTCATGTTCCGTGCCAATGCCAATGGTCCGTACCTGGCACGGTCATTGGATGCCGAGCATGGCCCGGAGCACCGGCGCGAGCACGCGGCCTGAGTGGTGGATGCGGCCTTTCCAGCCGGCCAGTAAAAACGTGGCCCACACGGCCACGGCGCCGTACGCGTCGTGGCACTCGTACACGGAGCACGCGGCATCAGTATCGCCGGCGCGCACGTCGTCTTCGTCTTCATCTGTGTCGCCAAACAGCTGCGTGGCCACTTCAATGCCGCGCACCGTGGGTCCGGGCCGGGGCGGCAGGGCGGGTACCAGGCAGGCCCACTGGCCCAGTCGCTGCACCAAAAAGGGCAAGCCGTTCCGCACGGCCTGCTGCACGCGCAGCATCATGTGCTGGCCCGCGCCGCGGTGCGTAATCACGAACCACTTGGTCCACTTGACGCCCAGCCGGCTGACCATGAAGGCGTTCACAACATGCAGCACGGCCAGCTGCTCAAGCCAGGCCTCGCTGGCCGCGCCGCCCATGCCATTGGTGTTGCTGACTAGCCATTCGTGCATGTCGCGCAGCCATTTGCCGCGGGCCACGTACGTCGTGGCTGCCGGGCACCGCCGCCGGGCCACCACGTCGCGGACGGTGGCGCGCTCCACGCCGCTCATGCCGTGCACGTGGCTGTGCGCATCCAAGTCGCCCGGCGCCACGTTGTACTCGCTGGCCACTAGGCTGAACTCGCGCTGGTGGTCTTCCGTGTTCATGGTGCGGGCAAACTCCGCCACGAACCGCTGCACGGCCCGCCTCCGTGCGGGGTACTGGGCGCGCGGCGCGGCGGCGAGCATGGCCTCGGGCCGCATCAGCGTGACGATGCGGCCGCGCTGCTGCGGCGTCTGGTACGTGGCCGGATTGCTGACTTCCATGGCGGCCCACACGTGCCGACGCAGCCAGACAAAGTGCCAGGCCATGGTGGCAATGTACGAGCGCGTGACCACGGGCCGGTCGCCGCGCGCCGTGTCCAGAGCCGTCCATTCGGGCACATCAAAGTCCGCGGCGGCAATGCGTGGATTGCAGGCAAAGGCCGCGGCCCGGCGTTCCAGCGCGCCAATGTAGGCCAGTAACGGCGGTTCGGCCTGGTCAATGAGGAACAGCCGGTCGCGCAGCAAATCAACAGCCCGACGCAGCTCGCACATGCTCATGTCCGGCACGTCGCGCACGCCGCCGGGCGTCGTCAGCAGCTCGTTGCGCGCCAAAAACAGCAGCGACACTCGACACGCGTCGTCCTCGTCGTCCGGGTGATGTTTGGCCTGGTGCAGTTTGTCGAGGCAGGCGGCCAGCTGGCCCTGCACAAGCCAGACGAGCATCAGGCGGTTCCAGCCCGGCACGCGGCTGGCATCATCGGCCGCGCCCAGGGCCTCGGCGCGGGCCAGCGACAGTCGGCCCAGGGCCAGCAGCGCGCGCCGCAGCGCCAGCCAGCCCCGCGTCGGCCGGTCCGCGCCCGGCTCGTAAAAATACGGATTGTCGCAAATGTTCCCCGAGGTCAGCAGCACGGCCAGGGTTTTGTGCAGCGCCGACAACCAAACCATTTGCTCGTACGCCCGCTCAAACGGCGGCATCGGCGCATCCAGCACGGCGCGCGCCGACCCGTCAAGGCCACTGATGCTCACGGTCTCGTGCAAACGAACGTCCATGATGCAACACAGGAGAAATACAAACACAACCGCGGTTTTCTATGGCATACCGCAAGTTCTTCCTTTGCGATAACGGCAAGTCACACCCCGTTGCCATGGCAACGGACAGTAACCGTTACAAAACCGCACCGTAACGGCTAGTGACCGTTACAAAATTTTTGGCGCCAAAAATTTTTTTG
>Ga0326597_10006533_pt1 | contig 15952 bp, 13 predicted proteins | sample RVTome_12_FD_203789 | JGI IMG/M metagenome (GOLD analysis project Ga0326597, IMG submission 203789) | Soil microbial communities from uranium-contaminated site in the Upper Colorado River Basin, Wyoming, United States - RVT100D185 | ecosystem: Environmental > Terrestrial > Soil > Contaminated >...
TGGGGTTGAGGTGCCGCTGACTCTCTCGCGCGCTGGAGATGTACGTCAGATCACGGTCAAATCGGCCGACCGCAATGACTTTCTGAAGAAGCCCAACCTGCATTGAGCGCGGCAAACGTTGTGACGGCCGGCAAGACGACCCGACGAGTTAGAGCATACCAATCTTAGCAGCCGCGCATATGAAGAAACGACAGCATGAAAGACGCCGCCACGCCGTAACGGCGTACCACAAGGAGTCCTTTCTAAATAGCCGCGACGCGCGGCCGCTGCGTATCCTCGCCGAGTACTTAGAGCCCCAGAACCGCTTCGGTCAACTCCAGATTGACGATACGATCGTGTTCATGGGTTCGGCGCGTCTGGTTTCGCGCGAGCAGGCGACGGCCGAGCTGAGCGCGGCGGGGCAGGATCCGGACGCCTCCCAACGAGCGCGTATGCGGGTCGCGATGTCGCGTTACTACGAGGATGCGCGTGAACTCGCCTACCGTTTGACCGAGTGGTCGAAGAAACTGGAGGCAGAGGGACAGCGTTTCGTCGTCTGCACCGGCGGTGGCCCCGGGATCATGGAGGCGGCGAACCGCGGCGCCTCGGAGGCCAATGGTCTGAATGTCGGCCTTACGATCTCAATTCCCGTAGAGGAGTTCGACAATCGGTACGTCACGCGCGAGCTATCGTTTCACTTTCACTACTTTTTCATGCGCAAGTTCTGGTTCGCCTACCTCGCCAAGGCGCTGCTCGTCTTCCCGGGCGGTTTTGGCACACTCGACGAGATGTTCGAGATACTGACGCTGCGACAAACGCGCAAAATGCGCAAGCATCTCGCGATCGTACTGTTCGGCACGCAATACTGGGACGAGGTGATCAACTTCGAGGCGCTGATTCGTCATGGCACCATTGACCGCGAGGATCTCCAGCTATTTCACCGAACAGACTCTGTCGACGAGGCCTTCGAGATCGTTACTCGGCATCTTACTGAGTACGCTTTGGCCGAGCGCGGCGCGATTTTGTAAGCCGAACGCTTGCGGAGATATCGCAGTCGCTCCCGGCACCCAATCCCCGATTGACTGCGGCTGCCGGGCGCAGACATACTCGCGTTTGTGCAATTCAATTTCTAGGCTTCATGCTGACGATTCTGCTGCGCCGCATCCTGCAGAAATTGGCGGACAGCGCCATGCTCAGCACCAGGAGAACGCCGTGGAAACCGCCACCCAATCAGCCACCATTTCGGTCGACGCACTGGAACAGCGTACAGGTTCGCGCACGCTGGTGGCCGCAAACATCGCGCTGCGCAAAATGAAATTCGGCACGTAGCCCCGCATGCGCGTCGACTAACGCATCGCTGCCACAAACGTCATGGCCGTCCGCGGCAACAGCAACGTCATCTGCAGCATCGCATTCATCGACATCGTTGAATACTCGAAGAAGTCCGTCGAGGAGCAGATGCGAGTCAAGGAGCTGTTCAATGGTCTGCTGGTGCAGGCGCTGGCGGATGTGCCCGCCGGTGACCGCATCATCCTCGACACCGGCGACGGCGTGGCAATCAGTTTCCTTGGTGACCCGGAGCAATGCCTGTTCTTCGGACTAGCGCTGCGCTTTGCACTGGCCGCATGCAACGACGACTCTCTGCGCCTGCGCATCGGCATCAACCTCGGACCGGTGCGCTTGGTCAAGGACATCAACGGCCAGCCGAATATCATCGGTGACGGCATCAACGTTGCGCAGCGCATCATGAGTTTCGCCAACGTAGGCCAGGTCCTGGCATCGCGCTCGTTCTATGAAGTTATATCGGCGCTGTCCGCCGACTACGCGCAGATCTTCGTATTCGAAGGCGCGCGGACGGACAAGCACGTGCGCGAACACGAGGTATATTCGCTGGGCAAGGCCGCCGCGCCGGAACTCCCGCCGCGAAAACGGCCGGGATCTGCGGTCGCGGGTACCGGCGCTGCGCTGCGCCAAATCGAGTCCGCTGCCACCGCCGTGCGTGTGCAGGTCATGCGCCGCCCGCCGCTGGCGACGGCGTTGGCGGTCGCATTGATACTCACGGTCGCGGTGGGGCTGCGACCGTTGCTGCGCAGCGCGAATACCGGTCCCGTCGTCGAACCCGCAGCCGAAGTCTTGCCGTCGCTGCAGCGCCCATGGCCGCTGTCGGCGCCGGTGCAGAACCTTCCACCTGAACCGGCGGCCGAACTGTCGCCGCCACCCGAAGCCAAAGTCGCACGCGAACCGACCGCGGCGGTCCGACCCCGCAAAAAATCTGTCGCTACGGGCAAGGTGCGACTGAGTATCATTCCGTGGGGCGCCGTATACGTCGACGGTGAGAAGTTCGGCGTCGCCCCGCCGTTGCGGGACATCGCCCTCAAACCCGGCACGCACCGGATCGAGGTCCGCAACCCGGGCTTCGCATCCTATTTGCAGGACGTCGAGGTCAGCGCCGACGAAGAGATTAGAATTCAGCATCGATTCCGCTAAGGGGGTGCCATGCGCCTGCTCGCCGCTCTCCTCTTCCTCGTGCCGCTGCTCACCAGTTGCGAGACGGTGAAACAGGGTATCAAGGACGTCACCGCCGTGTTCAGCCCCGACGCGCCCCGGCCGGCACCGCAAGCCACGCGCTCGGCTGAAGATTTGCTGTCCGCTGGCGTCGCCCAGTACGAGGAGGGGAACTACACTCAAGCACAACGTCTACTGCAGTCGAGCCTCGCCGAGGGGCTTTCCTCCCGGACCAGCCAGGCGCGCGCTTACAAGTATCTCGCCTTCATCTATTGCGTCACCGACCGCACCGCGCAATGTCGGCAAGAATTCAGCAACGCGCTGAACGCTGACCCCAAGTTCACCCTCACCGCCGCGGAAGCAGGCCATCCGACATGGGGCCCGGTGTTCCGCAGCGTTAGCCGGGGCCGCTGACCCGTCTGCGTAATGGAGCATCCAGCCAACATCGGTCGTTTCGACGTCGTCTCCGAAATCGGCCGGGGCGCGATGGGCGTAGTCTACGACGCCGTCGATCCGATGCTGGAGCGCGTTGTTGCTATCAAGACCATCAACATGGCGCTCGATCCCGGGGAGATGGGGAATTATGAAAAGCGCTTCACCATAGAGGCGCGTGCGGCCGGTGGTCTGAACCACCCCAACATCGTCACCATTTACGACATCGGCCGCAGTGGTGACCTCGCCTATATGGCGATGGAATTTCTCGAAGGTCGTGAGCTGAAGGACCTGATGGACGCGAACGAACTGAGCGCCGATCGCGCCTTGGATATCGCCGCGCAGGTCGCCGACGGCCTCGCCTACGCCCACGAGCACGACGTCGTGCATCGCGACATCAAGCCTGCCAACATCATGATCCTGCGCGACGGCCGCGTGAAAATTACCGACTTCGGCATCGCACACATGCGCACTGCCGATGTGCGCACGCAAACCGGCGTCGTGCTCGGGTCGCCGCGCTACATCTCGCCGGAACAGGTACTAGGAAAGCGCGGCGACGCGCGCGCCGATATTTTTTCACTGGGCGTGATCATTTACGAAATGGTCACCGGGCAAGCGCCATTCAGTGGCAACGACGTCAATTCGTTGATGCTCCAGATCGTCAATTTCAATCCGCCCCCGCCGAGCACAGTGAACCCGTCACTGCCGGCGATGCTCGATTTGATCATCGCCAAGGCGCTCGCCAAGAAGCCCGACGAGCGTTACGCGGGCATCGCCGAACTCGCGGCCGACTTGCGTACTTGCCGCCAGCAGGGTCTAGCAATGGTGGCGAGTGTGCCGGCGCCACGCACTGTGATCGGAACCGGCAGCGCCGACCCATTCGTCGACACTGTGCCCGTATCCGGTGTCGATGACCTCGGCGCTGCGCTGCCGGGCGACGCGCTGCCAGCGCGCGGACTGGCGAAGGAATTCGATTCGATGGCGGCTACGATGCGCCTTGCGGCGAAAACCGGCGCCATCAGCGATCCTGATGCGTTCGCAGCGACCTTCGGCGCCACCCGCGGCTCGATCGACCCAGCCGCCATGGACTCGAAAGTCGGGTGCGACGCAAACGCAAGCGCCACGGCCGTGATACACGTACCGCCGTGGTCGCAACGCGATCGCAGGATCTTCCTCGGTTCCGTAGCCGGCGCCACTGCGGTAGGCGCGCTCATCGTTTTCATTTGAAAGGTTATTCGCGCAACAGTTCAGGACTATGCCAGCGAACCGTCTGCTTTCCGTTCTTGAACACCGCCAGGGGGCGAGCGATTTCGGCAACCGCCTGTTCGGGTGACTGGGCATTGAGTATGACAACGTCCGCCGGGTGGCCGACAGCAAATCCGTAGTCCCTGAGATTGAGTAATCTGGCCGAGCGTTCGGTCAGCATGTTGAAGCATTCCCGAAGCTGGGCTGGACGATCGAGTTGAACCACGTTCGCGTAGAGGTTCGCCATGCGGATGAGCGAGCAATCACCAAAGGGTGTTGCCGGATTGAGGATGTTGTTGGACGACAGCGAGCAATTCACCCCGTGCTCGATCAGTAAGTTTGCGTCCGCAACGCCGCGCCGGACGTTGTGGTCCTGGTCGCGCCCCATGAGGAACAGGTCTGTCGCCGGCAATACCGTCACCGCGATGCCGACATCCGCGAGGCGGCGCGCAAGTTTGGCGACCTCGGCCGGGGGTAAAAGCGAAAGTTTGGCCATGTGGCCGACCACCACACGCCCGCCGCGCCGATATTTCTCCGTGAGCTCGCGCACCAGGTGGATATCCATGGCCTCTGGTGAATGGCCGACATCGAGGTGTATGTCGATGTCGACGTCGAACTCACGCGCAAGCTCGAAGATGCGCTCGATCTGGCCGGCTGCGTCGCTGTCATAGCGCGGCGCTCCACCTATCACTTTTGCCCCACGCTTGAGTCCCTCGACTAGCAACTCGTCGGTTCCCGGATAGTTGGTCAGCCCCTCCTGCGGGAAGACACAGATCTCGATGTCGATCGCCCACCGGTAGGCGGCGATCAGCGAGTGCACCGCTTCGAATCCGCGCATGCCGATACCCGGATCGACCTCGACCTGGGTGCGCATGCGCGTGGCGCCGTGCATGATGCACTCCTCGACAGTGCGTCCGGCCCGCATGCGAACGTCTTCGACCGACATGTCTTGCTTCAGCGGCGCGACGCCGAGCACCGGGCTGTATGTGCGCCGATCCTGCGGTGCGCAGCGCTCGATTATGCGCGACTTGTCGAGATGAATGTGCGTCTCGATCAGTCCCGGACAGGCCAGGCAGCCTTTGGCATCGTAGACTTCGGCATTTGCCGTTAGTTGTGCTTCGATTGCGACGATGCGGCCGTCCTCGATGCCAATGTCTAGCGTCTTATCGAGCGGACGATCGGCAAGACGCGCGTTGCGGATAATGAGATTCATTGGGTCCATATCTTACACGGTAGCCACGCTTCGTCAGATTGCGGCGTTGATGCGGCCGACAAAATCAACCGCCCTAGCTCTATTCAGCGTAGGGCGGCTTCGATATTCTAGAGTTCCACGTGGCGTGCTGAGCTTTAACGCGGCGCGTCCCTTGAATCAACCGCCGGAGAACTACGCCGTGACAGCCAAGGCTCGTGCCCAAGACCAGCCGTTTCGTTTGCAAGAGGCAACGATCGACGAATTGCATGCCGCGATCAAGGAAGGACAAATCACCTGTGTGCAAATTGTGCAGCACTACATCGATCGCGTTCGCGCCTACAACGGCGTCGCAAGTGTGCTGGTTACACCCGATGGGGCGTCGATTTCGGAGGCGACGGGAACGATTCGTGCTCAGGCGCCGCTGCGTTTTCCGACCGAAACTATCAAGGCATCGACGATCCTGCCCGATCTCGATAAATACCAAGGGCCGCCGCTCGAGTTCGGCCGCATGGAGCCGACAGCCTCCGACCCAAACGTGCAGCAGCAGTTCGGCATGATCGCTGGCATCCCGAACGCGGGGCAAGTGAATGCGTTGGCAACGCTGAACATTCGCGGGGAACGTTCGGTCACCTGCCGTGGCGACTTTGACAGGTCGGTTTCCGAGGGGCCGCTTCCTCCTCGCGCACCGCCGGTTTGTGAGATGTTCCGACGTTATCCCGACGCGCTCGAACAGGCTGCGGAGCTCGATGCCAAGTATGGGCGCAATCCCGATCTCGACAATATGCCGATGTATGGCGTCGTGTTTTCGTTCAAGGATTCGTTCGATACGAAGGACATGCGCTCCACGGGCGGCGGGGATGCGCACTACGACATCGATTTTCCCGCGCGCGATCACCTGCTGGTCGAGCAGCTGCGTAGCAAGGGCGCGATCATCTTCGCCAAAGCCGTGAACACCGAATACAACGGGCGCGCCGGCAATCCGGGCGGGCGCCATGCGCCAGAGCGAGTGTTGCCTTCGGTGCTGGGCTATCAGCGCAGCACCTGGGGCGGCAATCCGTCCAACCCTTACGACACGACGCGCGCCGCATCGCTCGGATCGAGCTCGGGATCGGCCTTGTCGGTGAGCATCAATCTGGTGATGGCGAGCCTCGGTGAAGAGACCCGGGCATCGTGTCGCGGGCCGTCGAACCACAATGCCGTGGCGCTCATTCTGCCGCACAAGGCGATGTTAGGCTTCGACGGCGGGGCGATCGGCGCCGACATCTATTGCGACCGCAGTGGTATCCACTGCCGCACGATTGCTGACTGCGCCAAAGTGCTGGACGCGCTGAAAGATCCGATTGCCGGTTTCTACGACCCGCGCGATCCCTATACGACCGTGCCGCGTTCTTCGGTCCTGGGCGCCTCGTATGCGAGCCATGCCAAGATGGCCGGCAGTCCCGGCGCATTGACGGGTATGCGCCTTGGCGTCGTTCGCGAGTCCATGGTGTATCCGACGGGCTCGAAATCCGCGCAGCCCATCGTCAGCGCGGCGGCAATGGAGATCAAGACGGTCCTCGGTGAAAAGCTCGGAGCGACCCTTGTCGAATCTTGCGATCCGCTCTGGCAGAGGGATCCCAATATCGAGGTGATGACGACCGACTTTCGGCGCGCTCTGGCGAGACTGGTGCCGGTGTTCATGCCCGATTTGCTGTTCCGCTTGGACAAGAGCGGTCAGCCGCTATTCAAGGAGTTTGCGGCGGCGATTCAGCCAACGGAATTCATGCCTGGCAAGGTATTCGGCGCGGGCGCGATGCGGCCAATCGATTATTGTGTCGAGCTGGCGGAGGGACGAATCGCTCCGCCAGCGAACCTCGATATCGCCACCATTCAGGAGCAAGAGCTGGCTATGGGGTTCCGTTTCCATATTCCGCAGTACCTGACCCGGCGTGCGGCGGACTGGAAGGAGCGAGGCATGAGCGAGACGCTCGGCGATTTTGCTGCGCTCAATGCGCGTTCCAAGTTCTGGGGTGACGATCAGCGCGCCGCTTTCAAGAACTGGGAGGAGGTGAGCGATCCGCGCAATCCTCATGGCGCGCGCCAGGGCGTAAACGAGCGGATCATGCTGCGCGAACTGCTGCGCCGCCTCGACATGATGGTCATTATCGAGAACCGGCTCGATGCGCTGGTCCGCTTGCATACACCGTTTCCGCCGGCAAAGATCGGCGGCGCACATCAGCCGGGCATGCCGAACAATCTGCGCCTCGAGACCTACTACGGTCCGAACGCGGGCTTGACCGAGGTGTTGATCCCCGCTGGCTATGTCACAACCGCGTACGACCCGGTGTTCGTGCTAAGTCCCGACGCTACGCGCTACGTTCCGTCTTCGTCGGACGTTGCCACCACAATTACAGAGCCAGGGCTGCCTTTTTCCCTGGTATTCCGCGCCGAGCCTGGCAAGGAAGACATTCTGTTGAAGGTCGCTTCGGCGTACGAGTCCGCCTCGAAGCGGCGCATTTCCCCGCCCGCATTCGGTCCGCTGCCGGCGAAGACGGGATTCAGCGGATCTTAACTTTCATTGAGACCCTGGTCTTGGCGTCACCATGCGTTTGTCCTAGGGTTCACATTCGACTGGCCGCCGCAGCAAAAGAAAACGCGGCATTTAGCCGCGTCGCCAGTGAGAAGCCCCCCGCAAGTGCCGTCAGGCCCAGGAACTTGAACCGGAGGTTCAAGGCGGTCGCGTTCCCAGCACCTTTAGGCAAATCCGCGTGGGACTCGCACACCGGCACTGCTTAAGTTCGCAACCTGGGTTACCCCAATGTTGGTTCAAGCTTACGCTTGTGGCCTTAACAAACACCGCAGGGGACAGCCGGTACGGCAGCTGCGCTCGCCCGTCCAGGGCATCACGCAATCGCCTAAGTGACGACCCGATTGGCTAGAAGAGTTTCTCCTGTTCGGCCATCGCTGCGTCGATCGTCGCCTGCATCGAATTCATTCTACGCCGAAACTCTCCGACGTCAAATCCGCCAGGCCCCTTGGTATTTAGAAAGTCGCTGGCGATTGCCAGCGCGGTCATGATGGCGATGCGTTCGAGCCCGATGACTTTACTCTTGTCACGTATCTCAATCATCTTGCGGTCCACAAATTGGACCGCTTCGAGCAATTGTCGCTCCTCGTTCTCGGGGCAGGAAACGCGGAATTCCCGGCCCATGACCTTGAAGTCGATCTGCTTCAGCGTCGCGGCCATCATTCACCCTCCGGCATTCGCTCGAGCAAGGATTCGAGCCGTTTCTTCGCGCTGTCGACTTTCTCGCCCAGGCGTTTATTCTCGTTCAGCGCCTGGGCAAGTTGCTGGCGAAGACTGCGATTGTCGGCGCGCAGCCTTTGCGCGAGCTCAACGAATTGCCCAATCTTTTCCTCGAGCGCTTTCAGATCCGCGTCCATGGGTCCAACTATAGTTTGGAAAATCTCGTTAGGTCAACCGGTAACATGGCTTTTTGAATGTGTTTTGGCGGATAATTGCGGCCATGGTGGGCACTCCCTTGACGAGCGGCAAGCTGTACCTGCGGCTGCTAGGATATGTCCGGCCCTATTGGCGTGGGTTCGCACTAGCGCTAGTGGCGATGGCCGTTGTCGCTGCGAGCGAGCCGGCACTGCCCGCACTCATGAAGCCGTTACTCGATGGAACGTTCGTCGAGCGCGATCCGCGCGTCATCCAGTTGATGCCGATCGCCATCATCCTTTTAGCCGCGGTGCGCGGGATCGCAACGTATCTCGGCACGTACGCCATCAATTGGGTAGGGAACAAGGTAGTGCTCGACCTGCGTCAAGCGCTGTTTGCGCGCCTGCTCAGCTTGCCCGCGTCCTACTATAACGAGCACCCCACGGGTAACCTGCTCTCCAAGCTGTCCTACGACGTTGCCCAAGTCACACAGGCCGCGACCAGTGTTGTGACGATCGCGGTTAAGGATGTGCTCGCCATCATTGGATTGGTTGCTTGGCTGCTGTGGCTCGATTGGCGGCTTACATTGGTGTCCTTGGCCATGGCGCCGGTGATCGTGCTGATCGTGCGGGTGATCAGCGTGCGCCTGCGCAACGCAAGCCGTGAGTCGCAGCAGGCCATGGGCGATATGACGCAGGTGCTGGAGGAGGCGATCGAGGGCCAGCGCGAGGTAAAGCTGTTCGGCGGACAAGACTACGAGCGCGCACGATTCGACCATCAGGCCGGACGTGTGCGCCGGCAAAGCATGAAGCAGGCGATTGCCGCCGCCGTCAACGTGCCGCTAGTCCAAATGGTGGCTGCGTTAGCGCTAGCGTTGATCATCTATCTCGCCACGCGTCGGGCCGCAACCGACGTGGCCACGGTCGGCGGATTTGTTTCCTTCATCATGGCCATGCTCATGCTGACCACACCGCTCAAGCGTCTCACCTCGATCAACGAGTATCTGCAAAAAGGCCTGGCAGCGGCGGAGTCGATATTCGAACTGCTCGACGAAGGCGGCGAGGAGGATCGCGGCACGATTGAACTTGGGCGCGCGCGCGGGGAACTGCGCTTCGAGCAAGTGAGCTTTCGCTACGCAGGGCGCGACGTACTGGCCCTGAAGAGCTTCGATCTCATCGCCGAACCTGGTGAAACACTTGCCCTGGTTGGGGAATCCGGCAGCGGCAAGAGTACGCTCGTAAACCTCGTGCCGCGGTTTTATCGCCCTAGCGCAGGCCGCATACTTCTCGATGGACACGATCTTCAGAGCGTGCGCCTTGCGAGCCTACGCGCCAATATTGCGCTGGTCTCGCAACAGGTGGTGTTGTTCAACGATTCCGTGGCGGCGAACATCGCCTATGGTGCGATGCGCGAGGTAAGTCGCGAGCGCATTATCGAAGCTGCCGAAGCGGCCCACGCGATGCAATTCATTCAGGCGTTGCCAGAAGGGCTCGACACCCCGATCGGGGAGAATGGCGTAAAGCTTTCTGGAGGCCAGCGGCAAAGACTCGCAATTGCGCGGGCGCTGCTCAGAAACGCACCCGTACTGATCCTCGACGAGGCAACTTCGGCCTTGGATACCGAGTCCGAGCGTCACGTGCAGGCGGCGCTGGAAACACTGCTCGCAGGGCGTACGACGCTGGTTATCGCGCATCGGCTCTCGACTATAGAACGCGCAAGCCGTATTGTCGTGATGCACGCCGGGTGCATCGTTGAGATCGGCACGCACCGGGAATTGCTAGCGCGCGCTGGCGCGTACGCGCGGCTCTACCAGATGCAGTTCGAAGATGGCGCCACGACCGGTGACCGCAGCCTGCCGGGCCGCCGCGTCGGTTAGGCGCGGCAGCGTAACCGCTAATCCTCGTGTGGCGGCTCGCCGCGGGCGCTGGAGGCCTGCGCTTCGCGGATCTTCGCATATTTCAGTAGGCTGCTGAAACAACCGACCGTGATATGCACCAAGCCGGGAATGCCATCAAGAAACCCTAGGCGAAACACATAGAACTTGATGAAACGCGTGACCGGAGAAATGATCAAGTGCGCGGCAGAAACACGCGTGTGCTGACGCAGCGCCTGCTCTGCGGCAAGACTAGTGTACCGATTCTGCTTTAGCAGATACCTTTCCAAAGTGTCCGCGCTGTCATGCCTTAGGTCGCCAGCGAGGCTGCTAATGATGCCATCGACCTGGACTCTTTCGTGAACCTCGTCATTGGACCAACTACCGCGGCGCCGGTCGAACAGACGCAGATTCCAGTCGGGATATCCTTCGCCGTGTCGCAGATAGCGTCCCATGAACTTGTTGCGCCGACGCAGGCGAAACCCTGCCGCCGAAGGGGCGTCAAGCGCTTGTCGGATCGACGCGGCGAGCTGCGGGGTCACTTGTTCGTCTGCGTCCACGCATAGCACCCAGTCGTATCGCGATTCCTTTACCGCCAGGTTCTTCTGCGATCCGAAGCCGTGCCATTGCGCTTCAATGACACGCGCGCCGTGCGCGCGGCATAACGTGGCTGTATCGTCGGTGCTATCCGAAATCACGACCACTACATCGTCTGCGAGACCACGGACGCTCTCCAGACAGGCCGCGATGCGCGCCGCCTCGTTTTTCGCGATGATGGCGACGCTTAGTTTCTGCATGCGGGCACGCGAGCGGAATTCAGGTTTCCGGATCTAGTGCGGCGCGCTGCCCAGAGCGACTGTCGTTGGCCAAACGTCACACCGGGAATCGAATGCAGAAACATGCTGACCGCGTTACCATGTTTGACGCCCCGCGGGACCATTATTCATTATACGGGGAGCCACCGCCCCAATACCTTCCGATGCTTATAAGTGCACCGAACCGCGTGCTCGTCGTCTGCACGCGCCGAATAGGCGATGTCCTGCTTACGACACCATTGATTCGCTCATGCCGGCGGGCGTGGCCGCACGCGCAGATCGATGCCTTGTTGTTTCGGGGTACCGAAGCTGTGCTGGAGGGCAATCCGGATGTGTCCCAAGTCATCTCCGTACCCGAGCGATCACGCTGGTCGGCACGGCTCGCGGAGTTGCGCCGCCTTTGGCGTCGGTACGATATCGCCTTGTCGGTGATTCCGTCCGACAGGGCTCGTATCTACGGCTGGTCAGCAGGCCGGGTGCACTATGGGTGCCAGGAAGTTGGCGCGTCACCCAGCAGCCGCTGGCTTGCGCACAAGGACGCGCTGTACGACGATTTGGATACGCATACGGTGTCGACGGGGCTCAGTCTCGCGGATCTGGCGGGGATCGCGCGTTGTCCGCAGGTGGTTGCTCCGACCGCCCGCGAAGGCTGTCCTTTCGCGGTCGAGACGTCTTGCGCGGTACTGCATCCCTACCCAAAGTTCAACTACAAGATGTGGAACGAGGCGGGCTGGATCGAGCTGGCACGGCATCTGCTCAGCATCGATGTGCCGGTGTTCCTGACCGGTGGCGCGGAATCAGTCGAGATTGCGTTGTGCGAGCGCATTGCCGCCGCGAGCGGCGCACGCAGTGTCGCCGGGCAGCTAAGCCTGGCGCAAGCAGCCGATCTTCTGCGTAATGCCATGTTGTTTGTCGGTCCCGATACTGCGGTAACTCATCTCGCTGCAGCGTTGGGTACTCCGACGGTGGCGCTATTCGGTCCGTCAAACCCGGTCAAATGGGGACCTTGGCCGGCGGATTGGAGTGCGATCAGCAGCCCATGGAAGCGAATCGGCAGTCAGCGACGGGGCAATGTGTATCTGTTGCAGGGCGAATCGCCGTGCGTCCCCTGTCTCCAAGAAGGGTGTGAACGCCACGTAAATAGTAGCAGTCTGTGTTTACAGCAATTGAGCGCCGAACGGGTGATTCCCGCAGCGTTGGAGATGCTTCGGTCGGCACGAAATAGCTAGCCCGCATTTCTCATCGAGACGGCACTGGAGTCTTATCCGGCCGGCGGGCCGTCGCGAACAACAAGCCGCTTCCCCAGGCGAAGAACAGCCCTTCGGCGTGATCCCCGAAGGTCGACGATACCAGGCCTGCGACGACGAAGATGACGATGAGTCCACGCGCTGCGGTGCGCTCGGACGGATTTGCTATCCAGCGTGCGCTTCGCCATTGCACCACTAGGAGTGCGAGCAGGGCCGCTAACCCAAACAGGCCAAGTTCGACGCCAACATGCAGGAACGCATTGTGTGGATGATCGCCCACGACCATCTTCGTGCCGCGTACATGCGCCTCATAGACCGAGCGAAACGCGCCGGTCCCTGCGCCGAGCAGCGGATGCTCGCCGATCAATACGAGCGAATTGCGGTAGAACTGCAGGCGCAGGCCGACCGAGGTCTCCGTGTGGATATCTTCCGGCTGCCACTCGGCCGCCTCCTGCCACGCTTTGGCAAACCGCTCGTGCATGACTGAACTTGGGGTGAGCCACACGGCGCTGCCTAACGCCAGCAACGCGGTGCCTGCGACTCCTGCGCCGCGCCAGCCGAAACGTGCCAAGCCCAGATAGACGATCGCCGCGGCCAGCGCAAGCTGCCCCGTGCGGCCAGGGATTAGCAAGAACACGTTGACCGCTGCGGCGCCTGCAAGCAGCCACAGGAGCGCGCGCGCGCGGCGGCTCCTTGCATCCAGCGCATGCAGCGCAAACAGTAACGCCGCGGCGGCCATCAGGATGTTGTGCGTGATGTGGTACTTGAACACGACGGGATAGTCTGGGCGTCCTTTAAGCCCCGGCACCGCATCGACCAACCCGCTCCAGAACAGGAACGAGAGCGCCAGGATAAGCGTCGACGCAAGCAGAAAAGCAAACTGCGCGCGCTCGCGCGTTGAAGAATCGAGAAACACCACGGCGAACAGTCCAAGCAGGACGAAGCGCAGCGCATCCGACACTGAGTTGCGCAATTCGGTTGTCGGCAGTGGCGACCAGATCGTTCCGAGCAGTAGGACCACGGCGAACAACAGGGCCGCTAATCCGACGGAATGATTGCGCACGGCGCGTAGCTTTGCCGCCAGATTGCCACCGGCAAGCCACAAGACGATGAAGGCCAGCAAGAGCACGTTGTCCAATGCGGACGAGACGGGAATCGAGAACCCGAGACCGACGGCGCAGCATCTGGCGCCAGTCTCAGCGCGACGTTTGAACTCGGGCGACGTCACGCGCTATTTTTCGGCAAAGGCGATCAACGACTTGCGCACCGAAGGCCAGGCATCGCGCAGGGCCGAGCCGATGCCTTTGAGCCGTGCGAGGCCTGTTCGATAACGCCTGGAGCGAAGGAAATCGACTTCGATGCTGCGGAACCCCGCCAGTGCAAGCAAAGTGTGCAATTCCGAGCGCGTGAACTCACGATTGTGCCGGATTGGAAAAAACGATCGACCGGCATGTAATACGGGCTCTGCCAGCAAATAATGCTCGACATAATCATAAGTAATATTCCTGCCACGCAGCATGCGGCTGCGATTGCGCAAGCTGGCAACATTCGGCACATCCACTTCGAGGACGCCGCCGCTGCGCAACACGCGGTGCAATTCTCGTACCGCCGGTAAATGCGAGTGCGTGAAGTGTTCCAGGACCTGGCAGCAAACGACCGCGTCGAAGCTTGCACTAGCATACGGCAGCGCTTCGACCTCAACATTGCAGCGCTGAAACGCGATGTTGTGCTCGCGGTAGACTCGCGCGTGCCGCTCCATCGGATCGACGGCATCAACCGCGGCGCACTCGTGGCCGAGCTCAGTGAGCAGGGCAAGCAGCATGCCGTGACCCGCACCAACGTCCAGCACCCGTCGCGAATCGCGTAGCCGACGCGCGATATCGCAAAACCGATCGATGCTGCCGGCAAAAAGATCGCGCATCTCGGCATCGGCTGGATCGAACAAGCGGCCTGCGTCGCGCAGTTCGATCGCTCTTGCAAGCAGGTTCGGCTTTGACGTCATTTCATTGCCCGAGGCAGCACGCGACCAACGAAATTTTCTCGCCTCGGTGCATAGAACGCGATTAGCCGCGATCCGATCGTGTGCCGTCGATCCGTGTGATCCGCCGTTCCGGTTCAGCGTGCGAACCAATTGGAAAGTCCGCAGGCGCGAATTCTGGAATCCAGCCGCCGAGGTCGCGCCTAGCGGTATAGTCATCCAGCGGCAGTTCACGCGAGATCCAATCGATCAGTCCTGTAAGCCAGTCTCGCGTTTCTGTTCGGACCTTGACCATTCGGAGCTTGGGATGCGTGGTTAGAACAGAATTCTCGCCGGTCGCGAGCAGCTCCTCATACAGTTTCTCACCAGGTCGTAGCCCCGTATACTCAATCCTAATCTCCTCCTCGCTGAATCCAGAAAGGCGGATGAGATCGCGCGCAAGGTCGGAAATTTTGATCAGTTCACCCATGTCCAACACGTAAACTTCACCGCCTCGACCCATCAGACCGGCTTGCAGCACGAGCTGGGTAGCCTCGGGGATCGACATGAAAAAGCGCCGGACATCCGGGTGAGTCACAGTCACAGGCCCGCCACGTGCGATCTGAACGCGAAACTTCGGCACCACGCTGCCGGTGCTGCCTAGCACGTTACCAAAGCGCACGCTAACGAACCGGGTGACACCGCGTTGCTGCAGGCACTGACAGACCAGTTCAGCCAAGCGCTTGGTCGCGCCCATTACGCTCGTGGGATTTACCGCCTTATCCGTAGATACCAGCACCATCTTTTGCACGCCTGTTTCGATTGCAATGTCCGCCATGACATAGGTGCCCAACACATTGTTGCGTATCGCCTCCCATACGTTGTGTTCTTCCATAAGGGGAACGTGCTTGTAGGCGGCGGCATGAAATATTACCGAAGGCCGGTGTTCCCGCAGAAGCTGCCGCACACGTGCCCGCGACTTCACGTCTCCTACGGCGCAGACGATTTCAAGCTGCGGGATGCGCCCTCGAAATTCCTGCTCGATCTGGTAAAGGGCAAATTCACTGTGATCAAATAAAATTAGCTTTCTTGGCTCGAAGGTAGCAACTTGCCGGCAAATTTCAGATCCGATCGAGCCACCGGCGCCGGAAACCAGGACGACCTGATCGGACAGCCATCCCTCTAAACCCGGCAGATCGAGCACCACTGGATCGCGCCCAAGCAAATCTTCCAGCTCTACCTCTCTTAGTTGTGAGACCGTAACTTTGCCGCTCATAAGATCGTGA
>Ga0326597_10006534_pt1 | contig 15950 bp, 12 predicted proteins | sample RVTome_12_FD_203789 | JGI IMG/M metagenome (GOLD analysis project Ga0326597, IMG submission 203789) | Soil microbial communities from uranium-contaminated site in the Upper Colorado River Basin, Wyoming, United States - RVT100D185 | ecosystem: Environmental > Terrestrial > Soil > Contaminated >...
CCAGCAGACCGGCAAGCGGCGAGACACAACATCACCCTCATCAGGACGAGATTGGAAACCGAATCATGGGAACCACACCTACCGTACAAGCCCGCAAGCGCGATCGACTGGGCAGCCGTTATGCCCGCCGCCTTCGAGCCGCCGGCGAATTGCCGGCCGTGATCTACGGCCACGAGCAGGATCCCGTATCCGTGAGCGTCAACGGCAAGGATCTGCTCACGCACCTGAATCATGGCCAGCGCGTCTTCACCATCGACGTGGAGGGGACGGGCGCCGAGACCTGTCTCGTCAACGAGTTGCAGTTTGACTTCCTGGGCACCAACGTCATTCACGTCGACCTCACGCGCATCGACCTGACCGAGCGCGTCAGCATCCACGTTTCGATCAAACTGATCGGCAAGCCGGTGGGCCTGAAGACCGAGGGCGCCATTCTGCGCCTGGTCAAGGACAGCATCGGCATTTCGTGTCTGGCTTCGGACGTACCGTCTGAGTCGATTCAGGTCGATGTTTCCGCCCTTGAAGCAGGGGATTTCATGACCGCGGGCGAGATCAAACTGCCGGCCGGACTCGACCTTGATGAGGATGCCGACGAAGTGATCTGCCAGATCAGCGTCGTCAAGGAAGAGGAAGAGGCCCCCGCGGTCGAACCGGAAGCCGCCGAGCCGGAGATCATCGGCGAGAAGAAGGAAGAGCCGGCCGCCGAGGAAAGCGCGGAGAAGGAATGAAGGTGATCGTCGGTCTCGGCAATCCCGGTCCAATCTATCAGAACACGCGTCACAACGTGGGGTTCATGGTGGTCGACCGGCTGGCGCAGCGACTGGCGCCCGCATCGTCGGTGCGAAGCCAGTTCCAGTCAGCGGTGCTCGAGACCCGGACCGATGATGACAAGTGCCTCCTCGTCAAGCCCATGACTTACATGAATCTATCGGGAACCAGCGTGGCGGAGATCGTCCGGTTCTACAAGATGGACCTGGCGGATCTGCTCGTCATCACCGATGACGCCGCGCTTCCCCTGGGCGACATTCGGCTGCGACAGGGCGGCTCCGACGGCGGGCACAACGGCCTGGCCGACATCGCCCTGCGCCTGGGCACCGAGCAGTATCCGCGCCTGCGCGTGGGGATCGATCCGCCGGGGCGCATTCCGCGCCATGATTACGTGCTCGGCCGTTTCACCGAGGAGCAGGCCGAGGTCATGAAGGATCGCATCGGCCACGTCGCCGATGCCGCGTGGTGCTGGGCCAGTCAAGGCATCGACGCCGCGATGAACCAGTTCAACACGCGAAAGGCCCGCGCCGAGGGTGGGCAGAATGGGGATCCAGGCGACGCGCCCCCGTCTCGCCGACCGGAACCGCCCGATCAGGAAACGTAAGAAGGAACCAACAGCCGCCCGTGCGGCCGCAACCAGATTCGTCGAGCGCCTCTCGACGTTCAGAAGGACAGGATCATGACCGACCACAACACGTACGAGTATGAAGCGATGTTCGTCTTTCCCCAGGCGCAGACGAGCGACCTGCAGGGGGCGGTGAGTCACATCGAGGAGATCATCAACCGCGCCGAGGGCGAGATCATCGCCCTGAGCAAGTGGGGCGAGCGCAACTTCGCGACGCCCATCGACAAGAACAAGCGAGGCCTCTTCCTGCTGGCCTACTTCCGCGCGCGCGGAACGCGCATGGCCAACATCGAACGCGACTGCAATCTCTCCGAAGTGATCTCGCGATTTCTCATCATCCGCGCCGATCACCTCACTCTTGAGGAGATGCAGGCGACCGACGGGCGCGACACGCTGGCGACGGAGGCGAAGTTGCGCGCGGAGGGCCGAGCGCCCGAACCGCGCGAGGAGGCGGCTCAACCCGTCGGCGCGGCTGTCGAAGGCGCCTCAGACGAATGATCGTCCGTTCGTCGATGGGCGGGCATGCGTGACTGATCTGATGGAAGGTGGAGCGACATGGCATCGTACAACAAAGTCCTTCTCATGGGGAATCTGACGCGCGATCCCGAGTTGCGCTTCACGGCCAACAACCAGCCGGTGGCGCAGTTCGGCATCGCCGTCAATCGCTACTACACCTCCAGCACCGGCGAGAAAAAGGAGGAAGTGACCTTCGTGGACTGCGACGCCTGGGGGCGCACCGCCGAACTCATCAACCAGTATTTCTCCAAGGGCAAGCCCATTTTCATCGAAGGCCGCCTCAAACTCGACCAGTGGGAAGACCAGCAGGGTCAGAAGCGCTCCCGCCACAAGGTCGTCGTCGAGTCTTTTCAGTTCGTCGATTCGAAAGGCGGCGGCGGCGGCGAGGGCGGCGGCGAGGGCGGGGAACAGCGCGGCGCCGGATCTCCACGACCCGCTCGCTCGACCGGCGGCGGCGATGCGTCCGGGCCCCATCAACCCATCGAAGAAGAAGACATACCGTTCTAAGGATGAGGTGAAGACGCAAGCGAGTTCGAGGGCGTCACTGAAGTCCCGGCCCGCGTGAAAGAGAATGTGATTTCATACCGTTGCGGTCCGGTTGGTTCCGGGCCGCTCACTTCCAACCTCTGACCTGATACCAGGAAGGACAGCACTCATGGCACGAAACGTCGAACTCCTCCTCACGGAGAACATCGAGAACCTCGGGATCGTCGGCGACGTCGTTCTCGTCAAGCCCGGTTACGCGCGGAACTACCTCGTCCCGCTCGGCTACGCCGTCAAGCCCACTGAGGGCGCCAAGAAATCGCTCGCCGCCCGCCGCGCCCAGGTCGAACGTGAACTCGCCGCCCTCCGCGCCGAACTCGAGCAACTCGTCGAGAAACTCGAAGGCGCCGAAGTCACGCTTGAACGATCCTGCAACGATCAGGGATGGCTCTACGGCTCGGTCACGCAGCATGACATCGCCGCCGCGCTCAACGAGGCCGGCTTTCACCGCATCGTCGACCGGCACATCCGCATCGGCACGGCCATCAAGCGCATCGATTCCTACGAGATTCCCGTGCAACTCGATCGCGACCTGCGCACCGAGATCAAACTCTGGGTGGTCGCGGATCGCGAACTCAACCTCGGCCGCCGCGATGAGGAGGAGCCTGCGGCCGAAGGGGAAGCCCCCGGCGAAGCGGCTCCGAGCGCCGAGACGCCGGCCGAACAACCCGCATCCTGACCCCCCGGCCTGGCGCCCCAATTCGACGAACATGGCGCCGCTGCGGAAACCAACCGCTGCGTCGCTTGTTTCATCGTGTGTCGTCGCGCCGTGCGCGGGTGCGATGCCGCGACCTTCGTATCATCGGGTGGATGATCGTGAAGGAACAGGGCGGGTCGCGTCGATAGGCCCCCGGAGAGATGGCTCAACGGGGGGTGGATGAGACTGGACTACTCATGGAGCAGCGCCGGTGAAATCGTTGACAAGTCGAATGCCTGAATGCCTTATCTTCGCGGTCGCGCTGTGGCTCACGCCGGCCGCAGCCCCCGGGCAGATCAACGTCGATCCCTCTCAGCCGCCGGCGCCGACGGCTGAACTGGCGCCCGCGGCGCGGCGGGCCATCGAGTCTCCCCTCCTCACCGATGAAGAGCGGCGCGACAAACGCATCTTCCACGGCGTGTGGACCGATGATGATCTTACGACTGCCACGCGTCGGGCCGAGGCGGCGCGCATCGCCTGGAGCCTGCTCGATCCCGTCTTCGAGGATGACGCACTGCCCGCGCTCCTCCGCGCCGAGCGATTCGTGCTCCTGGGCGAGGTGGACGAGGCGCTGGCGCTGCTGAGCAACGACTTCTCGCCTCCCGCCTGCCGTCTGCGCGCCGAGGCACTGGAATGGAGCGGCCGCTTCACCGAGGCGGATGAGGCGCTCGAGCCGGTCACCGCCCTCCAGGCCACCGGCGCGCTGACGAGCGCGGTTGACCTGACCGAAGCGGCTCGATGCCTCGCGATGCGGGCCCGCCTTCGTGGCGAGCCTGCATCGCAGTACAACGCCATCCTCCAGATCGCCGGGCGCGTGCATCAGCAGATCGACCGCCTGTACTGGCCCGCCAAACTTGTCGAGGCTCAACTCCTCTTCGAGAAGGACAATCCGCGCGAAGCGGCGACGGCGCTGCTCGAAGTCTTGTCACTGAACCCCCGCTGCGCCGACGCGTGGATGCTTCTCGCCCAGATTCATCTCGACAGTTACAACTTCGCCGGAGTCGAGTCGATCGTGCAGGAACTCGACGGGCTGTCGGAGGATCACATTCTCGCGCGGCTGGTGCTCACGCAACTCGATCTGGTTCAGGGATTGCCCGACGTGGCGGCGCATCGGCTCGATCTGCTGCTGGGCTCGATGCCGCGCCACCGACTGGCGCTCGCCCTCCGCGCCGCCGTGGAAGCCGTGCGCTTCGATGAGGACGGATTGCACCTGGCGCTCATGGACTTCGAGGACATCTCCGGCCGGCATCCACTGGCGTGGTACACCGCTGGCGTCTACCTCTCGCGCAATCGGCAGTACGGCTTCGCGGCCGAAATCCTCCAGGGCGCGATCGATCGCCAGCCCAATTGGCCCGCCCCTCGCATCGAACTCGGCCTCATGTATCTCCAGTCCGGTCAGGACAAGGAAGCGCTCACTCAACTTCGCCGCGCCTGCGCGCTCGATCCATTCAACGTGCGAGCGGCGTTCAGCCTTCACCTCCTCGAAGACCTCGCACGGTATGAAACGGCGGCGTCGGAGCACTTCATCATCCGCTTCGATCCCGAGTCGGCGGATCGCGCGCTGGCGATGGAGATGCTCGAACCACTCGAGGCGATGCATCGGGAAATCTGCACGGCGTTGCAGCACGTGCCCGACCGCCCGACGCAGATCGAATTGATGCCCAATCACAGCCGCTTCGCGGTGCGCATCACCGGCATGCCGCAGGTTCACACGATCGCCGCGAGCACCGGGCCGGTCATCGCCATGGAGGCGCCTCGCGTCGGCCCCGATCACTTCGGCTCCTACAACTGGCTGCGCGTCCTGCGCCACGAGTACGTCCACACCATCACCCTGAGCCGCACCCGCAATCGCATTCCGCACTGGCTCACCGAAGCCGCCGCCGTCTGGCTCGAAGATGCGCCGCGCGATTACAGCACCTGCACCATGCTGGCGCAAGCGTGGCATCAGGACGATCTCTTCACGCTCGATGAAATCAACTGGGCCTTCGTGCGCCCGCAGCGGCCCAACGATCGCTCGCTGGCCTACGCCCAGGGGCACTGGATGATCGAGTTTCTCGTGGAGCGCTACGGCCACGCGGCGATGCTGCGCCTGCTTGACGAGTATGCGCAGGGATTCCGCGAGGATCTCGCCATCCCCGGCGCGCTGGGGGTGAGCCGCGGCGCGTTCTTCGACCAGTTCGTGGAGTGGGCCGGGGGGCAGGTCGAGCAGTGGGGGCTGGCTCCGAAGCCGAGCATGGAAGATCTCATCCGCGATCACCTGCGCGATGATCCCGAATATGCCGCCGCCATGGCGAAGTTCCAGCGAGAATATGGACGAATCATCGTCGAGCGTCTTCGCCACGAAGCCGGGCGCGGCGTGGCCGACCCCGTCGACCTCCTGAGGCGCACGCTCGCGTCGCTCCCTCAACCCCAACCCCCCAGGACCGAGTTGACGGACAAAGTGCTCAACCGCTGGCTCGAACTCTTCCCCGACCACCCCGACCTGCTGCGCCTGCGCATCAGCCGGTGGCGCGGAACGCGGCCCCTCGGGCCGGACATGATTCCGCTCCTGGATCGCTACGCCGCCGCCCGCCCCGTGGACCCGATGCCGCATCAGATGCTCGCGGCGATCCACCTCGAATCGCCCGAACCGGCGCGGGCGATTCCCTGGCTCGAAGCCGTCGATCGACTTCAGAAGTACGACAACACGTTTGCGATCGAACTCGCCCGCCTCTACCAGAGTCAGAGGCGATTCGATCTGGCCCTGGATCGAATCAACCGTGCGGTCACGATCGCGCCGTATGATGCGCGCCTGCGCGAGGAGGCCGCCGCCATGGCCATTCAGGCAAAGCACCTCGACCAGGCCCGGCGCTATCTCGTGGCGCTCACGATGCTCGAACCCGACCGCGCCCAGCACGGCAAACGGCTCGAAGCACTTGAACGCCTCATCGCCCCGGAGCGGTGATCGCCTCGCGCCGATCTACTCGTCAGGTGCGAGATCGACGATACGCTCGACTTCGATCACGTCGAGGCGCAGTCCGGCGTCATGCACGGTTTCGCCCATGATCCCGACGCGGAGATTGAGGCGACGCTCCAGTTCGAGGCGAACGGCTTCGTCGGCGCGCAGGTACGCGATCGTGCGCCCGGTGATGGAGTCCTGAACGCGATAGAGCAGCGGCAGTCTCCGACCATCGAACACATTGGATGAAATGAGCAATCCCTGTGCGGTGAAGACGGGCCGGCCCTGCTCATCGCGCCACACGTCAACCTTGGACGTTGCGGACGGCGCCTGGGCGGCGCGGGCGGCATCGGCCAGTTTCCGCATCGCCTTCTGATGATCGAGTCGCACTTTGAGCAATTCGACGCGAATCTCGGCCACGCGCCGCTCGCCTTCCTTCTCTGCGGCTTGAGCCAGCGCCTGGTAGGAACGAAGCAGCGGCTCGATCTCCGCCTCGGCAATCGGGACGCGCGTCATCTCAGCATACAACTGTTCGAGGCCCGAGAGCGTGACTTCGACAGGCTTCTCAGGCTCGACTTGGGGCGGGGCGCTGGGCGTCTGTCGCGGCGCTTCAGTGGGTTGCGGCTCAATCTCTGCCGGCGCGGGCGGGGTCTCTTCGCCAATCGGCGTGGAAAGCCCCTCGGTGGGCGGGGCCACGATCGGCTTGGCAGACTCCTGTGCCGGAGGGTCAGTCGCGACTTCCTCTTTCGGTGGCTCGATGGGAATCAGCGGGATGGTGTTCGCCGGCTCGGCCGCGCCCGCTTCCTCCGCCAACTTCGTCTTCCAGGCCGCCACCTCTTCAGCCGTGGCCTTGCGGACGAATTGCGCGAGCACGTAGACGTCCACCTGCTCGGGCAACTCGACCTTGAGAAAGACACCCTTGTCGGCTGTCGGAACTTCGGCGAGTACCCTGAGCACCGTGTCCGGCGCCACGCGGTACTTGCGGAAGCACTGCGCCGGATCTTCACTGATAGGGTAGAGCACCGGCGCGCGGCCGATGGCCTTCACCGTGCCGGTTTCGGACCCGTCGGCGACGTCCTGTCGCGCCACGAAGCCGTGCAGGCCCCGCGGCGGCGCCACCGCCGCCCACCCGAAGGTGTTGACGCTCTTGACCAGCAACACATCGCCGCGCTTGAGCGTACCGATCTTCTCGAACTGCTCGGCTCGGCCGCTGTGGATGTTGACGCGGTCGGCATCCACGACCGCGTGCCACGGCTGAGTGGAGCCGGAATCCTGTCCCAAGGCCGTCCGGTCCAGCGCCGAGGATCCCACGAACAGCGCGACCAGTCCCACGACCATTCGACCCGTCCGTCCTACACTACGCCATCGACCCATGATGAGGCCTCCCGGTAAATGGGTGTGATTCATCAGGGACATCGTAGCGCGATCGTCGGCTCCCTCACCTCACTTTGATCAAGAGGCCCCGGCGGACGATTGCCCCGGCCGGGCGACCGAAGGCCGACACCGCCCGGACGACTTGACCTCAGCCCCAGCCCGGACAGGATCACACATGACGCCACGCCAGTCTTACCCCCCCGCGCCGCGACAGCCGAGGGCGGCGATCGCCCGACCGGTCTGCGTCGTTCTCGCCTGCGGTGTGGCCGTCGCCTCCTTCTCGGGATGCGAAGGGCCGTTGCGCAAGACCAACTCTGAGGCGGAACTGCGCCGCGCGCTCAACGCCGCCGTCGAGCAGCAGATCATCTCGCCCAGGCCGCAGGACATTCCGCTCCGGGCCGAGCCGAGCCGCCTCGAAGGATCATTCATTCCCGCCCACCGCATGGATGAGTTGAATCGCATGGGGGGGCCGGTGGCCAACGCCGCCAGCCCGTCGATCGAGTTCGGCGCCGACCTGATGGGCCTGCCCACCAAGACCGTGCCCGTCAGTCTGCGCGAGGCGATTCTCTCCGCGGTGCAGAACAACCTGGCGGTGCAGGTCGGCGCGATCACGCCCGCCATGCGCGAGGCCGAGATCACTCGGGCCGAAGCCCGCTTCGACGCCGTCTTCTTTTCCAACCTGAGTTGGGGCAAGACCGATCAGCCCGCCGTCATCCCCCTCATCCGCGGCAATCCCATCAGCAGCGGTATCGTGCAGCGCGATGAGCGCACTCTCAACACCGGCATCCGAAAGAACCTCATCGGCGGCGGTCGCATGACGGTTCAATCCGCCATCACCCGCACGTTTGACTCTTCGCCGGACCGGCAGCAGACGCCCGAGCCGGCGTATGCCTCGGCCGTCGAGTTGATTCTCGAGCAGCCGCTGCTTCGGGGCTTTGGATCCGAATCGAATCTGTCGGAGATTCGTCTGAGTCGCAACGCTCATCGCCGCGAGGTGGAGAACTATCGCCGCGCTCTGATCGAGACGGTCAATCGGACCGAAGCGGCGTACTGGAACCTCGTGGCCGCGCGCGAGTCGCTCAACGTGCGGCAGCGGCTGCTGGAACGCGGCGAGGAGACGGAGAACAAGATCAAGATTCGGATTCTCGTTGACTCCAAGCCTTCTCAGGTTTCCGATGCCGTGGCGCGCGTGCAGTCGAGGCGCGTGGATGTCCTTCGCGCGACGGACCAGGTGTTGAGGGCGTCGGATGAACTCAAGCAGTTGATGAATGCGCCTGGGTTCAACGTCGGCAATGAACTCGTCATGGTGCCCACCGATGTCGCCATCGGAGACGGCCTGACCTTCAACTATGCCGACATCATCACCACCAGCCTTCAGAACCGGCCTGAACTGCGGCAGGCGCTCCTCGCCATCGACGACGCCTCGATCCGCCAGTTGCTCGCCGACAATCTCCGCCTCCCCGCGCTCGACCTTTCCGCGACGGTGCGCTGGAACGGGCTGGACAACTCCTTCGAGGACTCGTACAACCGCCTCGGCGAGCAGGACTTCATCGACTACATCCTCCAGTTGCGCTTCGAGCACCCGATCGGCAACCGCGAGGCGCAGGCCAACTTCCGCATCGCGCGCCTCGGGCGCGTCCAATCGGTGATCGGCTACCGGCAGACGGTGGATACGGTCGTGCTTGACGTCAAGTCGGCGCTGCGCTCGATGACACTGAACTTCGAGTTGCTCGTTCCGACGCGCGATGCACGCCTCGCTGCGGCGGAGAATCTGCGCACGATCGAGGTCGAGGAGCAATTCGTTGCCGCCACGACGCCCGAGTTCCTCAATCTGAAGTTCACGCGGCAGGAAGCCCTGGCGCTGGCTGAACTCGAGGAGATCCGCGCGATGGTGAACTACCAGATCGCGGTCGCCAATCTCTACAACGCGATGGGCATCGGGCTGGAGCGCAACCAGATCAAGTTCGTCGTGCCCGATTCGTTGCAATGACCCGCGCCGTTGATCGAAGCGAAAACAGGCCCCATCCTCCTTCGAGGGTGAAGGCCTGGAGCCGCTCCTTCTGCGACTCAGCGACCGGGCATGGTGGGGCGGCGCGTGGGGGCGGGTGTGGAGGGCCGCTTCGACGCGGTGCCGCAGGGCGGTGTCTACCCGGAACTCGCCATCCGCGCTGAAAGGGGACATTGGGAACATCTGTGTTCACCCCCCAACGCGAAAAAAGGCCGGCACTCCGGGGCAGGGGTTCGGAGGGACGAAAGCCAGTGAGTGGCGGTGTTTCACCGCACTTGAGCACCGTTGCCAGCGCCTCAGGATGTTCCTATCGTTGCACTCTCATCAAGTGACTTTGTGAAAAAACTCACGATTGTCCGGCGACCGATGCCAGCACACCGGCGCCACAGATCAGAAGGACTTGAGCAACATGGCCACCACCGGCAGCGTGATCCAGATCATCGGCTCCACGTTTGACGCTCAGTTTCCCGAGTCGGACATCCCTGACATCTACAACGCCGTCAAGGTCGAAGCGAAGAACCGCGGCGTCGAGATCAAGATCACTGGCGAAGTTCAGCAGCACCTCGGCGGCGGACGCGTCCGCGCCGTCGCGCTCGGCTCGACCGACGGTATGAGCCGCGGCATGGAATGCCTCGACACCGGCTCTTCGGTCCGCGTGCCGGTTGGCGAAGTCGTGCTCGGCCGCGTCTTCAATCTGCTCGGCGAGCCGGTGGATAAGAAGGGCCCGGTGCATGTCAAGGAGACGCGCCCGATCCACCAGTCTCCGCCCGAGTTCAGCGAACTCTCCGCCAAGACCGAGATGCTCGAGACCGGCATCAAGGTGATCGACCTGCTGTGCCCGTTCGTGCGCGGCGGCAAGATCGGCCTCTTCGGTGGGGCCGGCGTCGGCAAGACCGTCATCATTCAGGAGATGATCGCCCGCGTCGCCAAGAACTTCGGCGGCTACAGCGTCTTTGCCGGCGTCGGCGAGCGCACCCGCGAAGGCAACGACCTCTGGCGCGAAATGGCTGAGGCCGTCTACACCGATGCCGACGGCAAGCAGGCGTGCGTACTCGACAAGGTCGCGATGGTCTTCGGCCAGATGAACGAGCCGCCGGGCGCGCGTCTCCGCGTCGCCCTCTCCGCGCTCACCATGTGCGAACAGTTTCGCGATGAGTCGGGCAAGGAAACCCTGCTCTTTGTGGACAACATCTTCCGATTCACCCAGGCCGGGTCGGAGGTGTCGGCTCTGCTCGGCCGCATGCCGTCCGCCGTGGGCTACCAGCCGACGCTGGGCACGGAGATGGGCGAACTTCAGGAGCGCATCACCTCGACCAGCCGCGGCGCCATCACCTCCGTGCAGGCGATCTACGTCCCCGCCGACGACCTCACCGACCCCGCGCCGGCGACGACCTTCAGCCACCTCGACGCCTTCGTCGTGCTTGAACGATCGATCGCCGAGAAGGGCATCTACCCCGCCATCGACCCCCTCGCATCGACGAGCCGCATTCTCGACCCGGGAATCGTCGGCGAGCGGCACTACAACATCGCCAAGACCGTGCAGGGCATCCTCCAGCGCTATCGCGACCTCAAGGACATCATCGCCATTCTCGGCGTGGACGAATTGAGCGAGGAGGACAAGTTGACGGTCAGCCGCGCCCGCAAGATCGAGCGCTTCCTCTCACAGCCCTTCCATGTCGCCGAGGTGTTCACCGGCCAGCCGGGCATTGACTCGAAACTCAGTGTGACCCTCGATTCGTTCGAGGCGCTGTGCCGCGGCGAAGGCGACGATCTGCCGGAAGGTTCGTTCATGTACGTCGGCACGCTTGAAGATGCCCGCGCCAAGGCCGCGAAGATGGCCGGCGCCTGAGTCGCGGTGGAGCGGCGCCGGCTTGATGAGGATGGTCCAAAGTGTCGATTTGACGCCGGAATCGCCGCCTCATCGCGTCCAGACGTGAGCCAGGAGCAGAGGAGAATGCTGGTGCAGGAGGGAGATTCGTCCGATCCTCATGCACACAGGCAAGGCAGGCTCACTTCAATCATGGCGCTATGATTCGCACGCGGGGTCGGGATCGGTTCTCGGACGCGGAAAGCCGCTCGCCTGATGATTGCAGAACCAGAGTGTTCAGGAGGATCACAATGTCCTTTCGATTGATGATTGACCGGCCTCGCATCTCGCTCCGCGCCATGGCGGGCGCGTTGTGTTCGCTGCTCCTGCTTGCCCCTGCCCTCGGCTGTGACCGTGCTTCGCAGGATCCGGCCGTGCCCCCGGTTGCGTCGGCCTCAGCCGCCGCGGACGAAGTTTACTTCGGCCCCAAGTTCGAGCCAGACCGCGTCGTCACCTACCTCTTCCGCGCCGACAACATGAGCCTACAGCAGGCGGCCGGTCAGCAGATGATCGAGCGCTCCGACACCGAATACGTCATGCGCTTCACCGTTACGCAAGTGGGTGAAGACGGCTCGGCGAGTCTCACAATGACTTACGACCGCTTTTATACCGAGGGTGAGTCCTTCTTCGGCGGCAAGTACCTTTTCGACTCGACGCAGACCGCCCCCGACCCGGAGACCGACGCCCAGATCACCGAGGCGCTCACCAAACTCGCCGCCTGCACCATCACCTTCAAGTCCGATGCCGCGGGCACCGTCGATCCCGCGAGCGTAACGGGCACCGAGGAGGCGGTGGCGGCGATGGAGGCCCTCAACCCCCTCCAGGGCCGCGCCGGCGAATATCGGGCCGAACAACTCGCCCAACTCTTCTCCAGCACCTGGCGCGTCGGAAACTCTTCCTACACCCGCGACATCAACACCCCCTGGCAGGATGTGGAGAAAACCCCCGTCCACGGCCTGGGAACCTGGACCTTTACCAACGACTACCAGAAACTCCAGCGATCCGAAGATCGCGTTGTCCTGGGGATGAAACTGGTCATGGAACTCGACTTCCAGCCGGTCATGGATGAGACGATCGAGGAACAACTCAAAATCCTCGAGACCAAGTTCGACATGCTCAAGGGCGACTGGCGCTACACCTGGGATCCCAGGCAGCAGGAACTCATCGAGCGCGTCGGCGAGATCGAGTTCAAGTGGCTCATCGTCCAGGAACCGATCTTCGAAGGCGACAATCCCGTGCGCACCGAGCAGCATCAGCACGTGAAGACGATCGTCAAGCGCCTCGATGAATGACCTCTGAGGCTCTCTCGGACCGATCTGATTCGCACCCCCGGGTCGTATACTCGGGGGTGTTTCGTTGAAGTTCGGCCTGACGCCGCACGCGATGGCAATGACTGCTCGCTCCCTGCCCATCCTGATGCCGCGCACGACGGAGCAGCGCTACTCCTGCCACAGTTGCGCCGGATGTTGCCGCGACTTCACCGTGCAGTTGCGACCCGACGATCTCGCCCGCCTCGAAAGGCAGGGCTGGACCAAGCGCCTGGGGCAATCGCCGACGGTCGAGTTTCGCGGCCGCGTCTGGCTGCGCCAGCGCGAGGATGGCGCGTGCGTTTTTCTCGAGTCCGACGGTCGCTGCCGCATTCACGCCGAGTTCGGCTTCGAGGCCAAGCCGCTGGCGTGCCAGATGTTTCCCTTTGTGCCCATGCCCGGCGAGAGGGGGGTGCAGATCGGCCTGAGTTACGCCTGCCCCTCGATGATCCACAATCGCGGGGCCGAGTTGAGTTCCCACCTTGACGACCTGCGCCGCCTGCTGCGCGGGCTGCCGGAACTGGCCGGGGCCAAGCGCCGCATCATGCTGACCGCCCGGCTCGAAGCATCAAGCCGCGAAGAGCGCGACATCATCAACGCCTTCGAGCGACTGCTTGGCCGCGTCGATCTGCCGATGGAGCAGCGCCTCGACGGGGCCGTCTGGCTCACTTCGATGCTGCATGAGGCAAAACTCGATCAGGTCCGCGATGAACGCCTGCGCGATCTGCTCGACTTGCTCGTCGATTCATTTGAGGAGGAGATTGAGGCGCGTCCGCCGGAAGACCCGACAGGGCGCCAGATGAAGATGCTGCGACAGGTCGTCTTCGCGCACGTCGAAGATGTGAAGATCGGCGACGCGGCGCGCGGCGGCTTGCGCGGCCGGGCGCTGCGGCAATTCTGGATGCACCGCCGCTACGGCAAGGGCGCCGGCGAAGTGCCTCCCTTCGCGCGCGACTGGCCGTCGCCGCTGCAATTCGAAATGGCGGAAGGGGTCGCGCCCGCGTGTGATGACGAGCAGGTGCGCGAAATCGACGCCCTGACCATGCGCTACCTGCGCTCGCGGATCATCAACGGGCGGGCGTGGGGGCCGGGCTACTACGCCATGCCCATCATCACAGGTCTGGAAGCGCTCTGGGCGATGTGGGCCGCCACGGGGTGGCTGGCGCGCCTCCACGCCGGCGCGTGCGGACGCCGCGAACTCACCATGGCCGATGTCGAGGCCGCCCTTTTGCGGACCGACCGCGCCGCCGGCCGCGCCCCCTGGCTTGCCTCGCGCGGCGAGCAACTTCGCCTCGCCTGGCTCGCCACCAACGACGGCCTGCGCCGCCTCCGCCGAGCCATGCGCCTCACCGACGAAGTCGCCGATGCCGAAACCGATTCCGACGATGACGATGGCCCCTGAAATCGCCTTCCCTCCACCCCCGCGTTCCGCGCCATGGATGACGGACCATCGTGCCCGCCTACACTTTCCGCTTGTGCGAGGTCGGCCGTGCGGCTGCTTTCGCTCCGGCACCCTCCAGCGTGAAAGGCCGCTGCCAGTATGAAGGTTCACGAGTACCAGGCCCGCCAACTCCTCGCGGACGGCGGGATTCCCGTTCCCCCCGGCGTCGTCTGCACCGACGCCACCCGCGCCGGCGAAATCTACAAGCAGGTCTGCCGCGACGCCGGCACGCAACTCGCCGTCGTCAAGGCCCAGGTCCACGCCGGCGGGCGCGGCAAGGCGGGGTTCGTCAAACTCGTCCGCTCCCCGCAGGAGGCCGAGGATGCCGCCAAGTTCATGCTCAGTCACCGCATGGTCAGCCCGCAGACCGGCGCGGACGGCCTCGAAGTCAAGAAACTCCTCATCGCCGCCGGCGTGGACATCGCCCGCGAGTTCTACCTCGCCATCACCACCGACCGCTCGCGCAACACCAACACCCTCATCGCTTCCGCCGAGGGGGGCGTCGAGATCGAGAAGATCGCCGCCGAGCGCCCACAGGCCATCATCAAGATGCCCCTGCACCCGCTCATTGGCCTCCAGGCGCATCAGGCGCGCGAGGTCGCCTTCCGTCTCGGCTTCACCGGCAGTCAGGTGGGCCAGGCCGTCAAGATCATGCTCAACCTCGCGAGTCTCTTCATCGCCAAGGACTGCTCGCTGGCCGAGATCAACCCCCTCATCGTCACCCCACCCACGGAATCAAGCCCGGACGGCGTGGTCATGGCCATCGACGCCAAGTTCAACTTTGATGACAACGCCCTCTTCCGCCACAGCGACATCAACGAACTCTTCGACCCGACTGAAGAGGATCCCGCGGAGATGCGGGCGTCGAAGTTCGGCTTGTCCTTCATCAGCCTCGACGGCAACATCGGCTGCCTCGTCAACGGCGCCGGCCTGGCCATGGCGACGATGGACATCATCAAACTCCACGGCGGCGAGCCCGCCAACTTCCTCGACGTCGGCGGCAGCGCCACCGAGGAGGCCGTCACCGAAGCCTTCCGCATCATCCTCGCCGACAAGAAGGTCAAGGGCGTGCTCGTCAACATCTTCGGCGGGATCATGCAGTGCGACCGCATCGCACGGGCGATCGTCAGCGCCGCCAAGGAAGTGGGCTTCACCGTCCCGCTGGTGGTGCGGCTGGAGGGAAGCAACGTGATCGAGGCGCGGAACATCCTCGACGCCGCCCGCGGCGAGATCTCCGCCATGCGCAGCGCCAAAGACCTCGCCGACGCCGCCAAGCAGGTCTGCGCCGCCGTGGCGTAACCGTCCAACTCCCTCTCCCCCTGGGAGAGGGCCGGGGTGAGGGCGGATCGGCCTCCCTCCCTCGGCTCTGTTCACGGTGAGCCGCGTCGAACCGCGGGGGAGGGGTGGGGGTGGGGGTTCTTCTTCACCTGCTCCCTTGCCGCCCGCTCCCCGCTCCGCCACTATGCCCGCGTGGAGAACCTTGCGATTGCTCGCCCGCCCCCGAACCGGTGGTATCATGCCCCGCAACCCCGGCCCACTTGCGGGCGGCATAGATGGCAAACCGCCGCCCGATCACCCGCGTCGGACGGGAGCGGTACTCAACAGTCCCCCACCTGCGCGAGGACAGGCTTGACCCCACGGAGGATCAACTCGGCGTAGGGTTGGCGGGTGGAAAGGGCGAGCATGCGTTAGGCATCGGCTGAATCGCGCAGCATGTCAAATTGCGCGAACTCGGGTTAGTTAGGGATGAACCAATGACGCCGACTCCGTCTCTTTTGAACGGTAACGTTGCACGCATAGCGATCGCCGTGGGGATTAGTGCCTCGGCGCGCATCACCATGGCGAGCCCTGCAACGTCGAGTCATCCCG
>Ga0326597_10006535_pt1 | contig 15949 bp, 15 predicted proteins | sample RVTome_12_FD_203789 | JGI IMG/M metagenome (GOLD analysis project Ga0326597, IMG submission 203789) | Soil microbial communities from uranium-contaminated site in the Upper Colorado River Basin, Wyoming, United States - RVT100D185 | ecosystem: Environmental > Terrestrial > Soil > Contaminated >...
GCCCAGACCGCCCAGCGGCTGGAGGCCGCCCTCGACTTCGTCCGCGAGACGGTCGCCCGCGGCGAGCCCGTCCTGTTCATCGGGACGAAGAAGCAGGCCCAGGAGCCGGTCGCCCAGGAGGCGACCCGGGCGGGCATGCCCTACATCAACAAGCGCTGGCTGGGCGGCATGCTGACCAACTTCGTCACGATCAAGAAGCGGATCGGGCTCATGGAGCAGCTCGAGGCCCGCCAGCAGGCCGGCGAGTTCGAGCGCCTCCCCAAGAAGGAAGCGGCCAAGCTGACCGAGGAGCTCAACAAGCTCAGCGCGACCCTTGGCGGCATCCGCAAGATGAAGCGCCTGCCGGGCGCCGTCTTCATCGTCGACCCCCACCGCGAGCGGATCGCGGTGACCGAGGCCAACAAGCTCGAGATCCCGGTCGTCGGCACGGGCGACACGAACGTCGACCCCGATGAGCTCGACTACATCATCCCGGCCAACGACGACGCCATCCGGGCGATCCGCCTCCTGTGCTCGCTCGTCGCCGATGCGGCGCTCGAGGGCGCCAACGAGCGGGCCGCCCGGGCGACGATGGAGCCGGAGCCCGAGCCGATGGTCGCGGAGCCCGAGTACGACGACGTCGAGGCGAGCGATGCGCTCGTCGCGGCCCTCGCCGGCGGCGCGGCCCTGAGCTTCGCCCCGGACGAGGAGGAGGACCTCCTGCCCGGTGCCCCGGCACCCGCGCCGGTCGAGGAGGCCGCCGCCTCCGCGTCGGCCGAGGAGATCGCCGCGGAGCTGGCCCGCGAGGCCGCGGAACGCGAGGCCGCCGGCCCCACCCCCGGCTGACGGCCGGCCTACCAGAATCGACGACCGCGGGCAGCCGCCCGCGCCACCAGGGAGCAGGAAACGAGCATGGCCACGATCAGCGCCGAGTCGGTCAAGAACCTCCGCGAGCTCACGGGTGCGGGGTTCATGGACTGCAAGCGCGTCCTCGAGGAGACCGACGGCGACGTCGAGAAGGCGGTCCTGCTCCTGCGGGAGCGGGGCCTCGCCGCCGCTGCCAGGAAGGCCGGCCGGGAGGCCCGCGAGGGGCTCATCTCGAGCTACATCCACACCGGCGGCCGGGTGGGCGTCCTCATCGAGGTCAACTGCGAGACGGACTTCGTCGCCCGGACGGACGAGTTCCAGCGGCTGGTCCGCGACCTCGCCGTCCAGGTCGCCGGGCTCGCCCCGCTGTACGTCGATGCCGACGCCATCCCCGCCGCCGATCTCGAGGCGAAGAAGGTCGAGCTCGCAACCGACGCGACGGCGGCCTCCAAGCCGGCCGAGATCCGGGAGAAGATCGTCGACGGCCAGCTCAGGAAGTGGTTCAAGGAGGTCTGCCTCCTCGACCAGCCCTTCCGCGACGAGGAGCGCTCGGTGCGCGACCTGGTGACCGACCGGATCGCCACGATCGGCGAGAACATCCGCGTTCGCCGCTTCGTTCGCTACGCCCTCGGGGAGGACCTGTGACGGACAGGACGACCGATCCGCCGAGACTTCGCTACGCGCGGATCCTGCTCAAGCTCTCGGGCGAGGCCCTGCTCGGCAACCGGACCTACGGCGTCGATCCCGAGTTCTGCGCGTTCATCGCCCGCCAGGTCGGGGCGGTCCACGCCACGGGCGTCGAGGTCGGAATCGTCGTCGGCGGCGGCAACATCTTCCGCGGCCTGGCCGCGTCGGCCCGGGGCATGGATCGCGCGACCGGGGACTACATCGGCATGCTCGCGACGGTCATGAACGGCCTGGCCCTGCAGGACGCCATCGAGCGGGCGGGGATCCCGGTCCGGGTCATGAGCGCGATCGCCATGAACGAGATCGCGGAGCCCTACATCCGTCGGCGCGCCGTCCGGCACCTCGAGAAGGGGCGTGTCGTGATCTTCGTCGCCGGGACCGGCAACCCCTACTTCACGACCGACACCGCGGCCGCGCTGCGGGCCGTCGAGATCGGCGCCTCCGTGCTCATGAAGGCGACCAAGGTCGACGGGGTCTACGATGCTGATCCGATGACCGTCCCGACCGCCAGTCGCTACGAGCGCCTCGAGTACGCCGACCTCCTCCGGGACCAGCTCCGGGTCATGGACGCGGCCGCGGTCTCGCTGTGCATGGAGAACGACCTGCCGATCGTGGTCTTCGACCTGAACCAGCCCGACAACATCGCCCGCGTCGCGCGCGGTGAGGCCGTCGGCACGCTCATCACCGCCCCCGGTGCGGAAGGCGTGCGGGCATGAGCCAGGAGATCGTCGCGGCCGCCGATCACAAGATGGCCCGCGCCGTCGAGGCGATGGAGCGTGACCTCCAGGGGGTCCGGACGGGCCGCGCCTCGACCAGCCTCGTCGAGCGGATCCACGTCGACTACTACGGGACCCAGACGGCGCTCAACCAGCTCGCCGGCATCAGCATCCCCGAGGCTCACCAGATCGTCATCCAGCCATGGGACCGGAGCGTCCTCGGCGCGATCGAGAAGGCCATCATCAAGAGCGATATCGGGCTCACCCCCAACGTCGACGGGACCGTCGTCCGGCTCAACATCCCGCAGCTGACCGAGGAACGCCGGCGCGACCTCGTCAGGGTCGTCCACAAGCGGATGGAGGAGGCCCGGGTCGAGATCCGCAACCTCCGCCGTGAGGCCACCGACCAGCTGAAGAAGCTGGAGCGCGAGGGAGACCTCGGGACCGACGAGGTGCATCGCCTCCTGGAGGTCGTCCAGAAGACGACCGACCGTCACATTGCCGACGTCGACCGCGTCGGTGGGGCCAAGGAACAGGAGGTCCTCGAGGTCTAGTGACCCGCGCACCGCTCGTCCGCCCGACCGACGCACCACCGACGGCCCACGAGCCGGGGGCCGTCGAGGCGATCGAACGGGTCGACGCCCCGACCCTCGACGACACGCTCGTGTCCGAGCTGCCACGCCACGTGGCGATCATCATGGACGGCAACCGGCGCTGGGCCCGCGCCCGCGGCCTGCCCGAGCTCGAGGGCCATCCGGCCGGCGTCGAGGCGATCCGCAACGTCCTCCGCCATGCCCGCCGGCGGGGCCTGCGCGTCCTGACCCTCTACGCGTTCAGCCGCGAGAACTGGGCCCGCTCGGACGACGAGGTCGTGGGTCTGTTCGGGCTCCTCGAGGCGGCCATCCGGAGCGAGACGGACGAGCTCCGGGTCCAGGGCGTCCGGGTCCGCATGATCGGCCGCACCGATGAGCTGCCGCCGGAGACGCGGGCCTCGATCGAGGACGCCCTCGGCGCGACCGCCGGCGGGACGGAGATGCTCCTCAACATCGCCTTCAACTACGCCGGTCGGACCGAGCTCGTGGACGCCGTCCGGCGCATCGTCGCGGCGGGCCTCCGCCCCGACGAGGTCGACGAGGCGACCATCGCCGGGGCCCTCTACACCGCCGGCACCCCGGATCCGGACCTCGTCATCCGGACCGGTGGTGAGCAACGCCTCTCGAACTTCCTCATCTGGCAGTCCGCCTACGCCGAGCTCGTGACGACCGAGACGCTCTGGCCGGACTTCGGGCCCGAGGCCCTCGACGCGGCCCTCCTCGAATTCGCGTCCCGCCAGCGACGCTTCGGCCGCTAGGGGCCACGGGTGCTCCGTGACCGAGCGCGGAGTGCCGCGCTCCTGATCCCGCCGCTCCTCGTCGTCCTCTGGCTCGGCGGCGTCTGGATCGCGGCCCTCGTAGCGCTCGCCGTCGCCGTCGGAGCTCGGGAGGCGTTCCGGCTCCTCGAGGCGGCCGGCCATCCGTCGTTTCCGGCCCTCGGGATCGTGCTCGCCCTCGTGGTTGCCCTCGCCGACACGGTCACGGCGGTCCCCGGCGGCGCCGGGCTCCTCCTGGCCGCGATCGGCGTCGTCCTCGTGGGGACCGCGGCGCTCTCGCGGCCGGACCCGCGCGACGGCCTGGCGAGCTTCGCCACGACGGTCTTCGGCGCGCTCTACGCCGGGCTTCTCGGGTTCGTCCCCCGGCTCGGGGTCCAGGCCCCGGCGATCCCGGACGGGTCGCCGCTCGCATTCCTCGGCCCCGAGCGGGGCTGGATCCTCCTCCTGATCCTGTGCGTCTGGGCCTTCGACACGGGGGCCTACGTCGTGGGTCGTCGCTACGGGCGACGCCCCTTCATGGCCCACATCTCGCCGGCGAAGACCGTCGAGGGCGTCGTGGGCGGCACGATCGCGGTGACGCTGCTGGCGGCGCTCCTCGTCGCCGCCCTCGGCCGGCCCTGGGCGGCCGGACTGCTGCTGGGTCCGATCGTCGCCGCGGCGTGCCAGGCCGGCGACCTCGTCGAGTCGATGCTCAAGCGCGCCGCCGGCGCGAAGGACTCCGGCCGCCTCATCCCGGGTCACGGCGGGCTCCTGGATCGCATCGACTCGTTCCTCTTCGCGGCCCCGGTCGTGATGCTCTATGTCGTCATCGTCTTTCGCTAGAGCGGGGGCGAAGGCCCCGCTCGATGTCGGCGCGACCGCCGCGCTCGACGCGCCGCGCCGACGCATCGCCCTCCTCGGCTCGACCGGCTCGATCGGCCGCCAGGCGGTCGACGTCATCGCCCGCGACCCCTCGTTCGAGGTCGTCGGCCTGGCCACCGGCCGGAACGCGGCGCTCCTCGGGCAGCAGGCGCGGCAGCTCCGACCGGAGGTCGTCGTCCTCGCCGATCCGGCCGGACGGGCCGATCTCGGCGACCTCCCGGCGGGAACCCGCCTGGAGACGGGCGGCGAGCCGCTGGAGGCATTGGCCGCCCGTCCGGACCTCGACCTCCTCGTCGTCGGGACCGGCGGGATGGTGAGCCTCCGCCCGGTCCTCGCCGCCCTTCGCGCCGGCACCGTCGTCGCCACGGCCAACAAGGAGACGCTCGTTGCCGGCGGGCATCTCGTCATGCTCCTTGCCCGGGGTCTCGCCGCCGCGCGAGCCGAGGCGGACCCGCGGGATCATCTCGCCAGCCCGCTCGGCTGGCTCCGGCCGATCGATTCCGAGCACTCGGCGATCTGGCAGTGCCTCGTCGGGGAACCCCCCGGGGCCATCGCCCGTCTCGTCCTCACCGCGTCGGGCGGTCCCTTCCTGGACCTCGATGCCGCTGCCCTTGCCGCTGCCACGCCGGCGGCAGCGCTGAAGCACCCGACGTGGCAGATGGGGTCGAAGATCACGATCGACAGCGCAACCCTCGTGAACAAGGGCCTGGAGGTCATCGAGGCGCACTGGCTGTACGATGCCCCGTACGAGTCGATCGACGTGGTCATCCATCCGCAGTCGGTCATCCACTCGGCCGTCCTCTTCGTCGACGGCTCCCTCAAGGCCCAGCTGGGCACCCCGGACATGCGTCTTCCCATCCAGTACGCCCTGACCCATCCGCACCGCCGCCCGTCCCCGGCCGCGCCGCCGGATCTCGTCGCGATCGCGCGGCTCGACTTCCGCGCCCCGGACGAGGCCCGCTTCCCGGCCCTCCGGATCGCCCGCGAGGCGGGGCGCCAGGGTCCCTGGGCGAGCGCGGCCCTCATCGCCGCCGACGAGGTCGCCGTCGGACGGTTCCTCGACGGCAGCCTCGACTTCCCGGGCATCCCGCGTCTCCTCGAGGCGGCCGTCACCCGGTTCGGGTCGGGCACCGGCGATCCGGGCGTCGACGACCTGGTCGCCGTCGAAGCCGAGATCGAGGCGACGTACGCGACCGGAGCGATCCGGTGAACGACGTCCTCCGGACGCTCGTCACGCTGGTCCTGTTCTTCGGGATCCTTGGCGCGCTCGTCCTCGTCCACGAGGTCGGCCACTTCATCGTCGCTCGCCTGTTCCGCGTCCGCGTCCTCGAGTTCGGGATCGGCTTCCCGCCCCGGGCAAAGGTCCTCCGCGACGTCGGGGAGACGGTCTACACGCTCAACTGGCTGCCGATCGGCGGCTTCGTGAAGCTGGAGGGCGAGGACGGCGACGAGGCCGGCGACCCGCGCTCGTTCGCGGCGCAGGGCCTGTCGAAGAAGCTGGCGATCCTCCTGGCCGGGGTCGTCATGAACGTCGCCCTTGCGTTCCTGATCTTCGCCGGGATCGCCCTGACCGGCGATCCCGCGATCGGCGTCTACGTGCCATACGTCGACCCGGGCTCGCCCGCCGAGGTCGCCGGTGTCCAGGTCGGCGACGTCATCGAGCGGGTCGACGGCCGCGCCTACGGGGCCTTCGGTCCGGGATCGGTCCTCGAGGAGCTCCGCGACAGCGCCGGCGAGACGGTCACCCTGACGCTCCGGCGGGGTGACGAGGCGGTCGAGCTGACGGCGACCCTTCGCACGCCGGACCAGGTCGCCGAGGGCAAGGGCGCGCTCGGCGTCGGCAAGCTGCCGGGCTTCCCGCTCGAGGGCCGGGTGATCGGCGACAAGGTGACCTACCCGGTCGAAGACGTGCTCGGCATCGGCGTCGAGCGCACCGTGACGGCGACGGGCCTGATCATCGACGGCGTAGGCCAGCTCGTCACCGCGATCGTGACCCGGCCCACGGAGCCGCCGCCGGCCTCCGGACCGGTCGGCATCGCGACCCAGATCGGCGACGTCTTCTGGAGCCTCGGCCCGATCGTGACCCTCTACCTGGCCGGCATCCTCTCGGCCAACCTCGCCGTCGTGAACATCCTGCCGTTCCCGCCCCTCGACGGCGGTCGGATGCTGATGCTCATCCTGAAGCGCTTCGTCGGGGAGCGGCTGTCGCTGCGGGCCGAGCGCCTGACCTACTTCGTCGGCTTCGCGATGCTCCTCGCGTTCCTCGTCTGGGTCACCGCCTTCGACATCGCGCGCGGCCTCGGCGGCGGGTGATGGCCAGCCCCGAGGGCCGCTGATGGCCGGTCGGGAGGCCCTCCGGCCACGGCGGCGGCCGACGGTCTCGGTGGACGTGGGCGGGGTCCTCGTGGGGAGCGCCCATCCCGTCGTCGTCCAGTCGATGACGAACACGGACACGGCCGACCCCGATGCCACGGCGATCCAGGTCGCCCGCCTCGCTCATGCCGGCAGCCAGCTCGTCAGGGTGACCGTCAACACGGACGCCGCGGCCGCCGCCGTGCCGGAGATGCTCCGCAAGCTGGCCGACCTCGGCGTGGCGGTCCCGATCATCGGCGACTTCCACTACAACGGCCACCAGCTCCTGGGCGAGCACCCGGCCATGGCCGCCGGGCTCGCCAAGTACCGGATCAACCCAGGCAACGTCGGCGGCAAGCGCCACGACGAGAACTTCATGACGATCATCCGGGTCGCGATCGAGCACGACAAGCCGGTCCGGGTCGGGGTCAACTGGGGCTCGCTCGACCAGGCCCTCCTGACCGAGCTCATGGACGCCAACGCCCGCACGCCGGAGCCACGCGAGGCCCGGGACGTGATGATCGAGGCGATGATCGAATCGGCGATGCGCTCGGCCGAGCTGGCCGAGGCGACCGGCCTCCGCCACGACAGGATCATCCTCTCGGCCAAGGTCTCGAACGTCCGCGACCTCGTCGACGTCTACCGGCTCCTGGCGACGCGATCGGACTACCCGCTCCATCTCGGACTGACCGAGGCGGGCCTCGGGATGAAGGGGATCGTGTCCTCGACGGCCGGCCTCGCGATCCTCCTCGACCAGGGCATCGGCGACACGATCCGGGTCTCGCTGACGCCGTCGCCGGGCGGCGAGCGCGAGGAGGAGGTCAGGGTCGCCCAGCAGGTCCTCCAGTCGATGGGTCTCCGCTCGTTCCTGCCCCAGGTCAGCGCCTGCCCTGGCTGCGGCCGGACCACCTCGACCTTCTTCCAGGAGATGGCCGAGCGGATCCAGGCGTACCTCCGGGATCGGATGCCCGAGTGGCGGGAGACGCACCCGGGCGTGGAGGAGCTGACGGTCGCGGTCATGGGCTGCGTCGTCAACGGCCCCGGGGAGTCGAAGCACGCCGACATCGGGATCAGCCTGCCCGGCACATTCGAGGACCCCGTCGCGCCGGTGTTCGTCGACGGCAGGCTCGACCGGACGCTCCGCGGCGAGGGTCTCGTCGACGAGTTCATCGGACTGCTCGAGGCGTATGTCGAGCGCCGCTACCCCGGGGGAGTACCGGTGGCGTAGCGGCGAAGCCCCCGTCTTGCGCCACACGGACGGGTGCGAGGGTGGATCCAGGACCCTCCGCAACGCGAGGACGACGAGCCCCGATCCGCCCTCTTGCTGCCAGCGGTGCACAGGGTGCATGCGACGCCACTGGGACGGCATGGCTCGTTCCGAATTGCCCGCGGTCGTGCGGGATCGCGGCCGCCACGACGGCATCGTCACGGCAGGCGTGCACCGGAGGCACGTTCGTCAGCAACCCGGTGACGACGGTGCACCGGGTGAGAATCTGCCACGGAGATACCCAGGTGATCGGCACGCGACCAGGGTCGCGAGCGGGCGCCGAGGGCCGGACTGCGCCAGCCGACCTGCAACGCGTGCATGAACGACGACGTCACGGTCGAGACCGACCTGGTGGCAGGGGGCGAACCCGGTCTGTAGATCGGTCGTCCCGCTCACACGGATCGGTGGTCCCGATCGACGGTCCACGACCTCGGGTGTATACTCCGCGGCGAATCGAAACGGCCGCCTCGTGGACGTGGGTGACCCCCACGTATTTTTTTCGGCGGGGCACAACAGGACGACGCGTCATTCAAGGATGACGATGAACGGAGGGCGAAACGACCATGAGTCGCGATTTCGTCGGTGCCCTCCTCCAGCTCAACGCCGAGAAGCAGGTTCCCCGCGAGCAGCTCATCCGGACCGTCGAGGAGGCGATCCAGGCCGCCTACCGGCGGATCGCCAACGAAGAGGACATCCACGTCCGAATCGACGGCGAGAGCGGCAAGATCCGGGTCTTCCGAGCCCGCGTCGCGGTCGCCGAGGTGGAGGACCCGCTGACCGAGTTCACGATCGATGAGGCACGTGCCCACAAGGCCGACGCGGAGGCTGGTGAGCTCGTCGAGATGGAGCAGCTCGACGGGGAGTCGTTCGGCAGGATCGGCGCCCAGACGGCGAAGCAGGTCGTCCTGCAACGTCTCCGCGAGGCCGAGCGCGACGTCGTCTACGACCAGTTCGCGAGCCGCGAGGGCGAGCTCATCACCGGCACGGTCAACCGGGCCGAGCCGCGGGCGATCATCCTCGACGTCGGCAAGGGCGTCGAGGCCATCCTCGCCACGACCGAGCAGTCGCCCCTCGAACACTACCGGATCGGCCAGAACGTCAAGGCCTTCGTCCTCGAGGTCCGTCGCGGCCCCAGGGGACCGATGCTCATGGTCAGCCGGACCCACAAGGGCTTCCTGAAGCGCCTCTTCGAGCTCGAGGTCCCGGAGATCCACAACGGGACCGTCGAGATCCGGGCGATCGCGCGCGAGGCCGGCAGCCGGAGCAAGGTCGCCGTCTCCTCGCGCCAGGAGGGCCTCGACCCCGTCGGCGCGACCGTCGGACAGCGCGGCGCGCGGGTCCAGGCCGTCGTGGCCGAGCTCGGCGGCGAGAAGATCGACGTCATCCCCTGGAACGACGACCCGGCCCAGTTCGTGGCCAACGCCCTCTCGCCGGCCCAGGTCCTGTCGGTCGACATCGACACCGAGCACCGGATCGCGAACGTGACCGTGCCCGAGCGGATGCTCTCGCTGGCGATCGGCCGGGAAGGCCAGAACGCGCGGCTCGCCGCCCGCCTGACCGGCTGGCGGATCGACATCCGGAGCGACGTCTCGGTCGCCGAGGCGAAGGCCGCCGAGGCCGCCGGGCCGGTCGTGGCCGCCGAGCCCGAGGCTGGTCCGGAACCCGCCGGCGAGCCCATCGCCGCGATCGACGGAGAGGCCGTCGCCCCCGTCGTCGAGAAGAAGCCGCGGGCCCGAGCGACGAAGGCCGAGACCGCGAAGGGCGCGACCGCCGAGCTGCCGGCCGGCGAGGTCATCGCCGAGAAGAAGCCGCGGGCTCGGGCCGCCAAGGCCGCGGTCGCGCCGGCCGCGGCCGATCCTGCGGGCGGGCCGTCCGAACCCGTCGCAGCCGCCGTGGAGCCGGTGGCGACGACGAAGCCGCGGGCCCGAGCCAAGAAGGCGGCCACCGAGGAGGTGGCGTCGTAAACCTCGGGCGGATGGCGTCGCGGAGCTCCGCCTCCGACCTCGGTGAGCGAACGCCGGCTCACGGGTCGGGGTTGCCGGTTCGGCGCGCCCCGACGCGGACGTGCGTGGCGTGCCGGACCACCCGCGACAAGCGCGAGCTCCTGCGCGTCGTCCGGACGCCCGACGGGACGGTCCGAACCGACGAGACGGGCCGCGCCGCCGGACGTGGCGCCTACGTCTGTCGCGACGGTGCCTGCATCACCACCGCCATCGCTCGAGGCAGCCTGTCGAAGGCCCTCGAGACCCCGGTCCCGGCGGGGCTCCTCGACGAGCTCGCGGCGACCGTCACGAACGACATCATCGGAGGAGGGACCCGTGGCCAGGAGTAGGAGCGGCACCCGCGGCCGTCGCGGGCCGCGCAAGCCGCCGCGCCGGGACGGCGTGTTCGGCGGCACCAGCGTCCAGACGGTCGATCCGCGCGAGCGCGGCGCGATCGAGCTGCCCGCGACGATCACCGTCAAGGAGCTCGCCGACCTGTTCGGCGTCAATCCGGCGGACGTCATCCGCGAGCTCATCAAGAGCGGCATCTTCGCGACCATCAACCAGCTCATCGATCGCGACACCGCGGCACTCGTCGCCGGTGAGCTCGGCTACGAGGTCGCCGAGCCCCAGGCGCCCCTGGGCGGCGACGGGACCGAGGACGGTGCCGACGGGGGGACCTCCGAGGCGGCCAAGGAAGCGCTCTTCACCGAGATTGACGACGCAGACCTCGTGACACGGGCCCCGATCGTGACCGTCATGGGTCACGTCGACCACGGCAAGACGAGCCTGCTCGACGCCATCCGCTCGACGACGGTCGCCGCCGGCGAGCGCGGCGGGATCACCCAGCACATCGGCGCGAGCGAGGTCACCAAGGACGGCCGGCGGGTCGTCTTCCTCGACACCCCCGGCCACGAGGCCTTCACCGCGATGCGGGCCCGCGGCGCGAAGGTCACCGATATCGCGATCGTGGTCGTCGCGGCCGACGACGGGGTCATGCCCCAGACCCTCGAGGCGATCAGCCACGCCAAGGCGGCGAAGGTCCCGATCGTCATCGCCCTCAACAAGATGGACAAGCCCGACGCCAACCCCGATCGGGTCAAGACCGAGCTGACCGAGGCCGGCGTCGTCGTCGAGGAGTACGGCGGCGAGACCCCGCTCGTGCCCGTTTCGGCGAAGAGCCGGATGGGCCTCGACGACCTCGTCGAGATGGTCCTCCTCGTGGCCGATCTCCAGGATCTCAAGGCCAACCCGAAGCGGTCGGCGATCGGCACGATCGTCGAGGCCCGGATGGACCGCAGTCGTGGCGCGGTCGCCACGGCCCTCGTCCAGACCGGCACGCTCCGGGTCGGCGACGTCATCGTCGTCGGCGAGACGTTCGGCCGCGTCCGGGCCCTCGAGAACGAGCTCGGCAAGCGCATCCCGAAGGCCGGTCCCGCGACCGCCGCCGTCGTCCTCGGCCTGTCCGACGTCCCCGAGGCCGGCGACATCCTGCGCGTCGTGGCCGACGAGAAGGAAGCCCGGACGATGGTCGAGGCCCGCCGGGCCCAGGTCGCCGCGAAGGGCGGCGAGGGGAGCGGCCGGGCGACCCTGGAGGACCTCTACCGGCAGATCCAGGCCGGCCAGGCCAAGGAGCTCCGGATCATCCTCAAGGCCGATGTCTCGGGCTCGCTCGGGGCGATCACCCACGCCCTCGACCAGCTGACCACCGACGAGGTCAAGCTCAACGTCCTCCACGAGGGCGCCGGCGAGATCACCGACAACGACATCATGCTCGCCGCGGCGTCGAACGCGATCGTCGTCGGCTTCAGCACCCGGATCAGCGACACCGCCCGCCGGGCGGCCGAGACCGAGAAGGTCGACGTCCGCCTCTACGACATCATCTACCAGCTCACCGACGACATCGAGAAGGCCCTCTCGGGGCTCCTCGAGCCGGAGCAGGTGGAGGTCATCGAGGGCCGGGCCGAGGTCCGCCAGGTCATCAAGGTCGGCAAGAGCCAGGTCATCGCCGGTTCGTACGTCACCGACGGCCGGATCGTCCGGGGCGGGGCCCGCGTCTGGCGTGGCGGCAAGGTCATCGCGACCGACCGGATCGAATCCCTGCGGCGCTTCCGGGACGACGTCCGCGAGGTCGCCACCGGCTTCGAGTGCGGGATTGCACTGGCAGGCTTCAACGACCTCCAGGAGGGCGACGTCATCGAGTGCTTCTCAACGCAGACGGTGAGCCGATCCCTGACCTCCTAGGACTGCCCCGCCGGACCGATTCAGGGACAACGTGACTCAACGAACAGATCGAGTCGACGAGCTCCTTCGGCAGGAGATCGGGCAGCTGCTCGCCCGTGACGTCGCCGATCCGCGGATCGGATTCGCGACGATCACCGACGTCGAGACGACGCCGGACCTTCGGCATGCCAAGGTCTGGGTCAGCGTGATCGGGACCGAGGCGGAACGGAGCGCGGCCGTCGCGGCGCTGGCCCACGCCATGCCGTTCATCCGCCACGAGCTGGGCGTACGCCTCCGGATCAAGCGGATCCCGGAGCTCCACGTCCGCCTGGACGATACGAGCGAGCGAGGCACCCGGATCCTGCGCCTCATCAACGAGCTCGAGGACGGCGCCAGCGTCGACGACGACGGCGCCGCCGCGGAGGCCCTGCCGACGCCGGTGGCGCGCCTGCCCCACGAAGGGGACGCGCCCGAGCTTCCGCCCATCCCGGCGCCGGAGCCCGCCCGGCGCCCGAAGAAGCGACCCACGCGCCACGCCCGCCCCGCTCGCGGCTCGCGCGGTGGACGTACGGACCGGCGATGACCGTCTCCCTCGACGCCTGGCTCGATGCGGTCCCGGCCACCGTCCCGGCGAGGCTGAAGGGCGCCCGCTCCGTGCTCATCGTGAGCCACGAGAACCCCGATGCCGACACGCTCGGGGCGGCCCTTGCGCTGCGCATGATCGTCGAGGCCCGCGGCGGCACCGCCTCGCTCGTCTGTGCCGACGCTCCGCCGCCGCTCTACGCGTTCCTGCCCGGGATCGGCGACGTCGGGACGGATCCGGAGCCCGGCCGCGAGTACGACCTCGCCATCCTGGTCGACTGCGGGTCGCTCGAGCGGGTCGGCTCGATCCGCGACCGGCACGCGGCCTTGCTGGCGCGGCTGCCGACGATCGTCATCGACCACCACGCCTCGAACGGCGCGGCCGGACCGGCCGACTGGGTCGATCCCCGAGCCGCGGCCACGTGCGAGCTCGTGACCCTCCTCGCGACGGTGCTCGGCGTGCCCCTGACCGCCGGCGACGGGGCCCTCGCCACGTCGCTGCTGGCCGGGATCGTGATGGACACCGCCACGTTCGCCCACCCGAACGCGACCCCCAGGACGCTGGCCGTCTCGGCGGCCCTGGTCGCGGCCGGCGCCCCCCTCGCCGAGATTTCGCGGCGGCTCTACCGGACGAAGCCGGACGTGCAGCTGCGCCTCTTCGGGCGGGTCCTGGACCGGCTCCAGACGTCCGGTGGCGGCCTCGTCGTCCACTCCACGCTGCTGGCGGCGGACATCGCCGAGACGGGCGCCCTGAGCGCCCATTCCGAGGGGATCATCGACCTCCTCTCGCAGTCAGAGGCCGCCGAGGTCGCGCTCCTCTTCAAGGAAGCCGCCCCGGATGCCACCCGGATCTCCGTCCGGACGAAGCCCGGCGGCGTCGACGCGACGATCCTGACCGGGCTCTTCGGCGGCGGGGGCCACGCTCGAGCGGCCGGCGCGTCGATCGCGGCCGCGGTCGCCGAGGCGCGCGCGCTCGTCCTGCCCGAGGCGGAGCGGCTCGCGGCCGCGGTCCGCCGCTGACGGTGGCTCGCCGCACGGACGCGCCGGGGCTGGACGGCGTCCTCGTCCTGGCCAAGCCCCCTGGCCCGACGTCGCACGACGTGGTGGCCCTCGCGAGGCGCCTGTCCGGGACACGGCGAATCGGCCACGGCGGCACGCTCGATCCCTTCGCGTCCGGCGTCCTGCCCCTCTTCCTGGGCGGCGCGACCCGCCTCGTCGAGTACCACCTCGGCGACCGGAAGGGCTACCGGGCCACGATCTGCTTCGGATCGTCGTCCACGACCGACGACCTCGACGGCGAGCTATCCCCGGTCGCCGGCCCGCTGCTCTCTGCCTCGGCTCTCGAGGCGGTCCTGCCCACGTTCCGGGGCGAGATCCGGCAACGCCCGCCGGACTTCTCGGCAATCCAGGTCGGCGGCCGGCGGGCCTACGCCATGGCCCGCCAGGGCGTCGCCCTCGAGCTCGACGAGCGGACCGTCACGATCCACGCCCTGGAGCTCGTGGCCTGGAACTCGGACGATCCGGACCGGCCGATCGCGATCGTCGACGTCGAGTGCTCGGCCGGGACCTACGTCCGGGCGATCGCCCGCGACCTCGGTGCGGCGCTCGGCAGCAGCGCCTACCTCGGGGCCCTCGTCCGAACCGCGAGCGGGCCCTTCCGGCTCGAGGACGCCATCACCCTCGAGGTGCTCCGGGCCACCGCCTCGGCGGGCGAGGCCGCGGTTGCCGGGCTGCTCCGGCCGGTCGACGCCGGCCTGGAGGCCATGCCCTCGGTCCGCCTCGCGAAGGACGAGATTGCCGATGCCGCCATGGGCCGCTTCGTGCGCCCGGTTGCCGGCCTCGCCGGCCTGCCCGCGGGCGAGCCCATCCGCCTGCTCGACGACGCCGGGCTGATCGTCGGCATCGGGATGCTCGACGGCTACCGCATCGCGCCCGCGAAGATGCTGCCCACTGCGCTCGCCGGCCTTGCCGAGGCGGCCACCGATGGCTGATCCGACCCGGGTCGATCGGATGGCCGTCGTCGCCGGGATCGACGCCCTGCGGGCCGAGCTCGGCCGGCTGTTCATCGTGGTCGGCGTCTTCGATGGCCTCCACCTCGGCCATCTCTACCTCCTCGGACGCCTCCGCGAGGAGGCGGCCCGCCGCAACGCCAGCCCCGCGGTCATCACCTTCGACCACCATCCCGACGAGATCCTGACGGGGGCCGCACCGCCGCTCCTGTGCGACGCGGACGAACGCCTCGAACGCCTGGCGGCGGCCGGCGTCGAGGTCACCGTCGTCCAGCACTTCGACGTCGCCCTGCGGATGACCGAGTTCGACGAGTTCATCCGGCGGATCGCCCGTGGCGCACCCCTCGCCGGGATCCTCATGACCCCCGATTCGGCGTTCGGTCACGAACGGCGAGGGACACCCGAGGCCGTGGCCACGCTCGGGTCCGTGCTGGGCTACGACGTCGAGGTCATCCCGGCCCTCGAGCTCGACGGCCGGCCGGTCCGGAGTGGCGAGATCCGTTCGGACATCGCCGCGGGCGATCTCGCCGGCGCGGCCAGGCTGCTCGGACGCCCGTACGCGGTGGTGGGGGAGGGGAGACCGGCTGCCGGCGGTCGCCTCGAGCTCGTGGTTCCGATGCCGGTCGCCCTCCCGCCGGCCGGCGACTACCCGGTCCGGATCGCGTCCGTGCCGGGTCCCGGTGACGCTGCCGGAGCCGAAGCGGCCGGAGCCGAAGCGGCCGGGTCGGCGACGGTCGACGCTGGCGGCGGCCTGGCCATGTCGGGCGTGGCGGCCAGCGGGATTCCGGCGCACGGCTCGCGCTGGCGGGTCGTCTTCCCGGGGAAACGAGGGCGACGCCCTCGTCTCCGCGTACGACCTGACCTTCCGTCGTGCGTGACCCGCCCCCAGGCTCGGCGGCGTTCGGGGGCGGGCGGGCCGCGCACGTCGTGACAAGCTCCTATGGTTGTCAACCCTCCGGGGCCCAGTCGAGCTGGCCGGCCTGGAGGAGGCGGAAGACGGGACGCGAGATCCGATGCTTGAGGCAGCGCAGCGCCTCGGCCCAGCTCATCCCCGC
>Ga0326597_10006536_pt1 | contig 15949 bp, 11 predicted proteins | sample RVTome_12_FD_203789 | JGI IMG/M metagenome (GOLD analysis project Ga0326597, IMG submission 203789) | Soil microbial communities from uranium-contaminated site in the Upper Colorado River Basin, Wyoming, United States - RVT100D185 | ecosystem: Environmental > Terrestrial > Soil > Contaminated >...
GATGAGCTGCAGCACCTTCGCCTGCTTCTCGATCTCCTCCTTGCTGCCCGCGGGGCCGAACAGCCCCGGCGAGACGTCGATCTCCCACTTGATGGGCTGGTACGGGACCCGGAGGTCCTCGAAGATGCGCTCGTAGAAGCCGTCCTCGCCGCGGAGCAGGTCCTCGAGGCGCGCGAGGAAGAGCCCCGACTCGGCGCCCTGGATGATGCGGTGGTCGTAGGTCGACGTCACCGTCATCACCTTGCTGATGCCGAGGAGCGACAACGTACGCGGAGCCATGGACCGGTACTCGGCGGGATGGTCGAGGGCGCCGGTGGCGACGATCAGGCCCTGGCCGGGCATCAGACGCGGCGCGGAAGCGGTAGTGCCGACGGTCCCGGGGTTGGTCAGCGAAACGGTCGTCCCCCTGAAGTCGTCGGGCGAGATCGTTCCTTTCCGCGAGCGGGCGACCAGGTCGTCGAAGGCCTTCAGGAAGGAGGCGAAGTCCAGGCGGCCGGCGTCCTTGATGTTGGGGACGAGCAGGGTGCGGGTGCCGTCCTTCTTCTGGATGTCCACCGCGATGCCGAGGCGCACCTGGTCGCGCTGGATCCGGTGGGGCTGGCCCTCCAGCTCGGCGTAGGCGTCGTTCAGCCGCGGGAAGGTGTCCAGCGCGCGGAGGATCGCCCATGCCGTGAGGTGGGTGAAGCTCACCTTCGACACCGCGGTCGCGGCCCGGTGCTTGTTGAGGATCGCGCGGTTCTCCTCGAGGGTGCGCACGGGGACGTTGCGCATGGAGGTCGCAGTCGGGACGGTGAGGCTGGCCTCCATGTTCTCGACGATGCGAATCGCCCCGCCGCGGATCGGGGTGGCGATGTCGCCGGGCAGGATCGCGGGGACGATCATCGATTTCGAGTCCCGCGTCGCGGGCGTGGCGGGCGCGGAGCGGACGAGGGTCGTCGTGCGCGCGGGAGCGTCGGAAGCGGCCGGCGGAGCGGATACCGTCATGGGAGGGGGAGGCGGCGCCGCAACTCCCAGCAGGCGATCGAAGTACTGTCCCCACGACGCGTCGACGGAGGCGCGGTCCCCGCGGTACTGCTCGAGCAGGTCCAGCGCGAAGACGTAATTGGCGCCGAAATCGTTGACGAGCGCGTCCACGAGCTGTGCTTCGGGCGTTTCGGGCATTCGGTAAAGCAGTCTAGCGGATCTGTTCCGCCCTCGTCACGCCCAAATCTGTAACTCGCTGATATGATTCGGTTTACTCAAAATTACTTGCCAACGTGGAACAAAGCTCATACAGTTAACGTCGTTAACCATCGGAACGGAGATCATGGGCATCACCGAGCGGCGCGAGCGGGAACGCGAAGACGTGCGGCGGAAGATCCTGGACGCGGCGCGAGATCTGTTCATGGCCGAAGGCTACGAGCGGGTCACGATGCGGCGGATTGCCGACGCCATCGAGTACTCGCCCACCACGATCTACAACCACTTCAAGGACAAGGACGACCTCGTGAACGCGTTATGCCACGAGGAGTTCAGCCAGCTCCTGGGCGCGCTCGACCTCCGGGCGCCCGCCGGCGATCCCGTGCAGTGGATCCGCCAGATCGGCGCCGCGTACGCGTCTTTCGGCCTCTCCAATCCCAACCACTACCGGTTCATGTTCATGACGCCGATTCGCGCGGATCACGAGGTCAGCGCGCCGGGGCGGCAGTCGTTCGAGCTCCTGCGCACGGCGGTCGCGCGCGCGATCAAGACCGGCGCCTTCGTGAAGGGCGACGTCGACACCATGGCGCAGGTGTTGTGGGCGAGCATCCACGGCGCGGTCGCCCTGCTCATCACGTACCAGGCGCACCAGTTCCCCGGCGCGCCCGCGGCCCCCGACCTCGTCGACCAGGTCCTCGACAACGGCCTGCGCGGATTCCTGAAGCACCGGAGCCGATAAGTGTCTCGAAACCGAAGTCCTGTGGCATTCGAGCCCCGATGCATCCCGGCTCGCTTCGTTGCTCCTCCCTGGCGTACCGCACGGGTACGCGTCGGTCGTCGCGCCTCGCGATCCGGGCGCCTCGGCGCTCTCGGTGCTCACACGACTTCGGTTCCGAAACACTGATGGTCTCCCTCGCACGCAAGAACCTCCTCCACGACCGGACCCGCTTCGTCATCACGGTCTCCGGGGTCGCGTTCGCGGTGACGCTCGTGCTCGTGCAGGTCGGCCTGTTCATGGGCCTGCTGGACAAGGCGACGGTGACGATCCGGAACGCCGAGGCCGACGTCTGGGTGACGTCGCACCAGACGCCGAACGTGGACTTCGCCCACGCGTTCCCCGAGACGACGGTGCTGCGCGTGCGCGGCGTGCCCGGGGTCGCGCGCGCGGACAACCTCATCATCGCGTTCATGAACATCCAGCTCCCGAGCGGCGCCGAGGAGGGGTGCCTCGTGTACGCGCTCGACGACTTCGCGGGCTGGAACCTGCCCTGGAAGGTGAACGAGGGGCAGGTGGCGGACCTGGGCCGCGGCCGCTACATGTTCATGGACCGCTCGGCGGTGCGCCGCTTCGGCCCCTTCTCGGTGGGCGACTACCGCGAGGTGCTGGGCCGGCGCTTCAAGATCATCGGCACCACCTCCGAGGCGGCCTCCTTCACCACCGCGCCCATCGTGTTCATGGACTACGGCAACGCGCAGGAGCTCTCGCAGGTGCTCCAGGGCAAGACGAGCTACATCCTGGTCAAGGCCGCGCCCGGGGCCGATCCGCAGGCGGTGGCGGCGGCGATCCGCCGCGTGGTCCCCTACAACGACGTCTACACGAAGGCGGAGTGGGCGCAGCGCTCGCGGTCGTACTGGGTGGTCTCCACCGGCCTCGGCATGAACATGGGGGTCACCGTCTTCCTCGGGATCCTGGTCGGGATCGTGGTCGTGGCGCAGACCCTGTACACCTCCGCCGTCGAGCACATGAAGGAGTTCGGGACGGTGAAGGCGATCGGCGGCTCCAACTGGGACATCTACCGCATCCTCGGCGAGCAGGCGCTGATCGCGGCCACGGTCGGCTTCGCGGTGGGCGGCGTCATCTCCTGGGCGCTGCGCCCGGCGATGGCGACGCTGCACCTGAACGTGCTGGTGTCGCCGTCGTTCGCGGCCGCCGTCTTCGTGGGCACGCTGCTCATGTGCCTGGGGGCGGCGCTGTTCTCGTTCCGGAGGGTGGCGGGGATCGATCCCGCGCTGGTGTTCAGGTCATGAAGAAGGTTCTCGAGGCGCGAGGTGTGGTCAAGGTCTTCGAAGAGGGGTCGCAGAAGGTAGAGGTGCTGCGCGGCGTTTCGATGGAGGTGAGTGCCGGCGAGGTGGTGGCGCTCGAGGGGCCGTCCGGATCCGGCAAGACCACGCTGCTCTCGATCCTGGGCTGCATCCTCACCCCCACGCGAGGCGAGGTGACGGTGGCCGGCGAGACCATCGATCCCTCGCGGCCCTCGCAGCTCCGCGACGTGCGGCGGCGGTCAATCGGGTTCGTCTTCCAGCAGTACAACCTGTTCCCCGCCTTGACCGCGCTCGAAAACGTCGAGTACGCGCTGAACGTGAAGGGACGTACCGGGCGCGGCGCGCACGACGAGGCGGAGAGCGCGCTCGTGCGCGTGGGGCTCGCCGACCGCATGCACTTCCTGCCCCGCGACCTCTCCGGCGGCCAGAAGCAGCGCGTCGCCATCGCCCGCGCGCTGGCCGGATCGCCGGAGGTGCTGCTCGCGGACGAGCCCACCGCGAACCTCGATTCCGTGGTCGGCGCTTCGGTGCTGGAGCTGTTCCGCGACCTGGCGAAGCGCGAATCGAAGGGCCTGCTCATCGTGACCCACGATCCCAAGGTGCGTGACATCGCCGACCGGGTGGTCGGCATCCGCGACGGACGGCTGGCGGCGTGACGGCAATCGAAAACGGAGGCTTCATGCGTTCCCCATCGATCCTTTGGACGGCCCTCGTCGGCATGGCACTCCTGGGCGCGACCGCTCTCCAGGCCATCGGTCCCGCCGGACGGGTCGGCGCGAGCGGCGATGCCGCGGCGGCGACGGCGACCGCGCCGCGCCGGGTGGCGGCGGAGGGCCGGGTCGTCACCTATCCCGGCGCCGAAGTACGCGTCGGCAGCGACCGCGCCGGCCGCATCGTGGCCGTGCGCATCGTCGAGGGCGCGACCGTCCGCAAGGGCGACATCCTGGCCGTGCTGGAGTCCGACGAGCTCGCGGCGTCGGTCGCCGCCGCCGCCGCCCGCTTCGCCGAGGCGGAAGCCGAGGTGCGCCTGGCCGAGCTGACCCGCGACCGCAGGCGCGCGCTGGTCGCGGAGCGGATCGCGGCGCCCCACGACCTCGATCAGGCGGAGCGCGACCTCGAGATCGCGCGCGCCCGGCGGGCCACCGCGTCCGCGGAAACGAGCCGCCTGCAGGCCCAGCTCCGGAAGACGCGGATCGTGTCACCCATCGACGGGACCGTGACCGTACGCGCCGTGGACCCCGGCGAGACCGTGGAGCCCCGCGACCCGGTGGCGACGATCGCGGACCTGCGGCGGCTGCGCGTCGAGGGCGAAGCCGACGAGGCGGACGCCGATGCAATCACCGTGGGCGCCGAGGTCGAGGTCTCGGCGGACGGTTATCCGGGCCAGGCGTGGGCGGGGCGGATCGAGGAGGTCGCCGACTCGGTGACTCTGCGCGCCCTGAAGCCGCAGGATCCGGGCCGGCCGACCGACACCCGCATCCTTGCCGTGAAGGTCGCGCTGTCGGAGCCGACGCCGCTGCGGCTGGGCACCACCGTGGAGCTGAAGATCACGCCCCGCCGGTGAGCAAGGGCAAAAACCCGATGTCGTCGGTCACGCTGCCGTTCCTTCTCCGCCGGATGCGGGTCGCCGTGCGTCCGCGCGGAGGCGCCGCCCCCGCGGTGCCGTGGGACCCGGCGGCCTTTGCCGGGGACGCCGCGATCACGTGGATCGGCCACGCGTCCTTCCTCGTGCGCATGGACGGCGCGACCTTCATCACCGACCCGATCTTCTCCCACCGCTGCAGTCCCGTGCAGTTCATGGGGCCGCCGCGGTTGGTCCCGCCGGGCGTCCCCCTCGAGGGGCTACCCCCGCTGGACTTCGCGTTGCTGTCCCACGACCACTACGACCACACCGACCGCGCGAGCATCGAGGCCCTGGCCGCCCGCGGCGTCCCCTTCCTGGTGCCGCGCGGGATGGGCGCGTTGGTGCGCGGATTCGGCGCGCAGGCCCGGGAGCTCGGCTGGTGGGACTCGGCTGAGATCGGCGGTCTGCGCGCGCATTGCGTGCCCGCGCAACACTTCTCGGGACGCGGCCTCACGGATCGCAACCGGCGGCTGTGGGCGGGCTGGATCGTGGAAGGAGCGACGCGCCGCTTCTACCACGCGGGTGACACGGGCTATTTCGGAGGCTTCGCCGAGATCGGCGAGCGCTTCGGCGCCATCGACCTCGCGGCGATGCCGATCGGCGCCTATCTCCCGCGCGAGATGATGGGCTTCATCCACGTCAACCCGGAGGAGGCGGTGCGCGCGGCGATGGACGCGGGCGCCCGCCGCGTGCTGGCCATGCACTTCGGGACCTTCGACCTCGCGGACGAGCCGCTCGACGAGCCGCCGCGGCGCTTTCGCGCGGAGGCAGCGCGCCTGGGCGTCGGCGAGGACCGCGCATGGGTCCTGAAGGTCGGTGAGACCCGCGAGTGGTGAGCTTCCAGCCGATCAGCGTCGCCGGCCGTTGGCGCCGGACCGCCGCCACAGGTGCACCTCGAAGCCGGCCACCTGGCCGCCCTTCACCGACACGATCGGCTGGTAGTGCTCGCGGAACTCGTCGGTGTCCAGCGCGCGGCGCAGCGCGACCTCGAGCTCGGCGAGGGCCAGCGGACGGCCGGAGGTCGCGGGGTCGTGGATGGCGGAGCGGTTGCCGCCCAGGGTGCGCGCGCGGGACAGCGCGCGGTCGGCGTCGCGGAACAGGTCCTCGGGCCGCGCGTGGCTGGCCGTGCGACAGGCGATCCCGACGCTGGCACCGAGGCGCACGCTGGCCCCGCCGAGGCTGATGGGCTCCGAGACCGCGGCCACCAGGCGCTCGGCGATGGCGAGGCCGGCGCTGCACTCGACACCGCCGAGCAGCACCGCGAACTCGTCGGACCCGAAGCGGGCCACGAGGCCCGAGCCCACCGCGCTCTGCAGGCGCGTCAGCGTCGCCGCCAGCACCTGGTCGCCCGCGGCGTAGCCGTGGTCGTGGTTGAGGGCCTTGAACCCGTCCAGGTCGACCAGCGCGACGGCGATCCCCTCGTCGTCCCGGTTCATGCGCCGCTCGATGCTCGCCAGCAGCTCGGCCCGGCCCGAGGGAGCGACGATCGCGGGCGGCGCTGGCGCGGCGCGGTCCGCCATCGGCTCGTGCCACGTCAGCGGAAGCCCGCGAGGGATCACGACCGCGCCCGTCGAGAGGCGTCCGCCGTTGGCGCCATTGGGGGCATGCGACCCGTGCGAGCCGCGGGCGAGGGACGTCTCGAGCGAAGCGACGACTTCGTGCCACGCAGGCTTCATCGGAGGGACCCGGCCTTTCCGGTCGCACACGACCGTGAAGGCTCCTGGCGGCCCGGCGAACCCCTTCGGGGCCCCGTGGCTCTGCGTCACCGGCTTGCGCCGGCTTTGCTCTGAGGCAGGAGCAAGTTGAACGGCCCTGGGACAATGCGGGATTCCCGGGGTGATTTCTGTGACCCCGGTCACTTTCCCCGCGATTCCGGCCCTTCCGCCGCTAGAATGGCCTCATGCCCCCGTTGTCCACCCGCGCCCGCGCGATGCCCGCCTCGCCGATCCGCAAGCTGATGCCGCTGGCCGACGAGGCAAGGCGGCGCGGCACCCACGTCTATCACCTGAACATCGGGCAGCCGGACGTGGAGACGCCGGAGGTGATGCGGCGGCGCCTCCGCGAGCTGTCGGACAAGGTCTACGCCTACACCCCGTCGGGCGGCACCCCGGAGTACCTCGCGACGCTGCAGGAGTACTACCGCGGGATCGGGATCGAGCTCTCCCTGGGCGAGATCATCGCCACCACGGGCGGCAGCGAGGCCATCCTGTTCGCGATGATGGCGTGCGGCAACGAAGGCGACGAGGCGCTGGTGGTCGAGCCCTTCTACACGAACTATTCCGCGTTCGCGACCATGGCCGCGCTCCGGCTCGTGCCCTTGACCAGCCGCGGCGAGGACGGCTTCCACCTGCCCGCGCGCGAGAAGTGGGAAAACGCGGTCACGCCGCGCACGCGGATGGTCGTCCTGTGCAACCCGAACAACCCGACCGGCACCGTGTACACGCCTGAGGAGCTGGCGATGGTGGCCGGCTTCTGCAAGGACCGCGGCCTGTTCCTCGTCTCCGACGAGGTCTACCGGGAGTTCGTGTACGACGGGCGCGCGTCGAAAAGCGCGCTCGCGCTGCCGGGGGTGGCGGAGCACGTGATCGTGGTCGACAGCCTGTCCAAGCGCTACAGCGCCTGCGGCGTGCGCCTCGGCTGCCTCGTCACCCGCAACGGCGAAGTACACCAGGCGGCCATGAAGATGGCGCAGGGGCGCCTCTCCGCCCCCGGGCTCGCGCAGGTCATCGCCGTCGGCGCGCGCGACCTGGGCCCGGAGTACACGAAGGGGATCGTGGTCGAGTACCAGAAGCGGCGGGACATCCTGTTCGAGGGGCTCTCCGCGATACCCGGGGTCTTCCTGCGCAAGCCCGAGGGCGCGTTCTACTTCGTGGCTCGGCTGCCGGTGCGCGACAGCGAGGACTTCGCGGCCTGGCTGCTCACCGACTACCAGAAGGACGGCGCGACGGTGATGGTGGCGCCGGCACCGGGCTTCTACGCCACGCCGGGCCTGGGTGCTTCCGAGGTACGCATCGCCTACGTGCTGAAGGCGGGCGACCTGCGGGCGTCGGTCGGGATCCTCGCCGCCGCGCTCCCGGCCTACGCCAAGGCGCGCGGGCTCGAGCCGGCCGCGCGCACGGGCGTGCCCGCGGAGGCGGCGCCGGACTTCCACGTTCCCGCGGAGAGCTGACCGCCGGCCCCGGGGCCTCCATCCGACATGCCCGACCCGATCCGCGTCAGCGATGCCGTCACCGTGCCCGGGGCCGCCCTCGCGCTCGCTTTTACGCGCTCGTCGGGCCCCGGCGGCCAGAACGTGAACAAGGTGGCGTCCAAGGTCGAGCTGCGGGTGGACCTGTCGCGGATCGAGGGCCTGCGGGAGGACGCACGGCGGCGGCTGGACGCGCTGACCGCGTCGCGGCGCGACGCCGACGGCCGGCTGCTGGTCACCAGCCAGCGCACGCGCGACCAGCACCGCAACCTGGAGGACGCCCGCGCCAAGGTCCGCGACCTGGTGGCCCGCGCGCTGCGGACGCCGAAGCGCCGCCGGCCCACGCGCGCGACCGCGGGGTCGGTGGAGGCTCGCCTCAAGGTCAAGAAACGGGACTCCGCCGTGAAGAAGCTGCGGGCGAATGTCCGCGGTGAGGACTGAAGCAACAGCAACAGCGCCACCCGCCACGATCTAGACTGGGGAAGCGGAGGAATCGATGGGGATCAGGTCGTCCGGTTGGGTGCTGATGGCGGCCGCGACGGCGCTGGCCGGGTGCGGCAGCGATACGCCGACCGAGCCGTCCGTTTTCAGGGCGGAGGACATCGTGGTCGGCTCCGGGGCGCCCGCGGCGGCCGGAGACAACCTGACCGTGCACTACATCGGCACCCTCGAGAACGGACAGGTCTTCGACAACTCGTACGCGCGGGGCGAGCCCTTCACCTTCGTCCTCGGCGCGGGCAGGGTGATCCGGGGCTGGGACCTGGGCGTGGTCGGGATGCGTGTGGGTGGGAAGCGCCGGCTGATCATCCCGCCGGAACTCGCCTATGGCAGCCAGGGGAGCGGATCGATCCCCCCCAACGCGACGCTGAATTTCGAGGTCGAGCTCATCGCCAACGCCGGGCGCTAGTTCATCAGGTCCGACTTCTTCTTTTCGATGAAGTCCGCCGGACCACTCGTACCCGCCGAGGCGTCCGGGGACGGCGCCGCTCCCCTGAAGTGCGCTTCGAGCCCCGCGAGCCCTTCGTGCAGACGGAGCACGGACTTGTCCTTGTCGTCGGCGATCCACATGGCGCCGGAGCCATCGAACGCCAGCCCTTCCTGCTGCTCCCCGGGGATTGGAACCTCCTTCTCGACGGCACCGTCCGGTCCGAGCACCAGCATTCGATCCTGCGAATCCGCGATGACGACCAGGCGATCGATGGAGGGCACGTAGGTGATCGCGGTGAGGTCGTCATAGCCGGTGATGGTCCACCGCGACACCACCGCCGCGGCGTCGATGGTGGCGTTGGACCCGGTGTCGAAGGCCACGCCCACCACCACCGCCGGCGCGCGCTGGTGCGCGAGATAGATGATCCCGCCCCCCGGTCGTGACGGGTCGGGCCGGAAGGCCAGGCCCTCGAAGCCCTCGTTTGCTTCCGTCGGAGGAGAGCCCAGGACGGCCGCGGTGCTGATCTTCCAGCGCCGCCGCTCACGGCCCGCGACCGGGTCGAAGAGGATCAGCTCGCCCTTCAGCTCGGAGATCAGCAACAGCCCGCGCGACGGCGGGTGGTAGACCACGTCCTCGAGTTGCTGCTCGACCCGGAGGGTGCGCACGTTCTTCCCCGAGCCGTCGAGCTCGGCAAGCGTGCCGTCGTCCCCCACCAGGAACATGTGGCCGGTTCCGGGATGGAAGGCGACGCCCGACGGTTCCTTCACCCCGGTATTGTCGATGCGCTGGGCCGTCCCGAGGATGTCCTCGCCGCGCATGCCTTTTCCCGCCTTCTGGGCCGTCCCCACGACGTTCGCGAGGCCGCCGAGGGCGACCAGTCCGACCGCCATGAGGGTCATGATCTGCAGGCCCTTGTAGAGGCGGCGCAGCGCTGTGTACTTGGCCCGGTTGATCTGGGCAAACGCGTGGGCCTGCACCGCCAGCTCGGCATTGAGCTGCCCGATGCGGACCTCCTGCCAGGCCTTCTTGTAGGCGTCCACGTCGCGCCGGAGGATGTCCTCGTAGAAGCGGATCCCGAGGGGGAACTCCTCGGCGTCGACCTGGTCGACGGGCGTCACCTGCGGCTGCGACTTTCGCGGGCGCAGGGACTCGATGGCCATCAGGAAGAAGTACAGGGCGATCAGGATGTAGACGAACAAGTAGATGCCGAGCACGATCTGCAGCGCGAACGATCTGGCTTTGAGCGGGTCCAGCGCATCGGCGGAGAAGAAGAGCACGACGTTGACCGCGGCCATGATCACGAGCGCGAAGCGCGCCTTGTGATCCGCGAGATCGACGAGGTCGATCGCCTCGTCCAGGGCGTCGGTCAGCGCTCGGTACCGCTCCCAGGAATCCAGGTTGCGGACGGCGTCCTTCTTCTGCTTCTTCTGCTTCTTGCCGAGCTTGCGGACGAAGCGGACGGCGTCCTTGTCCTTCCCCAGCTTCTTGTCCGCGCGCGGCGGGGAGATGGGGATGGTGAGGGTGGCGGGCTCGAGGGGCTGGGGCGCGATCGCGTCGTCGCGGTCGCGGGACTTCCGGTCGTCGTCGTCCTCTTCGTCGGCGTTACCGGCCATTACGGTTCGCAAGCCTCATGTATACAACGTACCGCCCCTGCGTCGGCGCGGCAAGCAAAGTCGTTGCAATAGGTCTCGGGACCGGGCTCCCAGGCCCCGACCGGATACTGCTCAGGCCCCGGCCGGCTTCGTGCGGAACTGGTCCTTCATCTCGTCGAAGGCGCGCAGCAGCTCCGTCACCGCCCGGCGGCGGCCGGTGTTGAGGAACACCCAACCCGTCTCCCGGAACAGGCGCCGCCCGCGGATGCGCACGCAGGCCAGGCGGCCGCCGCGCACGTCCCTGGCCACCGGCGTATAGGGCACGATCGTCACCCCGAGGTTGATGGCCACCATGGCCTTGATGATCTCCACGTTCTCCGTCTCCATGGCCACCTCGGCCGAGATCCCTTCTTCGAGGAAGAACTGGTCGAGCACCTTGCGCGTGTTGGAACCCGCCTCGTAGAGGATCAACGGGAACTTCCCCAACGCCTTGGGATCGATGGTCTTCTCGCGCGAGAGCGGATGGCCGGGGGTGGTCACCACCACCATCTCCTCCTTCATCACCGGAAGGACCTCCAGGTCCCGGGCGTTGATGGGCAGGGTGAGCAGGCCGAGGTCGACCTCGTGCGCGCGCACCAGCTCCAGGATCTTCTCCGAGCGGCCGGTGGTGATCCGGAGGTCGACCCCCGGGTAGAGCCGCCGGTACTTCTTGAGCAGGCGGGGCAGGACGTAGAGGCAGACCGTCATCCCGCCCCCGAGGTGGAGGATCCCGCGCTGCAAGGCGTGGGTCTGCGAGATCTCGGCCAGGGCTTCCTTCACGTCGCGCTCCACCCGGTGGCTCATGCTCAGGAGCAGCTCCCCGGCCTCGGTGAGGATCACGCCCTTGGCGCTGCGGCGCAGGAGGGCGCCGCCGAGCTCCTCTTCCAGGAGCTGGACCTGGCGGCTGACCGCGGACTGGGAGACGTGCAGGCGGTGGGCGGCCCGGGTGAAGGTGCCCTGTTCGGCCACGGCGCGGAACATCTCGAGCTGGCGCAGGTCCATCCTGGTCATGCCCTTTCCGGATGGACTTCATCCGTGGATTGCATGGAACAGATATTCGTGAAATGCATGGCTATCAACAGATCTTTCTATTTTACACATGCCGGTGCGGTTCCCGATACTCTCGAAGATGGAGAGCAGCAAGGGGCGCACCGCCGGCCTCCCGGACGACGGGTTCGAGCGCGACGCCTGCGGTGTCGGCTTCCTGGCCGAGCTCTCGGGTGAGGCCAGCGCCCGCCTCCTGCCCCTCGCCCTGACCGCGCTCGGCCGGATGGGCCACCGCGGCGCCGTCGACGCCGACGGCAAGACCGGCGACGGCGCGGGCGTCACCACGCAGATCCCCTACGCCGCGCTGCAGGCCGACCTGGACGCGATCGGCTTCGGGCAGGTCGCGGCCCGCGACCTCGCCGTGGGCCTGGTGTTCGTGCCGCGCGACGAGGACGGGGCGACGGTGGCGCGGGGACTCGTGTCGGACGCGCTGCGGGCCGCGGGCTTCGCGGGTTGCGGCTGGCGCGACGTGCCGATCCGAGAGGACGTGCTGGGCGGCAAGGCCACGCGCTCGCGCCCCGGGATCGTGCAGGTGGTCGTGACCCGGCCCGCGGGCGCGACCGACGACGCCTTCGAGCAGCAGCTCTACCGCGCCCGGCGCCGGGCCACGGAGCGCGCGCTGGAGCAGGGGATCGAGCCGTTCGCGATCGCGTCCATGAGCCACCGCACCCAGGTCTACAAGGCGCTCGTCCGCGCCGTCGACCTCGCCGACTTCTACCCCGACCTGCGCCATCCCGCCTTCTCCACCGCGTTCGCGTTGTTCCATCAGCGCTTCAGCACCAACACCGATCCGAGCTGGGCCCTGGCCCAGCCGTTCCGCCTCCTCGCCCACAACGGCGAGATCAACACCATCCAGGGCAATCGGTTCTGGATGGAGGCGCGGGGCTCGTCGCCCCTCATGCGCGCGGCCCGCAGCGACTCCGCCAGCCTCGACGAGGCGCTGGGCGCGTTGACCGACGGCGGGCGCGACGTCCTGCACGCGCTGAGCCTGCTCGTCCCCCCCGCCTGGCAGACGGACACCGAGCTGGCGCCGGAGGTGCGCGCGTTCTTCGATTACCAGTCGTGCCTGATGGAGCCGTGGGACGGGCCGTCGATGGTCGTGTTCACCGATGGCCGGGTGGTCGGCGCCGCCCTCGATCGCAACGGCCTGCGGCCGGCGCGCAGCGTGGTCACCACGGACGGGCTCGTCCTCGTCGCCTCCGAAGCGGGCGTCCTCGACGTGCCCGCGGAGCGGGTGCTCTCCCGCGGCCGCCTGGGACCGGGGGACGTGGTGGCGGTGGACCTGCGCGCGCGCCGCCTGCTCGACCGCGGTGTGATCCACGGGTGCCTGGCTGCCCGCCGGCCTTACGGCGCCTGGCTGGCCGCGCATCGCGTCCTCGGCGTGCCTCCACTGGAGGGCGAAGCGGGCGCGGAGACGGCGCCGGAATCGGAGGCGGCGACCCCGGACGTGCGCGTGCTGCGCGCCTTCGGCGTCACGCGCGAGGAGGCGCAGCTGATCCTCGGCCCCATGTCCCGCGACGGCCTCGAGCCCCTGGGCTCGATGGGTGACGACACACCGTTGGCCGTGCTGTCGACCGAGCCGCGGCTGTTGTTCTCGTACTTCAAGCAGCGGTTCGCGCAGGTCACGAATCCACCCATCGATCCGCTGCGCGAAACCCTCGTGATGTCGCTCGCCACCCACCTCGGCCCGCGCGGCGACCTCCTCCGCGAAGCGCCGGAGCACGCCGCCCAGGTCCACCTGGACTCTCCCGTCCTCACCGAGCACGGGCTGCGGGCGCTTCTGGCATGGCGTCGCCGCGGGTGGAGGGCGCGGGCCCTCTCCCTGCTCTTCGACGCCGCGGCAGGCGAGGCCTCCTTCCGGCGCGCCCTCGACGCGCTCTGCTCATCGTCGGAAGCGGCCGTGCGCGACGGCGCCACCCTCCTGGTCCTCAGCGATCGCGGGGTCGACCAGGACCAAGCCCCGCTCCCGTCGCTGCTGGCCGTCTCCGCGGTCCACCACCACCTCGCGCGGCGCGGCCTCCGCCTGCGCGCGAGCCTGGTCGTGGAGACGGGCGAGGCCCGCGACGACCACCAGGTGGCGGCCCTCCTCGGGTTCGGGGCGGAGGCGGTCTGCCCCTACCTCGCGCTGGCGATGGTGCAGGACACCTCCCTGTATCTCCACGCCCTGAAGAAGGGCATCCGCAAGATCCTCTCCAAGATGGGCATCTCCACCCTGCGCTCGTACCACGGCGCCCAGCTCTTCGAGGCGGTGGGAATCGCGGAGGACGTGATCGCCGCGCACTTCCCGGGCACGCCGTCGCTGGCGGGCGGGCTCGGCCTCGGCGACATCGCGCGCGAGGCGCTGACCCGCCACCGCCGCGCCTGGGCCGGGAGCTCCGAGCATCTCGACGAGGGCAGCCTCCACCGCTATCGCCGTAACGGCGAGGTGCACGCCTTCGAGCCGGGCGTGGTGAAGGCGCTGCACGCCGCGATTCGAACCGGCGCCTCCCTCGACTACAAGGGCTACGCCGCGCTGGTCCACGGGCGCGCCCCCGTCGTGCTGCGCGACCTGCTGGAGTTCCGCGCTGCCGAGCCCATCCCTCTCGACGAGGTCGAGCCGGTGGAGGACATCCTTCCCCGCTTCATGACTTCGGCCATGTCCCTGGGCGCGATCAGCCCGGAGGCGCAGCAGACCCTCGCCATCGCCATGAACCGCATCGGAGCGCGGAGCAACAGCGGCGAGGGCGGCGAGGCGCCGGAGATGTTCTCGACCGTGCTGCCCGGCGGCGACCGGCCTTACAACAGGATCAAGCAGGTCGCCTCCGCGCGGTTCGGCGTCACCGCCGAGTACCTCGTGGCCGCGGACGAGCTGCAGATCAAGATGGCGCAGGGCAGCAAGCCCGGCGAGGGCGGCCAGCTCCCCGGCCACAAGGTGGCGGCCCACATCGCGCGCGTCCGCCACGCGCCGGAGGGCGCGACGCTCATCTCGCCGCCGCCGCACCACGACATCTACAGCATCGAGGACCTGGCCCAGCTCGTCTACGACCTCAAGCAGGTGAACGCCCGGGCGACGGTCGGGGTCAAGCTCGTGGCCGAGGCGGGAGTGGGGACGATCGCCGCCGGAGTGGCCAAGGCGCACGCGGATGCGATCGTGGTGGCCGGGCACGACGGCGGCACCGGCGCCTCGCCCTGGAGCTCGATCAAGAACGCGGGCACGCCCTGGGAGCTGGGCCTGGCCGAGGCGCAGCAGGTGCTCGTGCGCCAGGGGCTGCGCGAGCGCGTGCGCCTGCAGGTCGAAGGCGGCCTCAAGACGGGACGCGACGTGATCATGGCGGCGCTGCTGGGCGCGGACGAATACGGGTTCGGGTCCGCGGTCCTGGTCGCCGCCGGCTGCGTGATGGCGCGGCAGTGCCACCTCAACACCTGTCCCGCCGGCATCGCCACCCAGCGCGAGGACCTGCGGCGGAAGTTCCAGGGCACGCCCGACGACGTCGTGCACTTCTTCCGGTCCATCGCCGAAGAGGTGCGCGAGATCCTGGCCCTGCTCGGGCAGCGCCGTCTCGAGGACGTCATCGGCCGCGCGGACCTGCTCGAGATCCGCGCCCCGGTCGCGGGCAGCAAGGCGGCGACGGTGACGCTCGCGCCCCTGCTCGCGGTGAACGGCGTCTCGCCCCGGCGGCGGCGCCACGGTGGCGGCCGCAACGATCCGCCCGTGACCGGAGCCGACCTGGACCAGCGCGTTCTCGCCCTCGTGCGCTTCGGCCCGGGCCGTCCGTCGCGCTTGACCGCGGAGCTGCCCATCACGAACGCCGACCGCACCGTCGGCGCCCGCATCGCGGGCGAGATCGCCCGCCGTTACCGTGGACGCCCGCTGCGCCCGGCCACGCTGCGCCTCCACTATCGTGGCAGCGCCGGCCAGAGCTTCGGCGCGTTCTGCGTCGACGGCATGCGGCTCACCCTCGACGGCGAGGCCAACGACGGCGTGGCCAAGAGCATGTCGGGAGGCGAGGTCGTCGTGCGGCCGTTCGCCTCCGGCGCCGGGCGGCCCGACGATGTGATCGCGGGGAACGCGATCCTGTACGGCGCGACCGGCGGGCGGCTCTTCATGGCCGGCCGCGCGGGCGAGCGCTTCGCGGTGCGCAACAGCGGTGCTTTGGCCGTCGTGGAAGGCGCCGGTGACCACGCCTGCGAGTACATGACGGCGGGCGCGGTCGTGATCCTGGGCCAGACCGGGCGCAACCTCGCCGCCGGGATGTCGGGCGGGATCGTCTACGTTCTCGACCAGGAGCAGGTGGTCGATCGCCGCCTCAACCACGAGACGGCGGTGGCCG
>Ga0326597_10006537_pt1 | contig 15947 bp, 17 predicted proteins | sample RVTome_12_FD_203789 | JGI IMG/M metagenome (GOLD analysis project Ga0326597, IMG submission 203789) | Soil microbial communities from uranium-contaminated site in the Upper Colorado River Basin, Wyoming, United States - RVT100D185 | ecosystem: Environmental > Terrestrial > Soil > Contaminated >...
CGTGGACGCCGATCACGCCGGTCACGAGGAATGCCTCGGGGTCGAGGATGCTCCGGTCGACGTGCGACTCGGCGGCGAAGTTGACGACGGCGTCCGCATCGGCCACGAGCGGGCGAACGACCTCCGGGTCCGCGATGTCGCCGCGCACGAAGCGCAACCGGGCAGCCTGCTCCGGGTCCGCCCGGACCGGCGCGAGGTTCGCCTCGTTGCCGGCGTAGGTGAGCTTGTCGAGGACCGTGATCCGGGTGCCGTCGCGTCGGGCCAGGACATCGCGGATGTAGCAACTCCCGATGAATCCGGCGCCGCCGGTGACGAGCAGCCGCGCGAAGTCGCGGCCCCCGCGCCGCCCGCGGTCGCGCCCACCGCGCCGCCCGGCGCTCACTGCGCCGGTCGCTCGACCGGCGGCTCGAGCACGCCGCGCTGCGCGTCGCGGCCGGCCAGCTCGGCGGCGCGCAGGAGCGACGGGACCGTTCCCGCATCCGTCCAGTCGCCCTCGTAGACCGGGGCGAAAAGGCCGCCGTTCGGGATGTAGTGGTTGAGCACGTCGGTGATCTCGAGCTCGCCGCGACCGGAGGGCGCGAGCTGGTCGATCACGTCGAACGCGTCCGGGCGGAGAAAGTAGACGCCGATCGGGATCAGGTCGCTCTTGGGAGTCGTCGGCTTCTCCTCGAAGCCCACGACGACGCCGTTTTCATCGAGCTCCGCGACCCCGAATCGCTCCGGATCGGGGACGCGATAGAGGAGCGTGCCGGCTCCCCACGAGCCTGCCTCGAACTCACCGGCCACCCGGCTGAGGTCCGGGCCGCGCAGGATGTTGTCGCCGAGCACGCAGCAGAAGGACTCGTCGCCGACGAAGTCGCGGGCGAGGCCGATGGCGTGGGCGATGCCCAGCGCGCCGAGCTGGTAGCGGTAGGTCAGGTCCAGCCCGAAATGCGCGCCGTCGGCGAGCAGCTCGACGACGTCGCCAACGCTCTTCCCGCCGACGATGACCATCACCTCGCGGATACCCATCCCGGCCAGCGTCGCGATCGGGTAGTAGATCATCGGCCGGTCGTAGATCGGCAGCAGGTGCTTGTTCGTGACGATCGTCAAGGGGTAGAGGCGCGTCGCGGTTCCGCCGGCGAGGACGATGCCCTTCATCATCCGGGAGCGTACCAAGCGCGATCGGTCACGGAGCGGCCGAAGCCGACGGCTGCGGGGACGGCGTCGGCGTGAAGCACGGCTGCTCGCCGTCCGGCAGGGTGGGCTCGTCGGTCGATCCGGGGTCCGGCGTGCAGTCCGTCGGGAGCTCGTCGACCGGCGGGATCCCGCCCTCATAGTCGGTGACCACGAGCACGAACTCGAGGCGATCGAGATCCGCCGCCGGCAAGAGGAACGCCGTCTGGACGACGTCGTTCGCGTCGCGCCGGACGTCGACGACCTGGCCGATGAGGAGGCCCTTCGGGTACGGCGAGCGGATCCCGCCGGACAGCTCGATCCCGGCCGTGAAGACCTCCTCGTCGAGCTGGATCCGGACCTGCGAATCGACCTGGTTCATGATCAGCACGCCGCCGAGCTGGCCGACCACCTCGCCGGTCGACGCGCTCGTGGCCAGCTGGCCGATGACCGTCGAGCCGCCGTCGGTGATGAGCAGCACCCGGGCGAAGTTCGGGCCCGCCTCCACGACACGGCCGACGAGCGCGCCGCCCTGGGCCACCGCCACGTCTCCGATCGCGATGCCGCCGTCGGTGCCGCGGTCGAGGGTCACGAGGCGGCGGAACTCGGACGATTCGCGGGCGATGACCTGTGCCGCGACGGTCTCGTATTCGAAGCCGTTGCGGAGCTGGAGGAGCCCGGTGAGCAACGCGTTCTCGCGGCGGATCTCCTCGAGGCGGGCGTTCTCGGCGCGGAGACGGTCGTTCTCGTCGCGCAGCGCGGTGTTGTCGGTGCGCAGTCGGTCGATCTCGCCGATCGCGCCCGCCGCCCGGGCCGCGGCTCCGGCGATCTCGTCGAGCGCACCCTGAATCGGCCGGAAGGCGAAGCTGACACCGCGCTGGAACTCGAGCACTGCGGGGTTCGACGAGAAGGCCATCAAGAGGAGCGTGACGGCGACGAGGATCGTGAAGGCGATCCCGCGCCGGCGGGCCGTGCGGTTGGCGAGGATTTCGGTCACGCGTCGCGATCCTCCGGAGCGCCTACCTTCCTAGCGAGGAGGCCGATCGTACGTGTCGGTGACGAGCACGCGCGCCATGACCGGATCGTTGAGGGCCTGAAGGACGACGCCGGTCCCGCGGGCAACGCAGGTGAGCGGGTCGTCGGCGATGTGGACCGGCATCTGGGTGGCCTCGGCGACGCGCCGGTCGAGCCCGACCAGGAGCGCCCCGCCGCCGGCGAGCACGATCCCCTGGTCCATGATGTCCGCGACGAGCTCCGGCGGGGTGAGCTCGATCGTGTCCTTGATGGTGTCGACGATGGCCTGGACGGACGGCTCGATCGCCTCGCGGATCTGGTCGGCGCCCACCTCGACGCTGCGTGGCAGGCCGGTGAGGAGGTCGCGGCCTCTGAGCGTGACGCGCTGCTGGTCCCACTCGCCCGGGTAGGCGGACCCGATCGCGATCTTGATGTCCTCCGCCGTCCGCTCGCCCAGGAACAGGTTGTACTCGCGCCGGGCGAACGAGACGATGTCCTGGTCCATCTCGTCGCCGCCGATCCGGATGCTCTTGGACTCGACGATGCCGCCGAGGCTGATGACGGCGACCTCCGTCGTCCCGCCGCCGATATCGACGATGAGGCTCCCGGACGGCTCACTGACCGGCAGGCCGGCACCGATCGCGGCCGCCATCGGCTCCTCGATCAGGCGTGCCCAGCGGGCGCCGGCATTGAGCGCCGCGTCGCGGACGGCACGCTTCTCGACCTCGGTGACGCCGGACGGGATGCCGAGCAGCATCCGAGGTCGCGGAATGAGGCCGACCCGGTCGTGAACCCGGGCCACGAAATACTTGATCATCTGCTCGGTTACGTCGAAGTCGCTGATGACACCGTCGCGCAGCGGCCGGACCGCGATGATGCTGGCCGGGGTGCGGCCGACCATGCGCTTCGCCTCCGCCCCGACCGCGAGGACGCGCTTCGTCTTGGCCTCGATCGCCACGACCGACGGCTCGCTGATGACGATGCCGCGATCGCGGACGTGGACGAGCGTGTTGGCGGTCCCGAGGTCGATCCCGATGTCGCGGGAGAACAGGCCGAGCAGACGGTCGAGCATGTGTGAGGCGGGTCCTCGTGCGGAAGCGCAGGGGCGGCGATCGGTCGCCGGTCGCGCTGACGGCGCCGACCGAACCCGGATCGCGGTTGGTGGCGGGAAGAGCGCGAGCAGTATACGCGTGGACCGGTCGAGACCCGCGACCAGCGGCGAGCGGCGGCGAGAGGCGCTCCGTCGCCTCATCGCGCCTGGCGTCGCGTTCGGCCGCCCCACGGGCAGATGCGACGTGCGCGGATGGGTTCGCGTCGGGTCCGGCCGCCCCACGGGCGAAGTGGACCACCGACGGCCGAGCATCGTCGCTTCCACTCGCCCCACGGGTGAACGCGACCGCGTTCGGGGTGAGGTCGCCGCTTCTGCTCGCCCCGAGGGCAGATGCGACGTGCCGCGCCGGGTCCGCGTCGCGTTCGGCCGCCCCACGGGTGGACCCGACGACCCGGGCCCGATCCGCGTCGCGTTCGGCCGCCCCACGGGTGGACCCGACGACCCGGGCCCTACTCCTTGCCCTCGACCCGGGACGTCGCCGCCCGCTCGATGCGCAGGTAGCGGCGGCGGAAGTAGAGCAGCGGCATCGGGTCACCCCCACCCGACGCGAGCGCATCGACCCGTCCGATGAACAGGTCGTGATCGCCAGCGCTGAACGTCTCGACAGTGGTGCACTCGAGGGTCGCGATCGCCCCTACCAGGAGCGGCAACCCGGTGTGCCCCGGTCGCCACGCGGCGCCGCAGAAGTCGTCCCGGCCGGGCGTTACTTCGGCCCCGGCGAAGCAATCGGACAGTGCCTGGTCGCCCTCGCCGAGCACGTTGACCGCGTAGCGACCGGCTGAACGAACCGTCGGCGTGATGAACCGCCGACGATCGAGCGCGACCATTACAAGCGCCGGCTCGAGCGACACGGAGCTCAGCGCGTTGACCGTGATCCCGGCCGGCCGCTCGCCGTCGAAGGCGGTCACGACCGATACGCCCGTCGCGAAGTGGCCCATGACCAGGCGGAACAGGTCGGGCGGGACGTCCATCCCGCGATGGTAGGCGACGCGCGCCTACAATCGCCGCCATGGGCGAGACACGGATCGAGCGCGACTCGATGGGCGAGATGGAAGTCCCGGCCGATGCGCTGTATGGCGCGTCGACCCAGCGTGCGGTCCTCAACTTCCCGATCTCCGGGCAGCGCTTCCCGCGCCGGTTCATCTGCGCGCTGGGGCTCATCAAGCAGGCCGCCGCCGAGGTGAACGCGGAGCTGGGCCTCCTCGACGAATCCCTGGCCGGCGCCGTCGTCGGCGCCGCCGCCGAGGTCGCCGAGGGAGCGCACGACGCTCATTTCCCGATCGACGTCTACCAGACCGGCTCCGGCACGTCGACGAACACGAACGCCAACGAGGTCATCGCGACGCTCGCCTCGCGCCGGCTCGCCGACGGAATGCGCATTCATCCGAACGACCACGTCAACCGCTGCCAGTCGTCGAACGACGTGATCCCGACGGCGCTCCAACTGTCGGCGGCGACCGCGATCGAGGAGGAGCTGCTGCCTGCATTGGAGCGTCTCCATACCACGCTCGTGGCCAAGGAGCAGGAGTTCTGGCCGGTCGTGAAGACCGGCCGGACGCACCTCCAGGACGCGACCCCGATCCGCCTCGGCCAGGAGTTCCGCGGCTACGCCGGCCAGGTCGAGGAAGCGATCCGCCGCGTCCGCGCCGCCCAGGCGGAGCTGCTCGTCGTGCCACTCGGCGGGACGGCCGTCGGAACGGGGATCAACGCCCATCCGGAATTCGCGCTGCGGACGTGTGCCCGCTTGGCCGCCCTGACCGGTCTCGACGTCCGCGAGACACCGAACCATTTCCACGCCCAGGCCACGCTCGACGCGGCGATCGCCGCGCACGGCGCGATCCGGACGACCGCGCTCGGGCTGTGGAAGATCGGATCGGACATCCGTCTCATGGGCATGGGACCCCGCGCCGGCATCGGCGAGCTCGCCATCCCGGAGACGCAGCCGGGATCGAGCATCATGCCGGGCAAGGTGAACCCGGTCATCGTCGAGTCGCTCACGATGGTCGTCGCCCGCGTCATCGGCAACGACGCGACGATCGCGTTCGGCCAGACGGGGAGCTTTCTCGAGCTCAACGTCATGCTCCCCATCGCAGCGACTGCTCTGCTCGAGTCGATCACCCTGCTGGGTGCCGCCGCCGAGAACTTCTCCGAACGCTGCGTGGAAGGGCTGACCGCGACGGAGCGCGGGCCGGCGCTGGTCGAGCAGGGGCTCATGCTCGCGACCGCCCTCGCGCCCGTGATCGGCTACGACGAGGCGGCGACGCTGGCCAAGGAGGCGCACCGGACCGGTCGGACCATCCGCGAGCTCGCCATCGAGCGAGGCATCGCCCCCGATCGCCTCGACGAGTTGCTCGACCCGGCCGCCATGACCGAGCCCGGCCTCGGCGGGGCTCCCGGCGCCGCCTGACGCGCGGGAACGACGACCGGCCGCGGCACCCCTACCCGGCGCGAACCCCCGGCTCGCCGCCCGGGCGGCCGGTGGCGGCCCGGAGTTGGAGGAGCCCGACGACGCTCCAGGCGAGGCCGAACGAGAGCCACGCGGGGGCCCAGGCGACGAGCAGCGCGATCGGCGCCGCGACGAGCAGACCGCCGATGGCGAGATCATCCGCCCGCAGCAGCGCGACCGCGACGAGGAACGTGCCGAGCGCCGCGGCCGTTGCCGCGATGGCCGTCGTCGGCCCGTAGTCGATCCGCAGGATGGCCGCGCCGAGTGCCAGGATCCACGCGAGATGCCCGGCCAGCGCGACCTGGAGGGCGAGGCGGGCGAAGCGCGACGCCCCGTCGCCGAGACGGAGCCAGACACCGATCGACGCCGCGGACAGGAAGACGGCGGCCAGCAGCGCCTGGGGCAGCATGTCGACGAGATAGCCCGGCCAGTCCGGCGGGACGGGCTGGCCCAGCACGACGATGGCGCCCCCGGTCCACAGCGCGCCCCCGGCGAGCGACAGGTAGGCCGGCAGCGCTGAACGTCGGCTCGGGTGGAGCCAGGCGTCGAGCGCCCCGCGGGCGAGGTCGAGCCGGTCGCGCAACCCGGGCCGGCGGGCCTCGAGGACGGCCGCCATCTCGTCGCCGTAGCGCGACCGCCAGTCGGCCGGGTAGAGCCGGAGGAGGGCCGCGCCGGGCGACCCATCGAGCGCCCGACCCGGCGACGCGCGACGCCGCTCGCTCACGTGCAGCCGTGCGGCACGCGCGGCGGGATGAGCCCCGGTTGCCCGAGCGCCACGGGCAGCGGACCGAGCGAGACCCGCGCGGTTTCGATTGTCAGCACGCCGTCGCGATCCACCTCGATCGCGAAGCGATCCATGCTCCGCGCGGCGGGGCCGAAGCCGGGCCCGTCGGCCTTGATGCCGAGCCGATCGTAGCGGGACTGGTGGCAGGGACAGTGGAACCAGCGATCCTCGATGCACGGGTTGGGTCGGCAGCCCAGGTGCGGACAGCGCTGCGACAGGGCCCGCACGTTGAGCAGCGTCCCGTCGCCCGTCTCGTCGGAGCCGGGGAAGAACGCGCGCCGCGTCGGGTCGAGGAGCATGACGAACGCCTTCGCCTCCGACACGTAGGCCGGGTACCCCTCGGCGATCGGCAGGCCCTGGTTCCGGGCGATGAGATCCGCGAGCGTTCCCGCCCGGACCTTCGGTGCAGCAAGGACGATCGCGGACCAGGCGAACCCGAGCGTCCCGGCCACGATCTCCGTCAGCCAGACGGCGACGCCGAGCCCGACCGTCCGACGAAGGAGCGCCCGCCGGCTGAGCGTGGCCGGCGCACCGGACCGGAGCCGCCGGAGCGCTGGCCCGACGAGCGGTTCGCCGTCCGTCCGAACGACCGGCTCCCGCGATCCCATCGATCCGACCTCACGTTGCCGCGGGAACCCGGGCGGATCGTCCGGCCACGAGCGGCCAGGCGACGGCGAGCCAGATCGATGCCAGCGTTGCGAACACGATCGCCCAGGTGTCGGGTCCGTCGTCGACGCCGCCGACCAGTCCCATCGCGACCGCGACGACGAACGCCGGGACGGCCACGACCACGACGAGGGAGAGCGCGGGCCAGGTTCCTGCGCGGACCGCCGCCAGGCCGAGCACCGCGAGGCCGATCACCCCGGCCAGGCCGGTGAGGAGGACCCACGGTGCCATGGCCCACAGGATCAGGCCAACGCCGGCGACCCACGCGGCTCCGCGGCCGACCCGAGCCGGTTCCGGCAGGCGGAGGGCGGTCGCCGCCAGCCCAACGACGAGCAGGATCATGGCCAGCACGAAGATCGGCATCGCCACCATGCCGTCGCGGTATACGTCCGAACCGTCTCGCACGAGGGGGCCGTTGATCGCGACGACGAGGCTGAGGAGCCAGACGAGCGCACCCGCCAGCGTCGCCCAGCCCGCACGGCGGCCGACGTTCGACCTCTCGTCGACCGGTGCGACATCACCGCCCGGGAGCTGTGGATGGAGCCGCGCGTCGAACGCCCCGCGGACTACGTCCAGGCGGTCGGCGAGCGTCGGCGGCCGCTCCTCGAGCAGGGCGAGCAGCTCGCCGCCATAGCGAGCGCGCCAAGCGCGCGGGTAGAGGTCGACGAGGCGGCTCATGTCCCCTTCTCCTCGAGTCGCGCGAGGCCGGTGCGGGCGAACCCGGCGAGCCCTTCGAGCTGGGCCTTCAACGTCGTCGCGCCGAGCGCCGTGAGGCGGTACGGCCGCCGGCGCTCGTCGGGCTCCAGGGCCTCGATGAGCCCGCGCCGCTCGAGGCGGGCCAGCGCCCCGTACAGCGTCCCCGGCCCGAGCGGCGCGCCGGAGATCTCCTCGACGTCGGTCATGATCGCGTAGCCGTGCTTCGGGCCGTTCGACAATGCGACGAGGATGTAAAGCGACGGCTCCGCGAACCGCCCGAGTTCGGTCAGTCCCTGGGTCATTGGGGTCCACCCTCCGTTGTCGACGTTGCGAGCAGGTCGGAGGCCGCCCCGGCAGCCGCCGAGCCCACCCCGGACAGACGATACGCCGCGCGTCCACGGTCGGCCGGGAGCGTGGTGACGAGACCGAGGCTCTCGAGCCTGGTCAGCGCGCCGAGAAGGGTTCCGTGGCCGATCGGACCGTCGAGCGATCGGACGCCGTCGAAGAGCCCGACGGCGGTCCGCGGGCCGCCGTCGAGCGCCACGAGGATCCACAGGGCCGGTTGAATGAACCGACCGAGGTTGCCGCGCGACGAAGCCGTCAATCCCATTCGATCACGCCGCAGGCGACGCGGGCGCCGCTGTTGCCGGTCGGATCGGTGACCTGATCGTCCGGTCCGGCGTGGATGATCAGCGCGCTGCCGTTCGAGTCGAAGACGGAGGTCGTGCCGCCCGACAAGGTGGCCCGGTCGGTCTTCGCGTCGAGGCGGCCAACGCCGGCCTGGTTGACGACCAGATTCGGCAGGTCGCCGGCATGTCCGCCTGAGCCGCTGTCGAGACCGTGGGCGACGCCGTCCGGATTGTGATGGCCCATAGCCGACCCGAAGGTCGCCGGGTCGCACACGCCGACGGCGTGGATGTGGATCCCGTGCAGGCCCGGCGCCATGCCGCGGACGTGGACGTTCACGTGGACGACACCCGACCCGTCCTCGACGAATCGAGCCCAGCCGACCGGCTGCCCGTCCGAGCCGATGATCGTCGCGCGCGCGTGCAGCGCCGACGATCCGGCCGCTCCGGCCACCGCGCCGAGCATGAGGGCGAGCGCCCCGAGGGGAACGAGGATCCTGGCGAGCCTGGCCATCGGTCGGTGCCTCCGTCAGTCGCGGTCCGCTATACCATAGTGCGGTATATCGCACTACGATATATACACCCGATCGGCCGCTTGTCAAGCCCTCCCGCCCGGTACAATCCCGCCCGATGACCCCGACCAGACCCTGGGATCGCGCCGCACTCGTGCCGAGCGCGCGGGACGGGCGGCGACGTCCGGAGCTCGTGACGCTTTCGGCAGGCTTGCCGACGGTGGCGGAGCTGTTCACCTTCATGCGTGACGCGGAGACGCGCTTCGAGACGCTCCGGATGCGAATCGAGGAGCGGACGTTCACCGCGCGTGGCGAGCACCTCGTACTCATCGAGGTCGCCGTCCGCCAGCCCGGTCACGCCCGCGTCACAACGAGCGAGCCGGATCGGGGCACGGCCGGCAACTACGAGACGTGGATCTCCGACGGCGAGGTCGTCAGGACCTACGCGGCGCCCCATCGGCTCGGCACGGAACGTCCGGTCCGGCGACCGGTCCAGGGCCTCGACGGCCCGGATCTGCCCGGTCCTTCGCGCGTCTATGTGCCGATCACCGCGCTGCCGATGGAGACGCTCCCGGACACGTTCGTCCATCCCGCCGGCTACTGCCAGAACGTGCTGGCCACCGGCCGCTGCTGGATCAGCGGGACCGACGTCGCGGCCGCCCGCGAGGCGATCGTCCTCGAGTGCGACCATCCGCGGACCATCGAGGCGGCCGCGGACCGGCCGGACTTCCACGTCCGCGTCGCCGTCGACCGACTCGAGGGCATCGTTACCCGCCTGACCGAGACGATCGCCGGCGAGGTGACCCGCGACGCCCGGGTCGTGGTCCTCGAGCCGGATATCGTGCTCGCACCGGGAACGTTCGACTTCTCGTTTCCGGCCGGCACGACGATGCTCTACTGACGATCGCCAAGGCATCTGACCGGGCGCCGGATCGGCCCGCGCAACCGCGTCGATTCGGCCCGTGACGGCGCCCGGGACGGGCGTATAGTCCGGCCATCGATCGGGCCGCCACGCGGGAGGGTGCGCGGCGCCGTGACGAGCCGCGGGCGGGATCGCTGGTGATCCCGCCTCCGTCGAGAAAGGAGGATCTGCGACCGATCAGGCACCGACGTCCCACGGTGCGCCGGCGGCCCAGGAGCCGCCCCTTCGTCACAGCGTCATGGCCCGGTATCGCACGGTCGATGCCGGTTCGGTTCCGGGCGCGCACGTCGCCCGGTCGGCTCGCCGGCTGCCCAATCCGGCGCGTCGCACGGCTCGAGGGAGGAATCCATGACTCAAGGCCGATCGCGCGAGGACGTCATCAGGCAGGACATCGGGGACCTGCACAGGCTCGGCTACGCGCAGGAACTGTTCCGCACGATGGGCGGGTTCAGCAACTTCGCGATCAGCTTCTCGATCATCTCGATCCTGACCGGCGCGGTCATCCTGTACGACTACGGTCTCGCCTGGGCCGGCACGGCCGCGGTGCTCATCGGCTGGCCGCTCGTCACGGTATTCGTCGTCGCGATCGCCGCATCGATGGCCGAAGTGGCGTCCGCCTACCCAACGGCCGGGGGCCTCTATTACTGGGCCTCCAAGATGAAGAGCAAGAACTGGGGCTGGTGGACCGCGTGGCTGAACCTGATCGGCCAGTTCGCGATCGTGGCCGGCATCAACTATGCGGCGGCCGGCTTCCTCAACGCGACGATCATCGAGCGATTGACGGCCCCGGGCTTCACCAACACGACCGAGATCATTCCCGGCATTCTCAACGGTCAGCTGGTGACGATGGGCGTCCTCATGCTCATCCAGCTCGGCATGAACATCGCCGGAATCAACCTCGTCGCGCTGCTCAACCAGGTCAGCGTGTGGTGGCACATCGTCATCGTCGCCGCCGTCGTCGTGCTCATCTTCCTGACCGGCAAGCCCGACGAATCCGGCCTGACCCTGTTCGCGATTCAGCCGCTGGACGTAGGCGGCTCGTGGGACAACAACCTCGGCGTCATCCACCTGACCTACGGACCGGCGATCTCCTATCCGGTGATCCTCGCGTTCTTCTTCTCGCTGCTCCAGGCGAACTGGACCTACACCGGCTACGACGCCTCCGCCCACGTCGCCGAGGAGACGGTCGGAGCCCGCGTGGCGAGCGCGTGGGGCCTGTTCCTGTCGGTCGCCGTCTCGGCGGTCGTGGGGTACGTCTTCCTCGTCGCGCTGACCACTCACCTGCCCGACCTGTCCACGCTGTTCCCCGCCGCGATCGAAGTGCCGCCACAGGCCGATGCCAGTCAGTATTACTTCGGCGGGGGCGTCGCCGTCATCGAGATCCTCAGGTACAACCTCGGCCAGCTCGGCGACGTGCTCGCGGCAGGCATTGCCATCGCAATGGCGTTCTGCGGGCTGTCGTCTGTCGCCTCGGCCGGCCGGATGCTCTTTGCGTTCAGCCGCGATGACGGGCTACCGGGCGCGGCCTGGCTCAAGAAGGTTTCGCACCGCTATCGGACCCCGGCGAACTCGCTCATCGCGATCGTGGTGATCTCGTGGCTGTTCAGTGTCGCGGCGTTCATCGTCGGGACGGGCACGGCGATCGTGATCATCACCGCCATCAGCACGATCTTCCTGTACGCCGCATACGGCGTCGTCATCTATCTGGGCGCCACGACGACGGACTGGCTCGGCCACCGCGTGTGGAGCCTCGGACGCTGGTCCAAGCCGATCGCCTGGGTAGCGGTCGCATGGGTGATCGTCCTGATGGTCCTGTTCAGCTTCCCGACTTCGGGAAACATCTCGTTCCCGTTCATGATCGGGACGGTCGTCCTCCTCCTCGTCTACTACTTCGGCTGGGCGCGCTCGCGCTTCCAGGGCCCCAGGGTCATGGGCGCGGAGGCGGAACTGACCGAACTGGAGAAGGAGTTCGAGCACGCGGCGGAGGAGCTCAAGGGCCCCACCACCGCCTGACCCACCCCCCGGGCGTTGGACGGCCGGCCGGGTCCCCGGCCGGCCGTCGCATCCCGGCGAGCGAGAGAGGAAACCGATGAGCGATCACGGCGACAAGCACCCGCGCCTCACGGAATTGGAGGCGATGGTCCGTGACGGGCGGATCGACACGCTCGTCGTGGCCATCACCGACATGCAGGGCCGCCTCATGGGCAAGCGGGTCCAGGCGCAGGCATTCCTCGACGGCGTGATCGACCACGGCGCCCACTTCTGCACCTACCTGCTCGGCACGGACATGGAGATGAACACGCCGGAGGGATTCCGGCTCATGAACTGGGACACGGGCTACGGCGACTGGATCGCGGCCCCCGTGTGGGACACGCTGCGGATCCCGCCGTGGCTCGACAAGACGGCGATCGTCCTGTCCGACACCATCGACGAGGAAACCCACGAGGAGATCCCGGTCTCGCCGCGCACGATCCTCAAGCGCCAGGTGGACCGGGCGACGGACCTCGGCTTCCGCGTCAAGGCGGGCTCCGAGTTCGAGTTCTACGTCCTGCGCGATTCGTGGGAGCAGCTGGCCGAGACGGGCTGGGGGATTCCCCGGACCTTCGGGCACTACAACGAGGACTACCACCTGCTCCAGGCGACGAAGGCGGAGCCGCTCCACCGCCTGCTGCGCAACCAGATGACGGAGGCGCGCGTCCCCGTCGAGTTCAGCAAGGGCGAAGCCGCGCCCGGCCAGCACGAGGTCAACATCCGCTACGACGACGTCCTCGAGTCGGCCGACCGAAGCGTGCTGTTCAAGCACGGCGCGAAGGAGATCGCCTATCTCAACGGCTGGGGCATCACGTTCATGTCGAAGCCGGACCACCGCTGGACGGGCTCATCCGGCCACCTCCACATGAGCGTGTGGGACGACGCCGGTGACCGTTCGCTCATGCACCAGGAGGGCAGCGAGCGCCCCTACGGGATGAGCGACACGATGGCGCACTTCCTGGCCGGGATGATGGCCCTGTCGCGCGAGCTGTCCGTGTTCATTGCCCCGAACGTCAACTCCTACAAGCGCTACGCCTCGCTGTCCTGGGCTCCGGTCAATATCGTCTGGGGCCGCGACAACCGGACGACCGGCTTCCGGATCGTCGGGCGCGGCCAGGGCCTCCACATCGAGGACCGCTTCCCCGGCGGCGACATGAACGCGTACCTGACCTACGCGGCGATGGTCGGGGCCGGCCTATGGGGGATCGAGCGGCGGCTCGAGCCGCCGGCCGAGTTCAAGGGCAATGGCTACGTGGCGAAGGGCGTGCCGCGCATGCCCCGCGCGCTGTACGAGGCGATCGCCGAGCTCGAACGAAGCGAGGCGGCGGTCGACATCCTCGGCCAGGACGTCGTCGACCATTACCTCAACGCGGCTCGGGTCGAGCAGGGGACGTACGACTCGGTCGTGCACGACTGGGACCGGGAGCGGTACCTCGAACGCGGCTGACCAAGCGCGCGCGAGACCTCGGCCGCGGCGCCCCAGCCGCGGCGAACTCAGCCCCGGCGCCGCCAGAACGAGTCAAAGAGATCGATCGGGCGCTCGGGAACTGCCGCCCGCCACGCGCACAGCACGAGCCGCGGTCGCTCGCCGTCGTCGACCTCGTCGAGGAACCCGCAGGCGAGGCACTGCTCCAGGTCCGTGTCGCCGTCGCGTGGACACGCCACCCGACCGGCATCGACGGCCAGCCGCATGGTTCGTCCGCGCGATGTCGGTGCGAGTTCGAGCATGCGACACCTCCTCAGGGTGTGGTGTCGCGATGGTCGGTCCGCCGCTCGTCGCGGCGGAGAGTCGGATGGCCCCCTCGGGGTGAGCCGGATGGACCGTCCGGCGCCGCCTACAGGTCGGTGTCGAGGAAGGTGGCGACGAGGGCGTTGAACTCCCTCGCACGCTCCACCTGTGCCCAGTGCCCGCAGCGCGAGAACAGGACGAGGCGCGCGTTCGGCAGTTCGCGGACCATCCGGATCCCGATATCGAGCGGCGCGGCTCGGTCGTCCTGGCCCCACGCGATGAGGACCGGGGCGGCGAGCCGGCCGAGCTGTCCCTCGAGCGACTCGATCTCCCACTTCGGGCCCTTGTTGGCCTCGATGACCTCCGGGTCGATGCTCGATTCGTAGCGCGCCTGGACGAGGTCGTCGGTCACCAGGGTCTGGTCGTAGACCATCGCCGAGAGCAGCTGGCGCATCTTCTCGGGCGACGGGCCGGTGCCCTTGTAGTAGCCCTCGATGAGTCGGATCGCCTCGGATGGGCTCGGCGACATCGCGCTCGGGCCGAGTGGCGGGCTGCCCATCACGACGAGCCGCCGGACGAGGTCGGGTCGGTCGATCGCCAGCTTCATCGCGGCCTGGCCGCCCATCGAGTTGCCGATGATGTTCGCGTCGGTCACCCCGATCGCCTCGAAGAAGCCGGCCATGATCCCGGATAACACCGTGAGGCGCGGGCCGCGAATCGGCACCTTCGAGCTCTTCCCGTATCGCGGCAGGTCCGGAACGATGACGCGGTAGCGGTCGGCGAAGGCCGGGATCGTCAGCCGGAAGTTCGACCAGCCGGAGGCGCCGGGGCCGGTCCCATGGAGCATGGCGAGCGGCGGGCCGCTGCCGACGTCGTCGTACGAGATATCGATCTCGCCGACGCGGGCGATCCGGGGAGCGTGCTCGATGGCGGGTGCGGTCATGACGACGTGGCTCTCCCTTCGAGGTGACGACGGAGCAGGACGGCCGATTCGACGACGTCGAGGCCCGGCCTGGCGCGGCCGGCCGACGGCGCGTACGAGGCGCGGTCCACGCTGGCGACGATGAGTCGGGGCCCCTCCCCTTCGTCCGCGATCGCGGCGCGCAGCTCGTCCGCGGTTGCCGCGCGCCGGACCTCGACGGGCGGCCAGCCGAGGGCGAGCGCGACGGCGGCGAGGTCGGCGCCGAGGCCGCTCTGGGTGGGGACCGAGTTATCGCCCGTGCCGTAGATCCCGTTCTCGATGACGACGACGACGAGGTTGTGCGGTCGGTAGCGGGCGATCGTCGCAAGGCCGCCGAGCGCGGCGAGCATCGATCCGTCGCCTTCGACGGCGATGACTCGGCGGTCGCCGGTCATGAGGGCGATCCCCAGGGCGACCGGCGTCGCGTAGGCCAGCTCCATGTTGTAGAGCGTCGGGCTTTCCGGGTTTGTCTGATAGAGCGCCCCGGCGACCGCGCCCGGCCCGGTCACGACGACGGCATCGCCGCGCTCGGCGGCTACGGCCGCGACGAGATCGGCGAGCGGCATTCCCGGGACGATCGTGCCGGCGCCCCTCATGCAAGCACCGCCGGCGGCACGAGGATCCCAATCACGGTTCGTTGACCGCGGACCGTATCGAGCGCCTGGCCGCAGGTCGCGACGAGCTCGTCCGCGGTGCGTGGAATGACGAACGGGATGCCCAGACCTCCGAGCACGGCAGCGCCGACGACCCGGCTCGCGGCGTGATAGTCGAACCGCTCGCCGAGCGCGGGCGTGTGCGACGCGACGACGAGGAAGCCGGAGCGCATCACCTGGGCACGGGCGAGCACGAGTCCGGAGTAACCGATGCCGCTGCCCTCCATGAGGACGACGGGCAGGCCGCCTGCAAGGGAAGCGCCGGCCGCGATGGCCATGCCCTCGTCCTCGCGGCTGCACACGAGTGTCCTGACCCGGTCCCCGCGCTCGAGCCGGTTCGTCACCTCGATGAGCACCGAGTCGGGGAGGTAGACCGCCAGGTCGACCCCCGCGGCCACCAGCGCGTCGACGACACGGGACGCCGTCGCCGGCCGGTCCGCGGCGACCGCCCCGGTCCATCTGTGCCCGGTTGTAGCCACCTGCGACCTTTTGTATACGCTGCGGGTTGACGCGGCTATTGTAGCGGTGCGAGACTCGTCCACACTGTGGAACGGCGGTCCACCTCCTACATCTCCACTCCCGCCCATCGGCCGGGCAGCTGTTGAGCGCACCACCTCCTCCGGTGCGCGCATCGGCTGACC
>Ga0326597_10006538_pt1 | contig 15947 bp, 12 predicted proteins | sample RVTome_12_FD_203789 | JGI IMG/M metagenome (GOLD analysis project Ga0326597, IMG submission 203789) | Soil microbial communities from uranium-contaminated site in the Upper Colorado River Basin, Wyoming, United States - RVT100D185 | ecosystem: Environmental > Terrestrial > Soil > Contaminated >...
ACGACAAGATTGTAGTGAGTGGCAGGTCGTCCGATCTGGTCTACTTATGGATCCGCGATGACAAAGTGGAACTACGCGACGCACACCACCTCCAGGGAAAGAGCGCTCTGGACACGGCAGCGCTTATCCGGCGGGAATTGAAGGACGACAAAATCCAGGTGGCTGCCATTGGCCTGGCCGGCGAAAACAGGGTATTCCAGGCATCTATCGAACATGACAACAGCAGCTCCTCTCGAGGGGTAGGCGTGATCATGGGAGACAAGAAACTGAAAGCCATAGCTGTTCGTGGAACAAGGGACATTACGGTTGCGCACCCAGCCGAGCTTTTTGAACTCTGCAATCGGATGTATCGGGAAATTTACGACAATCCAAAGTGCGGAGACGTTTTATTGAGAGAAACTGACGATAGTTGCCACATCAACAGTTCCCCCGGGGCGAAGGTGCGTGGTCCAGTAAAGGGTTTCTGGACCAAGGAATTGCAGGAGGAGTGGGAAGTCCGCGTCGAAAGCGAGCGCGTTTCCCAGCAGTGGGAGAACTACAGCCAGGAATTTGAAGAGATTAGAGAGACGGTTGTCGACAAAAGCCGGCGGCTTCGGGGAACAGGATGCTACAACTGTTCCAAGGATTGTCATCAAGCCATTTCCTTGCCGGGTCAACGCAAATATTTTCTGAAGAACTACGGAAAACTTGCCTATGCGATGGCCGCCTATGAAGAAGTAAAGCTTAATTACGATGTGCTTGCTGCCCTGCAGGATTACGGCCTGGATGAGTTTTCAATGCCTTCAATCGTAGTCTTTGCAGTTCGGCTTTACGAAGCCGGCATTTTGACTGACAAGGATCTGCCGGATTTTCCTCAGGACCCATTGGAGAGATTTTCCTACCTCATTGAAAGAATAGCTCGGCGCGAAGGGGTGGGCGACGCGCTGGCTAATGGCGTCTATTTGGCGGCGCGGCAGATTGGCAATGGTGCGCAGTCGTTTGACCATACTGCGAAAAAGCTCGAGCAGATTCCCGTCATGCTGGAAGCGCCCAACTACGCGTATTTCCTTATGTACGCCACCGGCGAAAAGATGAATATTGCCCAGATCGAAGGCTCGTACCCGCGCAGTCCGATATCGGACAGGAAGGAGCGAGAAGAGTTTGTGGAGAACTGGGATGCAGCGCCTGAGAAATTCAAGAAATGGTTTTTGGAATGGGAGCCAAACCAACAGCCCTCAATGGAAACTTCGGTCAACATTGCCGACTGGAACGAGGCCCTGCACTACATTGATGATGCGCTTGGGATCTGCCCGCTTTTGTCATCATTCAGGGGCCAATATGGCGGCCGGCCCCCTTATCACATCCATAATTTACCAGAACTCATCTCGCTGGCCGCGGGTTTGCCCATTGACGCAGCCGGGCTCTGGAGCATCTCGGCCAGAAACCGGAATCTTGTCAGGGCCATCAACGTTCGAAGGGGCTTGAAAAGACATGACGAAAAACAAGCGGCGGACCTCTGGTATTCGAGGGAACCCGCGCTTGAGCACCAGGCGCTCGATACCTATTATGATTTCAAGGGATGGACCAAAGAGGGCATTCCCGCCAAAGCGACGTTGAAAAAGCTGGGGCTAGATTACGTTATTGACGACTTCGCAATGAGGGGCATAGCGGAGATCGTGCAATGAGGTATGCAGAGACCGGTTTTAATCTTGAGGTTGATCTTTCCGAACGAAGCGCCAAGAAGTCGGCGACGGACGAGCGGCTAACTGAACTTCATCTCGGAGGCCAGGGATCGGCTGCAAAAATACTTTGGGACGGAGTTCCTCCCGAAGTTGATCCGTCTTCTGCGGAAAATCTCCTCATATTTAGCGCTGCACTCTTGCAAGGCACGCCTGTTCCCGGAGCCAATCGTACCTCAGTCAGCACCTTTTCCCCGCTGACGAACCTGTACGTCAATTCATTAATGGGAGGGTGGTTCGGACCGGAGTTGAAACACGCCGGCTACGACAAGATCGTCATCCGTGGCCAGGCATCCGGTCTGGTCTATTTGTACATCAATAACGACAAGGTGGAAATACGCGACGCGGGCCATCTTCAGGGGAAAGGCTGCCAAGAAACCGCGGAGCTTCTTCAGCAGGAGCTGAAAGATCCGGCAATCCAGGTGGCAGCCATCGGCCTGGCCGGTGAAAATCAGGTACTCATGGCGACTATCGATCATGCAAACTCCAGCGCCTCTCGCCACGGAGTCGGCGCGGTCATGGGTTCGAAGCGCTTGAAGGCGATCGCTGTGCGCGGCACAAGAGACATCCACGTCGCTCAACCGGCTGCGCTTTGGGAAATATGCAACCGCAAGTATCAGGAAATCTATGAGAACCTGAATTGCGGTGATCCTATGGCGCATGATCACAATGAAGGGTTCCACGTCGACAATTTCGCCTGGGGCAACGCGCGCACGCGTAGGCCAGGATATTGGAATAAAGAACGTGAAAAGCAGTGGAAGTCGAAGTGGACGCAGGTGCGAACTCGAGATTCCGGTTGCTATAACTGCCCGAAGGATTGTCACTATACGATCTCCTATCCGGGGCGGCATAAGTATTTCCTGAAGTGCTTCTCCAAACTAACCTATGCCATGGCGGCGTTTGAGGAAATCGATTTCAACTATGACATTCTCGGCCTCACCAATGCGTACGGTTTGGACGGCTTTTCGACGCCCCAGGTCCTCGCGTTTGCCCTTGAACTCTTTGAGGCCGGCATCTTAACCAACCAGGAGTTGCCTGACTTTCCGCCCGACACGGCTGGACGTTTCTTCTACCTGGTTGAGAAAATCGTTCGCCGGGAAGGGATTGGCGATGTCTTGGCGAATGGTGTTTATGCTGCAGCGCGTCAGATTGGAAAGGGAGCGGAAGCGTTCGACCACAATACTACGAAGAAAGTTGAGCAAGTGCCGCTCAAGTTGGGAATGATCAATTACCCCTATTTTCTGATGTATTGCACCGGCGAGAAGATGAACATTACCCAGATAGAAGGGTCCTTCCCCCAGGCGCCTATCGCCGATATTGAGAAGAGACAAGCGTTTGTAGCAAAATGGGACGCAGCACCGGAGAAGTTCAAGAAGTGGTTCCTGGAATGGGAGCCGCGCCAACATCTGCCTATCGAAGCAGCCGTTAATGTTTGTGATTGGAATGAGGCCATGCACTACATTGATGACGCGATCGGGACCTGCGCCTGGTTGTCGTCATTTCGCGGCCAGCTTGGCGGGACGCCTCCGTATCACCTTTTCAACTTACCAAAGTTCATTTCACTGGCGACCGGAATAGAGCTTGATTCGGATGCGTTATTGGAAGTTGCCAGAAGGAATCGTACTCTGATCAGATCCTTGAACGTAAGACGAGGCTTGAGACGAGCGGATGAAAAGCCTCCGGAAAACCATTGGAAGAAGAGGGATCCGGAGATGGAGCAGAAGCACCTTGACGCCTATTATCGGTTCAAGGGCTGGACCGCCGATGGCATTCCTACCAAAGAAACGCTGGCGCAACTCGGCCTGGATTACGTAAGCGAAGAGTTCATAAAGAGGGGGATTTTGACAGGTAACGAAGTGACCGCTTCCAGTCGTGCTTTGGCGGAAGAGCTTTGAATGAATATCAAGGAGGTGGCAGCCGTGAGTACTCGGTTAGAAAAGAAAATAATCAAGGAAATCAAAGTCGATCTTGACAAATGCATTGGTTGCCGCGCCTGCGAAGTTGCCTGCTCTGGTTTTCATGCCCAGCCGAAATACAGCAGCTTCAATCCATCGCGTTCCCGGATTCGGGTCGTCATGGATATGCTCAATGATGTCTACGTTCCGCTGCGCGCCGGCGAATATTCTGCTGCGGAATGTACCGGTCGGCACACCTTTAGGATCGAGGGAAAGCAATATTCAGAGTGCAGTTTTTGCCCGACGTCCTGTCCTTCGAGGGATCTGTTCAAAGAGCCCGATTCCAGCCTGCCGCTCAAATGCGATATGTGCGAAACCGAAGAAGTGCCTTTGTGTGTCCAGGTTTGCCGGCCAGGCGTACTGACCTATGAAGAGCGGGAAGACGACAGGGATGACGGTGTAGAGCCAACGCTGAGCGAGATCGAGATCAGCCTGGCGTCATTGGTAGACAAACATGGCCTTCGGAATGTCGGGGAAGCGCTGGTTCGAATGTCAAAGAAAGCTTGAATCCCTCGCCTACACCGACAGCACTTGACGCAGGAAGTAGATGCTGCCCGGCACGAGGGCTATCAGTCTCTCTGAATAGAGGGACAAAGACTCAGTCGCTTGCGAGAAAGAAACCGTGAGCCGCCCGTGAAGGGTCCCCGCGTCTTTCTCGATTACGACCAGGCGGCACTCGATGCCGCCTACACCCAGTCGGTCTACGCGCCCAACCTGCAGCAAGTTCTCAGGCGCTACGCGATCAACAGCGAATTGACGCGCGCGCAGCTTGGCGAGCCGATCCGATTCGCCTACGGAACGGGCGACATCGAACACCTCGACCTTTTTCGAACAACGCGGCCCAACGCGCCGATCAACGTATTCCTTCACGGCGGCGCCTGGCGAGGCGAGATCGCCAGCCACTACGCTTTCCCCGCCGAAATGTTCGTGAACGGCGGCGCACATTACGTCGTACCAGACTTTTCCCCTGTTCAGGACGCGGGCGGCAGCCTCGTGTCGTTGGCCGATCAGGTGAGGCGCGCGGTCGCCTGGGTCTACCGCAACGCGGCCAGCTTCGGCGGAGACGGAAGCCGAATCTATGTGTCAGGTCACTCCTCGGGCGCGCATCTTGCATGCGTCGTGCTCGTGACCGACTGGCGCAACGAATTCGGTCTGCCGGCGAATGTCGTAAAGGGAGGCTTGTGCTGCAGCGGCATGTACGACCTGAAGCCCGTGCGGCTCTCGGCGCGCAGTTCCTACGTCAAGTTCGACGATGCGATGGAGCACACCCTTAGCCCACAACGGCATCTGCACAAGATCAGTGCGCCAGTGATCGTAGCGTACGGGACCCTGGAGACACCGGAGTTTCAGCGCCAAGCGCGCGAGTTCGCAGACGCGCTCCGTACCACAGGCAAACCCGTGCAGCTTGTCGTCGCAGAGGACTACAACCACTTCGAGATCATAGAAACACTTGCGAGCCCTTACGGACAACTGGGTCGCGCCGTCCTCGAGCAAATGAACCTAGGATAAGTGAAACGGTGGAGCGGTGGAGCGGCGGAGCGGTGGAGCGGTGGAGCGAAGACCGCGCCTTACCCGACGGGTTCGGGCCTGTCGTATTGGCTGCCCGCTCCCTTCGTGCCACACGCACATTGCGCGGGGACTTATTTCTCCAACCCCGCCATGATCTTCAGACACTTCACGAACAGCGGCCTCAACTCCTCGGGCAGCGGCGCCATGATGCGCTTTTCCACCCTCGCGTCTCCGGGTAGCACTTCCTCCACGGCGCGCACGCCCTTCTCGGTGATCGTTATTTCGTAGGCACGGCCGTCGTCGCGCGAGCGCTCCCGGCGCACGTAGCCGCGCGCCACCATGCGGGCGAGCATCTCCGCAAACGAATTCCTGTCGATCGCGATCTTCTGCGCGAGTTCGTTTTGGCTTGCACCGGGATTCTGGTAGGCGATGATGAGCAGTGCTTTCTGCCGCGGCGTCAGACCCCTCGCACCCAGTTCCTCGCCGAAAATTTCCTCGGCCCGAAAATGCGCACGGCGCAGCAGGTGCGAAACAACATTCGTCAGCACGAAACGATCCAGCGCGTTGCTTGAACGTGGGCCGGTCCGAGATGCGCTGCCTGCCGGTTTCGGAGCGTGCATTGGAAGGAGACGGGACGGATGGTTTGGGACGTATTGTGCATAATTCTATGCTCCACAAGGCCAACGGCGCAAGCCGAGCCGGCGCTAGGGCTTTCGGCGCGCAGCGCATATTCCAGTTCTGTTGCGAAACAACATAGGCCACCTCCCCGCCTTCCGTTGACACCTGTAGACGTGGGGGGTAAGGTAACAAAATATGCCGTAATAGGCGCAGTTTAGGATACTTCATGAACGCCAAATCGCCCGCACCCCACCGCAAGAACTACATCGGCGGCCGCTTCGCCGAGAGCGACAAGCGGTTCACGAAGATGAGCCCGGTGGACGGTTCGGAGGTCGCGGTCGTGCACGAGGCCGACCGGGCAATGGTGGACGAAGCCGTCACCGCGGCGCGCGCGGCGCTCAAGGGCCCCTGGGGCCGAATGGCGCTGCAGGACCGCGTGGACATGCTTCGGAAGATCGCCACCGGCATCGACCAGCGCTTCGACGACTTTCTCGCCGCAGAAGTCGCCGACACGGGCAAGCCGGTGTCCCTTGCCAGCCACCTCGATATCCCGCGCGGTGCCGCGAATTTCCGCATTTTCGCGGACATCGTGCGCACCTATGGAACGGAGTCCTACCATCTGGACACACCGGACGGAAAAGGCGCGGTCAATTATGCCCTGCGCAGGCCCCTGGGCGTCGTGGGTGTCATCTCGCCCTGGAATCTGCCCCTGCTGCTGCTCACCTGGAAGCTCGCGCCGGCGCTGGCCTGCGGCAATACCATCGTTGCCAAACCCTCCGAGGAAACTCCTTCGACGGCCACACTGCTGGCCGAAGTGATGCACGATGCCGGCGTGCCGCACGGGGTCTACAACGTCGTCCACGGTTTCGGTCCTGATTCAGCCGGCGAGTTCATCACCAACCACGCCGGGGTGGATGGCATCACGTTCACCGGCGAAACGGCAACGGGCACAGCCATCATGAAGGCGGTCGCCCCGACCGTGAAGCCTGTGTCGTTCGAACTGGGCGGCAAGAACCCGGGCATCGTCTTCGCCGACTGCGATTTCGACGCCGCGGTAGCTGGCATGGCCAACGCCATTTTCTCCAACTGCGGCCAGGTGTGCCTTGCGCCCGAGCGGGTATACGTCGAGCGACCGATCTTCGAGCGCTACGTGGCCGCGCTGAAGCAGAAGGCGGAGGCCTACGTCATGGGCTGGCCCGCCGATCCCAAAACCAATATGGGGCCTCTCATCTCCAAGCTGCACCGCGAGAAGGTGATGTCCTACTACGAGCTGGCGCGCAAGGAAGGCGCAACGGTGGTCACCGGGGGCGGCATTCCGACTTTCGGCGACGCGCGCGACAAGGGCTCCTACGTGCAGCCCACACTGTGGACCGGCCTGCCCGAGGCGGCACGCACGGTGCGCGAAGAGATCTTCGGCCCTTGCGCGCACATCGCGCCTTTCGACAAGGAAGAGGAAGCGATCGCCATGGCCAATGACACCAAATACGGGCTCGCCTCCACGGTGTGGACCACCAACCTGTCGCGCGGGCACCGGGTTGCGCAGGCGATGGAAGTGGGCATCTCCTGGGTCAACTGCTGGTTCCTGCGCGACCTGCGCACCCCATTCGGCGGTGCCAAGCTGTCGGGCATAGGCCGCGAAGGCGGGCTGCACTCGCTCAATTTCTATTCCGAGCCAACGAACGTGTGCATTAAGCTATGAGTGGGACCGTCCAGCGTTCCGGCCCGCTGCCGGGATGCATCGAAGTTCAAGGCCGCTGCGATCCCCTTTCGGCCTTACAAGGCTTGCCAGCTACGGTCGCGGGTGGCATTGCCGACTGGGATCACTGCCCGCCGCTGCTGCGCTGCAGAAACCCCGATTGAAATAAGTCGATTCCGACGCACGGGTTCTCGCTCTGCCGCTGGTCCCGGGAAAGATCCTCTGCGCAGGATCCAACTACTACGATCATCCTGCCAATATGGGCATGTAGGATGCGCGCAGCGCAGCGTCTGTTCTTTTTCCTCACGCCGCGTAGTGCGGTGGTCGGATGCGGCGGTCCATTTGGTTCCGGCTCATCCGGTTTGGGATATCCGTGTCCTGCCCTGCATGGAAATCATTGCGCGGAAACCTTGGATTGAACGGGACGGGGATGAACGCAGCTTGAGCGACATACAAACAACCGTGGAGCTAAGAGCCGGCCTGCCGATTCCCATCATCGATCTTGGCCCGTGCCTCGCGGGCGATCCCGCCGCCGTTGACACAACTGCGCGCGCGCTCGGCGAAGCCTGCGAGACGCTCGGATTCTTTTTCATACGCAACCATGGCGTTGACAAGAAGATCATCGATCGCGCTTTTCTGGAGTGCGAACGCTTCCATTCGCTTGTGCTTGAGCGCAAACTGGCGGTCCGAGCCGTCGGCAAGATCGTTGGCTATCTTCCGCTGGGCGGGCAGACGCAGCGCACGTCGGTGCATGGCAAGAGCGTGGCGCCCGACCGCAGCGCGTCGTTTTACGTGCGGCAGGAAATTCCTGCCGATCATCCCGACAGGATCGCCAATAAACCGTGGGTTTTCGACAACCGCTGGCCGGACGATTTGCCGGGCTTCCGGGAAGGTGCACTGGCCTATTTCGCGGCGATGGCCGGCCTCGGCGACCGGCTGTTGGAATTGCATGCGCTGGCAATGGGACTGCCGCGCGATTATCTGACCTCGCACGCTGCCTTCCGACCGCCGACCTACAATCTGCGTCTGTTGCATTATCCGCCGCGCGACCCGGTGCTCGACGGTCAGTTCGGCATCGGACCGCATACGGATTACAGCTACTGCACCATTCTCGCCCAGTCGAATCTTCCGGGTCTCGAGATCCTGGCCCGCGGCGGCGAGTGGATCGAAGCGCCCGCGCTCGACGGCCATCTCCTGATCAACAACGGCGACATGTGCCGGCGCTGGACCAATGAGAAATATCGCTCAGCCCCGCACCGCGTAATCAACAGGACCGGTATGACACGCTATTCCGTTCCGTTCTTCATCGGACCGCGGCTCGATGTGCGCCTTGATTGCTGGCCGACCTGCTGCGAGCCGGGCAATGGGCGGCGACCGGAGCCGCTCTCGTTCGGCGAATATCTGGCGGACATCAACAGCAAGAATTACGAGCTGCCTGCCGAGGACAAGAGCGTTTGATTTCCGCCGAAGCGCTTGTTTCGTCAATCCAAAAACAAGTCAGGCAGGAAAGTCTTGTTTCCCGGCTGCACGGCGTAGCGCCCCAGGTCGGTGATGCCCTCGGCGGCCAGCACTTCCTCGTCGAGATAGAAATGGCCCGTGTGCCGCCGCGCGTCGCGGTTGAGAACGATGTGGGCGCTGTCGGCAAGGATGTCCGGAGTGCGGCACTTGCTCACATCCACGCCCGGAATCATGGCCAGCGCCGCAGTCTTGATCACGGTGCGCGGCCAAAGCGCGTTCACCGCGACGCCGTCGCCGCGCAGTTCCTCGGCCATCCCCAGCACGCACATGCTCATTCCGTACTTGGCCATGGTGTAGGCGACGTGGTTCCTGAACCACAGCGGATTCATGTTGAGCGGCGGCGAGAGCGTGAGTATGTGCGGGTTTCTCCCCGCTTTTTCCGATTCCTTCAGATGCGGGATGCAGGTCTGCGAGCACAGATAGGTGCCGCGCACGTTCACTCCGAACATCAGGTCGAAGCGCTTCATGGGCGTCTCGAGTGTGCCGGCGAGACTGATGGCGCTCGCGTTGTTGACCAGAATATCGATGCCGCCGAAACGCTCCACGGTCTGTTTCACCGCGGCGGCGACCTGGGCCTCATCGCGGATATCGCACACCAAGGGCAGCGCCGCGCCGCCCGCTTTTTCGATTTCCTCCGCGGCGCTGTAGATGGTGCCGGGGAGCCTCGGGTGCGGGGCGGTGGTCTTGGCGGCGATGGCAACGCTGGCGCCGTCGCGCGCCGCTCGCAGCGCGATCGCCAGACCGATGCCGCGCGAGGCGCCGCTGATGAACAGCGTCTTGCCTTTCAAGCTCATAACAGCTTCCTTTTGCGCCATGAAAATACCGACCTACACAACTCGTCAGACAACCATCGGCGGATTGGGAATTCTTCCCCGCGACACCCGTAGAAGGTACAGAACTCAGTGGAACCTGGAAAAATCGGGCTGGCGTTTTTCGAGGAATGCGCAGAAGGCCTCCTTGGCCTCCTGTGATTGCAGACATTCGCGGAACGCTACACTTTCATCGCCCATCGCGAGTTTGACCGCCTCGTGGATACCCTGCTTCATGAGCATCTTGGTCTTGCGCAGGCTCGCGGCGGGTTTCGCGGCCAGCTTTTCGGCGGCCGCCATTGCGGTGGCCAGAAGCGACTCCGCGGGCACGATCGCATTCACGAGGCCGATCTGCTTCGCGGTTTCGGCGGCAAACGGCTCCCCGAGCATGAGCAGTTCGGCCGCCCTCTGGTAGCCGGCGAGGCGCGGCAGCAGAAAGCTCGAACCGGCTTCGGGACACAGCCCCAGGTTCACGAACGGGACGGAAAAACGCGTGCCCGGCGCGCAGTACACCAGATCGCAATGCAGAAGCATGGTGGTGCCGATGCCCACGGCGAGCCCGCTCACCGCCGCGATGAGCGGCTTGGGAAAATCGTGGATCGCGCGCAGGAACTGAAACACCGGCGCATCCGTCGAGCGCGGCGGGCTGGCGAGGAAATCCTGCAGGTCGTTGCCGGCCGTGTACACATCGGGCGCGCCGTGCAGCAGCCCCACGCGCACCGCGTTGTCGCGCTCGGCCTGGCGCAGCGCGTGGGCCAGCGCCTGGTACATGGCCGCGGTGATGGCGTTCTTCTTCTCCGCACGGTTGAACTGGATGCGCAGGACCCCGCCGATTCTCTGCGTGAGGATGTTGTTCATTCTGGCAGCCGATAATCCTTCAGGTCCTGGCGCAGCTTGGTTTTCAGAAGCTTGCCGGTCGCAGTATGCGGCAACTGCTCGACGAACGTGACGTCATCCGGGATCCACCACTTGGCGACCTTGCCCTCGTAGAAGCCGAGCAGTTCCTCGCGGGTCACGCTGGCGCCGGGTTTCTTCACCGCGACCACCAGCGGCCGCTCGTCCCACTTGGGATGATGCACGCCGATCACCGCGGCTTCCGCCACCGCGGGATGCGCGACGGCGATGTTCTCCAGATCGATCGAACTGATCCATTCGCCGCCCGACTTGATCATGTCCTTGGAGCGGTCGGTGATCTGCATGAAGCCGTCCGGGTCGAGCGTGGCCACATCCCCGGTGGGGAACCAGCCATCACCGTTCTCGTCAACCCGCAGGGGACTGTCGCCTGCGTCCTGGTAGTATTCCTTGAGCACGCAGGGACCGCGCACCAGCAGATCGCCGAAGGCCTTGCCATCGCGCGGCAAATCCTTGCCCTCGCCGTCCACGATCTTCATCTCCACGCCGAAAATGACGCGCCCCTGCTTGCATTCGAGTTCGAAGCGCTTGGCCGCCGACAGCGCGTCGTGCTTGCCCTTGAGCGTACACATCGTGCCCAGCGGGCTCATCTCGGTCATGCCCCACGCGTGCTGGCAGGTCACGCCGAAATCCTGGCTGAAGCGGGTGAGCATCGCCGGCGGCGCGGCGGAGCCGCCCACCACCGCAGTCTTGAGCGTGCTGAACTTGAGATTGTTCTGCTTCATGTGTGCAAGCAGGCCCAGCCATACCGTGGGCACGCCAGAGGTGGTGGTGACTTTTTCCGACTCGAACAGCTCGTACAGGCTCTTGCCGTCCAGCGCCGCGCCCGGCAGCACCAGCTTGGCGCCGTTGAGCGGTGCGAAATAGGGCACGCCCCAGGCATTGACGTGGAACATGGGCACCACCGGCAGGATCACGGTGCGCGCCGAGCAGTTGAATACGTCCGGCAGCGAAGCCGCATAAGCGTGCAGGATGGTCGAGCGATGCGTATAGAGCACGCCCTTGGGATTGCCGGTCGTGCCCGAGGTGTAGCACAGGCCGGCAGCCGTGTTTTCGTCGAACCCGGGCCAGTTGTACTGCCCTGACTCCGCGCCGAGCAGTTCCTCGTAGCAGAGCAGGCCGGGGATGGCGAGCTGGGGCATGTGCGCGCGGTCGGTCATCGCCACCCAGCCCGCGACGGACTGGCACTGGACGCTGAGCTTCTCGACCAGCGCGGCGAAGCTCAGATCGAAGAATACGTACTTGTCTTCGGCGTGGTTGACGATATACATCAGTTGATCGGCGAACAGGCGCGGATTGACGGTGTGGATCACCGCGCCCATGCCCGAGACACCGTAGTAGAGCTCGAAGTGGCGGTAGCCGTTCCAGGCCAGGGTGCCGACCCGGTCCCCAAACTCTACACCCAGCCGCGCCAGCGCCTGTGCGAGCTTCTTCGCGCGCTGGTGCGCATCGGCATACGTATACCGGTGCACGGCGCGCTCCGCGCCCGAATCGGGACCCTCGATGGTCCGGGAGACGATCTCGGTGTCGGCGTGGTTGTGCGCCGCGTGTACCAGCAGCGACGAAATCCGAAGCGGATTGTCCATCATGAGGCCGCGCAGCATGTTCTTCCCGGTTGGAGCAAGTCAGGCGTGCTCGCGAGAAATTAACCCGCCCCCCTCTTTGGTGTCAAATGCGGGGTGTCAAACGCGCAGGCGTCGCATGCACCGGCGTCCAATGCACCGGCTTCAAACGCGCCGGCGGCATAACGCGAGGGTTTCAATCGCGTTGGCAATCAACCATTCGACCGCGGACCGCAGTAGACTTGCGAGCAGGGGTTTGCAGCGTTCGCTGCCGGCATTCCGGCACACCCCCGCGATTCGTCCGGCTCGACTTGGCGCTGTTTCGGCCGAGCCGGACCAAACCAAACGCAGTATGGAGTTGCGAACATGAAGATCGATATCGAGTTCAATTCGGGTGCCGCTCTACCTATGGACGCGATACCGGAACTTGCCCGGCTGGCGGAAAAACATGGATTCGGGTGCTGCTGGGCAGGCGAAGCAAACAACAAGGACCCGTCCATCATGCTGGCGGCGATCGCCGCGGTGACATCCCGCATTCAGATTGGATCGGCGATCTATCACATTCTGGGACGCACGCCGGCCACGCTGGCGCTGCAGGCCGTAGGGCTCGAAGAACTCTCCCGGGGGCGGTTTCTGCTGGGTATCGGTACTTCCAATCCGACCATCGCCAGATGGCACGGCATGCCTTTCGACCACCCGCTGGGCCGCACCAGCGAATACATCGAGATCACCCAGCGGGCGATGCGCGGGGAAAAGGTAGATTTCGACGGCAAGTATTATTCCTGCAGCGCCTTCCGCATGCCGTTCAAGCCGTCCGGACGGAAGATCCCCTTTTACCTTGCCGCATTCGGTCCGCAGATGTGCAGACTCGCCGGAAAAATCACCGACGGCGTGTTCGTCAACATGGCCAATCCCACCGAGGTGCGCCGAATCATCGACGAGGTCAGGCATGGCGCGCAGGAAGCCGGGAAAGACGCCGCCGCACTGGAATTCATCGTCAAAGTCCGCTGCTCCGTGGCCGCGGATCGCGGCGCGGCGCGGGAGGCGCTCGGCCGCGTGCTCACGTTCTACTCGCTCGCCGATTTTTACAAGGAACTGCTGGGCCGCATGGGCTTCGCCGACGAAATCGACGCCATGCGGGCGGCCTGGAAGGCGTCCGGATTTCACGCCGCCCGGGCTTTGATCAGCGAGCGTCTGTTCGGCAGCGTTCCTATGCTTGCAGCAACCTCCGTCGAGGAAGTCCGCGAGCGACTGCAGCCCTATATCGACGCCGGCGCAACGCGGATCTGCATCCCTTACATTCCGAATTCGGACGACGTCGTTGGCGAAACGAGCCGGTTTATTGCGTCGTGGAATGACCTCTAGAAGCTGCGTGGAAGGCGAACAGCGTGCCGATTCAGCGTCATCGAACGGCCCCCGGACCTCGTCCACTGCGCTGCCCTAATTGACCGATTTCCTGGAGAAGAGTCCATGTCATTCGAACTGATCAACCCACTGGGTCTGGAAAAGCCGGTCGGATACTCACATCTGGCCAAGATTACCTCGGGAACACAGGTGCACATCGCGGGGCAGGCCCCGTTCGACGAAAACGCCCAGGTAGTCGGAAAGGGAGACTTCGTCGCCCAGTTCGGCCAGGTGATGAAGAACCTGCAGCGCGCCGTGGAGGGAGCCGGGGGGAAACCGACGGACATTGCCGTGATGACCATGTACGTCACCAACGTGCAGGCCTTCCTCGACAGCAGGAAGGCGACGGGAGACGCCTACGTGGCGGTATTCGGCAAGCACTTTCCAGCCATTACCCTGGTGGAAGTGACGAGCCTGTGGAATCGTGATTGCATGCTGGAGATCTCTGCAATCGCGGTGATCGATTGATAATGGCTGCGCACCGCCGACCGACGGATCATCCAGGCTTCATAACGCAGGAATTTGCGCGCCGCGCCCTATTCCGGCCTGGCCAGTCCGATCTCGTCGGCAAGATGATCGAGGCACCAGCCGGTTGCGCCGACCGACAGCGCGTAGGCCGTCATGCGGCCGGTATAAAGGTATAGATCGTATTCCCGTGTGAAACCCATTCCGCCGTGGACCTGGTGGCCCAGCGCGGCCGCCCGCTTGCACGCCTCGTTGGTCCATGCCTTGGCCCTGAGCACATCCTTGCGGCATGGCAGCCCCTGCTCGATCAGCCAGCCCGCGCGATACGTCATCAGTTCCGCCGTTTCGATCGAGGTCGCGAGATTCGCGCAGTGATGTTGAAGGGCCTGCAGTGTCCCGATCGGCTTGCCGAACTGCACGCGGACCTTGGCGTATTCCACGGTCATTTCCAGAACCTTCTGCCCCGCGCCCACCATCTCCGCGCACTTGGCGACCATGGCCCGCTCCAGCGAGCGTTCCAGCCAGGGACGCGCCCCACCGTCTGTGCCGAGCAGGTCGCCCGCCTGCGCGCGGACATCGGCGAAGACGACTTCGAATTGCTTGTCGCGCAGATTCGTCTGCAGCGGCGTTACCGAGATGCCGGGGCTCGAAGTCTGCACCAGGAATGCGCTCACGGCGTTGGTCGCGCCGCCCGGCCTCGAGGCGACGCACAACAGCAGTTCGGCAACATGCGCGTCGGGCACGAACGTCTTCGTACCGGTTATCGCGTACCCGCCGTCATGCTCGACTGCCGAGGTCGTGAGGTGATCGAGTCCAAAATCCACCCCCGGCTCGCCGAGCGCCAGGCTCGCCAGAAGTTCGCCGCTGCACAGCCGCGGGAGCAGCGAACGCTTCTGCTGCGCGCTCGCGCCCTCGAGCAGCGCGAAACCGGCGAGCACCGCGGTGGAGAAAAACGGTCCGGGAAGCGCGGCGCGTCCGGTTTCCTGGAGCAGAACCAGAAGGTCGAGGAAAGTGCCTTCATAACCCCCGTACTCTTCGGGGACGAGGATACCGAGCCACCCCATTTGTGCAATCCGCCGCCACAATTCGTCGGTGTACCCCCGCGGATCGTCCTCCATGCTCCGCACCAGCGACGGCGGACACTCCGCGGCGAGAAATTCCCGCGCCGACTGTCTCAATATGGTTTGGCTTTCGCTCAGATTCAGATCCACTGCGCTCACGCCTCCGGCAGGCCGTAACCGCGCATCGCGATGATGTTTCGCATCAGCTCGCTCGCACCGCCGGCAAAGGTATGAAAAATCGTGCCCTCCTGCCCCATGGCCACCAGCCCGCGCACCACCGACAGCTTCGACTCGACCCGCAGCAGTCCGGGCAAGCCGACGATGTCCAGGGACCGCCGGACCAGTTCCTGGCCCATTTCGGTGATGAACATCTTGAACATGGATACCTCGTTGATCACTGGTTTTTTCCGCTCCAGCAGCCAGATGACCCGCTCGTAGAGCATCTGCGCGACGCAGATCTTCACATCCAACTCCGCGAGCGCGTGCCGCACCAGGGGGTCGCGTGCGAGCGCACGCCCGTTGCGGCGGGCGGTGTTCGCGTACTGCACGATGTCATCGAAAAGCGCGCGGTAGAAGCGCGGGTTGAACACGAACAGGCGCTCCTGGCCCAACGCGTCCATGGCCACGTAGAAGCCGCGGTTCTTCGGGCCGACCATCCGACCCTTCGGCACCTTCACCCCGTCATAGTGGACGGAGTTCGTGCGCGCGTCGTCGATCGTC
>Ga0326597_10006540_pt1 | contig 15943 bp, 14 predicted proteins | sample RVTome_12_FD_203789 | JGI IMG/M metagenome (GOLD analysis project Ga0326597, IMG submission 203789) | Soil microbial communities from uranium-contaminated site in the Upper Colorado River Basin, Wyoming, United States - RVT100D185 | ecosystem: Environmental > Terrestrial > Soil > Contaminated >...
CAGGTCGGATTCTTCGCTCGAGACGATGCGCCTGGCCTGATCCATCTGCGCCGCGGCCGCCGTCGCCTGCTTGAGCGTCTTCACGGCATCCATCGCCGCCTGGTTGTGCTCGATGAGGAGTTTGTGCTCGGCGATCTTGTCCCTCAGGTACGCCTGTTTCTGCTCTTCCGCCTCGACCGCCGCCGTCGAGCGGCTGATCGCCTGCGCGATCCTTTCGTGCCGCGCGTCGAGTTCCCGGATGCGCGGCTCGAGCGCGGCGAGCTGCGTCTCGTAGCCGTGGATGATCACGTCGTCTTCCTGCAACGCCAGCAACGCCTGCAATTCCGTCTGCACTACGTCCTCCCTGATATGGATGGGTTCGGCCTTCGTCATTTCAGCCGGCGGACGCTCCGCCAGTCGCGTCCGCCAACAGCCGCCAACTCCTTCCGCAACGCAACCTCGCGCCGCAGCAGGTCCTCCTTGTCCTCTTCCGCCGCCAACGGAAGCATTCGCGCGTGTTCGTCGAGCCGTTCGCGCAACGCGCGTGCTCGCAGCATGCGAATCGCGTCGACCACCGTGCGGCCGGGATCCACGATCGCGCCGGGCTCCGACCGCAGCGTCTCCACGACGTGGTTCTCGATGACGCCGAGCTGATCGGCGAGCTGCTCGGCGCCGATGTCGGGTGCCGCGGCGAGGGCGCCGAAAATCTGTGCATACACCGGATCCCGGATCGCCCGGCGGGCCGTTGCCGGATCGGCGCTGTCCACCTCGGGCTCACCCGCCTCATCGGTCTCGATCCGCGACACGTCCTCGACGACGCGCTCGACCAACTCTGGATTCAGCAGCATCACCCGAAGCAGTTCGCGCTCCGCTGAACTCTCGGGCGCGCTTTCGACATGTTCGACCACGTCCACGTGCACGTCGTCGATCGGCGCGAAGCCGCCACCCCCGTCCCAGTCGCTGCGCTGGCCGGACCCCACGCGACCGGGCGACTGGCCGGCACGAACCGGGCGACGGCGCGGCACCAGTTCCAGCTCGCGCACCAGCACCTCGCGCGCGATTCCGGCCGCCGCCGCGGTGCGACCGAGATACAGGTCTCGCGTGATCGGGTCCGTCGTCGCACGAATCGTCGGCAGGAGCCGATCGAGCGCGCGCCGCTTGCGTTGCAGATCGGAGAACCAACCGCCGCGCTCGAGCAGCTGGACCTTGCGGTCGAAAACGTCCAGCGATTGAGCCAGCAGCTGTTCCATTGCCGACGCGCCATGCTTCGACACAAACGTGTCGGGGTCTTCGCCGTCGGGGAGTGTCACCATGCGCACCGACATCCCCCGTGCGAGCAGCACGTCGGCCGAGCGGAAGCTCGCTTTCTGGCCGGCCGCGTCGCTGTCGTACAGCAGGAACACGTTGGTGGCGCTGCGCGCGAGGAGATCGGCCTGGTCGTCGGTGAGCGACGTCCCCATCGGCGCGACGACTTCCTCCAGCCCGGCCTCGACCAGGCGGACGACGTCGAAGTATCCCTCGACGAGGATGGCGCGCTCTGCGCGACGGATGGCGTGGCGCGCGCGCGAGTAGTTGTAGAGCAGGCGTCCCTTCGAAAACACCGGACTCTCGGCCGAGTTGAGATACTTTGGCTCGCCCGGCCCGAGCAGCCTGCCGCCGAAGCCAACGGCGTGGCCGGCGGCATCGTGAATCGGAAACATCAACCGGTCGCGGAACCGCGGCCGCGGCTCCTCCTTCTCGTCGCGGTGCGTGAGGAGACCGACCTCGATCTGCCGTTCGTCGGCGAACCCGAGTCCAGCGAGGTATGCCCGCATCAGGCCGATCTCGGGGGGGGCGAATCCCATGCCGAATTTGTCGGCCGTTTCGCGCGAGATCTTTCGGCGGGCGAGGTAGTCGCGGGCGCCCCTGGCGCCCGGGCTTTCCCACAGCATCGTAGTGAACCACTGCGTCGCCGTCGCGTTGACTTCCCAGAGCGGCTCACGAGGATCGGGACCTTCGCGCCGGCGCTGCACTTCACGGACTTCCACGCCCGACTTTTCGCCGACGTACTTCACCGCCTCAACGAAGGTCATGCCGAGCCGTTTCTGAACGAACGTGAACACCGACCCTTTTTCGTGGCAGACGAAACAGAGGTAGCCGCCCTTGGGCACGACCGAGAAGTTCGGATTCGTCCCCTGATGGAACGGGCATGGACCGCGAAACACGGAGCCGGATTTCTTGAGGCGCACATGCTCGCCGATGATGGCGACAATATCGGCGGCGGCCGACACCTGCTCGATTACTTCTTCCGGGATCACGCGAACTCCGCAAGCGTGACACCCGCGCCGCCCTCGTTCCACGAGCCGAGCCGGAAGCTGCGCACGCGCTTGTCGTCGGCAAGGAGCTGGGACACGCGTTCACGGAGGGCGCCCGTTCCCTTTCCATGGATGATGCGCAAGGCCGGAAGGTCGGAGAGGATCGCCGCGTCCACCGCGGCCTGCACCGCCCCGTCAACCTCGGATATGCGCATGCCCCGCAAGTCCACTTCGTGCCTGGCATCGAGTTCCGGATGCGTTCCCGTCGCCACCGCCACCTGGCCCGCGTCGTGTCGCGGCTTCGCCACGCGGCGGGCAGTCGCGAGGGGGACGGTCGTGCGCACCGATCCAAGCGCGATCACGAGGGCGTCGCCCCGCACCTCGAGCACCCTGGCCGGTCGCGCGCCGAACGACGGCACGGCCACATGGTCGCCAACCTGCGGCGCGCCGGCGTCGGTTTCGGGGAGCTCAATATCGGCGGCAGATGCCGCATCGAGCGCGCCGAGCGCTTCACGATCCGCGGCGAGCCGTGCCTCGGCCACGCGCCGCGCCGCCGTGGCCGCCTGGTCGAGTCCTTCGGCCCCCACCGTCCCGGCCGATCGAACGGCGGCAATCGCCGCCTCGATCTCCTTGCGCGCGTCGAGCACATAGCGACGGCTCGCCTCGCGGGCCTCACGCTCCAGTTCCCGCTCGCGTTCCCGAGTTCGTTGCTCGCGTTCGGTCACACGATTCGCCCGCGCGGTGTAGCTCTCCTCGCGATCGAGCGCATCGCGCTCCCTGGCGTCGAGTTCGCGCTGCCGGCGTTCGAGATCCTCGATCAACGCGGCCGCGTCACGCTCGGCCTCCGGCACGCGATCTTCGGCGCGGGCGAGAATGTCGGCCGGCATCCTGAGCCGGCGGGCGATGCTCAGGCCGTACGATCGCCCGGGGATACCCTTCTGGAGCCGGTACGTTGGCGCAAGCGCGACCTCGTCGAACTGCAGCGACGCATTCACCACGCCGGGCGTGGTGTGCGCGAGCTCCTTGAGCGCGCCGAGGTGCGTGGTGGCGACCGTGATCGTGCCGCGCGCGGTGAGTGCCTCCAGGATTGCGGCGGCAAGCGCGGCCCCTTCGTTCGGATCCGTTCCCGAGCCCAACTCGTCGGCGAGCACCAGCGATTCCGTCGTGGCGTGCTCCACGATCTCGATGAGGTTGCGCACGTGGCCGCTGAACGTGGAGAGCGACGCCTCGATGGACTGTTCGTCGCCGATATCGGCGAACACGCGGTCGTAGAGTGGCAGCACCGACCCGGCAGCCACGGTCGGTGGCACGCCGGCCTGCGCCATCAGCGACAGGAGCGCGACGGCCTTCAGCAGGACCGTCTTGCCACCCGTGTTCGGTCCGCTCACCAGCAGCGTTCGTTCGCCCGGGTCGAGCGTCAGGGTGAACGGCACCACGCGCTCGGGGGCCTGCACGACCAGCAGCGGATGTCGCCCGTCGTTGACCACCATGCCGTCCCGGGGCGAGCCGAAGCGGGCCGGTGCGCACCGGTACCGGTCGGCGAATCGTGCGCGTGCCGCCAGGGAATCGAGCTCCACCAGCGCGTCGAACGCCGCCGCGAGAGCGTCGGCGCGCGGACGGAGCGACTCGGTGGCCTCTGCGAGGATCCGCTCGACCTCGCGCGCTTCCTCGTGCTCCAATTCGCGAATCCGGTTGCCGAACTCGACCGCCGCCGGCGGCTCGACAAACACCGTTGCGCCCGTCGCCGACGTGTCGTGCACGATGCCGCCCACCACGCCGCGCCCTTCGCGGCGCACGGGAATCACCCACCGGCCATCGCGCATGGTCACCGATCCATCGTCGACGCGATGATGCGGCTCCAGGCGAGCGATCACCTTCTCGAGCAGCCGGATCAGGTCGGCCTCGGCGCCGCGCAGCTGCCGACGAAGCTTGCGCAGGCCGGGCGACGCGGCGTCACGGACCATGCCCGCATCGTCCACGATCTTGTCGAGGCGGTCTTCGAGCGGCGCGTCACGCAGGAGCGAATCGCGAAGGACCTTCAGGGCGCCGACATCCGTGCCGCGGGCATCGGCCGAGGCGAGCGCGACGGCTTGCGCCCGCGACGTTGCCAGCAACGTGATGGCGTCGCGCAGGTCGGACGCGCTCCAGATGCTCCCCGGAACGGAGAGCCGGGCGATGGCCGCGTCGAGGGCGGGAATGGCGGGCGACGGCCACGGCTCCTCGGAGCCCATTACCGCTCGCATCGCGCCCGCGCGGGCGTGCTCGGCCTCGATGGCGGCCTGACCAACGGCGTCTCCCCGCGGCACCGACCGGGGCACCAGTTGCCGAACACGTTCGGCGCCAAGCGGCGTCGAGGCGTGCACGGCCACGGACTCGAGGACGGCGGCGAACTCGAGCGCGGCGAGCGCGCGCTGGTCGGCGGCCGGCAACCCCCTGTCATGCAAAAACCCGAGCGGGCGATCTGAATCGCTCGTTCGGGTCTCTGAGTCCTGCGGTACCGCCGGGTTCACGTGGCCGATCCCAGCTCCGTTCGGGGTGCCGCCGTCACTAGATGGACCGAGTGCGGCGATTCTTCCGCATCGCAGCGTTCAGCTTTCGCTTGCGGCGCTCGCTCGGCTTTTCGTAGTGACGATGTTTCCTGAGGTCCGAGAGAATCCCCGCCTTTTCGCACTTCTTCTTGAAGCGCTTGAGCGCGCGTTCAAAGTTCTCGTCTTCGTGGATGATGACTTCCGACAAACTGGTATTCCCCCCTTGGTGGCGCGCAGAGCGCCTGCTGAGAGCCATGGAAGATAGGCTGTTGAGGGGGGGGATATCAAGGCGCAGGCGTGAGGTGGGGGAGCGATGGGTGAGGTGGACGTGAGGGGGTGAGGTGGGATGTGATGGGTGAGGTGGGATGTGATGGGTGAGGTGGGCGTGATGGGTGAGGCGGGCGTGAGGCCGGTCCCGACCACTCGTCGCCCCTCACACCTCACCTACCCCTCACACTTCACTCCCCCACCTCACTCACCTACCATCCATCAAATCGCGCGCTCGACTGCTTTCGAAGACGTGATATCAGCCCCAGGAGGATCCGTCGCAGGACCGATAGGCGCACCAGTCGCGAGTTGACCGTCTCTGCAGGCAACGCCAAGCCGCAGGCCTGATACCACGTTTGCGTCTCACGCAGCGAGCCGAGCGCAATGGATAGATAGCGGAGCCGATCTGGATTGGTCGGCCGGCCATAGCTCTCCGCCAGGTTCGCCGCGATCGAGGTACCCGCGCGCAGCAGTTGCGACGCCGCGTGCACCAGCACCGGCTCGCCTGTAAGGGCGGCCACGTCGGTGCGAACCAGCGCGGCGACATACGCCGCGTGCCGATACGCATCCAGCTTCCATATCGGATCGCCGGTCAGTTCCGTTGGCTGGATATCGCTCCAGCGCGCGAGCTCGGTGTCGTCTGTTCGCGTGGGCATGGCGCAAGATTGCCCGGCCCCGATCGTACGCCATCATCATTTCACCTCACCAATAACCATTTCTCCTCACCCATAACGTCCACCTAACCCTTCACTCCCCCACCTCACTAGTTTTGTTTCATGACCCATCAACCGCTCCCCATCCAGCGCGGTTTCGGTGAAACGCTACGCCGTGACCTCTGGTGGGTGTCCCCACTCCTCGTCTTTCTCTCCTTCAGCGCTTTTCTGGTCTACGGCACCTGGGCCGCGTTCCAGAACGCCCATTACACGTTCGGCCCGTATCTCTCGCCGTTCTACTCGCCCGAAATCTGGGGCGATTCGCCGTGGGCCCTGTTCGGGCCGAAGCCACAGTGGTGGCCGGCGCTGGTGCCGTTCTCGCCGGCGCTGCTGATCCTGCCGTTTCCGGGCCTCTTCCGCTTCACCTGCTACTACTATCGCGGCGCCTATTACAAGGGCTTCTGGGCCGACCCCGCCAACTGCGCCGTCGGCGAGGCAAGATCGGTGTATCGTGGCGAGAAGCCGATGCCGAATGCGCTGCAGAACCTGCATCGCTACGCGATGTACATCGCCGTGCTGTTCATCGGCATCCTGAGCTATGACGCGTGGGAAGCGCTCTGGTGGATCGACATGGGCGGCAACGTGCATTTCGGGATGGGCCTGGGCACGGTGATCATGTGGGCCAACGTCGTCCTGCTGGCCGGCTACACCTTTGGCTGCCACTCGCTCCGCCACGTGATCGGCGGATTCAAGGACCGCTTGAGCGGTCAGCCGATCCGGGCCGCGTGCTATTCGGGCTGCTCCGCGCTGAATGCCCGTCACGGCACGCTCGCCAAATGGTCGATGTTCAGCGTGGGATTCACCGACCTCTACATCCGCCTCTGTTCCATGGGATACATCACCGACTGGAGAATCTTCTAAATGACCGGTGATTATCTGACTGTCGAACACGATGTCCTCGTAATCGGGGCCGGCGGCGCCGGGTTACGTGCGGCGATCGAGGCCGCGTCAACCGGCGTCAGGGTCGGTCTCGTGTGCAAGTCGCTGCTCGGCAAGGCGCACACGGTGATGGCCGAAGGCGGCGTGGCCGCCGCGATGGGCAACGTGGACGACCGCGACGACTGGAAGGTTCACTTCGCCGACACGATGCGGGGCGGGCAGTACGTCAACAACTGGCGCATGGCCGAGCTGCACGCCAAGGAAGCTGGCGATCGCGTGCGCGAACTCGAGGCGTGGGGCGCGCTGTTCGATCGCACGAGCGACGGTCGCATTCTCCAGCGCAACTTCGGCGGCCACAAGTACCCGCGCCTTGCGCATGTGGGCGACCGGACCGGCCTCGAGATGATCCGCACGCTTCAGGACCACGGTATCCATCAGGGCATCGACGTCCACATGGAAGTCACGATCCTCACGCTGCTCACCGATGGTGGGCGCGTGTGCGGCGCGTTCGGCTACGATCGCGACCGCGGCCGATTTCACCTGTACAAGGCAGCTGCCGTCGTGATGGCCACGGGCGGCATCGGCCGCGCGTTCAAGATCACGTCCAACTCATGGGAATACACCGGTGACGGCCAGGCCCTCGCCTATGAAGCCGGCGCGGCCCTGCAGGACATGGAGTTCCTGCAGTTTCACCCCACCGGAATGATCTGGCCGCCATCGGTGCGCGGCCTGCTCGTCACCGAGGGCGTGCGCGGCGAGGGCGGCATCCTGAAGAACAATCAGGGCAAGCGGTTCATGTTCGACAACATCCCCGAGAACTACAAGTCGTCCACTGCCGACAATCTCGAGGAAGGCTGGCGGTACGTCATGGGCGACAAGAGCGCGCGGCGCCCTCCCGAACTGCTCACGCGCGATCACGTCGCCCGGATGATCATGCGCGAGGTGAAGGAAGGTCGCGGCTCGCCACACGGCGGCGTTTTCCTCGACATCGCATGGATCAAGGAACATATCCCGAACGCCGCCGAGCACATCAAGCGCAAGCTGCCGTCGATGTACCACCAGTTCATGCAGTTGGCCAACATCGACATCACGAAGGAGCCGATGGAAATCGGCCCGACCACGCACTACGTGATGGGTGGAATCCGCGTTGATGGCGATACGCAGATGTCCACGGTGCCAGGCCTGTTCGCCTGCGGCGAGGTGGCCGCGGGGCTGCACGGCGCCAACCGGCTCGGCGGCAACTCGCTCTCCGATCTCATCGTGTTCGGCAAGCGCGCCGGCGAGTACGCAGCTAAGTTCGCCAAGGCCAACGCGAAATACACGGTGAACATGTCGCAGGCCGACAACGCCGCCCGCGCCGCGCTCGCGCCGTTCGACCGGCCGACCACCGCCGAGGGTCCGTTCCAGGTGCAGGAAGCACTGCAGGAAACGATGCACGCCAACGTCGGCATCGTCCGCAACGACGCCGACATGCGCGCCGCGCTGGCCACGATCCAGGAATTGCGCCAGAAGGCCGCCAACGTCGCGGTCCGCGGCAACCGGGATTACAACCCGGGCTGGAGCACGGCGCTCGACCTGCCGAATCTTCTCACCGTTTCGGAGGCGCTGACTCGCGCGGCGATCGAGCGGAAAGAAAGTCGAGGCGGGCACTTCCGCGAAGACAAGCCCGACAAGGACCCGGCATACGGGACGTTCAACTTCGTGCTCACAAAAGGAACCGACGGCGAAATGCAGATCAGGCGCGAACCGATTCCCGAAATGCCGGCGCACCTCAAGGCGATCATCGAGGAGAACAAGTAATGAGCGACACGATGCCCAGGGAAGCGACGCGCGAGCAGACGTTTCGCGTGTTTCGCGGAGACCGCGGCGAAGGAGACTTTCAGGACTACAAAGCCACGGTCACGGACGGCATGGTAGTCCTCGACGTCATCCACCAGATCCAGGCCGAGCAGGCCAACGACCTCGCCTGCCGCTGGAACTGCAAGGCCGGCAAGTGCGGCTCATGCTCGGCGGAAATCAACGGCCGACCGAAGTTGATGTGCATGACGCGCCTCGACCAACTCCCGGCCGACGAGCCGGTGACAGTCGAGCCGATGCGCGCGTTTCCGCACGTACGCGACCTCGTCACGGATGTGTCGTGGAACTTCGAGGTCAAGAAGAAGGTGGCGAAGTTCCAGCCGCGCCCGCCCGACGCGCCCGACGGCACGTGGCGCATGCAGCAGGAGGACGTGGACCGGGTGCAGGAATTCCGGAAGTGCATCGAATGCTTCCTGTGCCAGGACGTGTGCCACGTGCTGCGCGATCATCACAAGCACGGTGAGTTCATCGGCCCACGCTTCATTACATACGTGGCGGCACTGGAAATGCATCCGCTCGACACCGCGGATCGCGTTCCCGCCCTCAAGGAGGAACTAGGCATCGGTTTCTGCAATATCACCAAGTGCTGCACCGAAGTCTGTCCCGAGAATATCCACATCACCGACAACGCGATCATTCCGCTGAAGGAACGCGTCGTCGATGAGTTTTACGATCCCGTCGGCAAGCTGGTGAAGATCTTCAGCCGGCGGTCCAACACCATATAGGAGGGCCTCCGACCGTGTTTCGCCGGACTCTGTTGCTGCTCGCACTCGCCAGCTGTTCCCCGGGCTCCGACAAGGCGGCGCCCCCAGCCGAAGGTTCCACCCCCGGAGCGGCGGCCGCCGGTGGCGCCGCGACCCCCGGAGGGGCGGCAGGTGTGGCCTCAGGCGCGCCGAACGCCGAGGCAGAAGGAGCGAACGCGGCGGGGAACGCCGGCGGCGGAAGCATGACACCCGGCGCTCCGCCCACGCGGCCGAACACCCTTGGCGAAGGAACCACATTCGTCGTGCGAACGGTGGATCCGATCCTGTCGTCGGCCGCAAAGCCCGGCGACAGATTCAAGGCGCGCGTTCAGGGACAGGTGCTCGACAGCCAGGGGGCCGTGATGATCAACGGCCTCGCGGACGTGGCCATGCGCGTGGTCAGGATGGAAAAGGGCGCCGATGGCAAGACGGGCCGCGTGGAGTTCGCGGTGGACTCGGCGCTTGTTCGCGGGCGAATGGTGCCGATCAGTGCAACCGTCGGCGAGGTTCCCCACATCGTGACGGGCGCCGGAATCGTCCTCGTGGATCGGGCCACGGAAATCCGGATCACGCTCATCAAGGCTGTTTCGGCGCCACCGCTGCCATAGATAGCGGTTCGCTCGTCAGCCGGTGCTCACCCTCACCCCGGCGGCCACTTCATTTGACGGCCACCCAGCACGTGCAGGTGCAGGTGGTGCACCATCTGTCCGCCGTTCTTGTTCGTGTTGATCGCCACGCGATACCCGGGTTCGGCGAGGCCTTCCTGCGCCGCGACGGATCGCGCGAGCGCGAAGAGATCGGCGGCAAGCTTCGGGTCGTCGAGGTCGTTCAGTGATTCCACGTGCGCCCGTGGGATCACGAGCACGTGCGTCGGCGCCTGCGGATTGATGTCGCGAAACGCGTAGCACGACTCCGACTCGGCGACCCTGGCCGACGGGATTTCGCCGGCGACAATCTTGCAAAACAGGCACGATCCTTCCATCAGCGTTCTCCGGCAATGAGTGACTGTACGATGCCGAGCGCGGCAACCGCAGCCGTCTCGAACCGCAGGATGGTCGACCCGATCGAGGCGCGGGTGAAGCCGGCTTCCGTCAGGTGCTCGAGTTCGTCGGGCTCGATGCCACCTTCCGGACCAATGACCATCACGACTGGCGGCGCGAGCATCGGATCCGGCCCGGCGCCGGCACCGGTAGCGTCGGACGAAGGCCCGGCGCCTGCGCCGTTTGTCGCATGCACAGGCGATGGACTGATGGCCATTCGCGCAAGCGGAGCGCCGGCGCCATCGAGAACCACACGGATGCCCTCCGGCGCGGCGGCGATAGCGCGATCGACCGTCGCGTCGGGGAAGATGGCGGGCAACCACGCGCTCCCGGACTGCTCGATGGCGGAGATCATGCGCGCGGCAACCTTCTGCGTGAACATGGTGCCTTCACCGCGTGAGGCGACGCTCTTCGACCGGCGAAACTGAACGGGTCGCCAGCTGGCAGCGCCGAGTTCGGCAGCCTTTTCCGCAAGCCAGAGCATGCGATCCTTGTCGGCTATCGGGAGGAGGAGGTGCACCGCGCGCGGCTGCGGCTCACTCTGCGCCGCCTCAACCGCCACGGTCGCGTTGCGCCTGACGAGGCGCACGATGACGCCTTCGCCGCGAGTTCCGCGCCCGTCGAGCAACGCCACGCGCGTGCCGACGTCGAGGCGCCGCACACGCATGTGATGCGCGGCATCCTCGCCGAGCGTGACCTGCTGCCCGGCGGCGAATGATTCCGCGGAAACGAATGTCGGCGTGCTCAAGCCGGCGACCCCTCACTCCTCGCAAGTTCCCATCGCACCTCTCCCCTCACACTTCCTCCTCGCACCTCACCCCTCACCTCCACCTCACCCCTCACCCCCCCACATCACCCGCACGGACCACCATTCGCCCTCGGACGTCTCGGCCCGCATCGTCCACCCTCGACTCGTGAACTCAGCCAGCATCCCTTCGCGCTCCTCGCCGAGCATCCCACTAAAGATGGCGCTTCCGCCCGGCGCCAGCGACCGCTCTATGACCGGAAGCAGTTCGCGAATCACCGACGATACGATGTTGGCGAGCACGACGCGGACCGGGGCTTCCATCGCAAGCAGCGGCAGCAGAACGCCGGCGTCGCCCTCGAACACTGCCACGCCCGTGGTGCCGTTCGCCGCCACGTTTAACTCGGCGTTGCCGATCGCGTCGGGGTCGTTCTCGATCGCGAACACGCGCGCGGCACCGAGCTTCGCCGCGGCAATGGCCAGCGCCGCGCTCCCCGCCCCGAGGTCGGCGACCACGTCGCCCTTCCGGATGACGTCCTGCATCAGGAGCAGCACGCCGCGCGTCGTCGCATGATCGCCGGTGCCGAACGCCATCGCCGGTTCGATGACTATCGACCGTTCGGGGAGAAATGCTGCTGCCAGCCAGGGCGGCGTCACCGTCAACAGCCCCACGGTGTGCGCGCGGATTCCGGCGCGCCAGGCAGTTGCCCAGTCCACGTCGGGCGCCGCGGCGGTCTCAACGACTGCGTCGGGGTCGGCGGCAACGGCGGCCGCAGCCAGGGTGCGCGCCGCGTCGTCGTTCGCAACGTTGGTCATCAGCGCCCCGTCGTCGTCCTGCAGCGCCTCGGCGCCCGCGCCAAACATCGCGGCCGCCACGACGTCCGATCGTCCAGGTGCCGGCCGCACCGACACGCGAACTCCACCAGGCCCCGTCATCGCATCGAAAACGGAGCCCGCGCGCATTCACGACGCGTCACGCCCCCAGGGCTTCCTTCATCTTCTGCCAGAAACCCTTTCCGCGTTTCTCGGGCGGTGCCGCGAGGACCGTGTCGAGCGCGTCGATTGAGGCCGATTCTTCCTTTGACAGCTCGGTCGGTGTCCACACCTGGACGCGAACGTGCAGGTCGCCGGTGCCGCTCGCGTTCACGCGAGGCAGTCCGCGCCCGCGCAGCTGGAACATCTGGCCGCTCTGCGTTCCCGACGGCACGCGCAGCGACATCGGGCCCAGCACACCCGGTACTTCCACGTCGGCACCCTTCACAGCCTGCGGAAACGAGATCAGCACTTCGGTGTACAGGTCCTCGCCGTCGCGCTCGAATCGCTCGTCCTCGCCGACGTCGAACATCACTAGCACGTCACCGCGCGGACCACCGCGAACGCCCGCGTTGCCGACGCCGCGCAGGTGCATGTACTGGCCGGTGGCCACGCCCGCGGGCACTTCGATTGGAATCGAGTGCTCGCCCCGCTGCCGACCCTCACCCCTGCATGACTTGCACGGCGAAGAAATCATCACCCCTTCACCACTGCATGTCGGGCACGGCGCCACGCTCACGAACTGGCCAAAAAACGACCGCTGCGCGCGACGTACTTCGCCGACGCCGGCGCACGTCGTGCAGCGCTTTGGCCGCGTGCCACTCTCCGCCCCCGATCCGCCGCAGCGCTCGCAGGGGTCGAGCAGCTTGACCTTCACCGTTTTCGACACGCCGGTTGCCACTTCGGCCAGCGAGAGCATCAAGTCCACCTTGACGTCGGCCCCGGCGCGGGGGCCGGCCGACTGCCGCCCGCCTTGCTGGCCGAACAGGTCGCCCAGCCCGAAGTCGCGCATGAAGATGTTCAGCGCTTCGGAGAGATCCACGTGGTGGAATCCGCCCGCGCCGCCCGACGCGCCGCGCAGTCCAGCCTCGCCGTACCGGTCGTAGGCCGCGCGCTTCTGCGGATCGCGCAGCACGTCGTAGGCCTCGGTGACGTCCTTGAACTTTTCTTCGGCTTCCTTCGATCCGCCGTTCTTGTCGGGATGAAACTTCGTCGCCAGCCGGCGATAGGCCTGCTTGATTTCGTCGTCCGACGCCGTGCGCTCGAGGCCCAGCGTCATGTAAAAATCAGCCATCGAGGAGGTCAGTCACCAGCGTGGAAGTGTGGGAAACAAGGGAGATCACTTTCTCATACGGCATTCGCGTTGGCCCGATCACCGCCGTCACGACCGTGAGTCCGCCCGGGAACGACTCCCCGTTCTCCGAGCCGATGGTGATCTGCACTCCACCCGCCGCGCGGCGCGACCGCAACACCTGCGCCAGCTCGGCGCGCGTTTCTGTGAGCTCGAGCAACCGACGCATCCGCTCAGAATTGCTGAACTCGGGCTGCTCGGCGAGCACCGATGCCTGGCCAAGCACGACGGCGTCACCTTCGGCGCTGGTCGGCATGTCGAACAGCTGCTCACCCTCCTGGAGGAAGATGTTCAGCAGGTCGCGCGAGTCCGACGTCTTGGCCGAATCGCGCAGCCGCGAGCTGAGCGACGTGCGAATATCCGACAACGTGAGTCCAGCCAGCCGGTCGTTCAACACCAGCTGCACTTCGGCGAGGGCGTCGTCGCCAATCTGCCCGCTCACTTCAATGAAGATCGTGCGCACCGCACCGCCCCTGAGCGACAGCACGAGCATGAGCCGTTCCGATGACAGTCGAACGAGTTCGACCTTCGACAGCACGGCCTCGTCGAGCCGCGGGCCAAGCGCCACGCCAAGTTCCTGCGACAGCACGCCGAGGCTCTGCGCGGCGCGGCGAAGGATGCTCTCGAGCGTTGCCGTGCCCTGCCCGATCTCAACCTTGAGCCGATCACGCTCGCTGTCGTTCAGCGGCGACACGCGCATCAGTTCATCGACATAGACGCGGTACGCCTTGTCGGTGGGAATCCGCCCGGCCGACGTGTGCGGATGGAACAGGAAACCCTTCTCCTCGAGGTCGCTCATCGTGTTCCGCACGGTGGCCGGCGAAACGCCGAGCGCAAATCGCCGCGACACAGTGCGCGATCCAGCCGGCTCGGCTGTCTCGACATACGAGCGGATGACGGCGGCCAGTACCTGGCGCTCGCGGGAATTCAGTTCCTCGGACACAAGGGAATTCTAATCAGGTGAGGTGGGAGAGCGATGAGTGAGGAGGAGGTGAAGAGTGAGGAGCGATGGGGGGTGTGAGGAGCGATGGGGGGTGTGAGGAGCGATGGGGGGTGTGAGGAGCGATGGCGGGTGTGAGGAGCGAAGGGGGGTGTGAGGAGCGATGGGGGGTGTGAGGAGTGATGTGGACCATCTTCCGCATCCTACTCGGGGTCAACGGAGGCGACCAGCGCGTCCAGGCGCAGCCAGCCCTCCGCAGTTAGGCGGGTGCGCGAACCGTCGGCGGTTGCCCAACCTTCGTCGACCCAGCGCACGGCGCGGGCGGCGTTGGCGGCCGCCTTGAAGGCCGCCCCTCCATCGGTCCGCAGCTCCAGGTACGTGGTCTCGGCCGCGTGTTGTTCCGGCGTGAGGTACTCGGTGCCATCCACCGGGTCGTCTCCATGAGCCAGGGCCGCCTCCCATCCGGTCAGCGCGGACACGTTCCACCTCCGCGACGCCCCATCAAATGAATGCGCCGACGGGCCCAGCCCCATGTATGGCACCCTGTTCCAGTACGCCGAATTGTGGCGGCTTCGCTTGCCCGGCCGGGCGTAGCTGGATACCTCGTAATGGTCGAACCCGGCAGCCCTGAGGACGCGGTCGGCGTGTAGGAACTCCTCGGCCGCTTTGTCATCGGTCTGCCGAAATTCGGCGCCGCGAGCCGTCCACTTGCCCAGCGGCGTTCGAGGCTCCACGGTCAGGCCGTATACGGACATATGGTCGGGCTCTAGCTCGATTGCCCGGTCAAGGTCCGCCTCCCACACTCGGCCAAGTCGGGCAGGCAAGGCGTAGATCAGGTCGAGCGAGATGTCTCCAAAGCCAGCTTGGCGCGCGGCCCGAAAACCACCCGAAGCCTGATCGGCAGTATGGGTTCGGTGCATCCAGGCCAACGCCTCGTCATCGAACGACTGGATCCCCACGGAGAGCCGATTGACGCCCGCTGACAACCAGGCAGTGGCGGCCTCTTGCGTGATGTCTTCAGGGTTGGCTTCGATGGTTACTTCGGCGCCCGTGGCGAGGGCCACGCCGTCAGACGTCAAACGACCGATCAGGTTCACGACACCGGCCGGGCCAAGCTTGCTCGGCGTGCCGCCGCCCAAATAGAGGGTTTTCACATCGCCAAAATCCGCGCCGGAATGACGGATGTCGAACTCGACAAGGATAGACTTTACATACGCCTCAACAGGGACGTCGCGGCGTACGGCGATTGAGAAATCGCAGTAGCTGCACCTGCGGCTGCAGAAAGGCACATGCACGTACACGTGCTGGTACTCGGGCGCGCCGCGGCTCATCGGTGGCCTGGGCGCTGAACAACCTCGCCAGATGGCGCCGAACCGTCGGTTGAGAATGACTTAAAGTAGTTTCTCAACCACTTTTGATATCGCAAGTTAGCCATTCTATCTAGAAAACACTTTATGTTGCGACGAGCGGACGGACGGACGGTATGGCTGGACTCGTTCGCGCACGAATTTTGGAGGTTCCGTACCGCCTGCACGCATTGTGTCTCGCGCCAGCCCGTTCGGGCGAACAGCGCCTGAATTTTCGACGGTAACAAGCCCCAGAAGTTCGAGCTTGGCGACGGCGGCGAGGACCTGTCTTACCGGAATACCCGAGGCCGCCGAAATGGCATCAGGAGGCGCGCCACCTCCCTGCAGCACGTCCCATACCTCCGCCTCGCTGGTTCCCATGTCGGGCCGACGTAAGTGGTCGCTGCGGGAGAGCCCAAGCAGCCCCAACGCGTCATCGATGGTGGTT
>Ga0326597_10006541_pt1 | contig 15942 bp, 15 predicted proteins | sample RVTome_12_FD_203789 | JGI IMG/M metagenome (GOLD analysis project Ga0326597, IMG submission 203789) | Soil microbial communities from uranium-contaminated site in the Upper Colorado River Basin, Wyoming, United States - RVT100D185 | ecosystem: Environmental > Terrestrial > Soil > Contaminated >...
AGCGACCGCGGGGTGATCGAGTAGCTCGGCGCGCGGTAGCCGGCGACGCGCTGGCCCGAGGCATCCTCGAGGATCCCGCGCGCCCGGCGCACGTCGTTCCGGAACGCGGCCGGCGTCTGGTCGTAGATCAGCCGGTGGGCATATCCATGGGACGCCACTTCATGTCCCCGCCCTGCGATGGCGCGCACGAGATCCGGATATCGCTTGCCGACCCAGCCGAGCACGAAGAACGTGCTGCGCACCTTGAACTCATCAAAGAGATCGAGCAGCCGCTCGGTGTTCGCGCGGACGCGGCTCTCCATCCGGTCCCACGCGGACCGAGGCACGATGCCGTCGAACACGCTGACGTGGAAGTAGTCCTCCACGTCGATGCTCATCGCGTTGACGACCGGAGCGGACGCCCGCGCGTTCGACGCGCCCACGTCAGGCCCCCTTCCGGAGGATGACGGTCTTGATCGTGTCGAGGATGATGTAGACGTCGAGCGCGATCGACAGGTTCTTGAGGTAGAAGAGGTCGTACTGCAGCTTCTGGAGGGCGTCTTCCTTGCTGGCGCCGTAGGTGTAACGGACCTGCGCCCAGCCGGTGATGCCGGGCCGGACGATGTGGCGCTGGCCGTAGTAGGGAATCTGCCGGGTCAGCTCGCCGACGAACTCCGGGCGCTCGGGACGGGGGCCTACGAAACTCATCTCCCCGATGAGCACGTTCCAGAGCTGCGGCAACTCGTCGAGCCGCACGCGGCGCAGCCAGCCACCGATCGGCGTGACCCGCGTGTCGCCTTCTTTCGCCGCCCACACCGGACCCGTTTCGGCCTCTGCTTCGTGACGCATCGTCCGGAACTTGTGCACGGTGAAGATGCGGCCCTGCCGCCCCACCCGCTGCTGGTGGTACAAGACGGGCCCCGGCGACGTCAGCCTGACGGCAATGGCGACGGCCGCCATCAGCGGAAGCGCCAGCACCAGGCCGACGGTCGACAGGACCAGATCGAGCGCCCGTTTGCTCGCGGACACGACGCGGCTTTTCTTGAACCCGGCGGAGAAGATCAGCCAGCTCGGTCGCAGGTTCTCGATCGCGATCTTCCCCGTGTACTGCTCGTACACCGAGGCCAGGTGGTCGAAGGTGACGCCGTCGAGCTTCATCTCGAGCAGCTTCTCCATCGGCAGCCTCCCGCGTGCGTCAGAGAGGCTCACGACGACGCGATCCACGCGCCGCGCCCTGACGATCGAAGGGATGTCTTCGACCGTGCCGATCACGCCGGGGTTCAGCACCGGGGCGCCGACGCGGGCCGGATCGGGATCGACAAATCCGACGATCTCCACGCCAAGCTCGTGGCGCCGTTCGAACACTTCGCGCGCGAGGTCCACGGCCGCCCCGCTGGTACCCACCAGCAACAGCCGCTCGCCAGGGCGGACATGGCGGCTCAGCCACTCGAAGACGACCCGCCAGCCGATGACGAGCGCCGACACGCTCAGCGCGGCAATCAGGAACACCCCGCGGCCGATGACGAGGGCAGGGAACCAGAAGTAGAGCGCCGCGAGTAGAAACGAGGCCGCCGCCAGCGCCTGGACGATGCGCACGAACAGTTCGCGGCGATCCGAAAAACGCCGGACATCGTACAGTTCGGCGTAGTAGAGGCAGGCCTGTACGACCCATGCCACGAGCAGAACTTTGAGGATCCCCTCGCTAGTGGCCATGAGCTTCGAAGCGCCCTGGCCCATCCGTGCGTAGGCCGCTCCCGCGACGGCGGCCATGATAAGCACCGCCTCGAAGACCACGAGCGTCACGAAGCGCCCCCCCAGTCTGCGCGTCATGGGACCAGGCTCACCCCATGACGGCCGCTCGGAGCCGATCTGTAGTACGGGCTTCGCCCGTAGTACTCGTAGCTGCTCCCCGCCGGGTTGGTCGTCGCGCCATTCAACACGGTGCCGAGAATCTGCGCGTGACCAAGCGCATCGACCGCGCGCCTTACCAGGTCGTGAGGCGTCCTCCCTGCCCTGATGACCACGATCACGCCGTCCACCATGCTGCCCAGGAGCTGCGCGTCGGGAATGAGGAGGACGGGAGGCGTATCGACGATCACCCAGTCGAAGGTCTCCTTCGCCTCGCCGATCACGCGCCGCATGCGTTCGGACGTCAGCGCCGCCATCGGGTCGCCGGTCGGATGGCCTGCAGGCAGGACGGAGAGAGTCGGGGACACCGGCCAGATCTTGAGCTTCTGCTCTTCGCGGGCCACAAGGCATTCGCTGAGCCCGGCGGAATCGGGCAACCCGAACAGGGTCTGCAGCGCCGGCCGCCGCAGGTCGGCGTCGATGAGCGCGACGCTTCGCCGGTACGACTCGCTCAACGTAAGGGCGAGATTCGCCGCCGTCAGCGTCTTCCCCTCGCCCTCAGCGGCGCTCGCGACCATGACCACCTTGACGCCCGACGCCTCCTGAGAGGCGTGGAGCACCGCCGCGAGGCGGCGGTACTGCTCGCGCGAAACCGGCGGGATGCGCCTGTCGGTGACGAGCTTCTCGGCCGTACGTGCATCGACGCGATCGAGCAGGCCCCCTGGTGGGTCCTTCGGGCCCTGCCCGGGCGGCTCCACCGGCTTCAGCGGCTCCTCCTCGCCCACGACGGCGAGCGTCGAACGGGCCGCCGACGCCTGTCCCTTCCGATGCTCGCCGAGCTCGATGGGAAACGGCTCTCTCGCCAGGGCCGCCGTATCTTCTCCGCCCCTCGCCTCCTCGGCGGCGCGCCGCAGCGCCTCGTCCACTCGACTCATGATTCAGACTCTCAACTCCCGAAAAAGGAGAACCGCCGGCGCCGTGGTGGCGCCGACTGGAACATCGGCGGCCGGTCTTCGGCCTCGCCCGTATCGGCACCGTCCGGGTCGCCGCTCCCGGCCCTTCGTGACTCGAGCAGGCGTCGCTTCTCGGCTTTCCCGCCTGCCACCGCCTTCGTCCCCTGGCCGTTGTCTCCGACCGGCTCGCGCCCGCCCTGGATGTCGAAGTCGCGGCAGACATCCCGCACGAGCTGGCTGCCCACGGGCCGCTGCCCCGCGGCGAAGCCGCCGACGAGCGCGTTGTCGGCGAGGACGTTGATCGTGCGCGGGATGCCTCTCGAATGGTCGTGGATGAGCGACACGGCTTCGCGCGTGAACACCTGCGCGCCGACGCCGCCGGCCGCCCTGATCCGTCCTGCGAGGTAGGCGGCGGTGTCGGTGAGCGTCAAGGGTTTCAGCTCGCATCGCAGCGCGATACGCTGCTTCAACTGCCGGAGCGCCTGTTCGTTCAGCCGGATCGCCAGCTCGGGCTGTCCGGCGATGATGACGGAGAGCAGCTTCTCCTCGTCGGTTTCGATATTCGCGAGCAGCCGGATTTCCTCGAGCAGCTCGTAGGGCAGGCTCTGCGCCTCGTCGATGACGAGAACGCTTCGCTCGCCCTGCTGCCCCCTGCGCGTGAGGAGGGCCTCCAGCTCGATGAGCAGCGCGGCTTTCGACGTCATCGCCCGTTCGGACAGCCCGAACCGGGCGGCGAGCATCTCCACGAACTCTCCGCGCGTCAGCGTCGGGTTGTGCAGGTGCACGCAATGCACGCGCGCCGGCTGCCGCGAGAGCGCCGTCCGGATCAGCGTCGTCTTGCCCGAGCCGGCCTCGCCAATGAGGAGCGTGACGCCCTTGCCGGCGGCGATCCCGTACTCGAGGTTGCTGAGCGCCTCACGGTGGGAATCGGTGAGGACCAGGTAGCGGGGGTCCGGTGTGAGCTCGAACGGCCGCTCCCGGAGGCCGAAGAACGACTCGTACATCAGCGCACCCACCTGTCGAGCAGACCCAGTTGCCAGACGAGCGCCGCCGCGACGGCGACGCCGGCGAGCGAGCCGGCGACCCCAGCGAGCACGACACGGCGCTTGGCACTCGCCCGCTCCTCCCTGGTGATCATGGCCGGAATCACCGCCAGCACCGTCAGCGACAGGCTGGCGATGACGTCGCTGTCGGTCTTGAGCGTCGTGTCCCGGTACTCGAGAAGCGCCGTCAGCCCCAAACCGAGCGCGAGGCCGCCAAGCAGGCCCATGACGTACAACCGCGGCCGGTTCGGGCTGATCGGCCTCTGCGGAAGCTGGGGGTTGTCGAGGACCCTGAACTGCTCGCCCACCTGCCGCCGCTCCAAGTTCACCGAGATCCTCGATTCTTCGTTCTTCCTCAAGAGTGATGCGTACCCGTCCTGCAGCGTCGAGTAGTCGCGCATCAGCTCGACGAGCTCCGACTCGCGGGCGGGCGCCGCCTCGAGCCTCGCCCGGTACGTCGCGATCTGCCCCTCGAGTTGCGCCTGCTCGAGCTTCCGGCTGTCGAGCCGTGCCTCAATTTGTGTGGCTTCGACCTTCATCTGTCCCAGGCGGCTCGCGGCCGCACGCTCTGCGACGGTGGCGGCGGGTCCGGGTGCCGGCGAGGCCGGGGACAGCGGCCGCTGCAGCGCCTCCGTCTCGGCCTTCACCTCGAGCTCCTCGACGATCCGCTTCGCGCGCCGCAGATCCGGATGGTCGGCCTTCAGACGAAGCTCGAGCCCACGAACCTGCGCCCTGGCGGCTTCCAGCTGCTCGGCGGCCGTCGCCGGTGCGCCGCCACCGCGAGCCTCGCCGGAGGCCGCGGGGGTCGCCGACGAGCCGGCCGACCCGGCCTCGTCGGCAAGCGCCTGGCTGAGAACCGCGAGGCGGTCTCGATCCCGGCCCGTTTCGGCCACGAGGGCCTGGAGTTGGGTCTGGGCCGCGTTCATCATCTGCAGGTTGGAGTCGACCTGCGACGGCAACTGCCCCGCATGCGTCCGGCGGAAGATCTCGAGCTTCTGTTCGTGCTCGATCAAGCGGCGCCTGGCGTCCTCGAGCTGCGCCTCGAGGAACTGGCTGGTCGCGTCGGCCAGCAGTTCCCGATCCTGGAGATTCTCGGACACAAAGAGCGAGGCCAGCCGCTGCGCGACGAGCATCGCCGTTCGGGCGTTCGTCGAGTCGTAGCTCACCGTGAACGACGTGGTGGGTTCCCGTCGACGGGTGCGAGCCACGTTCACGCCGACGTCCCGCCGCATCTGCACGACCACGTCTTCCATGATGAGCGTCTCACGCTCGCGCGGGTACAGATCGAACTCCTCGATCAGCCGCTCGAGCCTCGTCCGGCTGAGGATCGTCTGCGAAATCATCTGCAGACGCTCGTTGATCCGCGAGGTCACCGTCGAGGTCACAAACTCCTCGGGCACCCGCTGCGGGACGATCATGATGAGGGCTTGCGCTCGATAGCGGTCCGGCAGATTCCACACGACGCCAAACGTCGTGACCGCGACAGCCGCTGTGCAAACGAGGATCAGCCACTTGTGATTCCACGCAAGCGTCAGGTAATCCTCGGGGATGTATTTCTTACCGGGTACCATTCTGCCTCCCAGCCCGGTAGACCAACGGGGCCCACAGGGTGACGTACGCGCGCACGCTCTGGCGGGCGATGTCGCGCGGCAGGTCCGACGGCGCCGTCACCCGGTCGTCGAGCGAGGACCGATAGTACGAGTAGGTGACGCCGAGGCCCGCGTAGCGCGTCAGGCCGGTCGTCAACGAAGCCGTTCCCCGGTAGCTGACGAAGTCGTCGCGTCGACCACCGAATCCGACCGAGCCGAACGAGGCCGACGCCGTCGAGCGGAATTGCAGCCGACGATTGATCATCCCGCCGACGCTGGCGGACGCACTATCAGAGAAGACCGGCTCCCGCAGGGCTTCGCTGAACCTCATGTTCCGCCCGTAGGCCATCGAAGCGTCCCAGGTGCGCCCCATCTCGTGATTGAGACGCGCATTGCCAGTCAGCCGAAAGCGTGTCTGCCGATCGCCTGTCTGCGGCGAGTCATCCACGGTCATGGACGAGCCCGTGCTCATGGAGAAGGTCGTCCGGCGCGACAGGGACACCGACCAGGCACGACTGAAATCGATCCCTGCAATGATGTCGTGGCTGCGCACCTTCGATGCAACCCCGATCTCTCCCCCCTCCCTGTAGCCATACCCGAGGCGCAGGTCCAAGCCTCTGGCCAGGTTCAGCCTGAAACTGCCTCGTCCCCCCTGGGTCCTGTACTCCGGCCGGTCCGGGAAGTCGCTCAGGCGGGTCGAGTAGCCGAAGCTGAGCGATGCACGCCGCGACAACTGCTGGCCCAGGTCGACGCTGGTGCCGTAGGTCAGGTACGCCGCACCCCCGGTATCCAGGTCCTGGTCGAGCGCGGCAGCATCCCCCACCTGCGCGTCGAACAACTCTGGAAACAGCGCGAGCGCGTTGTAGGGCTGGTAGCCGACAGTCTGCCGCGCGGACAGGCGCGTGCTCCTGGCAAGCTGCACCGACAGGCCGGCGCCGCCGCTGTGACTCACCACGAACCGCCTCGACCCTTCCGGGAAGTATCGTCCCGCCGATCCGAACGAGATGCCCGCCTGGACGCGGTCGCGACTCAAGGCGTAGTTGATCCCACCGGAGAACTGGCCGAATCCACGGCCGTTCTCGATCCCCCAGCCGCGCGACCCGAATTCGCGGCCGAGCGCCTCCGCGATGATGTCGGTGGAGTAACCAGCGCCCAAGGACGTGCTCACGGTCAGCACCTGCTCCGCGTTGCCCACGCCGCCGCCAAACAGGCCGCGATAGGGCCGTTCCGGCCTCGCAGACTGGGCCTGAAGCGGGGCACTGGCAAGCAGCACCAGCGTAAGTACGAGGGGATTTGCGCGCGGCGTCATGAGACAGATCAGGGGACGACCACCGTGTCGCCCGGCTCGAGCTCGATGTTCTGCCGCAGGTTCAGTCCCTGGAGGACCCACCGGTAGTTGAACTGCAGGCGGACCTGGCGACCGTCCACCTCCCGAAAGATGACGATGCGTTGCTCGTTCGCATACTCCTGCAGGCCGCCCGCCAGGGAAATCAGCTGGAGCACGGTCGTCGGCGCCATCAGCGGATACGCGCCCGGCCTCCCGACCATCCCCGTAATGAACACCCGCCGACTGTTGATCTGACGAACCACGATCGAGACGGTCGGGTCTTCGACGAACTTCGTCGCGGCCTCGGTCACGGCGACGCGCAATTCCTCCGGGGTGAGGCCGGACGCCTGGACGTCGTTGAGGAGCGGCAGCGAGATCTGGCCGTCAGGACGCACCGTCACGTCTCGCGACAGGTCGGCATCGCGCCAGAAGACGACCGACAGCTGGTCGTCGGGGCCGATCACGTAGTCGGGCGGCGGCGTGATCCCGACCGGAGCGGCCGCCGCCGGCACGGACGGTGCCTGCGTTGCCACAGGCGGCGGTGTGGGCGCCGGTGATCCCGCCGCCGGCGGCTGCGCGGAAAGGGTGCAGCCGACGAGCAGGGCAATGCCCAGGGCGATTCCGATGCGGACGGTCGTGTTCGTCATGGCTTCGCGTGAGGCCGTTCCCGGTACTCCTTGAACGGCACCTGACAGTCGTGCTTCCTCAGGAAGTTCAGGAACCGCTTGTAGTCGTCCGGCTCCATGTTGAAGATTCTGGCGACGATCTTGTAGTTGCCTCGTGCCTCCTCCAGCCCCTTGCCCACGAGGTCCCGGAGGTTGCCCCGAGTGATCTCACGTCGCATGTACAAGGGATAGACGGCCGTCCAGAACGACACGCGCTCCTCGAGGAGCTTCTTGAAGAGGTCATCCACGATCGTCCGGCGACGCTCGCGGGTCGGCCGGCGGCCGTTGGACATCGCACGCAGCTCGGGCGGGAGGTCCGCCACCTGGATGACCTCCCGGCGGCCGGTGACGACGAGCCGCTCGACCACGTTCTCGAGCTGGCGCACGTTGCCGGGCCACGAGTACGCGCAGAGCGCCGCCGTGGTTTCCGGGGTGAGGGTGCGCGGCACGACCGGCGCGAGAGAGCGGGCGTCGGCGCCGACCGGCCGTCCGCCACTCCCGTTGCCGCTCCCGTTCCCGGCAGCCCTGTTGAAGGCCGCCAGGAAGTGCTCGATGAGCGGAGGAATGTCTTCGGGCCGCTCGCGGAGAGGCGGAACGGCCAGGTGGATGACGTTCAGCCGATAGAAGAGGTCTTCCCGGAACTGCGCCTGGGTGATGAGGTCCTGAAGGTTGCGGTTGGTCGCGGCAATCACGCGCACGTTGGGCGCCATGGCGACCCCCGACGCCCCGACCTTCTGGATCTCACCTGTCTCGAGGAACCGCAGCAGGAGGCCCTGCATGCGGAGCGTCATCTCCCCGATCTCGTCGAGGAAGATGGTGCCGTTGGTGGCCATTTCGAGCTTGCCCGGCTTGTCGCGGTAGGCCCCGGTGAAGCTCCCGCGCACGTGCCCGAAGAGCTCCGATTCGAGGAGGGTCTCGGGGATGCCCGCGCAGTTGACGGGGATGAACGGCGCGCCAGCCCGAACGCTCGCCGCGCCAATCGCGCGGGCGACAATCTCTTTGCCCACCCCGCTCTCGCCCGTGATGAGCACCTTCGCGTCCGAACGGGCCACCCGCTGCACCTCTTCGCGGAGTTCGCGAATGGCCTGGCTCGTGCCGAGGAGTTCGATATGTCCTGTCTGTCTCATTGGCTGTCAGCCTTCGGGCTACACTCCTTGCAAACACATCACCACTCACAAAGCTGTAAGTCGATCCAGCTAACTGTCAGAGAAACAAACCGCTAACAGCCTGACATCGCGATTCATGGCAGCCGAAACTTGCCTTCAGGGCAGACTTGCCGATTAACTAAGTCTGATTAATGGCTGACTTTCATACTCGCTTAAGAAGTCTAAAGAGCTTATGCCGGCCGACTAGAAGCTGGAAGTCTTCGCGATGGCAGGATGAGAACCGTACGCAGTTGTTTGGAGTCTACGATTACATTTTAGTAATTGCACAGCTGACTTCAGCCATCGCTCGAATGTCGTAACACACTGAACAAAAGCGACTTACTCTCACAGGTGGCCCATAGCCACGCTGGCCTCTCCATTGCTCTGGCTCAGGTTACCTTGATCAGAGCCACACGCTGCCTGCCCAGACTCATTCTTGCTGCCTGGATCTTCTTGCTGTGGGTCGTCCCGGTGTCAGCGGGTTCGTTGACCCTCGCGTGGGATGCCAACACCGACTCCGTCACGACCGGCTACATCGTCGCCTACGGCACCCAGCCAGGCAGCTATCCGACCTCCGTCAACGTGGGCAACCGCACGAGCTGGGCCGTCACCAATCTGGCCGACGGTCAACGGTACTACTTCGTCGTCTACGCCTACAACGCCGCGGGCACGCGCAGCCCCGCGTCCACGGAAATCAGCGGCGTCGTACCGAGCGCGGCTCCCGCTCCCAACCCGTGGCCGACCCCCGAGCCGACCCCGACACCCGAGCCGTCGCCGACGCCCGATCCGTGGCCGACACCTGACCCGTCACCGACGCCGACACCTCTACCGACGCCCACGCCGTCCCCGGTGCCAGATCCCGACTCGGGGCCGGTTCCATTGCCGGCGCCCTCGCCGACTCCCGCCCCGCCGCCGACGCCAGACGGCATCGAATGTACCTACGTGGTCGATTCGCCCGGCATGACATTCAGCGCTGACGGCGGAACCGAGGCGAGGACGGTGACCGCCCCCGACGGCTGTGCCTGGACCATCAGCACGACGGTGCCGTGGCTCGCCGTCACGAGCGGCGCCAGCGGCACAGGCAGTGGGTCGTTCACGATCAGCGCGGCGGCGAAGCCGAGGCCGGGAGCCCGGAGCGGACTCGTCCTCGTCAGGGGCACCGAATCCATTGCGCTCGGTGTCGAACAGGAGGGCGGCGTCGTGACGCCGTCCACGACCCCGTTCGACGTGCGGCGCTGGGACATCGATGCCGACAACCGCACCGACATCGCCGTATGGCGTCCCTCCACGAGTACCTGGCACGCGCAGCACTCCGGCGTGCCGGGCCACTCGTCGCATCGCGTCTGGGGCGAGAGCCAGCTCGGCGACCGGCCGGTGCCGGGCGACTACGACGGGGACGGGACGGGCGACTACGCGGTATGGCGTCCGGAGTCGGGCCTCTGGCTCGTGCTGACGTCGTCGAGCAAGTTCCTCAACGTCCTTCAGGTGTCGTGGGGACAGGGCGCGCTGGGAGACGTCCCGGTCCCCGCGGACTACGACGGCGACGGGCGCACCGACCTCGCGGTGTGGCGTCCGCAGACCGGGGTGTGGGCCGTCCTGACGTCGACAAGCGAATACACCATGTCCTTCTCGGTCCAGTGGGGCATCGCCGCCGCGGGCGACCAGCCGGTCCGCGGCGACTTCGACGGCGACGGCCGCGCCGACATCGCGATCTGGCGCGCGCCAACCGGCGTCTGGCACATCCTGCGTTCGCACCTCGGGTACTCGCCTGCCCATCCATTCGAGGTTCAATGGGGTGACAGCCTGGCCGGCGATCTGCCGGTGCCCGGGGACTACGATGGCGACGGCTTGACGGATATCGCGGTCTGGCGAGGCGCGCCGGCGGCCGTCTGGTACGTGCTGACGTCGAGCAGCGGGCTCTCGGACGACCAGCCCCTGGTCGTGCAGTGGGGCAGCGCCTCCGAAGGGGACGTGCCGGTCGCCGGCGACTACGACGGCGACGGGAAGACCGACCTGGCGGTGTGGCGCGCCCCACACGGCCTCTGGTACATCAGGCGCTCGAGTACCGGGTTCGCCGACTGGTACTCCGTTCCGTGGGGAGACTCCTCCGACGTGCCTGTCACATCGGGAGTCGCGCCGCTGGCGGACCCGGCCGCGTCAACCAGCCCTGCGGGGAAGCCCGCCGGGGAGCAGCCTTCCGCTACAGGCGGAAAATCGACGTCTCAGTGAAGGCCTTCATCGCGTTGCGGGTGTCGACCACGATCGGCATCGCGGCGATGCGCCCGTAGTCGAACGCGTCGTGGTCCGTGGCGACGACAGCGCAGTCGTACGCACCTGCGACCGCCGCGTCGAACGACACACCGGCGAGCCTCTCGCCCCCGTGCAGGACCTCAGGCACGTACGGGTCGCTGAACGATACGTTGGCACCCCGCCGCATCAGGAGCTCGATGATGTCGAGCGCGGGTGACTCGCGCACGTCGCCGACGTTCTTCTTGTAGGCGACGCCAAAGAGGTGGATTCGCGAACCGTTGACCGGCTTGCGGACGCTGTTCAACGCCTCGACCACGCGCTGGACGACATATTCCGGCATCGCGCCGTTGACCTGCCCCGCCAGTTCGATGAACCGGCACTCGAAGCCGTTCTGCCGCGCCTTCCACGACAGGTAGAACGGGTCGATCGGGATGCAGTGGCCGCCGAGGCCCGGGCCCGGATAGAACGGCATGAAGCCGAACGGCTTCGTTTTCGCCGCGTCGATCACCTCCCAGACCCCGATGTCCATCTTGCGGCACATCAGCGCGATCTCGTTGACGAGGCCGATGTTGACGGCTCGAAACGTGTTCTCGAGCAGCTTGACCATCTCGGCCACGCGCGTGGAGCTCACCCGTACGACCGACGACACGACGGACTCGTACAGCGCGGCGGCCGCCTCGGTACTGGCCGGCCCGACGCCGCCGACCACTTTGGGGATCATGCGCGTGGTGTGCTGGGCATTCCCGGGGTCCACGCGTTCGGGCGAGAACGCCAGGAAGAAATCCTGCTCGGCCTTCAGTCCGCCGGCCTCGAGCATCGGCTGGACGACTTCGTCGGTCGTGCCGGGATAGGTCGTCGATTCGAGGATGACGAGCTGGCCGGGCCGGAGCGTCGCCGCCACAGCCTCCACGGCCTTGACGACGTAGGAGAGATCGGGGTCCTTGGTCTTCCGGAGCGGCGTCGGGACGCAGATGTCGATGGCGTCCATCTGTCCGAGCGCGGCCGTGTCCGCCGTCGCGCGCAGGCGGCCGGCCGCGACCGCGGACGCCACGTCCGGGGCGGGCACATCCGGGATATAGCTGCGGCCGGCGTTGATCTCGGCGTTCTTCGCGGGATCGACGTCGAACCCGGTGACGTCGAATCCGGCCCGCGCGAACTCGACGGCGAGGGGCAGTCCGACGTAGCCCAGACCGATGATCGCGACTCTGGCCCGCTTCGCCCGAATCAGCTCCTCGAGGTCCGACGCTCGACTCATGACCTCGGCGATACTATCACCTCGCCCCTCGGGCCGCGGCGCCAGGGCAGCCACGCGCAACCGGGTGCACGCGGCCTGCGCAACACGTTCGCCCGCTCGTGGGAGTATGCTGATGGTGACGGAACTCATCCATTTGGCGACACAGGCGCTCACTCGTCAGGCGCTCGCCCTCGTCGGCCGCAGCGACGCGCTTCGGTTGATCGAAGCGGACATCAAATGCGCGGCGCGGTCCGACGCCAAGGTCCTGATCACAGGCGAGACCGGCGTCGGGAAGGAGATCGTCGCGCGGCTCATCCACGAGCGGAGCGCCCGCGCGTCGGCGCCCCTTGTCACCCTGAACTGCGCCGGCCTTCCGGATTCGCTGCTCCAGTCGGAGCTGTTCGGCCACGTGAAGGGCAGCTTCACGGGGGCCCACCGTGACAGTCCGGGGCGTCTCGACGGCGCCGCGAATGGGACGCTCGTTCTCGACGAGGTCGGTGAGATGAGCCTCCGCATGCAGAGTGCGCTCCTGCGCTTCCTCGAGACGGGCGAGATTCATCGGGTCGGCTCGCATCAGGCCACCCTGCACGTCGACGTCCGGTTGATCGCCGCCACCAACCGCGATCTTCAGCAGCAGATCATCGTCGGCGCGTTCCGCGAGGATCTGTACTACCGGCTGAACGTGATTCAAGTGGCCATTCCTCCGCTCCGGGATCGGGTCGAAGACATCCCACCGCTCGTCGAGCACTGGGTTCGCCTGCTGAGCACGGCCCACGGCGTGACTCCGCCGGAGATTGCTCATGATGCGATGGGGGCGCTCCTCGCGTATCGTTGGCCCGGCAACGTCCGCGAGATGAAGAACATCATCGAGCGGCTCATCCTCAAGCGTGCAGGCGCGCTCGTCCGCCTGCCGGACCTGCCCACCAATATCGTCGCGCAGTCCATTGCAGAGGCCGCCGGGGTACGGGCGGACGATCGACGGGCGAGCAGCCGGTCGCGGGTCGAGCAACTGCTCGTGCGCATGCTCGACGGCGGAGAATCCTTCTGGTCGACGGTCCATCCCGCGTTCATGGCTCACGACCTCACGCGCGACGATCTGCGGGACATCGTGCGGGTTGGTCTCGAGAGCGTCAACGGCAACTATCGTCTGCTCGTGCAGCGGTTCCACATGCCGTCGACCGACTACAAGCGGTTCCTGAGCTTCCTCCGGAAGCACGGCTGCCACCTGCCCTTCGAGCCCTTCCGGGTGAACCCTTGACCTTCGTCAGGCCGTCTGCGAGGATAGGCATCGGCCGGCCTGACTGATTGATTGATGGCGCCTCTCGCCCTGATTGTAGATGGCGACGATCTTCAGCTGTCGAAGCTGCGGGCCATTGCCCGAAGCGCCGGCTATGACGTCATCAGCGAGACGAGCTTCGAAACCGCGCGGCGGCGTCTCCTCACCTCGCCGCCGGCGATCCTGATCGCCAACCTCCGGCTGAAGTCGTTCAACGGGATCCATCTCGCCTACCTGGCCAGGACCGCGGCGCCTCAGGTCAAGGTGATCATCTATGACAGCCAGGACGACGCGGCGCTCGCCCGCGAGGTCCAGCGCGCGCATGCGTTCTACGAACGACAGCGATTCGTCACCGCGTCCCTCGAGCGCTACCTGACGGAGCCCCTGCCTCCCGACGACCGCCGCGATCCGGCGAGCACGGATCGTCGTACCGCGTTTCGGGGAGGCCGCCGATCGATGGATCTCGAAGCGCTGCACAGCGCGGGATGAACCGCAGGCGGGTCAGGCGGACTTCTGGACGACGCAGAGGCGATAGTACAAATCGGCTCTGAAGCGCTGCTGCTCGACCAGGCTGTACAGCGGCCGCTCCGCGAGGGCAATCACGCGCACGCGCGACCCCGAATCCTCCATCCATCGCAGCAGTGCGCTCTGCCGTTCCGGCGACAGCGCGTCGACGTCGTGGATGATCACCACGCCCTCGGTCACCTCATCCAGCCGCAGTTCGTCGACCGCTTTTCTGACGTGCACCCGAAGGGGCGTCCGCCCCAGCGCCGTGGCCAGCGCGGCGCGCCGCGACGCCGGGGTGCCGGTGATCAAGGTGTTGACCGGGAGCGTCGTGCAGTCCGATGACGCGGGCGGTGACGGCTTCACCGCGTCAGAGTCAGATGGCAGGTCGCTTCGGGACGGCCGCAGCATTCCCCTACCTGAGCTGAAGGGACCCAAAGTCTAAGTCCGACGACGCCCCAAGTCAAGAAGTCTGCCCTGGGCTACCTGGGCCATAATGACGCCATGGACGCGGCAGCGGGGCGGCGCGCGCGGATGCGGGTACGCGTGTATCCCTCCTTTCAGGCGCATGACCGGGACGACGCGGCGTACTGGGCGGCGCTGCCGCTCGATCTGCGCGTCGCCCAGGTCTGGATGCTCAGCAAGGAACAGTGGCGCCTTCGCGGTGAGGGCCCGGATGAATCAGGACTTTGTCGATCTGTTGCGCGCCTTCACCGACCATAGCGTGCGATAGCGCGCTCGCGGACTTCGGCGCTCCCCTTGCCGGGGTCACCGACGCTGACTTCTCAAAGCCAGGCATCGTCTTCCAGATGGGGCTGCCTCCCGGTCGGATCGACCTCCTCACGTAGCTCACCGCCCTGACGTTCGACGAGGCCTGGTCCTCGCGGGTCGAGGCGAGCCTTGGGTCCACACTCGCGGTCTTCATCGGCCGCGACGCATTCATCCGGAAAGCGCGCCACCGGTCGAGCGAGAGATCTCGGCGACGTGGAATCGCTCGGCTGACGCAGCCGCCCGGGACGCCGAGGGCCTGCGCCTGTGCTAGAGTCCCCCGCGGAGGCATCCATGATCGGCTCGATCATCTCCGGCCTGATCGTCGGCGTCGTCGCGAAGTTCCTCATGCCCGGCAGGGATCCGGGCGGGATCATCGTCACCATCCTGCTCGGGGTCGTGGGCGCGATCCTCGGTGGATGGCTCGGCCGCGCTGCGGGCCTGTACACCGAGGGACAGCCTGCAGGCTGGGCGATGTCGATCGCCGGCGCGATGCTCATCCTGTTCATCTACCGGAAGCTCACGAAGAAGTAGGACGGAGGCGCGTCTTCGGCGCGGCGGCGTACCGGAGGACGCGCACGCGTTCGACCGTCACCAGGGCGCCACCGCTCAGCATCTCGTCGAGGATCTGCAGCAGGTGCTCGACGTGTACGTCGTCGTCCACCACCTCAATCAGCACGGGGAGATCCGAGGACAACTCGACGAGGCTCGTCGTGTGAATCACGCTGCTCGCGCCGAAGCCAGCCGTGCCGTGGATGACCGTGGCGCCGGCGAATCCTTCGGCCCGCAGGCGTTCGAGCAGCGCGCGTGAAAGCGGCCGGTGTTTCCACTGATCCGACTCGCCGAGGAAGATGCGCACGAGCGACTGTTCACCATCAAGGACCCGCATGGCACTCCTCACTGTCCGAGCAGTTGTCTGGACGCGATCAGGCCGAGCCAGCCGGCAGCGAAGCCTCCCACGAGGGTCGCAATCGCATTCAAGGCGGCGAGGTCCGTCGCACCATCCTGCACGAGCCGCGTCGTCTCGAAATTGAAGCTCGAGTACGTGGTCAGTCCGCCGATGTACCCAATCGCGATCGCCGACCTGAGGCCCGGCGCCCAGGACGCCGCGATGGGTGCCTGGAGAAGCATGGCGATGAAGAAGCAGCCCGTGACGTTGACGATGAGCGTGCCGTAAGGGAACGTGCTGCCGAAGCGCTCGGCCGCCCAGAGGGCGATCAGGTATCTCGTGCCGGTCCCGGCCGCTCCGGCCAGGCAGATCCAGAAGAGACGTTCCATGCCGCATCACCTTTCGAAGGGCGCCGCGGCTGCACACCAGCTGCGGCGGCGCGTGCCCGCAGGAGTCATCGGCCGTCCGACGG
>Ga0326597_10006542_pt1 | contig 15942 bp, 22 predicted proteins | sample RVTome_12_FD_203789 | JGI IMG/M metagenome (GOLD analysis project Ga0326597, IMG submission 203789) | Soil microbial communities from uranium-contaminated site in the Upper Colorado River Basin, Wyoming, United States - RVT100D185 | ecosystem: Environmental > Terrestrial > Soil > Contaminated >...
ATAATTATACATGCGGCAGGCATCCATCGCCGGTTGTACCATACCGGAAAGATAGAGACGACCTTCAATGTCGAGTTCCACGCCGGTCACTTTGATAACAGGTATCCATTTACCGGCCCAGTCGCTTTTTTCAAGGACACGCATCCCGGTCAACTTGCACCACTTGATCCGCTTCTGAGTAACCGTCCTTTCTTTCAGAATATCCATTTTAATCATGCCGAGATTCAGATCGGGCTTATACATGGCTTGATTCAGTCCGGTATCGTATTCTTCTTTAGTGACTATTGACCCATCTTCCAGAAGATATTTGGGGACTTTGGTGTGCTCGGTATAGAAGTATTCAGCAATCCGCATAAATTCATCTTCATACCAGTCTGACTCATCACCCCTGCCAGCCTCTTCCCATTCAGATTTTGATTTATCTGCCTGTGGATGGGGATAGAGCCGCTGATATTCTTCCTTACTAATACGATCAACAATAAAGCCATATTCCGCATCCGAGCCGTCCGGTTGCTGGTGTTCACCCAGATAGACCGAAAAACGGTTCCTGATCCGTTCTACCTTGATGGTTTGATCAAAAGAATTTTCATCAATATATTCAGTGAGCACACGAAAATAACCGTAACCGCCGTCAGCAGCGTGTTCAAAGGCGGTATCAAAGGCAATATCGGCATGGGACTGATCCAGAATGTTTCTTATGACACCGTTAAACACTTCCGCCGTTTCCGGATCGGAAATATCATCATTCGGGCGGATTTTAATCTGTGGGCGGTTTTGTCTTTGATCGTTACACACCTGGCGGACATATTGATTGACTTTATCAATCGTCAGACAAGGCCGCGCCCCGGTCACATCTTTTTCCCGCGCATTTTTGATATTGGCAGGCCACTGTTCGAGGTTCCTGAATTTAATCGCCTCTAAGGCGCTGGCGCGGTTGTTCTGTTCACGCTCAACACAATACTTGAAACGCTCACGCGCCGTTTTCAGGAATTTTTCTTCAGCGGTTTTATCCACAGACAAATCGCTCTACTTTTTTTTGCCGCCGCCGCCGCCGCGTTTGTGCTTTTTACCGTAAGGAATTTTACCGCAAGGCATGAGATCTCCGTAAATTAATCATTTTACCAGAATAGAGAGTATAAACACTTTTTTCAGTCATTCAACTAAATGCCATATTCAGTTATTCAGCCAGCCGAGCGCCCCACCGGGCAAACTGAAATGCGATTTTTTCACGGGCTTTTTTTCTGCCTTGATAATACCGGGGAACAATTCGCTCATGCACCAGATGAAGGCGTCGGCGCGGTTCGGCGAACAGGGGCCTTTATAGCCGCCGACGATAAATGAGCATAATTCATCTTCGAGCTTGTGAAACGTCCCGGCATGGCGGATTTTCCCCTGTTCGGACAGCGCCGCAATCGGTTCGGCGCGGACACTCTTGCCCCGGCTCGCGGTGACGATTTTGCAGTTTACTCCGGGCTTCGCCGTCTGGATGACGTGTTTTACCATCGCGCCACCGAAGTTCTTTTCCGCCACGATCAGATCGGCCTGATGACGGTCATAGGCGCTTACAGCGATATTGCCCCACCCGGCGGGGCCAGTCTTGACCGTCAAATCCTCCAAAAGATAGGCGTTCCCATCCATCCCCAGGCCACCCACCACAATCCCGATTGCATCGCCTTCGGAATATTCATTAAAACCGACGCCGGACGGGTCAACCGCGACAATAACGCGCTGCATGTCCGGCAGTTCTTCGCCGTCAAAGCGCCATTTGTCAATCATTTCCGAGGTCCACAAGGCGTTTTCGTTGACATCGGCGAACTCCCCGGAGAGAAACCGCTTGCGCAGTCGTGCCGGCAACCCCTGCAGGGTCTTGATATATTCTGGCGGCAGATTCCCCAGATTATCTTCAGGGTTCATTTGCATACAGGCGTAATCGTCCACATTATCCATGCGCTTGCCGGTGTCCGGGTCTTTTTTCTCCAGAAACAGCTTATAGGCCCAATGCGCCTTCGAAGGCGGATTACAGTCATAATACATCTTGCGGCGCAATAAAATCGGTTCCTGTGTACCACGCGTGTACCCGATCTTCTGCGCCAGGCGCGTGACCGCCAGATTTCTGGAGGCAAACGGGATTTGGCTGCACTCATTCAGGAAGATTGAAACGTACTCCTGGCCCAATATCTTTTCCGTCCGGTCCTTGTCATCCAGTCCACCAAACCAGATTTGGGCGCCGTTATCAAATTCCGCGTACCAGTCAGTCTTGTCCAGCCGGTACGGATAATCGGGGAAACATAAATTCATGACCTTGGGGAAGGTATCGTGGACAATGGAGGCTTTGACGTGATTGAAGCGGAACCGCAGTATCGAATGGCGCGAACCCGGCGCGGCGATGGCGCGTGTGCATATCTGGCGGACAATGAAAAAAGTCTTGGCCGAGCGCGATCCGCCATACAGGAGAATATGGGTCGCCGCCTGTGCAAAAACCAGCCGCGCTGCTTCCTGCTTCCCCGTCAGCGTGAATTCGCTCACAGACAGGCGGCATCCTCAACTGAAATCAACACGGCCACGCGGTTATTGATATTATGGGTTTCGACATTGCCGTAGCGTTCCTTGTCCCATTTGGACGCAATTTTGAGATTAGTATCAACCTGTAGTTTTGCCGCCGGTACCTCCTTCTGGTCCCGGCAATCACGGGCGACCTGGTAGGCTTCATGCACCAGTTCGTCCGCGCGGATTTTGAGCGCCCCCTCGTAAGCCGACAGGCGTTCCCTGGTTTCCCCCACCCAGGCGGTAAAACGCAACGGCGGGATCGCCCAGGCTTGCGCGATTTGCTTTAACGATTCGCCATCGATCACGCGTTGGCAAATAATATCCATCATGCCGGGTTCGGCCACCACCAGCTCAAACCGTTGGGCGGGGCCGAGATGATCGGGGAGTTCCGGCAGGGTCATGACGCCATCAATGTACCGTTTGCGAACACGGCCCCAGCATGGCGTTTGGAATTAACATCATATCGCCATCCAGAAACGTCACAAGCAACCCGGTGCGGCCCGGCTCCAGCTTGACCACCATCTTGTCGAACTCAACCATGGTTGCGTAATCTTCGAGCATCGCCTGAGTATGGACAAAAAAAACCGCCGGTGCAAGAGGAGGTCTGACCGGCGGCAATATTGCCCATAGGAGAACAAATAACAACACACAGAGTTATATTAGGACAGTTCCACGTGGAACGCAAGATTCAGCGCGTGGTGTTCAAATAATACTGGATAGCGGCAGCCCGGCGCCCTTCATCCATCTGCAAATAATTCTGATGGACTTGCATGACGCACAAACGAAAGCCCTCCGAACCCTGGGCATAGCCATAACCGGCACAGGCGGCACGGGCTTCGGCAAACGCATCTGGACGCGTTTCGGGTTGACAGGCCGCTAATAGTAATAGCAAAAAGATAAACCTCATGGTTTGAGTATAGCACCCAATGAAAGTGTGTTTTATGGAAATTTAGTACCACGGCATAAACCACCGGAGAGCGAGCGCCTTACGGTACCCCCCCCTACCCCCAGTGAGTGCCAACTAACCTATATGGAGGAAGTTAGTAAATACTCACTACCACTGTATTACACTTCGCGTAATAACTATTATGTTAAATAAGCATTATTCTTCAATGAAATCAACAACATCCGTTTACTAGTGGTGCATGGATGACGTGCTGCACTGCCCCATCTTGTCAAGTTGGGCACTAGACCAGGGTATCATCAACACTTAGTGTACCTGATACACGACGGATTGACAGATTGAATGAATAAAGTAAAAAACCCTTATAAATCAATGAGTAGACACTTCGGCACAACATCTGTAGTATGATAACTTATTGATTTATATAAATTAATTGATGTAAATGATTTTTTAGACACTTTAAGACACGTCAGACTATTAACCCCTTTATGCGCGTGCGCGCGCGGCGTACCACTAATGATCCACCTGTCGTATTGTGTCTAAGAATCTAGATGTGTCGTTATTGACTAAATATCAGTCATCTGTCATAATGCTATTTTATTTAATTAGTGGAGAAAACACCATGTTAATCATAGAGTTAACGCAAGAAGAGCAAGAAACTTATGCCCGTATCGGCGGTGATGTTTGGTTAAAAAAATCCCTCGCCTATTCTGCTCTGCAAAAGAGCAACGAGAAACGGGCCAGAACCGAGTTGCAGGCGTGGCTCGATGATAAATGTGTGATTGACGAAACAGCACGCACTGGTGTTGCTGATCTCTACCACTCATTTATTGCCTATCATGCTGGACTGCAACTCAACTTGTCTAAAAAAGCATTTTCGCAAAAGCTCATGCAGGCCGGGTTCCGGCAGGGCCGCGCTTTATCCAGGTTTTACTACGGGATTGGACTGAAAGACCGGCCGGTAAACGCGACGCTGCCGGTTCCGCCAAGTGACTGGCAAGACCGCTTTTAGACACATATAGACACATTATCTGCATAACTATATCACGTGCGTTATCAACAACTTACGTTTATTTTGGTAAAATATTGCAAAAAAACGTTGCAATATGCAACTATTGGGCTATAGTTACAGTTACAGATACCAACACACACACTAGAGAGGTAATTATCATGCAACGCAACTTTAAATCATATGATGATGTGCCATGGTCAGACATCCAGTGGGAAAAAATAGATAGCTGTGCGGAAAGTGTCACACTCTCCGAATACGAGCGCGACGAAAGCATTTTTGACGGAGAAGAAATAAGTAGGCTTTTCAAAATCCTCGGAATCGACTGATCCATCCCTGCTCCGGCTCTATATGGGCCGGATCTGGATGTACCAACACACATACTGGGTAGTCCAGTAAACCCGCCGCCGGGGTAGATCGGGCGAGGAGCAAAAACAATGAAGCGCATAAACTACAATGTTTGTGAAACAAAACTTGATCGCAAAGTTGCGTCAATCATCAACCAACACGCGCCGGATTATGAAAACGGCGTACAGGAATATATTAACGACGTTATGTATGGCGGTTGCGTATCCGGCATAGTTGGAGAGCTGATTTACTACACAGATACAGTTAAATTTTTCCGCCGTCACCGCAACGATATAAACGACATGTTAAAGCAAACCATTGAGGATTGCGGAACGTCACCGGCTGAATTGTTTGGCGACAAATGGGATCAAGATGACCCGTTGGCAATGGATACCATGAACCAAAATCTGCTTGCTTGGTTCGCGTTTGAAGAAACTGCCAAGAAACTGGCAGACAAGCTGGAAATTGAAGTTTAACAATCGCTCCCCAATACCCTGATACGGTAGAGGGGAGCTAATCAATAACCGATTACACATAGGAGGATCGGATAATGACTAACACACAACTCACATTAGCCGAAAAACGGCTGGAAACAGTAATTAGCAAAATGATTTCATGGCATACACAATTCCACGCGCTGGACACTGGCAACTATATGCCTCGCGCAATTAAAGACGTAGAAAATATACTCACGGATATTCACAGGGATGGCAGATCATGATCTCACACGCTCACGCCCTTGCTATCATCACCCAGCACCATAAATCATTGATACTGTTCTATGCGGTACTGGGTGCTCGTGGTACATACAGAATATTAGATATATCCCGTTTTATTGATGTTTAATCTTGGAGGTTTTTATGAAAACACTAAAAAATTACTGGCTCGTTTTGGTTGAAAACGAAATTTACCAGCGAGAAATAAGCTCATCATTAGAAGAAGCAACACGATATGTTTTTGAAAATCTTGTGAGGCCCGTCAACAGACGACCTTTCAATTATGAAAGTCAAATTGACGATTTCGGGAAGATAGATTTTCTGTCATGGGCGGCGCCGTCGCGCGCTATGACAAAGCAAGAAGCGATCGAAAGTGGCAATCTTTTTGCAAAAAACTGGATTAAATCCAAATGTATGCCGCTTGTTCCTGATTTTGAAAAAGCTGCATTGCATGTAAATTTTTTACAGGAACCGATCAGCTCAGTGCAATTAATACGCGCTGATCGTTATGCTGGTTATCTTAACAACGATTGCATCAAGCAAAAGGAAGATTTTAAGAATAAATTCGGTAATCATGCTTTTGAGCAAGCGTCTAGCGGTTAACCAGTAACCCATAGCCCACGGACGGGCTTAACAGGAGTAAACTATGAAAAAATACTACAAACTCACCGATCAAAACATGCAGACCTTCGGCGGCTGCCAGTGGGAAATTGGCGTTGAAAAAACAGCGCCCGGCACCGGTGAACTCTGCTCATCTGGCTGGATACACGTCTATGATGACCCGCGACTGGCTGTTATCTTTAACCCCATCCACGCTGATTTTACGGATTACCGCCTGTTTGAGTGTGCGGTCAGTGGCAAAATCAAAACAGATCGCGGCCTGAAATTTGGTGTACAAAACTGTACGCTGGTAAATGAGATCACCCCGCCTGTATTACAGGCTGATTTTTTAACCGAATTTGCGATTCGTTGCGCTATGCAGGTTTACAAAGACGAGAATTGGTGCGTGTGGGTGAAAAATTGGCTGTCAGGGAAAGACCGCTCGGCCAATGCGGCCTACAGTGCGGCCAATGCGGCCAATGCGGCCAATGCGGCCAACAGTGCGGCCAATGCGGCCAACAGTGCGGCCAACAGGGCGGCCAACAGGGCGGCCAACAGGGCGGCCTACAGTGCGGCCGACAGGGCGGCCTACAGTGCGGCCGACAGTGCGGCCTACAGTGCGGCCTACAGTGCGGCCTACAGTGCGGCCTACAGTGCGGCCAATGCGGCCGACAGTGCGGCCTACAGTGCGGCCTACAGTGCGGCCGACAGTGCGGCCAATGCGGCCAATGCGGCCAACAGGGCGGCCTACAGTGCGGCCGACAGTGCGGCCAGTGCGGCCGACAGGGCGGCCTACAGTGCAGACGATAAAAAAATCAACTTTATTAAAATTCTAGGCGAAATAAAATCATGAACAACTCAGAAACATTAAAAGCGCTGATGGCGAAGCATGGCAAAAGCCCTGAGCAAGTGGCCGATATGTTGAATGTCAGTGCTTACAGCGTCCGGGCCTGGGCCAGGGGTAGCCGGGCCATGCCGATTAATCTGATTGAATTACTCACGTTTAAATTGGAGCAAACACAGTAACTAAAATCGGTCTTGCCAATCCGCCGGTAGCTCCGGCAAGGGTAAATCTTCTTCCACTTGCCGGGGTCCGTCTTTCAGCGCGAAGCCGATAAAATAACGCTGCCTGTCTCGCTTTTGCTCAAATCCACGATGGAACAGCGCTTGAGAAAACGCCTTTTTTGACGGCAGATATTTTTCCCCGTTTTCTTCGCCCCACTTTTGCAGAGATTTATACGCCTCGGAATTGGAGGTTTTCGCCCCTGGGCTGGTATCGCAACAGTCGGACAACCAGGATCCGATCAAATCCTCCCCGGCGATATATTCTGCCAGGTTGATATTAATTTCCTCAGGCCGCCCTAGTCCATACGCGAGCCAATCCGAGCAACCAGCTATCATCTTGTGCAATATGGCCGGATATTCTGCGGCCAACCGGTCTTTAAGCGTGTTGTCTTGTTCTGCCAGTGGCAAGGCGCGTTGGTGGTATTCGATCAGGTGTAGCCGCCGCGCTATGCCGCCATCAATGCCCTTGAGATGTGGGGTATGATTGCCGTGGATCAGAAATTTCCCGGTCATCTTGAACTCAATATCATTCTGGCGCATGAAGTGCGCGGACACTTTATCGCGCCCGGACAACATGCAGATAAGCGCCTCATTCCAGCGCCGGTGCGGTTGCGTTTCGTTGGCATGGATCAGCCGATGGCCGTTCAATTTGGCGATCTCCTGGCTGTGCCGTTGCTGTTTCGACTCGGTCAGCGCATCCATTGAAATATTTATCGCATAGGCCCCAAGAATGTCCGCAATCGCATTGACGAGCGTGGACTTACCGCTGCCACGCAGTCCATGCAGGAATAAAAATGCCTCCTCCCGGCAATCGCCGGTCAGCAGGTAGCCTAACCAGCGCCAGAGATAACTGAGCATGGCCGGATCGTTATTCGTCGGGAATTTCAGGACAGCATCGAATAATGGCGTTGGCCCTGCGCGGGGCACGAACGCAGCAGAGCGGGTAATGTATTGCTCGCGCTGTGGTGTGATTCGATCGCCCGTTTTTAAATCAATTACGCCGTCCGGTATGCCGAGCAGAAACGGATCAGCATCCCAAATTTCCGGGTCGGCCACGATACGCCAGTCCACCTTGACCAGATTCAGGAAATTACCCATAGTTTTGTAGGATTCCAGTGCGCGTTTCTGCGCCTGAGTCATATTGAGCAGAGAAATATCAGTGTCCCGGTACTTGAATCCTCGCGCCATATCCCGCGCCGCGGTCCAGACGGATGCACGGTGTTTCTGGCGTTCCCAGTGATAACCATTCCACACCATCCAGCAATCCCAGTCCGCGACATAACGGAAGTCATTTTGATGCAATGCCGCATATTCATTGGCAATACCATCATCCGAGAGCGTTTCCGGCATATATTCATCATCCAACTTTTTAACCGCATTGCCGTTATCACTGTTGCCTGAATCCCCCACCAGCTTTAAAACTTGCCGGGTACGTTTGACTGGCGGCTTTTTTGCCGTACCAGTATCAGGGGGGGTGGCTGTGGATTCAACTACGGGCAGATTTGGCGGTGCTTTATAGTCGGCCGTCCGCGGTTTTGCCCATTCAATGAGTTTTTGGGTGTCCCAGCCCGCCGCCTCGGCATCGGCCAGATCCCAGCCCTGCGGCATACGATTCACATCAACAATTCTGATCGCACAATGCAGGCCCGCCGGATCGGAGAGCAGGCGGGCGAGTCTTTGCATGGCCTGATAACCCGGCTCGTCCGCGTCCGGCCACAGTAGCACCTTCCGATTGGCGACCGGCAACCAGTCGGTTTTATCCCACGCCTGCGCCCCGCCGGACCAGGTGATGGCGACATACGTTGGCAATAACCGGCTCCCAGCATCCGCCGTCTTTTCGCCTTCGACAATCAATACCGGGTCATCCGGGTGTTGTGCCAATCTATCCAGGCCATAGAGGGGCCGGGGCTTGTTGAACGCGCCCACGCCCCACGCGGGCGGCATATCCCCACGCTGGCCCCACGAAAACGTCCTGATCTCCTTTTTGCCGCCATCCGGCGGGTCATAACGGGCGATATAGCCGAGCAACGCACCATCGGCATCTTTATACGGCCAGATTTTTGAGGGTTCGCCGAGGCCCTTGATCCCCATCTTTGGCGTCGGTGCATCGGCTGGGGGTTTTGACGTGATACGTTCCGGGACGGGCGGCGCTTTGGGTACGGAGATCGCCGGTTGCCATTGCGGAGATTCGCCGTTGAGCCTGGTTAATGCCGCCTGAAAATCAATATTTTCGACGGTCATTAAAAAGGCAAAAACATCTCCGGAAAATCCGCAACTGAAACAATGCACCATGCCCTTGTCCGGCACCACGTACATCGAGGGATGCTCATCCGGCGAATGCGCGATACAGCGGCCCACATACTCGCGGCCTTTTTTAACGAGCGGGGTGTAGTGCCCGACGATTTGCGCTAAATCACAGTTTTTTTTTACTTCTTCGGCGTCAATCGTCATTTATAATCCCGCTGCGCTACTGATAGTAATTATCGTTTCTTCTTTATCTTTTGTTTTTTCTTGGCTATAAGTAACTTGTTTGACGAATTCGGGCGAATCATTTGCAAGTATTCCGGCATGTATAAGTCCATCAATAACCGCTTTTGCGGAGATACCGTCACTGTCTGCGAGTCTATTGCGTACTGAGTGGATATGCAAACAAATTGGTGCAGTAAATCGCGGCATTTTTTCCTCTCCCAATGGTGCATTGCCAGCAACCGATTCCAAGTCGGCAATGGGAATGGCAGGATTATTTTTAGCTTCATTCAAGATGTTGTATGATCAAGCGCGAGAATACGCATTATGTTGTGTTTTTCTACCGGTCATATTAAAACGGAATTTCATCATCCACCAATGGCGGTGTAGTTTTTTGTTTAATCTTTTTCTTCGCTGGTTCTGCCGGGTAATCTACACCCGGTTGTTTGCCACATTCCGGCGGATAGTCATGCCGGATGGCCTTTTTTTCGGCCACTTCAATTTTGCGCAGACATTCGGCGTGAATGGCTTTTTCGTCTTTGTTCCAGTCAATCTTATGTCCAACAAGTATTTGATTCCCGCAGTGCGGACATTTACTGGCGTATTTTGCAACAATTATCATTCACGCCATCACAAACCAGGTAATCACACCAGCCATCGCCGCACCCGCAGTGAATCCAAGCCAGAAGCCGCATTTGAATCCGACGATGGCATTATTCAGTTCAGCGTCCAGTTCGTCTAACGTGTGCAGCAGATCACCGTTTTTCAGATTGTTCATAATAAATTCCTCACTTGTTTAACAAATTCGTCGCCCTTCTCGCGGGTGAAATATTCGCGCCAGTATTTAATATGACGTTTCGGCAGCGATTTAATAAACCGCGCCACGCAATGCACACAGGCGAAATTGTAAATACATTGCTTGGCGCAGGCATCGCATTTATTCACACAAAATCATCCTTGCAATTGTCTCTACGGAATTGGTCTATTATGTGCATAATTCAGGATTGCTCTGCCGATGAGTTTGGGAATCGCAGGAACAACACTATTGCCCAAAGCCTTTAATCTGTTCGCCCTGTTTTTAATCCCCATTGCTACTCTACCTTTGTAAAATTCATCGGATAACCCATCATCCACTCCACAAATTGCGGGTTCAGTTGACCAGTATTGTCCTGTCTGGCAATTTTCGTTTGCAGAGAATGTTCCGATGCCGGCATTACTTTCTGTCCACTCTTCGCTGGGTTCAGGTTCGGTGCTCTCCAAGAATTCGCATCCGGTGTCGGCCATAGATGGCTGTTGCTGATCTGATCTCTCAGGTTCGCCGGTTTCGATCTGCCCGGTCTCGCTACTTCCATTTCTCGCCTCAATGCCTCCGGCGATTTTGGCGGCAGACTGTCCATTGTGTTCGGTGTGGCATATAATCCATACCCTGTCCCTTCTGTGGGGTGCGCCAACGGCACAAGCTGGAATAACAAACGGCCAGACGGTGTAGCCTTCAGCTTCCATTTGTGCAATAACGGTGTCGAGACCGAGTTGAATATGTCCAAACACATTTTCGGCAATGACCCATCGCGGCCTGACAGCTTGTATAATTCTAAACATTTCCGGCCAGAGATGTCTCGCGTCTGCTTCTGCAAGTTGTTTTCCTGCGACTGAGAACGGCTGACATGGGTAGCCCCCAGTAATGACATCTGCTTTAATTGTTCGTCCATCAAGTTTCGTTATGTCCTCGTATATCGGCACATCAGGCCAGTGTTTTTTAAGCACCTTCCGGCAGAATTTATCAATTTCACAAAAAGCAATTGTTTCAAAGCCGCAGGTGTTTTCAAGGCCAAGAGAAAACCCCCCGATACCGCTGAATAAATCAAGCACCTTGAGTTTTTCATTCACACAAAATCACCCTTACAGTTATCTCTACGGAATTGGTCAATCACATCATCCCGATTGCCGATATAAATTTCTTTGTCCGTTGCCAGTGCATACCCGTATCGGGTGAAATGTAATCGCGCCTTAACGTCTCTGGTGTCTATCGTAAAATGCGTTACATTGCCATTGTAACTAGACATATACAGGCAAATGTCAGCCGTGTGATCAGGTTGTGGTGAGAGATACAGGGCGATGGCGAGAAGATAATTCATGATGGCATTTTTTTTCCGTAAATATCCGGCCTTAATTCATATCTGGAGACGCCGGTCGCAGCTTCAATAGACAGCACCCAATGCGGGGGCGCTACCTGCCATTGATGGACGCCCTGGCGGGTTGCGCCGATGACTTTGCCGTGCCGCGTCGTCTTGATCATGCCCAGCTTTTCCGCCAGCGCCGTCTCGCCGCCAGCTATTTTAATGGCTTTTTTCAGTGCTTTACGCATTTTCAGTATGTCAGTATAGCGAATCATATTTTATTTGCAAGTTTACCTTGACAAAGAGAATATATGCCTTCTATACTGTTGTCAACCATGAAGAATTGCCTTGGCGAAGATTACTGCTACTTCACTGCGATTGAAAAATACAGTAATCGTTTATTCCGGGCGCTAAATTTGCGTGGCGAAGATTAGAGATACTTCATATGGCGAACGGAAGCGGGCCGTAAGGCAGCGCACGAAAAACTCTAATCGAATATTCCCGCATTACTTTGGAGAAATGATATGGCGAAGATAAATATAAAACGCGATCCTATCTATACTCAAGAAGGCGCGATAGCAAAACACATCAATCCATCGCAACAATTACGCCGTTCTGTGATGGCGTGTATGTTATGGGAAAATGAATTTTATGAAGATGGACAATCTATCACCTCCCGCATTTCTGATGCTTGTCAAAAAGTAAAGCCGGAAGAACTGGCGGCGCTTGCGATCGAGGCCCGTACCCATTTCAAACTTCGTCATGTGCCGCTGTTACTGGCGCGAGAACTGGCACGCAGCAAAACAAGAGGAACGCTGGTTGGCAAAACTATCGCCAGTGTTATTCAGCGCGCTGATGAATTAACTGAATTTCTGGCAATTTATTGGAAGGACGGTCGCTGCCCCCTTTCCGCACAGGTTAAGCGCGGCCTGCAAAATGCCTTTCGTAAATTCAATGGTTATCAACTGGCGAAATATAATCGTGATGGCAAAATCAAATTGCGAGACGTGCTGTTTTTGTGCCACGCCAAGCCCAAGGATGAGGAACAAGCGCAAATCTGGAAACAGCTTATCGCCGGAACCTTAACGGCACCCGATACTTGGGAAGTCGCCCTATCCGGCGGCGCAGACAAGAAAATAACATTTGAACGCCTCCTGTCAGAAAAGAAACTTGGCTATCTGGCATTACTCCGCAACTTAAGGAATATGCGCGAGGCTGGCGTGGATGAATCACTTGTATTTAATTCTCTGGACGAAGGCGCGAAAAATAGTAAAGCCCTTCCCTTCCGCTTTATTGCAGCAGCCCGCGCTGTCCCCCAGTGGGAACCTGAAATTGACAAGGCAATGCTACAAGCCATGAATGGAATTGAGCGCGTGTTCGGTAAAACTATTATCTTAGTGGACAACAGCGGCAGCATGGACGCGCCATTGTCAGCGAAATCTGATTTAATGCGCCGTGACGCGGCTTATGCGCTTGCTATTCTGACATCTGGCATATGTGAGAAAACCAGGGTATTTGCATTCAGCGATTCACTTGCGGAAGTTCCGCCACGTCAAGGCATGGCGCTTGCAGATGCTTTACAAAAAGCAACAGAACATAGCAGCACCTATCTTGGTAAAGCGATTAACGCCGTGAATAAAATTGAATATGATCGACTAATCGTTATTACTGATGAACAAAGTCATGATCGGATCTCTGATCCAGTTGGCCGTGGTTATATGATTAATGTGGCATCAAACAAAAATGGTGTGGGTTACGGCAAATGGATTCATATTGACGGATTCAGCGAGGCCGTCATTGATTATATTCGTGAATTTGAAAAATGAATAAATTACTCGGAAAATTAATCTGTCATTGAAAGGGCCACAAGCGCGGGAAGAAGTGCTACATCATGTGCAATGGCTATAAAGAAACCCATTGTCCACGTTGCGGACGCGTAACCAGATACAAGATAAAGGAGAAAAAATGAAAATACTTAAACTGACTGCCGAAAATATCAAACGCTTGATTGCCGTGGAAATTACACCTGACGGCAATCTTGTCCAGATCACAGGGAAAAACGGGGCCGGGAAAACCTCGGTGCTTGATTCTATCTGGTGGGCGCTCTCCGGCACTAAACATATTCAGGCGCAGCCTATACGGAAAGGCGAAAACAAAGCGCGTATCCGCCTCGATTTGGGCGAAATTGTGGTAGAGCGTAAATTTACGGAAAGTGGTAGCACATTAACCGTCGAAAGCGCAAAAGGAGCACGCTATCCATCACCACAAACAATGCTGGACAAATTACTGGGTGAACTTTCTTTTGATCCGCTTGCCTTCTCGCGCATGGAAACACGCGAACAGTTTGATGAGTTAAGACGTATATCAAAGCTGGATGTGGATATTGATGAACTGGATGCATTGAATAAGGGAGATTACGCAAAACGCACGGATTTGAATCGTGACGCTAAAGCAAAGCGAGCACAAATTGATGGGCTTATTATCCCGCCGGGGACACCAGAGCAGACCATTGATGAATCCGCATTAGTAGATGAATTGCAAAAAGCCGGTGAACATAACGCACAGATAGAGCAACGGAAAGCCAACCGGGAACGCGTAACTTTGGAAGCCAAGGGCCAGCGCGAACAAGCGGCAAAACTGATGGCGGAAGCCGAAGCCTTGAACAAAGCGGCGGATGAACACGAAGAAAAATTAAAATCCGCTCCTGGATTACCAACGCTGATTGATACCGTTGTATTACGGCAAAATATCGAAAAAGCCTCGATCACAAATCGAGCCGTTGCTGCGCAGAAACAGAAAAAGACTCTATTGATAGAGGCCGAAACCCTGGAAAGCAAATCGCAGACCATCAGTGAACAGATGACTGCCAGAGAAACAGCCAAAAAAGACGCAATCGCAAGAGCCGCTATGCCGATACCGGGGATCAGCTTTGGTGAAGGCATGGTCATTTACAACAACGTGCCTTTTGATCAAGCCTCTGATGCTGAAAAACTCAGAGTATCGCTGGCGATAGCCATTGCCGCGAACCCTGAGTTGCGAGTTATCAGAATACGGGATGGGTCATTATTGGACGATGACGGCCTTGCCGCTATTGCGACATTGGCAAATGAAAAGGATTACCAAATCTGGATTGAGCGCGTCGATGGCAGCGGTAAAGTTGGCGTTGTCATCGAAGATGGGATGGTAAAATCATGACGCCTGGGATACATACAATATCAGCAGAAGTATATCATGCCGATCCGTGTGAAACGCCATCGCTATCGAGTAGCATTGCAAAAGTATTACTAAACCAGTCGCCGCGCCATGCGTGGATGCAGCATCCAAAATTGAATCCTGATTACCGGCCTGAGGAAAATTCACGCTTCGATCTCGGCAGTGCAGCACACGCATTATTGCTGGAAGGCAACCAGGCGAAAATCGCCATCATTGATGCCGATGACTGGCGCACGAAGAAAGCCAAGGAAGAACGGGATACTGCCAGAGAAAACGGCCTGTTACCGATACTGGCAAAATATGATTTTGCGATCAGGCAAATGGTGAAAGTGGCAAAGGAATTTATTGAGACCACGGAACTTAAAGGCATTTTCGACAATGGCAAACCGGAACAAACGGTCATCTGGCAGGAACACGATATCTGGTGCCGTACGCGCCCCGATTGGCTGACAAATGATTACAAGATTATTCTGGATTACAAAACCACTGACAGCGCGGCCCCGGAAGTTTTCATACGGCAAATCCCGCGCATGGGCTATGACTTGCAATCGGAATTTTATACTCGCGGGATTTATCGGCTGTTTCATCTCATGCCGGTGTTCATTTTTCTCGCGCAAGAAATTGATCCACCGTATGCCTGTTCTCTCGTTAGCCTGTCCAATGCCTACCGGGATGTTGCCGATGCCAGGGTGGAACGGGCGATTGAGTTATGGAGTAATTGCCTGTCAACTGATACATGGCCGTCTTATAACGCCGCCATTCATTATGCCGAAGCGCCGGGATGGATGGTATATGAATATGAAAGACAAAGTGAGGATAGCGCATGAGCTTCCAGTTTAAAAAAGCATTACGCGAGAATGTCAGTTTATTGATTGGTTTGGCTGGCGGCACGGGTAGCGGGAAAACCTATACGGCCATGCGTCTTGCTACTGGCATTTCCGCTGGGGAACCGTTTTG
>Ga0326597_10006543_pt1 | contig 15941 bp, 23 predicted proteins | sample RVTome_12_FD_203789 | JGI IMG/M metagenome (GOLD analysis project Ga0326597, IMG submission 203789) | Soil microbial communities from uranium-contaminated site in the Upper Colorado River Basin, Wyoming, United States - RVT100D185 | ecosystem: Environmental > Terrestrial > Soil > Contaminated >...
CGCAGGTGCTGGCAGGAGGGCGCAAGTCGCGCGCCTGCCGCCGCTGCGGCAATACGTTTGAGTAGGAGAATGGTTCCGAGCCGCGCCCGCCTGCCCTGAGCGGTGTCGAGGGGCGAGCAAGCGGTCAGTTTTTATTCGAGCCCCGACCGCAAGGGAGGGGGTAGAAGAAGTTTGGTGGTAGTTGTCCCATGATGAGCCGATTGCGAGAGCGGTATCAGAAAGAGATCATTGCGGCGCTGCAGAAGGAGTTCAACTACACGAACCCGATGGCGATTCCGCGGCTGAAGAAGATCGTCGTCAACATCGGCGTGGGCGAGGCCACGCAGAACATCAAGGCTCTTGACGCCGCTTCGCACGACCTTGGTTTGATCAGCGGGCAGAAGCCCATCGTGCATCGCGCCCGGAAATCGATCGCGGCCTTCAAGCTCCGGAAAGGCATGCCGGTCGGGTGCTCGGTGACCCTCCGCGGGGAGCGCATGTACGAGTTTCTCGACCGCCTCGTCAATATCGCGCTTCCGCGCGTGCGGGACTTTCGCGGCGTGCCGACGAAGTCATTCGACGGGCGGGGCAGCTATACCATGGGTGTCCGAGACCAGCTCGTGTTTCCGGAGATTGACTACACCAAGGTCGACAAGACCCGGGGCATGAACGTCACGCTGGTTACCGACGCAAAGACCGATGAGGAGGCGCGCTCGCTGCTGCGCCACCTGGGCGTGCCGTTTCGGACCTAAGCCGTCCGATGTCGCGCGACGAAGAGAACAGCTAAGGAGAACGATGTCGAGACTTTCGCATTTGGCTAAATCCCGCCGCAAGCCGAAGTTCAGCTGCCGCCAGCGGAACCGGTGTCCGCTGTGCGGCCGGCCGCGCGGGTTTTTGAGGAAATTTCAGGCTTGCCGCTTATGCTTCCGCTCGCTCGCGCTGCGCGGGGAGATCCCCGGCGTCCGTAAGGCGAGCTGGTAGCCCGGGCGGATAGCCGACCAGGAAACTAGAGCAACGGTATGAACACAACCGATCCCATTGCCGACATGCTGACCCGGATCCGCAACGCGGTCCGAAGCCGCCACCCGAAGGTGGAGATGCCGTCCTCACGCCTCAAGCTCGAGATTGCCAAGATCCTTAAGGAGGAGGGCTACATCGCCAGCTACAAGGCCTCGGAGGAAAACCGCAAGAAGACTCTGCGGATCAATTTGAAATACACGGACCATGAGCCCGCCGTGAGCAACCTGGTTCGCGTCTCGAAACCGGGTCGGCGCGTCTATGCGTCCTGCGAGAATATCCCTGCGGTATTGGGGGGCCTGGGACACAGCGTCCTCAGCACGCCTCGCGGGGTGATGACGGCGCGGCGCGCCCGTAAGCTGCGCGTGGGGGGAGAAATCTTGTTTGAGGTCTGGTGATTTCGGCGGCCCAAAGGAGCTGAATCGCTGGAGGCCAGCAGCCTGAGGAATTACGATGTCACGCATAGGAAAATCACCGGTCCCGCTGCCTCCCAAGGTGGAGGTGACTGTCGGGAAGTCGGACGTCCAGGTCAAAGGACCCAAGGGGCAATTGAAAGTGGCGCTGCCGGAAGGAATCCGGGTGGAGCGAAAAGATACCCAACTGCTTGTTCAGCGGCAGGATGATTCGTTCGCGGCAGGGCATGGGCTGGTCCGAAGCCTGCTTGCCAATTGTGTGCACGGAGTGACGCAGGGTTTCCAAAAGGACCTGGAGATCGTGGGCATCGGGTACCGGGCGGAGCTCAAGGGCAAGTTCTCGGTCCTGTTCAGCTTGGGTTATTCGCACCCCATCGAGTTTGTGATTCCTGAGGGAATCCAGATCAGCGTGGACAAGCAGACGAAGCTCTCGGTCGCCGGCATTGACAAGCAGAAGGTGGGCCAGGTCGCGGCCAACATTCGTTCGTTGCGGAAGCCGGACCCGTACAAGAACAAAGGAATTCGGTACGCGGGCGAAGTGCTGCAGAAGAAGGTAGGGAAGGCAGGCGCCACGGCCAAGTAGAATTTGGCTTGGCAGGCAAAACGATCATGATCAGACGAACTGCGCGCAATGAAGTCCGGCAGCGCATCCATGCCAGGATTCGCAAGCGGCTCCCCCGGGCTGCCGAACGGCCCCGATTGAACATTTTCCGTTCGCTCAAGCACATCTACGCCCAGGTCGTCGACGACTTGCACGGGAATACGATGGTGGCGGCAAGCTCCCTGGACAAGGACTTTCCCATGCGCGGGGGCGGAAACATCGCTGCGGCGAAGGCGGTGGGAAAGCTGGTCGCGGAGAAGGCTGTCGCCAGGGGAATCAAGCAGGTCGCCTTCGACCGTGGCGGCTACGGTTATCATGGGCGTGTCAAAGCCCTTGCAGACGCGGCCCGCGAGGGCGGCTTACAGTTTTGACGGAGGAATCGCTTGGAGAGTAAACGCATTGACCCCGGCACGCTGCAGTTGAAGGATCAGGTGGTTTCCATCAATCGCGTGACGAAGGTCGTCAAGGGCGGAAAGAACTTGAGCTTCAGCGCGCTCGTGGTCGTCGGAGATCCGGACCAGGGCATCGTGGGGTTTGCGACCGGAAAGGCCAAGGAAGTTCCGGCGGCGATTCGCAAGGGCATCGAGGCCGCCAAGAAGAACCTGCACAAGATCGCGCTCTATCAGAGCACGATCCCGCACAAGGTTCTCGGGCGGTACGGTGCTGGACGGGTGATGCTGAAGCCCGCTCCCGAGGGGACCGGAGTCATTGCGGGCGGACCCGTGCGCGCGGTGCTGCAGGCTGCTGGCGTGCTGAATGTCGTGGCCAAATCGCTTGGCACCACGAACCCGCACAATGTCATTCGAGCCACCATGGAGGCGCTCACGCAGCTTCGTGAGCGCAAGCCGCCGGCGGTGGCGGTGTCCGAACCAGCGCCCGAGGAGCAGGCGGCCCGGTAACGCTTGCAATCTGAAGAAAGTCCGAAGAAGGTGATAGATGGATAAGAAACCGGAGACGATTCGAATTCGGTGGATTCGCAGCACGATTGCCTGTCCCGCGAAGCAGAAGAAGGTGATTGCCGGATTGGGCTTTCACCGGCTGCAGGAGGTGATTGTCCGCCCGGATACGCCCTCGATCCGCGGCATGATCGCCAAGGTCCCGCATCTCGTTGCGGTCGTGGAGTAGGAGTTCAGAAGCATGGCAATCAATCTCAGTTCGCTTCGCCCGCCGGCCGGTCAGCGGCATGCCCCCAAGCGAGTGGGCCGCGGGATGGGCAGCGGCCACGGAAAGACTTCGGCTCGTGGCCACAAGGGGCAAGGCTCCCGCTCTGGATCCAGATCCCGCCCGGGTTTTGAGGGCGGCCAGATGCCCTTGCATCGCCGCATCCCGAAACGGGGATTTCACAACCTGTTTCGGAAGCGGTACGCCATTGTGAACGTGAAGCAGATCGCCCAGTTGGGCGAATCCGACATTTCGCCTGAGTTGCTGCTCGATCGCGGGCTGATTCGAAAACTCTATGACGGACTGAAAATCCTGGGCGAAGGTGAGTTGAAGGCCCCCGTCACGGTCTCGGCCCACCAGTTCAGCCGGTCTGCCCGGGAGAAGATTCTCCAGGCCGGGGGAAAAGCGGAGGTCATCGCTTTGAAATGAGCCGGGCAGACTCCCCTTCTCGCACGGCACTGGTCTTTCTGGGGCCTCCGGGAGCCGGGAAGGGAACCCAAGCCCGGCTGTTGGCCCGGGGGCTTTCGATTCCTCATATCTCGACGGGGGATCTGTTCCGGGACCACGTGGAAAAGAAAACTCCTCTCGGGCTGACGGCTAAGGCATTCATGGAGCGGGGGGAGTTGGTTAGCGACGAGGTAGTGAACAACATGGTTCGGGAACGCCTCCAGGAACCGGATTGTGATTCCGGGTTTCTTCTGGATGGCTATCCGCGCACCCTGCCGCAAGCGGAGATGCTGAAAGAGTTTTTGCGGGAGCGGAGTTGCGGGGCGCCGCTTGTCGTGAACCTGGGGGTGAGCTATACTGAAAGTGTGAAGCGTCTCGGCGGACGGCGCATTTGCCCGGTCTGCCAACGAACCTATAATCTCGTTTCGCAGCCCCCATCGAAGGACACCGTTTGTGACGATGACGGCGCGGCCTTGCAGCAGCGGCCGGATGACCGGGAGGAAGCGATTCGGGAGCGGCTTTCCGCCTACGAAGCCCAAACCGCGCCCTTGATTGAGTACTACAAGGCGCAGGGGAGCTTGCACGAAGTGAATGCGGAACGCACGCCCGAGTTGATTAGCGAAGAGTTGATGCGGGTGATCCGGCAATGATTGTATGCAAATCTCCGCTCGAACTCGAGAAAATGCGGCGTGCGGGCATGGTGGTCTGGGAGTTGCTGCAGGAATTGAAGGCTCGGGTAAAACCGGGAATTTCAACCTACGAGCTGGAGGAATTCGCTATCGAGCGCATCGCCGAAAGCGGGGCACGGCCCGCCTTCAAGGGGCTGTATGATTTTCCCTGCGCCCTCTGCACCTCGATCAACGAAGAGATCGTTCACGGAATCCCTTCCAAGAAGCGGATTCTGAAGGAGGGCGATATCCTGAAGATCGACACGGGAGTGCAGCTCGAGGGATATTACAGTGATTCGGCGGTTTCGGTTCCGGTGGGAACGATCCATCCGGAGCTCGATCAGTTGCTTCGTGTGACCGAGGAATCCCTGCAGCGGGCCATTGACCGGGCCCGCCTCGGAGCCCGCGTGGGGGACATTTCGGCCGCTGTGCAGGAGCACGCCGAGTCTCACGGATACTCGGTGGTCCGCGACTTTGTCGGCCATGGCATCGGAACGCAGCTCCACGAGGACCCGAAGGTCCCCAATTACGGGTCTGCGGGCCATGGGCCTTCGCTCAAGGAAGGTATGGTCCTGGCGATTGAGCCGATGGTGAATACCGGCAAGCCGGGAGCGAAGATCCTGAAGGACAAATGGACCGCGGTCACCGAGGACGGCGGCTACTCTGCCCACTTTGAGCACTGCGTGGTCGTAACAAGCAACGGTCCGTGGATCTTGACGCGTCCGTAATCGGGACGGTCCGGACGGGCGGGCCGAAAAGGATTCAGAATGAAGGTACGGGCGTCGGTAAAGAAGATTTGCGATAAGTGCAAGGTCATCCACCGCCGCGGGGTGGTGCGGGTGATTTGCGTGATCCGAAAACACAAGCAGCGCCAGGGATGAGGAGGAAGCATGGCACGCATTGTTGGGGTTGACTTGCCTGTCCAGAAGCGGGTGGAGATCGCCTTGACGTACATTTACGGTGTGGGCCGGACGCGTTCGAATTCGGTGTTGCATCGGGCGGGAATTGATACGGGCAAGAAGGTGCGCGATCTGACCGATGAAGAGATCAACCGGATCCGGAAAATTCTGGAAGAAGAAGGCGCGGTTGAAGGCGAGTTGCGCAAGGAAGTTACGATGAACATCCGGCGGCTCATCGAGGTTGGTTCCTACCGCGGCGCCCGCCACCGCCGGAATTTGCCGGTGCGGGGACAGCGAACTCACACCAATGCCCGAACCCGGAAAGGGCCGCGCCGAGGAACGGTCGCTAACAAGAAGAAGGCGAGCGCGAAAACGTAAACAGCAAACGCTTGCATTCGGAGGCGGATGACGGGCGTGCGGAGAGCGAATGGCTAAAGAACAGGCGAAGAAGGGCAAGAAGAAAGCTTTCAAGAAGAAGGAAAGAAAGCACATCCCGGTGGGCCTCGCTCACATTCAGGCCACGTTTAACAATACCATTGTCACCATTTCCGACCCCAGCGGGAATGTTGTGTCCTGGTCGAGCTCCGGATCGCTGGGTTTTCGCGGTTCGCGAAAAGGCACTCCCTTTGCCGCACAGCAGGCGGCTCAGCACGCCGCCAACGGCGCGCGAGACCACGGGATGCGGGTTGTGGACGTACGTGTGAAGGGTCCTGGATCGGGGCGTGAATCGGCAATCCGCGCGCTGGCTGCATCCGGACTGGAAGTCAAATCGATCAAAGACGCGACTCCCATTCCCCATAACGGATGCCGCCCACCGAAACGCAGACGAGTATGAGGCCGTATGTCGTAGCGCGACGTGTTGGCTGAACGTAAGGAGCATAAGGAGGAAGGTTTGGCTCGCTACAAAGATCCGGTTTGCCGCCTGTGCCGCCGGGAAGGCATGAAGCTGTATCTCAAGGGGGAACGCTGCCAGACGGATAAGTGCGCCATCGAGCGCCGCAATTTCCCCCCGGGAGACCACGGCAAGGACCGCCGTCCCCGCATGCTCGGATACGGGCTCCAGCTCCGCGAGAAGCAGAAGCTGCGCCGCGTGTATGGAATCCTCGAGAGCCAGTTCCGGCGCTATTTTGAGAAAGCCGCCGTCCGCAAGGGCGTTACGGGCCAGCTCCTGCTCCAGTTTCTGGAACGGCGGCTGGACAATGTCGTTTACCGCATGGGCCTCGCGACCTCACGCCCGCAGGCGCGGCAGTTTGTCCGCCACGGCCACTTTCAGGTCAACGGGCGCAAGGTGAACATTCCGTCGTTTCTCGTCAAGCCGGGAGACGTCGTAGAAGTCCGCCAGGGCAGCCGCGAGATGCCGGCCTTGCTGGCAAACCGCCAGGCCACCAGTCATCAGACCGTGCCGAGCTGGATCGATGCAGACCGGGACAACCTGAGCGCGAAAATCTTATCCAGTCCGCAGCGGCAGGAGATTGCGCTGCCAATTCAAGAACAACTGGTCGTCGAATTGTATTCGAAGTAGGGATTCGGGGCGGACGAACAGCGCTCCGCCGCCGGATTGGGGAGGAATCAAAAGCAATGTTATGGAGGGGTTTTCAAAAACCAAAGCGTCTCGCTTGCAACCTGGAATCCTTGACCGCCACGTACGGAGAGTTTTCCGCGCAGCCCTTTGAGCGAGGCTTCGGGACCACGATCGGCAACGCGTTGCGGCGGATTCTCCTGTCTTCCATCGAAGGAGCCGCCATCACTGCCGCCAAGATCGAAGGCGTCCTGCACGAGTTCTCCTCGATTCCCGGCGTGGTAGAGGACGCAACCGACATCATTCTCAACTTGAAGCAGGTCCCGTTCCGGATGCATGGCGAGGGCCCTCGGACGATTTCCGTAGCGGTGGACAAGACCGGCCCGGTGAATTCCTCGCAGATCCAGACCGACGGCAACGTGGAAATCCTCGACCCGAACGTCTATCTCGCCACCATCAGCGGCGGCGGGAGCCTGCAGATGGAGATGCGGCTCAAGCACGGGCGAGGGTACGTGAGCGCCGACAAGAATTTTGACGAGGATCTGGCCATCGGCTATATCCCGATCGATTCGGTCCATTCTCCAGTGCGCAAGGTGAACTACGTCGTCGAAGCCGCGCGCCTGGGTCAGGTGACCGACTACGACAAGCTCACGCTCAAAGTCTGGACCAACGGTTCCATTTCTCCCCAGGACTCCGTCGGCCTGGCGGCGAAGCTGCTCAAAGACCATATGGCTATCTTCATCAACTTTGAGGAGCCGGTTCCCTCGCTCGATGAGGTGCCGGAACAGGCGATTGAGATTCGCAACGAAAACCTGAACCGCTCCGTCGAAGAGCTGGAGCTTTCGGTTCGCTCTTACAACTGTTTGAAGAACGCCAACATTCAGACGATCGCGGAGCTGGTTCAGAAGTCCGAGCAGGAGATGCTCCGTACGAAGAATTTCGGCCGCAAGTCTCTCAACGAAATTAAGGAGATTCTCTCTTCCATGGGCCTCTCGCTGGGGATGCGCTTCGACGAGCGCGGCAATCTGCTTCCGGCCGCTCATACACGGGAATTTTAGCGTCTCGCCGCTGGAATTGGCCGCGGGCGCCCAGATGGAGAATTAGAAACCGGAGAATTAGAAACCGATGAGACATTTGAACGCCGGATGGAAGCTGGGCCGGAATACGAGTCACCGGCGCGCATTGCTCCGCAACCTGGTAACCTCCCTCATGGAGCAGGAACGGATGGTCACGACGGTCGCAAAAGCGAAGGCTCTGCGTCCACTCGCCGAGAAGATGATTACGCTCGGGAAGGCTGAGACGCTCCACGCCCGCCGCCAGGCCGCCGCGTTTCTCCAAACGCCGGCCGCGATCACGAAATTGTTCAGCACGCTTGCCACCCGCTTCATGGGCCGCAACGGCGGCTACGTCCGCATCACCCATCTCGGCTGGCGCATCGGCGACGGCGCCGAGATGGCCCTCGTCGAGCTCGTCGGCAGCGAGCTCAAAGAAAAAACCCCCGAAAAGAAAAAGAGGCGCGGCAAGGAATAAAGTTCCACTTTCCTTCCGGCCGGTTCCACTTTCACTACGCTAGACTAGGTGCAGCCCCCATGCCACCGCATCGTGCACCGCCGGACGGACTTGGCGGATCGCCTCGTTTGTGCGCGAGGGATGCACGCGGTTGGTGAGCAGGACGACAAACAAATTCTTTTCCGGGTCGCTCCAGATCGATGTGCCGGTGAAGCCCAGGTGGCCGTAGGAAGAAGCGGAGAAGTAGCGGCCGCACGAAGATGGTTCGCTCGGCTTATCCCAGCCGAGACCCCGAGCTGGGCCATCAGACGCCGGCCAGGGCCGCGTAAACTCAAGGATCGTTTCGGGTTTCAGAATCCGCCTTTCTCCGGCTTTTCCGCCTGCGAGCATCCCGCCCGTGAGCATCATGGAGCAGAAGCGGGCCAGGTCGGCCGCTGTGCCGAATAGTCCGGCGTGCCCGGCCACTCCGCTCATGACCCAGGCGTTCTCGTCGTGTACCTCCCCTCGAATCAGGCGTTTGCGAAACTCCGTGTCGCTTTCCGTCGGAGCGATCCTGTCCCAAAGCGCCTCGGGAGGATTGAAGCGGGTGTCAATCATTCCAAGAGGCGAAAAAATCTCCGTTTCGCAAAAAGCATCAAGGCCTTGCATCGAAACCTGCTCGATGATCGCACCCAGCAGGATGAAGCCGACATCGCTGTAAGCTGTTTTTTTCCCTGGAGTTGCAGCGAGCGGCAGAGCCAGCGCTTCCGCTAGGACGTGGGATTTTTCGCGTGCCCGGAGAAAGAAACGCTCGTAGGGCGGCAGGCCCGACGCATGCGCGAGCAGATGCCGCACCGTGATCTCCCCGCGAGCCGCCCACAGGGGGTCGGCCGCAGTGTCGTAAGGCTCTAAAAAATCAGGGAGATAGAGCGCCACGGGACGGTCGAGCGAAAGAGCGCCGCGCTCGTGGAGGATCATCGTGGCGGTGGTCGTTGCGACCACCTTGGTCAGCGACGCCAAGTCGTAGATTGTGTTTGGTCTGACGGGAGCGGAGCCGTCTTCGTAGGTCAGGTATCCTGTTGGAACAACAGAGGTTTCTCCATTGTAGCCGACGGCCAGGACGGCTCCGGGGAAGGCGCGCGCGGCGACGGCGGCCTCCAGAATCGAGCGGGCCGGGACAAGCTGACGGGCGTCCATGGTGGCAAATTCGGTTCTTTCGGTTCTCTCGGTTCTTTCGGTTCTCTCGGTTCCTTCGGTTCTCTCGGTTGGCGATTTTTATGCCGGGAGGCGGCGGATGTCGGCGCCGATAGCGCTCAATTTCTCCTCGATCCGCTCATAACCCCGGTCGATGTGGTAAACGCGGTCAACAAAAGTCTCTCCGGATGAGGCTAGGCCTGCTAGGACTAGAGAGGCGCTCGCCCTTAGGTCGCTGGCCGTCATGCCGGCCCCGCTCAGCGGCGTCGGGCCCCGGACGACGGCGCGGCTGCCTTCGACGCGGATGTTCGCGCCCAGGCGCACCAGCTCGAGCGCGTGCAGGAAGCGGTTCTCGAAGATGGTTTCGGTGATGACGGAAGTTCCCTCGGCCTGCGTGACGAGCGCCATGTACTGCGCCTGCATGTCGGTGGCGAATCCGGGATACTCCTCGGTAGTCATGTCGGCGGCGCGCAGCGTCCCGCCCGCGCGGACGCGAAGGCTCGACGGCGTGGGCGTTTCGATGAGCAGGCCCGCCTCGCGGCATTTCGCGATGACCGCCTGGAGGTGGTCCGGGAGGCAGCCGTCGATGGTCAGGTCGCCTCCGGTAATTCCCGCCGCCACGACAAACGTACCGGCCTCGATGCGGTCGGGAATGATCGCGTGCTCCGCGCCGTGCAAGCGCGGGACTCCCTGAATGCGGATCGTCGGGGCGCCGGCCCCTTCGATGCGCGCGCCCATCTTCGAAAGCAGGCCGGCGAGGTCGGCGACTTCGGGCTCGCGGGCGGCGTTCTCGATCACGGTCTCGCCGTCGGCGAGCGTGGCGGCCATCATGAGGTCCTCGGTTCCGGTAACGGTGATGCGGTCGAAATAGATGCGCGCGCCGCGCAAGCGCTCGGCCCGGGCGATCACCATGCCGTGCTCGGTCGAGATGTCCGCGCCGAGTTGTTCCAGGCCTTTGATGTGCAGGTCAATCGGGCGCGCGCCGATGGCGCAGCCGCCGGGCATGGAGACGCGGGCTTCGCCCGAGCGCGCCGCGAGCGGCCCCAGGATCAGCGTCGAGGCGCGCATCGTGCGGACCAGCTCCCATGGCGCTTCGGTGCTCGCCAGGTTCCGCGCCTGCACCCGCAAGCGCCGCCGCACGGGCGGCGGAACGGAGCCGGACGCGGGCCCTTCCTCTTCGACGCTCACGCCCAGCGTGCGCAGCAGATGAATCGTGGTCTGGATGTCCCGCACGGCGGGAAGATTCTCGAGCGTGACCGGATCGCCGGTGAGCAGGCAGGCGGCGAGGCAGGGCAGCGCGGCGTTCTTCGCCCCGCTGATCTCGACGGTCCCGCGCAAGGGGACGCCGCCGCGAATTACGAATCGGTCCATAGTGGTCCTTCAAGAATACAATGCCACAGAGGCACAGAGACACGGAGAAAAGAATACAGAAAGGTACAATCAAGAAGTCAGGAGACAGAAGTCAGGAGAAGAGCAAGATTGGTGACCGGCGGAGGTTTCTGATGAAATCCTAGCCGCGACCGTGAGGGAGCGGGCCGTCCGCCAGAGCTATCGCGGAGTTTCTTCCGAAGGACCATGCTGCTTTCGCCACACTGCCATGGGTTTGCCTTGCGCCCAGATGACGTATTCGATCGCGGCTGTCACTTGTGGCGCCTTCCACAAATCCCTAACCCGGCAGAGCCGGAACCAAACAAGACGGATAGTTGTTCGTTGCGAGTTGTTAGTTGTCAGGTCACACGCCCGTGGTTTCGCGACGAGACCCAGACGGATTCCAGATTCCGGATTCCAGATTCCGGATTCCAGATTCCGAAAAGTTGGGCCGTTTCGGAAATAGCTCCCAAGGCCCGGGAACATTGGCTGAAACAAGACGGATACGGAATACGGCATGGTGATGGGCAAAAAGAGCAGAGACAGTGGCGCGAAGATCCTCTTCCCGCGGACGCGTTTCACTATTGCAAATGAGTTGCAAGTAAATTTATACCTCCGTGCCCCGATTCTGTCAAGCGAAAAATATTTCGCGTGGCCCGGTCCAGCTAGAGCCGCGACCGCGAGCGAGCGACGGCTGGCAACCTCCGCGTGACAAGATCCGGAAAACCAAACCCCCGGCGGTGTACAATACGCTCGCACACCGGATTGCACGAATCCACACCGGCAGCCACCTTGCAAGCGAGCGGCTGCCCAGGAGGAGCATCATGGCGCAAGGCATCAATGCGGCCGTCAACGCAGCAATGGTCCGAGCCCTCGCCGAGGCCAACGGAATTTCGATTCCGGACGACCGGCTGGACATCGTTCTGAAGCAGTACCAGACCTATCTCGAACTGCTCAGCCAGCTCGACGCGTTTCTGCTCAGCCGCGAGGCGGAGCCGTCCGTGAAATTCGAGCTTCCCACAGGCGGCACAGCCCAAGCTCCGGGCCGGAGGTAGAGACCCATGGCGGAACGAGATGAAAGAAAAGAAAACGAAGCCTCGCGAAGATCGTTTCTCAAGAGCTCCGCAACCACGCTGGGCGGAGCGTTCCTGGCGCCACTAGCCGAGCCTGCAGCGGCCGGCCCGGCGGGGCCGCAACCGCCCCCGCAGTCGGGGGGGCCGCAGTCCACTGGCCCGCGGTCCGGAGGACTCGATCTGCCTTCGCTCACTCTCGCCTCGGCTGCCGAGCGGCTTCGCACGCGGCAGCTCTCTCCGGTAGACCTGACGCAGGCGATCCTCGACCGCATCGAGCAGTTGAATCCCCGGGTCGGCGCATTCATCACTGTAATCGCCCCGGAAGCCATGGCGGCCGCCCGCGCCGCGGAGCAGGAGATCCGTCAAGGCCGATACCGCGGGCCGCTGCACGGTATCCCGGTCGGCGTCAAGGACACGCACTACACCGCGGGCGTTCGCACCACCGCGGCCAGCCGCGTGTTAACTAATTTCGTCCCCGGATTCGACGCCACCGTGGTCCGGCGCCTCAAAGATGCCGGGGCGATTCTGATCGGGAAAACCAATCTTCCGGAGTTTTCTTTCGGCGGTTTGACGCCTGGGACGAACAATCCCTGGGACCTGTCGCGCAATTCGGGCGGGTCGAGTGGAGGCTCCGGCGCGGCCCTGGCGGCCGGAATGCTGCTGGGCGCGACCGGCGGCGATACGTCCGGCTCGATCCGCAACCCGGCCGCAACCTGCGGCGTGGTGGGCTTGAAGCCCACGTTCGGCCTCGTCAGCCGCTACGGCATCGTGCCGATCAGCTGGACGCTCGACCACATCGGCCCCATGGCCAAGACTGTCGAGGACTGCGCGATTCTCCTTAAGGTGCTGGCTGCGTTTGATGCGCATGATTCCTACAGCGTCGAAGTGCCCGTGCCCGATTACCCGCGGCTGCTCAACCGGACGGTGCGCGGGCTGCGGCTGGGAACTCCTCCGGCTGCAATACTTTCCGAGTTCCATGCGGATACGCAGGCGGCTTTCCGCGAGGCCGTGCGGGTGCTGGAGGGCCTCGGGGCCAGTGCCCGGGAGGTCACCCTTCCGCCGTCGTTCGAATTGGCGGGGGAGGCGCAGACGATCGTGCGCATCTGCGACGCGTCTGCGTATCATCGCCAATATCTCAAGACCCAGGCCGCCCAGTACGGACCGGACAATTCCGCGCTGCCGCCGGTTTCGCAAGTGCGCACGACGGTCGAGGCGGGGTTGTTGCTTACGGCGGCGCAGTACTTGAGAGCGCAGCAGTTCCGGCGGGTGTTTGTCCAGGAATGTATGGAAATGTACTCCCAGTTCGATTTCTTCCTGAGTCCATCCATGCCCGCGCCCGCGGGCGAAAGCGCCACTCCCCGGATCACGTTCCGGGCCGAGTACGACCTGAACGGCTTCCCGGCGATTTCGGTGCCGTGCGGATTCTCGACCTCGCCCCCGGGACTGCCCATCGGCCTGCAGATTTCCGCGCTGCCGTTCCGCGACGCCGAAGTCCTGGCGCTGGCCCATGCCTATGAGTCCGCGACGGACTGGCACAGAAGAAGACCGGCGCTGTAAAGGAGGTCGAGTGGCGGGATGGGAGGGAAACGTTCCGTCTGTCCCCGGTTTTTCCCCCCCGGTTTTTCCCCCGGTTTTTCCGTCCCCGGTTTTTCCTGTCCCCGGTCTTTCTGTCCCCGGTTTTTCCGGTTTTTCGTCTGTCCCCGGTTATTGTCTCCCGGTTATTGTCCCCCGGTTATTTGTCCCCCGGTTATTCCCCCCGGTTATTGAGCTGCGAGCCGCTCGCGTTATGATAATCTTATGGGCATGAGCGAACCGAACGTTACCACCATGCTGGACGGTCTCCTGGACCCGCTGAGCCGCTGTCTCGACGCGGAGTCAGCCCATCGCTTCGTCGAATTTCGTGTGGATCCTGCCGTCCAGGCTCGCATCGCAGCCCTCGCGGAAAGAGCCAACGAGGGCGCGCTCAGCGAGGAGGAACGTGCGGAATATGACGCGTTCGTCAATGCGGCTGACTTCATCTCGATTCTGAAGGCCAAACTCCGGCGACAACAGAAGTCGAACGGCGGCTAGCGATGGACGCGGCCAAGCGTGATTTTGTCCGACGACGGGTGGACAACCGGTGTGAGTATTGCTTGCTTCGCCAGAAACACAGCGACTTGACGCACCACGTGGAGCATATCATAAGGCCGAACAGAAAAGCGTGAACCTTTCGGAGCTTTTGACCGTAGTTCTCAAGCGGGACATTGAGATCAACCAAGCGCTGAAGTGGGGAGTGAGGAAAGCCAGGAGCAGTGGGAAACCTCCCGTCTGTCCCCGGTTTCCCACGAGAGGGTAGTGGGAGCAATTCCTGCGCTCTTTTTGAAAAATCCTCTCACGAAAATCGCGCGGTTCGGGGTGACCCTTTCTTGCTCTGGACCTAGATATACATTCAATTGTATATTGATCTTGACTTTGGTGTTATAGTCGTTCCCGTGAGCGACGAAGCCGAGAAGTCCAAATACGTCACTGTCGCTTGGGAAGGTGACTCCAGGGAGATTCTCAAGGCTTTCCCAGAGGATATTCAGCGGAACCTGGGATTCCAGCTTTGGCAATTGCAACAAGGCGAAAGACCAACTGGTTGCAGACCGTTGCCGTCGGTCGGCCTGGGCGTTTTTGAACTGCGGGATCAGGACGAGAGGGCCTGGTACCGCGTCGTTTACCTGTCAAGGATCGAGGATGTGATCTACGTTCTCCATTGCTTCGAGAAGAAAAGCCGCGAGATGCCGAGAAAAGATTTCGAGAAAGCGAGGCAGCGGCTCAAAGCAGTGAGAGCGCGTTTGGCGGAGGAGAAGAAACGTGAAAAGCACAGTTAACAAGCCCACGCATGTAACGCGGGGAAACGTGCTGGACGATCTTGGCTTTTCCCCGGAGCAGGCAACCGTCCTGAAGTTCAAGGCCGAGTTGTATCAGGCAATCCTTAAGTACGCGCGGAAGTATTCACAGAAGGAACTGCGAGTGATCCTCGGAGAACCCCAGCCGCGTGTGAGCGAGCTGCTCAACGGGAAGATTGCGAACAAAAGCGTTGATAAATTGCTTTACTACGCAGGACGCCTGGGGATTGAGGGGAAGACGAAGTTTTCGCAGCCCTACAAAGAAGTGGTTGAGAGAGAGCTAACGACGGCCGGCACGACCGCCTAGCCTCCCTGGTTCGGCGCGGGGAAACGTCCCGTCTGTCCCCGGTTTTCCGTCTGTCCCCGGTTTTCGTCCCTAGGAAAGCGCCCCGTCTATCCGCGCGGTTTTCCTCGAAGAACTCACTTAGATAAAGCGCCCGCAGGAACGCAAGTGCCACGAGACGATTTCACTGCATTTGGCAACACCGCGCTGCCCGATCTAATGGATGTGTAAAGCAATTCCATCGTGCTTACATTTACAATATAAGTTTCCACAAACTCTTCTCCGAACATCACGAACGCCATGCCACTATTCATCGACATCGCGATAGCAGGTCCTTCGTGGTACTTATCGCTGTCACGAAACCATGAAATATGGCCCCAACTATTACCTTTATATTCAACTAGAACTTCTTGACCGCTGAGGGTGTCAGCAATTGCTGTCCAATTTGGTGCGCCCATGTAGGTGCCTTTATTCATATTAGAACAAAGCCATGTGCGGGGAAGGTCCTGCGCTGCCACCTTATTGGCCAGAATCAAGGTGACCAAAATAATCAACAACGACCGAAGCTGTTTCATATCCGCTCTCCTGTCCCTGTGCCCCCCTTTGGGGGCCGTCTGTGTTGTCCAAGTATAAAGTGAATCGGATGGGGAAAGCAGCGGGAAAGCTCCACCTTGACAATACGTAGCGCTATGTATACACTATGCCTATGAATAAACCATCCAAACCGATGACGGTTGCACAAGCGGGAAAGAGGGGCGGCAAGGCGCGCGCGAAAAGGTACTCACGTGAACAATTGAGCGAGTGGGGAAAGAGGGGCGGTTGGCCCAAAGGCCGACCGCGCAAAAAGGGCAGTGAAAACCGGGGATAGTCGGGACGATTTCCAACGAAGGCGAGTGTGTGGAACGGAGTGCGGTAGGTGGTCGCTCCTTTACAGTCGCGGCTCGGATTGAAAAAACCGGGA
>Ga0326597_10006545_pt1 | contig 15940 bp, 9 predicted proteins | sample RVTome_12_FD_203789 | JGI IMG/M metagenome (GOLD analysis project Ga0326597, IMG submission 203789) | Soil microbial communities from uranium-contaminated site in the Upper Colorado River Basin, Wyoming, United States - RVT100D185 | ecosystem: Environmental > Terrestrial > Soil > Contaminated >...
CCCTCCTCGCCGCCTGATGGGCGGCGCGGCGCCTCCGGCGCCGGTTGCACGCCCTTGCGAGCGAGTCGGTTCTTGAACGCCGGTCAACATCTCTGGCCCCAGAGGCTCAGGGCGTGACCAGCCGCGCGATCTTGTTGGCGCCGGACTCCGTGAACCAGATCGCTCCGTCGCGGGCGACCGTCAGGCCGTCCTTGAGGCCAGGATAGGGGGTCGGGATCTGGTAGGAGGACCACGTGCTCGAGCCCACGTGGAAGACGAAGATGTAGCCGAGGTTGCGCGAGCCGACCACGACGTCGCCGGTGGGCGCGGCGAACATGGGGCCCCCGACCTCGCCCGCGACCGGGTGGTTGTACTCGACCGTCTGGCCGCTGGCGACGTCGTAGCAGCCCAGGCGCGCGGCGCTCCACTGCGAGTAGTAGACCTTGCCGTTCGACCAGGCCAGGAAGGCCACGCCTGCGCCGGGCACCGGGATGTCGGTGATCGGCCCGCCGGCGACCTCCAGGCCCGGGTGGCCGACCGGCACGCGCGCGAGCTTGTTCGCGTTGTACTCGGTGAAGTACATCACGTGCTTGGTCGGGTCCTCGTCGCCGGCGACGACCCAGCAGCTCGGCGTCGGCATGACGTGCGACCCGAGCCAGGTGCTCGTGGCGGGGTCGAACTCGGACAGCCGGTTGCGCTCGTGGTCGGTGACCCAGATGGAGCCCGAGCTGGCCTCGAGCGGGATCGCCATCCTGGCGCCGGAGTACGGGGCGCTCCAGGCCTGGAAGACGCCGCTCGCGATCGAGTAGGCGCCGAGGTGTCCCGAGTAGTACATCCCGGTCCAGACGCGGTCCTGCGAGTCGACCACCAGGCCGTCGGGTCCGCTGGCGCCGCTCGGCGCGGGGAACTGCTGGAAGCTCGCCGTGATCGGGTCGAAGCGCGTGATGAGGTCGTTGTTGGGCTGGCTGAACCAGACCTTCCCCTGGGAGTCGAGCGAGATCTGGTCCGGGAAGTAGCCCACCGGCACCGGGTACTCCGTGAACAGGAAGGCCCGCGGCGGACCCTGCGGTGCTTCGTCCTGGGTGACCTCGGTGCCGAGGACCTCGCGCTCGCGGCCGACGAACGTGCGGCGCGTGTGCTCGGGGGTGCGCTCGACCAGCACGCGCGCCGGCACGAGGCGGCAGCGGCCGTCGCGGCGTACGGGCCAGTAGACCAGGTCGGACTCCGCCGCGCGCAGGTCGCCGGGCTCGTCGATCGAGACGATGAGTCCCGGCAGCGCGTTGACGAAGCCGACGAAGCGCTCGGCGCTCCAGTGCACCAACACGCGCCCGTCGCGCAGCGGGACGCCCTCGCGCTCGAGCTGGAAGGCCCAGACCTCGTTCCCGCGCCAGTCGAGGGTCTCGGCGTAGCGCGCGACGAAGTCGTGGTGGCCGAGCTCGGCGCCGACGCTCGCGATCCAGGCCTCGACCGCGCCGTGCTCGCGCGCGAAGGGCGCGGGCGCTCCATCGCGCGCCGGCCACAGCAGGTAGGGCAGCTCGCAGAACGGGTGCAGGGCCTGGAAGGCGCTGCCCGCCAGCTCGAGCTCCATCACCTCGCGCTGGGCCGGGTGGATGACGAGATCGCGCAGCGAGTCGGGCAGGTCGGAGGCCCGGGCGCTCTCCGGCCACAGCCCGAGGGAGAGGAGCAGGAAGCAGAGGAAGAGGAGCCTGGCCAGGACCCGCGACCGGAGAGAGCGACCGAAGGAGGAGAAAAGTGGGTTCACGGTCAGATCCTGCTGGGGTTGGAGGGCACAGAGCGAGGGCCACGCGCGCTGGCGGAAGGTAGCCCTAGAGGCGCGGGCTGACAAGCGAGGTCGTGGCCGCCGGGCTGTTGGCGCCCGCGGCGGATCACGCCCGCCGCTGGAGCGTCCGGAGCCGGGCCCGACCTGCGGCTCCCGGTCCGTCCCCGCCCTTGGCCCGGAGCCAGCCTGGGGCGTTCCCCCGGATCTGGCCGGAGGTCGCCCGGTGGTCCCTGGCGCCGTTCATGGGTTCGTGCCATCGGGCACCTCGACGGATTCGCGGGAGTAGGCTTAGGATGGCATCCACGGGGCACCCGGGCCGGGCTGCGGCCGGTTGCCCGTTTTCGTCGAGGGCAGCTTCGCCCCCCCGAGTTGCCGCTTCCCGTCCCCGCCATGCGTCCGTCGACCCTCCTTGGCCTCGTGCTCTCGTGTCCCGCGGCCTGGGGTCTGTCCCGTGAGCTTCCGTCCGTGCCGCCGGCCCCGCCCGCGACTCTGCGCGAGGACTGCAACGGCAACGGTGTCCCCGATGACCAGGACATCGCGAACGGCACCAGCCAGGACTGCAACGGCAACGCCGTCCCGGACGAGTGCGACATCGCGAACGGCACGAGCTTCGACTGCAACGCCAACGGCGTGCCGGACGAGTGCGACATCGCCGGCGGGACGAGCCAGGACTGTAACGGGAACCTGGTGCCGGACGAGTGCGACATCGCCGGCGGCACGAGCCTCGACTGCAACGCGAACGGGGTGCCGGACGAGTGCGAGCCGGATTGCAACGGCAACGGCGTGCCCGACGACTGCGACATCGCCGGCGGAACGAGCCTGGACTGCAACGCGAACGGCATCCCGGACGAGTGCGAGCCGGACTGCAACGGCAACGGCGTGCCGGACGACTGCGACCTCTCGGGCGGGACGAGCCAGGACTGCAACGGGAACCAGGTGCCGGACGAGTGCGACATCTCCGGCGGCACGAGCCTCGACTGCAACGCGAACGGCATCCCGGACGAGTGCGAGCCGGATTGCAACGGCAACGGCGTGCCCGACGACTGCGACCTCTCGGGCGGAACGAGCCAGGACTGCAACGGAAACCTGGTGCCGGACGAGTGCGACATCGCCGGCGGCACGAGCCTGGACTGCAACGCGAACGGCATCCCGGACGAGTGCGAGCCGGATTGCAACGGCAACGGCGTGCCGGACGACTGCGACCTCTCGGGCGGGACGAGCCAGGACTGCAACGGGAACCTGGTGCCGGACGAGTGCGACATCTCCGGCGGCACGAGCCTTGACTGCAACGCGAACGGCATCCCGGACGAGTGCGAGCCGGACTGCAACGCCAATGGCGTGCCCGACGAGTGCGACATCGCCGGCGGCGTGAGCCAGGACTGCAACGCGAACGGGGTGCCGGACGAGTGCGACATCGCCGGCGGGACGAGCCTGGATTGCAACGCGAACGGGATCCCGGACGAGTGCGAGGCGGACTGCAACGCCAACGGCGTGCCTGACGACTGCGACCTCTCGGGCGGAACGAGCCAGGACTGCAACGGGAACCAGGTGCCGGACGAGTGCGACATCGCCGGCGGGACGAGCCTGGATTGCAACGCGAACGGGATCCCGGACGAGTGCGAGGCCGACTGCAACGCCAACGGCGTGCCCGACGACTGCGACATCGCCGGCGGAACGAGCCTGGACTGCAACGCGAACGGGATCCCGGACGAGTGCGAGGCGGACTGCAACGCCAACGGCGTGCCTGACGACTGCGACCTCTCGGGCGGAACGAGCCAGGACTGCAACGGGAACCAGGTGCCGGACGAGTGCGACATCGCCGGCGGGACGAGCCTGGATTGCAACGCGAACGGGATCCCGGACGAGTGCGAGGCCGACTGCAACGCCAACGGCGTGCCTGACGATTGCGACCTCTCGGGCGGCACGAGCCTCGATTGCAACGCGAACGGGATTCCCGACGAGTGCGAGGCCGACTGCAACGCCAACGGCGTGCCGGACGAGTGCGACATCGCCGGCGGGACGAGCCTGGACTGCAACGCGAACGGCATCCCGGACGAGTGCGAAGAGGACTGCAACGGCAACGGTGTGCCGGACGACTGCGACCTGGCGAACGGACAGGCGCTGGACTGCAACGCCAACGGCGTGCCCGACTCCTGCGACCTGGCGTCGGGGACCAGCTTCGACTGCAACTCGAACGGGATCCTGGACGACTGCGACATCGCGAACGGCATCTCCCTCGACTGCAATGCCAACGGAGTGCCCGACGAGTGCGACCTGGCCGGGGGCTCCTCGAACGATTGCAACGCGAACGGCGTGCCCGACGAGTGCGAGCCGGACTGCAACGCGAACGGCGTGCCGGACGACTGTGACCTCTCGGGTGGCACGAGCCTGGATTGCAACGCGAACGGCCAGCCGGACGAGTGCGACATCGGCGAGGGGACGAGCCCGGACTGCAACGCGAACGGGGTCCCGGACGAGTGCGACCTCTCCGGCGGCACGAGCCTGGATTGCAACGCGAACGGGATCCCGGACGAGTGCGATACCGACTGCAACGCCAACGGCGTGCCCGACGACTGCGACATCTCGGGCGGAACGAGCCCGGACTGCAACGCGAACGGCGTGCCGGACGAGTGCGACATCGCGGGCGGGACCAGCGCGGACGTCAACTCGAACGGCGTGCCGGACGAGTGCGAGTCGCTGACGAACGTGCTGTTGATCTACGTCGACGACCTGGGAGCGGACTTCCTCCCGATCTTCGACGCGATCAATCCGTACGAGGGGAGCACCGACCCGTTCGAGAGCCTGCTGTACGTCGACGCCCCGAACCTGCAGGCGCTCGCGGACACGGGGCTGACCTTCCTGAACGCCTACGCCGCGCCCGTCTGCTCGCCGGGCCGGGCTTCCTTGCTGACCGGGATGTACCCCGATCGGCACGGGGTGGGCACCGCCATCCGGCAGGACCACGTCGGCGAGTATTCGATGGGGCTGGCGGAGTTCGGCGATCCCGGCTTCACCCTGCCGACCCTGGCCGAGGCCGGGCAGGGCGCCGGCCGCCGCGCGGGGATCATCGGCAAGTGGCACCTGGGCCTGCCGACGACCGCGATGGACCCCGGCAACGGCGACGACGCGTGGCTGGGCTGGGCCGGGATCCCGCTGCGCGGCCACTGGGACGACTACCGCTGCGTCTTCTGGAACCTGGCGCAGCAACCGGTGCCGCCGGGACCTCCCGGCGGGTACTACAGCTACTACTGGAACGACAACGGCGACGTGCAGCCGCGCACCGACTACGCGGGCGAGCTGCAGCTCGACCAGGCGCTCGACTTCTGCAACACGGTGCAGGAGCCCTTCTTCGCGTTCGTGCCGACCAGCGCCTGTCACTTCCCGTGGGACGACCTGCCGCCGTCGTCGCTGGTCAACACGCCCGAGTACATGGACTCGCCGGGGACGACCTTCCGCAACTTCGCCGCCCACGTCGAGGCCCTGGACACGAAGATCGGCGACCTCCTGGCCGGGCTCGACCCGGGCCGGCGCCAGCGCACGATGATCGTCGTGATGGGGGACAACGGCACGGTCGAGAGCGTGATCGCCTCGGCGCGCGACGACGAGGGCTACGACCTGGGGCCGACCTACGACGCCTTGATCGACGCCGGCGCGCCGCGCTTCAAGAACAGCGTGTACGAGCGCGGCATCCGCGTCCCTCTGATCGTCAACTGGGCCGGAATCGACCAGCCCGGGCGGACGACGCGGGCCCTGGTCGACGCGGTCGACCTGTTCGCGACCGTGGTCGAGGCCGCCGGCGCGGACCCGGGCCCGGTCGACGGGATCTCGTTCCTGCCCGTGCTCGAGAACGCCTCGATCGGCATGGCGGAGCACCTGCGCCAGTCGAACCGGGTCGTGTTCTTCGAGGACAACGGCTCCGAGTTCCTGGCCTCGCAGCAGCACGAGGTGGGCTTCAGCATGCGCATCGGCGACGGCCGGCGCTTCAAGATCCACCGCGAGTACGAGGTGCCCGCCGGCTCGGTCGCGGACGAGTTCTACCTGCTGCAGCAGGCCGACGGCACGGACGCCGACCCGTGGGAGCTCGGCCCGCTGCCGGTCCAGCCGGGCGAGGCGTACTACGACGAGTACGTCGAGGTGGCCACGGCCATGCTGCCCCCGCTCGAGTACAACTACTGCGTCGCGCTCCCCAACACGACCGGCCAGCCGGCGATCATGGACAACGCCGGCAGCACCAGCATCGGGGCCGCCGACCTCGTGCTGGTGGCCGCGACGGTGCCGCCCGGAGAGTTCGGCGTCTTCTACTACGGCTCGCGCGAGATCGAGGTGCCCTTCGGCGACGGCTTGCGCTGCGTGGGCGGCGGGACGAGCGGCACCGTGCGCTTCCCGGTGGTCACGGCCGACGTGCTCGGCACGATGCTCTACCTGGTCGACTACGAAATCGTCGGCCCCGGCCATCCCGCCCGCATCCACCCCGGATCGACCTGGAAGTTCCAGGCCTGGTACCGCGATCCGACCGGGGGGGCCTTCGGCTTCAACCTCTCCGACGGCCGCTCGATCACCTTCCTGCCGTGATCGAGCGGGGCCCGGAGGCGCCCGCGGGGCCTCCTGCGCCGGACCCCCGCCCCCCCCCGCCGGCCGGCCACCTGGGGGGCGCCCGAGGGGGTCCTGGGGGCCTCGGGCGGCCGGGAGGGGAGGAATCGTCCCCGGCGGGCACGCGGAAGCGGGGCCCCGATTTCCGCATCTGGCCGGATCCGCGACCTTGGAGTATCCTCACAGTAGTTCACCCGGGCCCCCGGACCGGGGGCGGTTCCCTCTCCAATCCAACTCTCAAGGAGACTCATCGAGATGTGGCTCAATAAATGGACTCTGGGCGTCGGCGCGATCGCCCTCACGGCGTCCGCCGCCAGCGCCCAGTCGTACAACGAGGACTTCGAGGGCCTGGCCCTGGGGGTCCTGCAGGGCCAGGACGTCTGGGTCCAGTGGTCCGGAATCCCGGACCCCTTCAACCACGTCGTCAACACCCAGGCCCAGAGCGGCAGCCAGTCGGCTTCGATCGAGGCCGGCACCGACACCGTGTGCGACCTCGACATCGTCGGCCACAACGGCGCCACGACGTTCGAGGCCGGAAGCTGGGTCCTGTCGGGCTTCGTGATGATCCCGAGTGCGCCGGTCCCCCAGGGGCACACGTACTTCATCGTCATGAACGACTTCGACGCGCCGACCGGCACCTACGAGTGGAACGTCCAGTTGCAGATGGACCTCGACGCCATGCAGGTGAACTGCGACTGCGGCACGAACGGCACCCTGGCCGGTCCCGCGCTCGTCGCGGACACGTGGACCGAGATCCGCGCCGAGTACCAGCTCGACGCCGTACCGCCCAACGTCGACATCTACTGGGGCGGCACCTACATCGCCTCGTACGATCCGACCAAGGGCGTGTTCGGCGGCAACAACTACACGGCGGCCAGGATCGACGCCATGGACCTCTATCCGGACGCTCCGAGCTTCCCGAACACGACCCCGGTGTACTACGACGACTTCGGGATCAACCCGGCCGGCCCGCAGCCCGTCGGCACGGCCGGTTGCTTCGGTGACGGCAGCGGCACGGCCTGCCCCTGCGGGAACACCGGCGGTGCCGGTGAGGGTTGCCAGAACTCGTCCCTCAGCGGCTCCACCCTCTCCGCCGTCGGAAGCGGCAACGCGAACGACGACGACCTGACCTTCAGCGGCGCCAACCTGCTTCCGGGCCAGCCCGCGCTGCTGTTCAACGGCGACAACGCCATCAACGGCGGCAACGGCATCGTGTTCGGGGACGGCCTGCGCTGCGTCGGCCAGAACGTGGTCCGCCTCGGCGTCAGGGTCCCGGATGTCAACGGCGACGCGAGCTGGGGCCCGCAGCACCCCAACAAGAACTGGAACAACGGCGACACCAAGCACTTCCAGACCTGGTACCGCGACCCGGCCGGCCCGTGCGGCACCGGTTTCAACCTGGGGAACCGGGTCAGCATCACGTTCCAGTGATCTCCTGACGGAGCGCATTCAGCGGACGGAGCGGGTCGTGCCGAAAGGCGCGGCCCGCTCCCCTTTCGTGTCGCGCTGCGGGCCCGGCTGATGGGTTGGACGCAGGAGCACGCGGGCGAGGCCAGAACCCGGGTGTACCTGCCAGCCGGCCGGCAGAACCAGGCGCTCCTGCTCTGCGCGCTCGGCCTGGCGCTCGGGCGCGAGTGGGGTCGGCGCCCGTGTCGGGTCCACGCCGCGTGGGGGACCGCGCTGGTCGGCGCCTTCGCCTCCTCGCAGGGGCGCGCCGCGCGAGCGCTGACGGCGGGCGAGAGGCGCGCCCGGCCGCGCTCCGGTGGCGAGTCAGGGCGGGGGGCGCCGCCGGCGCTCGTGCGAGCGGCGGACCATCAGGTGGGAGCGGCGGCCCGGGGCGCCCGCGTCCTCGACGGTGAGCAGGCGTGCGAAGCCGCAGGCCTCGTACAGATCGATCGCCGCGCGGTCCTCGACCGGCACGCGCAGGCGGAAGCGCGTCGCGCCGAGGGCGCGGCCGCAGCGCAGCAGCGCGCGCAACAGCCGCCGGGCGACACCCCGCCGGCGGAAGCGCGGGTCGACCGCCAGGGCGAGGATCCACACGTTGAGCGAGCGACCGTGCCAGAAGGTCGAGGCCGTGACGGTCCCGCAGACGTCGCGCGCGCCGATCGTGGCGACGAGCACGATCGCCGGCTCGTTCTCGCGGACCTGCTCGACCCGCCGGCGTCCGGCGGGGTCGAACGCGAACGCGACGGCCTCCAGCTCGTCGATCCGGGCCCCGTGCTCGGGGCGAGCCTGCACGACGCGCGGCTTCTCCACCTGCACGGGACGCCCGCGCGGCGCAGGGGGTTCCGTCGATCGGCCCGACCCCCGCATCCGATCCCGGCCCCGGCTCTCGCGCGCGGCCCCTCGCCGCCCTGTGCTCGACCCTGCCAGGCCTCGGCAGCGCCGTGTCGCGGTCGGGCACCGCGCAGGACTCCCGCAGCTCCTCCTCCCGGCGGATCCGGCGAGGCGCGGGGGCCCTGCCCGCCGGCGAGCTCTCGCGGGCAGACCTCGAGGCGGCGCAGCGCGACGCCGATCCGGGAGCTCGCGATGACTTCGACCCTCGGGGTGCTCGGGGTGACGGGGGACGAGGACCCGCATGCCGATCAGCAGGATCCGCGCCCTTGCCATGGCCTAAGGGCCCGTCCGCGAATAAGTGCTCCGTTTCGCCGGCCCTCGCCGCCCCTGGCCGCGTTGCTCCTCCTCGGCGTATCCCCTGGATACGCGGTCGTCGTCGCGCCTTGCCAGGGACGGCGATTGCTCGCCGAAACTGAGCACTTATTCGCGGACGGACCCGAACGGGGATGGTCTCCGCAAGCCGAGGCCCCGCGCCGGGGTCGCCGGGGGCCGGCGCGGGCCATCTCGGGTGGACCGGGGCTTGCCTCGGGAGTGGGGGCGCGGTGAACTGCCGCTCGTGGGAACGCCCCCGGACAGCCCGCTCGATCGGGTCGACTACGAGAGCACGCCGCTGACGCGCGCTGAGTACATCGCCGCCATCGTGCACCTGTACCGCGGCGAGCTGCAGCGCGCCAACTCCTGGCGCCTGCGCCTGGACAACACCACGAACTGGGCCGTGCTGACCACGGCCGCCATCCTGACCTTCTCGTTCGGCCAAGGCGTCCACTCGCACTGGATCCTGATCAGCGGCCTGGCGCTGATCTCGATCTTCCTCCTGATCGAGTCGCGCCGCTTCCGGTACGCGGACGTGTGGCGCGCGCGCGTGCGCATGATCGAGGAGAACTTCTACGGCCCGATCCTGCGGCGCGACCCGCACAGTCCCGAGAAGGCCTGGGGCGCGCTGGTGGCCGAGGACCTGTTCCGCCCGCGCTTCAAGATCAGCGCCCTGGCCTCGATCCGCTCGCGGCTCCTGCGCAACTACTGGGCGATCTATCTCGTGATGCTGATCGCCTGGGTGGTGCGCGTCGCGGAGCAGCCCGTGCCGGCGCAGTCCTGGACCGACATCCGCACGCGCCTGGCCGGCTCGGGCCTCGTGCCGTGGTGGCTGCCGCTGGTGATCGTCGGCGCGTTCGTGATCTCCGTCGCCCTGCTGCTCCTGCTGGTGCCGCGCTCGACGAGCTACGACCTCGACCAGTGGCGCTTCGAACCCGACCGGCCGATGGGGCGCTCCGACATCGACATGTGAGCGCGTCCGGGCCGCGGGAGAGCCGCTAGGCCTCGCGCGTGCGCTCGTGCAGCAGGCGGTTGGCGCGCGCCCGGCGCACGCTGGCGAGGGTGCCGAAGACCGCGCCGAAGAGGCCCAGGGTCGTGCCGAGGGCGGCTCCCGCCCACCCGGCCAGGGGCGGATGTGCGACGGTCAGGAGCGCCACGGCCGAGAAGCACACCGTGCCGGCCAGGCCGAGCGCGTAGAAGCACCAGGCCTTGAAGGCGCGCAGCGCGGCGTACTGCCGGGCCAGCTCGGGCGTGCCTTCGCGGTCGAGCGGCTCGGCCTCGAGCACCGTCCGGCGCGCGCCGAAGCCCGCCATGAACACCCACCAGGCGAGGCCGAGGAGGATGGCGGCGTGGGCCCCGGCGAGCACGGCCCAGAGGCTCGCGCCGGCGCAGAGCGCGAACACGATCCAGCCGGCGACCCACGCCGCGCGCGGCACGGGGTGATGGAGGTGGCGCGGCGCGAGCGCGGCCGAGCGCTCTGGAGCGGCGCGCGGCGCGCGCCAGCCGGGGTCGCGCGCCACGAGCGCGGGCACGCCGAAGCCGAACCACAGGATCATCGAGGCACTCACGGCGTAGGCCGTCGGCCACCCGGACCGCAGCCAGTGCTGCGGCGGCAGGGCGGCCTCGATCCAGGCCTGTACGCCGGCGTGCACGAGGAGCGCGGCGAGCGTCGCGAGCCACAGCCGGCGCGCGAGGACCGGTGCGCGCGCGTCGGCGTCTCGGTGGGGCTCGACGAAGACGCTGAAGGCCGCCGGCCACAGCACCATGAAGACGGGGAACAGTCGCTGGAACCAGATCATCTCACCTCCGGCTGGTCGAGTCGCGGCGGGGTCGCGGCTGCCACAGTTGCTCGAGCGCCGCCAGGAGCATGGAGCGCGTCGTCGCACGTGTCATCCCGGCCAGGCGCGCCTCGGAAGCGAGCACGCGCGCCCGCCGCTCGAGCTCCGCGCGCACGGCCGGCTCGGAGGCCCGGGCCTTGGCGCGCCCGGCCCTCACGGTCGTGCCGCGCCCGCGCACCGAGGCCACCAGGCCCTCGGCCTCGAGCATCCGGTAGGCGCGGGCGACGGTGCTCATGTCGAGCCCCAGGTCGGCCGCCAACTGGCGCACCGTGGGCAGGGGATCACCGGGCGCGACCTCGCCCGCGGCGATCGCGCAGCGCAGGCCCGTGGCGATCTGGTCCGTCAGGGGCACGTGGGAATCGAGCCGCACCGTCAGCACGGGATGGATTGTAGCAAACAATGACACAATCAATGGCAGAATGTCGAGCGGCAGGGGGAGGATCGGGCCCCCGCCGACGGACGGGCTGGGGAGGCGGGCCTGCCGGTGTGGGCACACCCGCAGGCCCGCGGCCGGGCGCGCTCCCGGCGGGGAGCTGGCGGAGAGCGGCGCCGCGGGGCGCATCCGGCCCGCCCGCGCAGGCCGGCGAGGGGGTGCGCTCGCGCTCGAGACGAGCCCGGATTGCCAGTCGGGGCGCCCGCGGGTACCGTCCGAGCTGGCCGGCTTGCGGGCGGTGGATCCCGGCCGAGGCTCCCGGTCCGTGCCGGGTCGCGTCGACCCGGAGCCGGGAGAGGCCCCGGGGCGCCGCGATCCTGCGGCGCGGGGCCGCCGCGGGCGCCCGGGAGGAGATCCCGGGCGGCCGACCGCACGCGACCCGGCCGGTTCGATCCCGGGACAAGGAGACGAGACAGGGAGGAGAGAGCCATGACGGTCGGCTGGTGGTCGCGCGGGCTGGCCTCGCTCGCGCTCCACGCCACGGTGCTGGCGGCACCCGCGGCGATCGCCGCGGCGCAGGAGAGTGCGCTCGGGGTCGGCCTCGATCCCGTTCCCTTCGAGAGGGTGGAGCTGGGCGAGGGGCCGTGGAAGGACCTCGTGCGGCGCAACGCTCGGGTCACGCTCCCCCACGCCCTGGCGCGGTGCGAGGCGAACGGTCTGGTCGCGAACTTCGCCATCGCCGGCGGCCTCGAGCAGGGCGAGCACCGCGCTGAGGCGGCCGCCGACTCCGAGGTCTACAAGCTGCTGGAGGGCATCGCGTATTCGCTCGCGATCGCGCCCGACGCGGAGCTCGAGGCTCGCGCCGACGCGATCGTGACGATGATCGCCGCGGCCCAGGGCGAGGACGGCTACGTCAACACATGGACCACGCTGGTCGAGCCCGAGAGGCGCTGGGCGAGCATCCGCCACGGCCTGGAGCTGTTCTGCGCCGGGCACCTGATCGAGGCCGGCCTGGCCTACTCGCGCGCGACCGGGAAGCGCGCACTGCTCGACGTCGCGACGCGCTTCGCCGACCTGATCGAGGAGGAGTTCGGCCCCGATGGGCGGCCCGTGCCGCCGGGCCACCCGGAGATCGAGCTGGCGCTGATCGCGCTCTCGCGCGCGACGGGCGAGTACCGCTACCAGGCGCTGGCCCAGCTCCTGGTCGAGCGGCGCGGCGATCCGTCGCGCGAGCACCGTTTCGGGGAGTACGCCCAGGACGCGGTGCCGATCCTGCGCTCGCGCACGGCCGCCGGCCACGCCGTGCGCGCGACGTACCTGTACTGCGCCATCGCCGACCTGGCGCGCGCCACGGGCTACGAGGACCTGCGCGTGCACGCGCTGACGCACTGGGACGACGTCTTCCGGCGCAAGATGTACGTCACCGGCGGCGTCGGCGCGGATGCGGCCGGCGAGGGCTTCGGACGCGAGTACGAGCTGCCCAACTACACGGCCTACGGCGAGACCTGCGCCTCGATCGGGCTGGCCCTGTGGAACCAGCGCCTGTTCCTGCTGACCGCCCACCCGGCCTTCCCCGACGTGGTCGAGCGCGCGACGTACAACCACGCGCTGGCGGGCGTCTCTCTGGCGGGCGACACCTTCTTCCAGGCCGACCCGCTCGGCTCGCTGGGCGGGCTGGAGCGCCGGCCGTGGTTCGCGCCGGCCTGCTGCCCGACGAACGCCGTGCGCTTCGTGCCCTCGATGTTGGAGCGCGTCTGGGCGCACGACGCCCGGAACGTCTACCTGGCCCAGTTCGTGGCGAGCCGGGCGGACGTCGCGTTTCCGGACGGCATGGTGCGCATCACGCTCGAGACGGACTTCCCCAGGAGCGGGAAGATGCGCTTTGTGGTCGAGCCGGCCTGGGAGCGCGAGTTCACGCTGCACGTGCGCGTCCCCGGCTGGTGCGAGAACGAGGAGATCCGCTCGGGTGTCAACGAGGAGATGTTCCGCAACATCTTCACGCACGGCCACGACCCGGGCCTGTGGATGAAGTTCGAGCGCACCTGGAAGCCGGGGGACGTGCTGCTCTTCGACCTGCCGCTCGTGCCGCAGCGCGTGCGCGCCGACGAGCGGGTCGAGGCCGACCGCGGGCGCGTGTGCCTTCAGCGCGGGCCGGAGGTGTTCGCCTTCGAGGCGCTCGACCACGGCGGGCACGTGCGCAACCTCTGCCTGCCGCCGGATGCGCGGCTGCGCGCGGTGTGGGAGCCCGAGCTCCTGGGCGGCACGCACGTGATCCGCGCCCAGGGTCTGGCGCTGTCCGAGGGGGAGGAAGGCCAGGACGTGCTGGCCCCGGTCGAGCTGACGGCGATACCGTACCGGCTGTGGGGCAACCGCGGGGCGGGCGAGATGCTGGTCTGGATCCCCGAGGATCCGGCGCTGTGCGCCTTCCCGGGCGAGACCGAGCGCCACGCGGCGCGCGACCGGATCGTGCGCGCCTCGCACTGCGACGCGCGCGGGCGCCTCTCGGCGCTGGTGGACGAGCGCGAGCCGCTCTCCTCGCACGACGCGCGCATGCACCGCATGAGCTTCCGGGGCCGCGTCGGCGGCGAGGAGTGGGTGCGCTACGACTTCGCCGCGCCGCGCGCGCTGGACCGCAGCGCCGTCTACTGGCTCGACGAGGGCGAGGGCGGCCAGGTGCGCGCGCCGGCCGGATGGTCGCTGGAGTTGCTGTCGGGCCAGGAGTGGAAGGGGCTCACGCCGACGGAAGGCGCCTACGGCGTCGAGGTCGACCGCTGGAACGAGGTGCGCTTCGCGGGCGCCACGACCCGCTCCATCCGCCTGCGCGTGCGCCAGCGTGAGGACGCCTCGGCCGGTCTCCTGGAGTGGACGGTGGGCCCGCAGCTCTGATCGCTGCCTCGCGCGTGCAGGAAGGCCTACAATCAGTGGGGCAGGCTCTCTCCCCAAGTCACCTTGCCACGAGGAGGTCAGCGTCATGCGCATGCGCACTTCGCTCGCTGTTGCCGCGGTGCTCGCCACGGCCGTTCCGCTCGCCGCCAGCCGGCCGTGCGCGGCGCGGGCCGTCGCGCCCCAGGGGTCCGGCGGATACCACGTGGACGCGCGCTTCGGCTACAAGATCAGGCCGCCCAAGGAGTGGCAGGGGATCCCGGTCCAGGTCGGCGAGGGTTGGCTGATCGCGAAGTTCCTCTCGGACCGCACCTACTTCTACACCGAGAAGGGCGGCGGCTGGACCTACGATCACAAGCCCGAGCTGATGGTGATCGCCTTCGTCGACGAGGTCGTGAAGAAGCGCGGCCCCGACGTGCAGAAGGAGGGCGACGTCACGATCGTCACCTGGAAGAACCGCTACAAGGACTACAAGGACTACCTGCGCAACACCTACGCCGGCGGCGGCTACTACGTTTCGGCCGAGGAGGAGATGAAGGTCGGCGACGTCGCCGTCACGGCGCTCGAGATCAAGGTCGAGAAGGCGACGCGCGAGGGGCCCAAGCGCATCATCACTTGGATCTACCACGTGCCCGACGTCGACGTCGCCGCGCAGTTCGAGGTGCTGGAGAACAGCTACGGCAAGCTCAAGACCACCATCGAGCGCACGCTCAAGTCCTTCAAGCCGATCGAGCGCAGCGGCGAGCTGCCGGGAGAGCAGCGTTCCGTGGACGGGTTCACCTTCAGCGTCAGCGAGATGGACCGCCTGTCGCCGGACGACCGGCGCGAGAAGCGCCTGGCGCAGGAGAGCGCGCTGCACGAACGGGCGATCGCCAACCTGCCCGAGGGCTGGCACCACAAGCGCTACGGCGACTTCCTCGTGCTCAGCAGCGCCGACGCCAAGTTCGACAAGCGCATGGCCGAGCAGGCCACGGCGGCCATGATGTGGCTCGATGAGGCCTTCCCCTTCGTCGGGCCGCAGGAGTACGTGCGCAGACCGATCCTGCGCATCTGCCGGACCCAGGAGGAGGAGAGCTCGTACGGCCGCGGAGGGGCGGGCGGCGGAGGGTGGATGTGGTTCGGCTCGAACAACGAGATCGTGATCAACAAGGAGTGGGACAACGACCTCTACGGGATCGGCAAGGTCAACGCCGAGGTCATGGACCTGTGGTTCCAGGACCGTGATCGGGACCTTTTCTGGGCGCTGCCGGCCTGGCTGAGGTCCGGCCTGGACCAATTGCTGCGCAACTCCTACGGCAAGGGCGGCAAGCTCGAGTTCTACCCCGACCTGTGGGACGTCGGGGACCTGCGCCAGCGCGTCAGGGACGGCGCCGCCGCGCGGCCGCGGGACATGATCCAGATGACCTCGCAGGAGTTCAGCGGCAGGGACTCCCAGGAGTTCTGGGGCCGGCGCGACGAGGCCAACTTCTTCGTCTACTGGATGATGGCCGGCGACGGCGCGCGCTCGAAGGACGCGCGTGACATGATCACCACCTACATCAAGAACCTGAAGCTCGTGATCGAGGAGATGGCCGCGAAGGAGATCGACGTCGAGCCGGAGAAGTACGAGGTTCCGAAGACCGAGCAGGAGGAGGAGGAGCGCTTCCGCAACCGGCAGAAGATGTGGCGCGACGACTCGCGCGAGAAGCGCATCCTGCAGGACGTCTTCTTCCGCACCTTCCGCAGTTGGAGCGACAGGGACTGGGACCAGCTCGAGCGGGCCTACTTCAAGAGCATCACGTAGGGGGGCGCCGGCGTGCAGGTTCCGATCGCGCTCCTGGCTCTCGTGCCGCTGGCTCCGGCAGCGCG
>Ga0326597_10006546_pt1 | contig 15940 bp, 16 predicted proteins | sample RVTome_12_FD_203789 | JGI IMG/M metagenome (GOLD analysis project Ga0326597, IMG submission 203789) | Soil microbial communities from uranium-contaminated site in the Upper Colorado River Basin, Wyoming, United States - RVT100D185 | ecosystem: Environmental > Terrestrial > Soil > Contaminated >...
AGCCCCCACTCCTCGGCCCCTCGAGCTCTGCCTTCCGCCGCTCCAGGAAGCGCCGCTCCGGCTCCTGCTGCGCCAGGGCCAGGGCCTGCTCGTAGGAAGCGATCGCCTCGGGAATCCGGCGCAGCCTGCGGCACAGCTCGGCGCGCGTCGCGTGCGCCAGGTGGTACCGATCGAGCTCCCCGCGCGCGAGCAGCTCGTCGACCAGGGCGAGGCCGCGGGCCGGGCCGTCACGCATCGCGACCGCGACTGCGCGATTCAACTCCACCACGGGGGACGGCTCGACGCGAAGCAGCACGTCGTACAGCCCGACGATCTGCGGCCAGTCGGTGGCGTCCGCCGTCGGTGCCTCCGCGTGCACCGCTGCGATCGCCGCCTGCAGGGCGTACGGACCGAATCGTCGCGAGCCGAGCGCCTCTTCCACCAAGGCGATGCCTTCGGCGATGAGCTCCCGATTCCATCGCGCCCGGTCCTGATCCTCCAGTCGGATCAGGTCTCCCTCCGGGGAGGCGCGGGTCTCCCGTCTGGCCTCGTGCAGCAGCATGAGCGCGAGCAGGCCGCGGGCCTCGGGTTCGGGAAGGAGCTCCACGAGGAGGCGGGCCAGGTAGATGGCCTCGGCGCATAGGTCGGCGCGCACGATCTCCGCCCCCGAGGCGGCGGAGTACCCCTCGTTGAATACCAGGTACACGACCCGCAGCACCGCGGCGAGCCGCTCCGTGAGCTGCGCGCCTTCCGGGACGACGTACGGAATGCCCGCGTCGCGGATCTTGCGCTTCGCGCGTACGATGCGCTGCGCGAGGGTGGACGGTTGGGTCAGGAAGGCGTGGGCGATCTCCTCCGTCGACAGCCCGCACACTTCGCGAAGCGTCAGGGCGATTCGGGCATCGAGCTCGAGCGCCGGGTGGCAGCAGGTGAAGATGAGTCGGAGCCGGTCGTCCTCGAGTGCCTGGCCCATACCGTCGTCGGGGCGGGGAAGCGTGCCCCCGAGCGCTGGGGTGACGCCTTCGTCGACCAGCCGTTCCAGGTGGCTGGTGTGTCGCGCACGCCGGCGGATCTGGTCGATGCCGCGGAACCGCCCCGCGGAGACGAGCCACGCTCTGGGGTTCGCCGGCAGGCCTTCCTCGGGCCACCGCTCCATCGCTGCTGCGAACGCGTCCTGCATGGCATCTTCCGCCAGCTCGAAGTCGCCGAGGATGCGGATGAGCGTCGCGAGCACACGGCGCGACTCGGTCTGGAACACCTCCGCCACCATGCGCTCCGGAGCCGGAGCGTCGCCCCCTCCCGTCAGGGTTGCAGCTCCCTGACCGGCCGGATCTCGATGCTCCCGATCTTCGCGGGTGGCAGGCCCGAGGCGACCTCGATGGCCTGATCGAGGTCCCGCGCGTCGATGAGGTAGAAGCCCGCGAGCTGTTCCTTGGTCTCGGCGAACGGGCCGTCGGTGATGGCGGCTCGTCCGTCCCGCACGCGCACCGTGGTCGCCGTCTCGATTCGTTCGAGCGCGTCGGCGGCCTGCACCAGATCCTGGTCGAGGCTCTCGCTGTAAGCCCTACAGTCGGCGTCGCGGACCGTCGCCATCAGCGCTTCCTCGCCGTATACGAGGAGAAGGTATTTCACGTGGACTCCTTGTTGATGAACGTCGGGACATCCTCACCGGCAAAGGCGCGCCGAAGCTCCGCAAGGTCCAGCTTCTCCATGCGCAGCATGGCCCGCATGGCCCGCCGTGAGCTCTCGGACTCGGGCGCCCCGATGAGATCGATCGCCTCTCTCGGGATGACCTGCCATGATACTCCGAATCGGTCCTTGAGCCAGCCGCACTGCCGCGCGAGCGGATCCCCGTCCCGGCCGAGGTGCTCCCAGTAGTGATCGACCTCGTCTTGCGTCTCGCAGATGACCTGCAGCGAGATCGCCTCGGTGAACGAGAACAACGGTCCGCCGTTCAGGGCAGTGAGCGGATGGCCGTCGAGCTCGAAATCGATCGTCATGACGGAGCCGACGGGACGTCCATGTAGATCGGTCCCTTCCGGGCCGTAGCGTGTGGTTCGCACGATCCTGGAGTTCGGGAATATCCCCGTGTAGAGAGTGGTGGCTTCCTCGGCTTCATCGGCGAACCAGAGACAGGGGGCCAGCGTGATGGTGGGCATCGGGTGCTCCTTGAACCGGATGATGTCGGTGCGTGTTCGGAATCGGTCACCATCGGCTTGCCGTTCTCTCCGGCACGCACGATGCGCGCTTCCCCGGGCGGCGCGAGGCCCTCGGCCCCCACCAGCTCCCCCGAGGTCCGCAACTCCTCGTTTAGCTTCATCATGAACGCGATGTGTGCTTTGAAGTCCTCGGGCGGCCACTCGCCCACCTGCTTCATGAGATTCTCCGCTGTTCGAGTCCCGTCTGGATCATCGCTTCACCCATGGGTCGAACGGGGGGCGCCGATTTCGACAGGGACGAGCGAATCTGGTCGGCCGTGCGGCGGTTGTCGAATTCTCCCGGACCCGAACGACTCCTGGTGAGGGCCGACGCTTCGACGGCCCGCCGACAGCCCCTACCAGGAGTCCGATCATGATCAGATCCGCCAATCCGTACCTCAACTTCCCCGGCAACACGGAAGAGGCATTCGAGTTCTACCGCGGTGTCTTCGGCGGCGAGCTCGCGGGGGTCGTCCGCTTCCGGGATCTCCCCGAGAACCCGATGGGCATCCCCGAACAAGAGCTTGACCGCATCGCCCACATCTGCCTGCCGCTCGGCGAAAACATCATGCTCATGGGCACGGACGTGATCGAAGCGTGGAAGGACGGGTTCGTCGTCGGCACGAACAGCTACATCCACCTCGAGGTCGGAAGCGGCGAGGAAGCCGACCGGATCTTCGAGGCGCTGTCGGACGGCGGAAAGGTCGAGATGCCGGTGATTCGGACCGAGTGGGCCGAGAAGTACGGCACCTGCCGCGACCGGTTCGGCATCCAGTGGATGGTGAGCTACACGGGCAGCGTCGTCTTCCCGGGGTGAGGCGCTACCGGCGGGGCGGGGTGCCGGCGATGTTGGCCAGCCTTATGCCCGCCGGTAGCGGCGTGACGCGACGCTCTCCGCCGTCTCACTCCGCCCGGAGCGCCTGCAGCGGGTCGACGCTGGCGGCCCGGCGGGCAGGGAGGAGGCTGGCGAGGAGGACCGCCGCGAGTGTCGCGAGAACGGCCATCGTCAGTGTCCCGGCACCCGCCAGGGGCAGCCCGATGTCCACGAAGATCCGGTTCAGGACGAGGGTGGCCACGGTCAGCCCCGCTGCAGAGCCGACGACCAACCCAGGGACCGCGAGCCGGACCCCATCCCACAGGACCTGGCGTAGCACGTGTGCCCGGGAGGAGCCCAGGGACATTCGCACGCCAATCTCACGGGTGCGGCTCGCGACGGTGAACGCGACCACGCCGTAGATGCCTAGCGCCGAGAGCAGGAGGAGCAGGAGCGCCAAGAGTCCGAAGAAGGCGCTCCACATCGGAAAGTCGGCCGAGCGGGCCTCTACGACGGAGGTGAACGTGGCCACGTCGGGCCGAGGGAGCTCGGGGTCGAGCTCCAGGATCACCCGTTCGATCGCCGCCGCCAGGCCGTCGTCGCCCCCGGAGGCGGGGCTCGCCCGGATGGCCAGGCCCAGCTCCGCGGACGGCTCCTGCGCGAGCGAGAGGAGGACGTGGTCGCGAGGGGCCTCTACCGAGTGGCCCGCGAAGTCGGCCGCCACGCCTACGACCGTAACCGCCCGCCCTTGCCGGCGACTGATGCTCGAGAGTGGCGAGGGCGACCAGCATGAGAAAGGTGCAAAGGGTGCCGAACAGAGCCCCCATGAGCCATCCGTCGCCGGTCATCACTTCCGCTCCCTGCCAATGCCACGGCAGCACCCGGACCCCGCGGTCGGCGTGGGTGGCCGGGTGGACCTCGGCGAGGCCCGCGGCGACGGAGCGCGCGGCGGCCCCCGCCTGCGCTGGCGACGATTCATCTCCCACCCGACCGAGGATTCCGAGCCAGGCATCGGCTCGGTCGTGCCGCGCCGTCCGCTGCCAGGCTGGGGTGCGTCTCCAACGGGACCCAGGCGTCCGCCACCCACCGCGTGTCGTGGAACCGGAACCACTCCGGCGCCACCCCCACGACCATGTGGGGCCTCCGGTTCACAGTGAGCACACGGCCCACCACGGCCGAGTCGCCGCCGAGCGCGCGCGTCCAGAAGCCGTGTGCCACCACTACCGGGACCGCGTCGGCCGCCGACCCGTCCTGCTCTCCGAGGAAGCGGCCCAGCGTCGGCGTGAGCCGCAGCATCGCGAAGTAGCCACGCGACACGTAGGCCACCTGGACCGCTCACCTACGTCCGCGTCGGCGGGGCGGAGGGAGCCCTCCGGCACCGCCCACCCGGCGAGCTCCGCGGATTCCACGCCCAACTCGAGATCCACGAAATCCGGGTACGACCACGCGCCGCCGAGGCGCCCCGCCTCCGTAGGGAGCACCTCCACGAGGCCCGTCTCATCCAGCTCGAACGGGGCCTCCATGGTGACCCGGAAGAGCATGATCACGGCCGCGGTGACCCCGAGTCCGGTCGCCAGGGAGACGAGGCAGACCAGAGTGTAGGCCCGTGCGCGGGCGAGGCTCCTGACTGCATGCAGCAGGTCCCGGCCGAGCCCGAGCTCTGCGCCCCCGGGCGGACCGTCGTCGCTCGCCGGTCCCGGCAAACACGGCGTCCAGGTAGCTACGCAGCGCGAACCGGAGGGCGGCGGCCGTGCCCGCATGCTCACGGATCGCCCCGAGCTCCCGCTCGAAGGCGTCCACCATCTCGTCGAGATAGCGGGCCCGGTGGTCGCGCGGAAAGACCCGGAGCAGCGGCCCGTACGTCCGCCGCAGCAGACGGTGCAGGCTTATCGCCCTGGCTCCGGCAGCATGTCCTGCTCGGCGGCCAGGCTGAGCAGCCCGCGGAGGCACTCGGACTCGGCCCGGGCCACCTCCCGCCCCAGGGCAGTCCGGCGGTAGTGGCGGCGGCGCGGGCCGCCGCTCTCGTCGTCCACCGACGGCTCGATCTCTTCCACCATACCTTCGTCGACCATCCGGGCGAGTGCCGCGTACAGGGTCCCCGGTAGGATGGACTCACGCCCCTCCGTCTTCTCGAAGAGCGTTTGCATGATCCGGTAGCCGTGCATCTCCTCGTCGCCGAGGGCCAGGAGGATCTGGTAGGTGGAATGCTTGAGCGGGATGCGTTCGGCTGGAGGGGGAGTCATGGCGGAGGAGAAGTCAAGGCGGGTAGCACTACTATACCAACTATAGTGGAAAGCGCATAGCACGTCTACTCCGAACTGGGACGGTCGTGCCTCATCCATTCCAGCCGGCCGTGGCCGCGTCGTGGCTTCCAGCTTATCGTGCCGGAGGACCAATCCCCTCGAGACGCTGATTGCCGAGCGAGGCACCCCGATGAAAGATATCTTCGACCGCGAGGTGACCCGTGAGGTGGTCGGGCGGATCCGCGGCCTCACGCCCGACACTCCCCCGGAGTGGGGTAAGATGAGCGTCGGGCAGATGCTCGCCCACTGCTGCGTGCCGTACGAGATGGTCTTCGAGGACAAGCACCGGAAGGCCGGGCCGATCGCGCGGTTCTTCCTGAAGACCTTCGTGAAGCCGGGTGTCGTCGGCGAGAAGCCCTACCCGAAGAACGCTCCGACCGCTCCGGCATTCAAGATCACCGGAGAGCGCGACTTCGTGCGCGATCGCGATCGCTTGGTCGGGTACGTCGAGCGCGCCGCCGAGCTCGGCGGCGACCACTTCGACGGGCTCGAGTCACCCTCGTTCGGGCCGTTGACCCGAGCCGAGTGGAACAACTTGTTCTACAAGCACATCGACCATCATCTGACCCAGTTCGGGGTGTGAGTCGGCCTCAGGGCGCATGCGGAACCCTCCGGTGGCTCGCCCGGCCGAACGTGCGCCACCCCTCGGGTCCCGCGACCTCGTCGACCACCTCGACGGCCCCGTCCCGGCGTGGACGGTAGGTCGTCCGACCCTCCTCGGAGGCCGCGCGCCAATCGACGATCAACGCGTCGTCCTCGACCGTCCACCGCAGCTCGATCCGCTCGCCGAGCGTGTCGCGCGAACCGCCGCGGGATCGACATCCGAGCGGTCAGTGGGGCTCGGCGGCCATCGACATCGTCATTGTCCACGCCGCTATCCAGCACCACCAGGAAGGCGCCCATGTCGGGGTCGGAATCCTGCCGTTCGGGCGGCGAACACCGTCCGGGATGGCGCTCATGATGTTCCTGGCGTCTTGCGGGGGAGCGCCGCCAGAGGCGACGACCGCGGAACACGGGTCGCCAGGGGTGGACGTCGGGTCCGTCGACGCCCGCTGCGTCTTACCCGCGGCGTCGGTCATACGGAGCGACGCCGCCGCGGTGCGCGTCACGAACGGGTTCTACACGTTCGTCGTGGACGGCCGGGATCTCGGCCGTTTCCGCTCCCGGTAGCCGCCCCAGCATGTCCCTCTCCGAGATCACGACGCCCCGACTCGTCTTGCGCCCCATCCGGTCGACCGATTGGGTGAGTCTCCGCCTGATCGACGGGGATCCGGCGGTCATGGCCACGCTCGGGGGGCTCCGATCGGAAAAGGAGACCATGGCCTACGCGCTTGCTCAGGAGGACCACTGGGAGCGGCATGGCTTCGGCTGGTGGATGGCCTTCCTGCGCGAGACCGGAGCATTCGTGGGGCGGGGAGGCCTGCGACGCCTCGAAATCGAGGGCGTGCTCGAGATCGAGGTTGGATACGCGTTGCTCCAGCGATTCTGGGGCCGCGGCTTCGCCACGGAGATCGCCGAGGCGGCCGTGCGAGTGGGCACGGAGGATCTGCGGCTTCCCCGGATCGTCGGCATCACGCTGATGGAGAACGACGCTTCCCGGCGCGTCCTCGAGAAGGTCGGCTTCCGCTACGAGCGCGAGCTGACCTGGGCGTCGCTGCCGCACGTGCTGTACGCGCTGGAGCGCGGCCCATGGTTGGGGCGTGGTTCGGCATCGCCGGAGCCGTGATCCGACGCTCCGCCTGCTACGGCTCCAGACTCGCCGTATACGCCACGATGTCCACGACGTCCTGGATGGTGAGCGTCGCGACGATGTCTACCATCAGCTCGGACCACGCCCCCTGGCGATTCCCGTGCTTCAGGTCGTACAGCTGCCTGGCCATGTAGCTCGGTGACCGCCCGGCCAACGCCGGGACGGGGCCGAGCCCTCGCAGGTCCGGCCCGTGGCACACGGTGCACGCGGTGCGCCCGTCGCTTCCAGTGGTCACCAGATCCTCCCCGCGCGCGACCGCCCCGCGCGGCACGTAGGCGATGAAGCCCGACGCGTCGTCGCGCAGCTTGGTTCGCTCGAGGTCTTCCGGGATTTCGACGATGCGCACGCCAATCGGCTCCTTACCCGCGCCCTCCGCGATCTCATGGATCCATCCCGCGAACCGCGTCACCGGTACCGAATCCGTCTCGACGACCCGGATCCATGGCTTGAAATCGAGTCTGGAGAAATAAGCGGCTGCGATGCGCGCCTCCTCTTCGGTGGCCGCCGCCCCGATGCCCATCATCAGCGTCGGCGGACCCATGCGCGTGTCGCCCGTCTTCCGCAGCTCGTTCCGGTAGTCGGCCATCTGCTGGACCAGGTACTCGAACGGCTGGCCCGCGAGCCCTGCGTTCTCCGGCTTGCCCTGACCGTTGGGCAGGTGGCAGTACCCGCAGGCCAGAGCGCCCTCACCACCACCCCGCGCGACCACTTCGGGCATCGGCGGACGGCCGTCGGGATGCCAATCCGGTGGCCCGTTGTCGATCGCGATCTCGGCGCGCCGCATCGACAGGGCGGACCCCGGCACGGTCACGATCTCTTCGGGGTCGGGCGCGACCGCATCGGGCGGGGCGGGGTCGTTGAGCACGAACGCCCACGGCAGGACTTCATTCGCCCCCTCCGCGGCCACGAGGTCGTCGACCGGCGCGGCGGTGGTCTCGGGTCCGCAAGACGAGACCATGGGCCACAGGAATATCACGCCAACAGGAATGCGGAACTTCACGTGCTACGACCTCCGATACGGGGGGAATCCTCGGCGGCCAGTTTGGGCCGGGGGCTCGCGTTTGTCCAGCGAGCGTCGCCGCGTCATCCCGATCCCATCACTTCGCTTCGCACCGACGCGCTCAGGGAGAGCCCGAGAATGAGGGTCCCGAGCGCACCATAGATCGCCTGGAGGGGTGGATCGTCCTCGTACCCGATCATCAGGATCTGGACACTGATCCAGATCACCAGGGCCGTGCCCACGAGCACGCTGCCGTACCATGACCAGGCCCGCCGCCTCCAGAGACCCCAGGTCACCACGGCGGGCGTCACCCCGAGCACGACGAGCAGGATCAGCCCCGGGATCTGGAAGCTGTCGAACGGGGTGCCCTCGAGCAGGCTCGGAGGAAGACCGAGGATCGCCCCGTCGGGCGCCGCCACGATCGCTCCGCCGCCGCCGAGCCCGCTGAGGCCCTGGAAGAGCATCGACGCGATCAGGAGGTGGAAGGCGATGGGGGTTCGGGTCCGGGGTCTGCTTTCTGTCTCATAAGGACTCACGACGACATCCGATGCGGGGGTCGAGGACGTGCGTGCCTCATGTTCGGAGGCACGGGCGCCGCTGGCAACCGCGCCTCGACCCGGACTGCCATTGGCCGCTGGGCTCGGAGCGCATTACGGTTCGGTGGCCCTTCGCGCCAGGAGTCCTACCGTTCCGGGAGGTCGCAGACATGAGATGGCTCTTTCTGGCGCTCATCATCGTGCACGGGCTGATCCACTTCATGGGTCCGGCGAAGGCGTTCGGACTCGCGGACCTCCCGCAGCTCACGCAGCCGATCTCGCGGGGTATGGGCGTGGTTTGGCTCGCGGCCGGTGCGGCGATGCTGTTTGCGGGTGCCGCGTTCGTCTGGGGGCCGCGTGTCTGGTGGCTCATAGCGATGGGCGCCGTCCTGCTGTCCCAGATCGCCATCGTCTCATCGTGGACGGATGCCAGGATCGGCACCGTGGCGAACGTCCTCATCCTCATCGGGGCCATCTACGGAGTCGCATCGCAGGGGCCGCCCAGCTTCCGGGCCTCCTACGCACACGCGGTGGAGACCCGACTGGCCGCGAGGGGGAACGGGGAGGCACCGGCGCTCACGGAGGCCGACATGGCGCACCTGCCCGAGCTGGTGCGTAGGTATCTGCGTGTCACGGGATCGGTTGGGCAGCCCCGCATCGATCATTTCCGCGCGGCATGGCGTGGTCGCATTCGCGAATCCCCCGAAGATGCCTGGATGACGTTCACGGCCGAGCAGGTCAATTTCACGCGTGAGGATCCTGCCCGATTCTTCCTTATGGATGCGCGAAGGAGCGGCTTGCCGGTGGACGTTTACCACGCCTTCGCGGACGGCGCAGCCAGCATGCGCGTGCGTGTGCTATCGGTGATCCCCGTCGTGGACGAGCGGGGGCCGGAGCTGACGCTTGCCGAGACCGTGACGCTCTTCAACGACCTGTGTCTGTTGGCTCCGGCCACATTGATCGATCCGGCCATCGAATGGGACGCTATCGACGAGCGTTCGGTGCGAGCGTGGTACACGCTCGGTGAGAACACCATCAGCGCCGTACTCGAGTTCAACGACGCAGGTGAGCTCGTGGATTTCGTCTCGGACGACCGATTCGCGACCTCCGACGGAGGACGGATGACTCCCTTGCGGTTCTCCACGCCGGTTCGGGACTACAGGACCTTCGGGGATCGCCGGTTGATGACCCGAGGGGAGGGCCGGTGGCATCCGCCGGAGGGGGCGTTCGCATACATCGAGCTCGAGCTGGTGGCGTTCGAGGTGAATGGGGGCCGCTTCCGCTGAGGCCCGTCGAGCACACCCGCCGGCCCCCGCTCCACGTATCTTCAACAGATCTCTCCCTCATCGATGCCCATGGAGAGGCGAGACGACCGACTTGGACAGGAGTGGCATATGGCGGAACAGGTCGAGGTCATCATCGTCGGCTCCGGCACCGCCGGACTTTCGGCCCTTCGGGAAGTGCGGCGCGCGACGGACGACTTCCTGGTCATCAACGACGGCGACTGGGGCACCACCTGCGCCGCGCGCGGCTGCATGCCCTCCAAGGCGTTGATCGAGATCGCGAACGCCTTTCATCGGAGGCACGACTTCGCCGCTTTCGGCATCGATGGAGCGGGAGGTGTCACGATCGACGTTCCCGCGGCCCTGGCTCGTGTGCGACGGTTGCGCGACGGATTCGCGAAGGGCGCCCGGGCGGTCCCGAGCGAGCTGGGCGAGCGTGCCGTATCGGGCCGTGCCCGCCTCCTCGGGCCCGACCGCGTGGCGGTGAACGGGCGCGAGATCATGGCCCGGAGCATCATCCTCGCGCCCGGGAGCCGTCCCGTGGTTCCCGCGTCATGGGGCCATTTCGCAGATCGGATCCTGACCACGGACACGCTGTTCGAGCAGCGTGACCTGCCTGGCCGCATCGCGGTCGTCGGCCTGGGCGCGATCGGGGTCGAGATGGCGCAGGCGCTGTCGCGCCTGGGCGTCGAGGTCGTCGGGTTCGATGCGGTCGACGGGCTGGCTGGGCTCACCGATCCGGAGGTCACGCACGCGTTTCGCACCTCGCTGGAGCGCGAACTTTCGATGCATCTGGGTGCCTCGGCCGATCTCGACGACGCCGATGGCGCCATCGCGGTGCGTGGTGCCGCTGGCACCTTCATGGCGGATGCGGTGCTCGCTGCGATGGGCCGCCGGCCGAACATCGATGGGCTCGGTCTCGACGCGCTCGGGGTGGAGCTCGATCAGCGGGGCATGCCGCCGGTCGATCCCACCACCCTGCAGATCGCCGATCTGCCGGTTTGGCTCGTGGGCGACGCCAACGGGCATCTGGCCGTGTTGCACGAGGCTGCCGACGAGGGCCACATCGCCGGACGCAATGCCGTCGCGGATAAGCCACGGACGCACTGTCGGCGTACCGAGCTCGTCATCGTGTTCTCGTCTCCGGGCGTGGCCCGGGTCGGTGCGCGGCTCGGCGACCTGGACCCGGACTCGATCGCGATCGGAGCGGCCGATTTCCGCCAGCAGGCCCGCGCCAAGACCGCCGAGCGTGCCGAAGGGCTTTTGCGGGTCTACGCCGACAAGAAGTCGGGCCGACTCATGGGGTCCGAGATGTGCGTGCCCGGAGCCGAGCACCTGGCTCACCTGCTGGCGCTGGCGATCCATCAGGAGCTGACGGTGCACGAGCTGCTGGGGATGCCCTTCTATCACCCGGTCCTCGAGGAAGGGCTGCGCGGCGCGCTGCGCGACCTGGCCCGAGCGGTGCCGCACGATGGCGTGTCCGACCTCGCGGACTGTCCGGAGCCCGGGCTGCGCGTGCCTGATTGATCTCGGGGAGCGAGTCGCGAGCCGTACGGGTTCCCGATTATCGGGCCTCCGACCCGGTCGGCCTTGCGCATATGTTCGTCGTCTCACGGGCGGCGATCACGTCGTCAACACCGCGAATCGGCTCGGTCGGGGCGCGGCTGTCGAAGTGCCCGACGAAGTACAGCTCGTATCCGGGCCGTTGGAGGGACCGGAACAAGCGCTCCTTTCCTTCCCGACCATCCCCGCCGAACACCTCGGCGACGACGGTGGGCCGGTGGACGTCGATGAGCTCCGCGATCGATTCCAGGATGATGGCGTCGTGCCCCTCGGCATCGACTTTGATGAAGGTCAGCTTCGGGAGCCACTCCGGAAAATCGCGCTCGAGCAGCTTTCCCAGCTCCACGGCCCGTACCTTCTCCGGATGCACGAAACGCCCGTGCTCGCTCTCCCGGGTCCGCGACACGCCACCGTTCGAGAACGACGCTTCCGACGAGACGAAGAAGAGCTCCTCTTCCCGCGACGAGATCGCATACGGGAGCGGGACGATGTTGGTCCTGTCGGGATTCAAGGAGGCGTTCCGCTCCAGGATCTTGAAGACGTAGGGATTGGGGTCGAAGCCGAGCGTGAGTCCTTTGCGTCCCGCCGCCAGACCCATCGGCACGGTCGTGTCTCCGATGTTGGCGCCGATGTCGATCACGAAGTCGCCCGGCGAGATGAAGCGGCGAAAGAATGCGATCGTCTCCGGGTTCAGCGGGACCGGCCGCGCGAGCGGGTTTTCCCAGTTGGCGAACTCGACGCGCCCGAGCTCGGGGATATCGAAGACGTCGACCCGGGCGGGGTATTCCATCGTGATCCACCGGGCCCGCTTCCGCCGCAGGGAGTTGCGCAGGTAGTGCAGCACGATGTTCGGGTGATCCTGGATCTTGTGTCTTGCTTGGGTGAGTGGGCGAGCAGCGGCGAGGCTGTGGACCGCCCGGCACCATGTCGTATCACGTTCCCAGGTGCAAGGCGTATCCACACACCGGGCCGGCGATCGGGGCTGCCCGCGTGTCAGCCCGGTTTCGACGCCGTGAAAAGCACCGCCTTGACGCCGTAGCCCTCGGCTGTGTTCTGGGTGGACGCCTTCCGAAAGCGGAAGTTGGGCACCACGACGGACTTGACCCGCTGAAAGCCCGCATCCTCGAGCAGGCCGAACACCTCTCCCTCCGGGAGAGCCCCTCCGATTCACGACGCCCAGAGCTTGGGATCGTTGACGATGGATTGCTTGAGCTGCTTTGCGCTGACGATGTCGGTGATGGAGATGCGACCGCCGGGCCGGAGCACTCGGAAGACCTCCCGGATGACCTGTCGCTTCTGGAAAGACAGGTTGATGACCCCGTTGGAGATGACGACGTCGACGCTGGCGTCGTCCACGGGAATCTTCTCCATGCGCCCCTCACGGCACTCCAGATGCGTACCGGACAGGCCAGCGTTTTCCCTTGCTCGGCGGCACATGGTCGGATTGAGGTCGACGCCGATCACACGCCCTTCGGGTCCCACCGCGTGTGCGGCGATGATCCCGTCGAGGCCGGCTCCGCTCCCCAGGTCGAGGACCGTCTCGCCCGGGCCCAGCTCGCTTCGGAGATGTGGGTTCCCCACGCCCGCGAAGGACGCCACGGCTCCCTCGGGGGCCCGGTCGAGCAGCGTCCGGTCATACCCGAAGAGCTCGGCGGCCTCCCGTCCGTGGAAGAAGTGGAACTCCCCGTCCGGCTGCTCGGCCACCTCCTCGTACATCCTCAGGATCTCGTCCTTGAGGGTCGCTTCGAGCGATGCCTGGTGATCCGCCGCGGTTGTCTGCGTTTCTGGGCTCATGGGACGACGCTCCATGTAGGGCTCACGGAAGTCGGGCAGCGCGGCGGGCGCGCGGGCCCTTCGCGCTGCTCCTGCTCGAAGGGTGGTACCGGATTTCGGATCGCAACGGCTCATCCGCCGTCATTGCGGCTGCAGCGCCACGGACGGATGGACCCCTGTCGCCCGCCGGGCCGGGATCAGGCTCGCCGCGACGCCGACGCCCAGCGTGAGCAGTATGACCCCGCCGAAGACCAGGGGGTCCCGGGGGTCGACGCCGAACATCAGGAAGCCCAGAACGCTCGACAGGCCGCCCGCCATGAGTAGGCCAAGGACCAGCCCCACGCCGATCTGCTTCAGCCCCTGGCGGAGCACGAGGCGCAACACCTGTCGGCGCCCAGCGCCCAGCGCCATCCGGATGCCCATCTCCTGGGTACGGCGGCTCACGGAGAAGGAGAGGACCCCGTACAGGCCCACCGAGGCCATGAACAGGGCGACGGCGCCGAAGAGCACGAAAACGGAGCCGAAGACCCGGTAGAACCACGACGTGCGGGCCACCGCCTCGTCGATGCTGCGCACCTCGTACAGCGGCACGTCCGGATCCACCGAGCGCACTGCCTCCCGAAGACCCGAAACGACGGCGGTGGCCGCCGCCTCCGGACGCCCGAGCGCCACGACCGCGAGAAAGGACGGGTCGTTCTGCGCCACCGGGACGTAGTATCCGTCCGGGATGGCGGAAGGGGCGCCCGGGGGGCTGAATCCCTGCATCTGGAGGTCCTCGACGACTCCAATCACGGTCAGCCAGGAGATCGAGTCGGCCGGGCCCGTGCCGAAGCGGCGCCCCAGCGCGCTGGAGCCCGGCCAGAAGCGCTCGGCGAACGATCGGTTCACGACCGCGACGGGCTCTGAGTCGCGAGTGTGCTGCGCCCCGAACGTGCCGCCCTCCAGCACCTCGACGTCGAGCAGACCGAAATAGCTCGGCGTCACCTGGTCGACGTGCGCCAGAGGCCGGTCGGTGGGCTCCGTGTACGTTGCGCCCTCCAAGGCGACGCGGGAGCCGCCGGAGCCGACTCCGGGGATCCCCGTGCTGAGGGCGACGGCCGTAACGCCAGGCGTCCGTGCGACACGATCCTCCAACTCCGTCCAGAAGCGCTGGCGATCCTCGCGCTCCGGGTAGTCGGACTCGAAGAGCCCGACCCGGCCCGTGGTGTAGGCTTCCGCCTCGAAGGGGAGCTCGAACCTGCCGAGCTCGACCATGCTGCGGGTCATGAGTCCGGCACCCACCAGGAGCGCGACCGAGAACGCGACCTCCACCACCACCAGCGCCTTGCCGAGACGCCCGGCTCTCAGGCTCGATGAGCCCCGGCCTTCGTCCTTCAGGATCTCGTTGACGTCGGTGCGTGAGACCTGGAAGGCCGGAGCCGCTCCGGCCATCAGCGCGGTCAGGGCGGTGATGCCGACCGCGAACGCCAGCACCGGCAGATCGACGTCGAACATGACGAAGTAGGGCCGGCCGGTGAGGGCCGGGTCCGTCGCCCGGTCGAACAGCTCGACCGCGCCGTACGCGAGGAGCGTGCCCAGGACGGCTCCGCCCGCGGCCAGGACCAGGGCCTCGGCCAGGAACGGGGCCACGACCCGGAGCCGCCCCGCACCCATGGCCACCCGAACGCCCGCTTCCCTCATGCGGGTGGCGGCGCGCGCGAGCAGGAGGTTGGCGACATTGGCGCATGCCACCAGCAGCACGCAAAGGACGGCCACCATCATCGCGATGAACACGACCGTGATCTCGCCGCCGTTCTGCTGCTGGGACACCGTGATCAGGCGGGCCGACAGGCCCTCGTTCTCCACCGGGTACTCTCGCGCGAGCTGGTCCGCGATGCGGGAGGTCTCGAGGTCGGCTTGTTCCCAAGTGATGCCCTCCGCAAGCCTGGCCATGACCCAATAGGATGGCCCCTCACCCCGAACGGAAGCACGTGCATCCTCGTCCATGGTGATCCAGAGATCGTGGTTCGAGGGCCACTTGAACCCCTCGGGCATGACACCCACCACCGTGCCCTGTCTCCCGTTCACGCGGACCGACCTGCCGAGGATCCCGGGATCGCTCCCGTACCGGTCCCGCCAAAGGTGATATCCCAACAGCACGCTGGGCGGAAGGCCCGGATCGTCCTCGCCCGCGGCGAAGGAGCGCCCGAGCACGGGTGTGACCCGCAGCACGTCGAAGGCATTGGCGGTCACCCAGGCGCCCTGGTACCGCTCGGGCGCTCCGTCGTCGGCCAGGTTCACCGTACCGCCGCGGTATGCCAACAGGCCCTCGAAGGAGCGTGACCGGTCACGGAATTCCAGGAAGTCCTGGCCGGACATCGGGTCGGGGTCCGTTTCGGCCCCACGCGTGTCGATTCGCGCGAGCACCCCCACCCGGTCGGGCTCCGGCACGTCGAGCCCACGCAGGAGCACGCCGTACACGAGCGAGAACATGAACGTGGAGAGACCGATGCCGAGTCCCAGGATCAGCACGGACAGAATCGCCGATCCGGGCTGCTTCGCCAGGGAGCGGGCGCCCGAGCGGAGCTCGTTCAGGAGGACGTCGATGGTGACCTCGAGCAGATGAGGGGAGCGCCGAGCTTCTTGACCACTGCCCCTACGTGCGGAACCTGGTGGGATGTTTCGGAGCGTGGCTTGCACGCGGGCAGGGTCATGTGCACGTGCTCGTCCCCGGCTCTGGTGACCCCCACGGTCACGGGCCG
>Ga0326597_10006547_pt1 | contig 15940 bp, 19 predicted proteins | sample RVTome_12_FD_203789 | JGI IMG/M metagenome (GOLD analysis project Ga0326597, IMG submission 203789) | Soil microbial communities from uranium-contaminated site in the Upper Colorado River Basin, Wyoming, United States - RVT100D185 | ecosystem: Environmental > Terrestrial > Soil > Contaminated >...
GCCTGAAATGGGACCCGATGGCATCCAGTGGCTTAGTGACGACGAACAGGCCACCTGGCGTGCTTTGAACATGGCTGGTCGCCTCGTTGACGGCGCACTGGACCGTCAATTGATCCGTGACGCCGACATGGGACATGCCCATTATGCGATCCTGGTGGCGCTTTCTGAAACAACAGATGGGCAGACGCGTATGGGGGACCTGGCCGAATCTCTCCAATTCTCGCCAAGCCGGCTGAGTCATGCGATAAGGAAGCTTGAAGGTTCACGATGGGTGGTTCGCGAACAGTGCCCCAACGACGGACGCGGCCAGATCGCAGTACTCACAAGGGCCGGTAGGGAGAAGATCGAGCGGGTCGCACCGGGTCACGTAAACGAGGTCCGGCGGCTGGTTCTCGACCCGCTTACGACGATCCAGCAGCAGCAGCTACGGGAGGCCTGTGAGCTTCTGGTTGGAACCATGCAGCAGGACCTGTGCGATGACCGCGGTTCAGCCCTTTTAGACTGAGTCAATGGCCGAATTCTTCCCGCCCATCGAACCATACGAGAGCGGTATGCTCGACGTCGGGGATGGCCACCAGATGTATTGGGAAGCCTGCGGCAACCCGATCGGAAGTCCCGTGCTGTTTCTCCATGGTGGTCCGGGGTCAGGCAGTTCACCAGGCCAACGCCGACTTTTCAACCCGGCAACGTACCGTGCTGTCCTTCTGGATCAACGAGGGTCAGGTAGGAGTCGCCCCTTGGCGAGCGACCTCACGGTTGACCTGGATGCCAACACGACGCAGCATCTCATTGCCGACATCGAACTGCTCAGAGTCCATCTCGATATCGAGCGATGGCGCGTCCTCGGGTTCTCGTGGGGGACCACGCTCGCATTGGCCTACGCACAGTCGCACCCGGATCGGGTTACCGCACTGGTTCTGGGCCTGGTCACAACGACCTCCCGCCGAGAAGTGGCCTGGCTAACCGAGGGGGTGGGACGACTCTTTTCAGAACAGTGGGCACGGTTCTCAGACGCGGTGCCTGAGCCATTCCGATCTCTGCCGCTCATCGACGCTTACGCCGAGATGCTCAATTCGTCAGAGGCTCAAGTTCGTAACCATGCCGCTACCGAGTGGTGTGCCTGGGAAGATGCTCACATTTCGCTGGGGCCGGACCATACGCCCAACCCTCGCTTCGATGACCCAGCCTTCCGTTACCTGTTCGCTCGTCTCGTCACTCATTACTGGCGCAACGGGGCTTTTCTCGAAGAAGACCGACTTCTCCACGAAGCCGGCACCCTGGACGGAATTCCCGGAGTTCTCATCCACGGCCGTTACGACGTGAGCAGTCCATTGGAGACGGCCTGGCGGTTATCGCAGGCCTGGCCGACGAGCAAACTGCACGTCCTCGACGATGCCGGGCACGGTAGTAAGGAGAGCTTCCCCTCCGCCGTGCTCAGCGCCCTGGCCGACTTGAACCGCCAATAACCTGATTCGGCTCACCGGATGAGGACGGGCCGCAGCCTAGACTCGAAGCAATGGACGAGTCCCAGAGCTGCCCCATATGCACCATGACCGACCTGATCCATTCGGCGGGGAGCTATGAGTGTATGACTTGTGGTCACGAGTGGACGGGGGAAGCAGTTTCCCACGCGGACGACCCGGAGCGCGAAGTCATGGACGCCCACGGCAACGTACTCGTGAGCGGAGATACTGTGACAGTCGTCAAGGATCTCAAAGTCAAGGGCAGCTCGACCACCCTCAAGGTCGGGACGCGAATCACTGGAATCCGCATCGTGAGCGGCGACCACGAGATCGATTGCAAAGTCGAGGGTCGCGCAATCATGTTGAAAGGGAAGTTCCTCAAGAAGGCCTAGCTGTTGTGAGCGGGTCAATCTGCGTCCCGCGTTGAGAGCAGCCAAACCGACCTCTCACGCACGATCTAGCTGCGGGGGGTGAATCGGGCGGAGGCCAGCACCCTCAAGGTGACCGGCGCAGGCGTAGGTCTTGAACTACCCCTTCCGAACCAACCGTACTTTGTGGTCGGTCTTCCCTATGAACCTGATTTAGCCTCCAGCTTCCTGCCAACCTTCGGGTATGTGTTCAATGATGCGACCGGAAAGGGACCTCACCAGCGAATTCGCTTCGCCAGACCAGTAGATGCGCCGTCGTTTCCCTGCGGCAGCAACCTACTCACCGGGTATGGTAGGTAGCATGAGAATCATCGATCTAACCGTCACCATTGGACCGTCGACGTACAGCCCGCCTTCGGTGAACAAACCTATTGATGTGAACGTGATCCGCCGAAGCCCGGGTTACTGGCAGGTGACCCAGGTGGCGATGGCCCTCCACTCCGGATCCCATGTCGACTTCACCCGGCACTTCCAAGAGGACGGTGAGACAGCTGAGCAGGTCGCTTTGTCACGCACGTGCGGCACGGCCGTGGTGCTCGATCTCGGGAGACTTGAACCGGGCCACATCATCACACCTTCCGACCTGGAGGGCTGCAATGTCATCCCGGAGCGCGGAGAAATCGCCCTTGTACGAACCGGTTGGAGCGACCAGGCTTGGGGCTCATTTCCCAAGTATTACGTCGATTCCCCGTCGTGCAGCCCGGCGGCTGCTGACTGGCTGGTGGCAACGGGAGCAACCGCGATCGGGTTTGACTGTTTCCCGGAAGGCGCCGCCAAGCTGACGGACTACTCGCCGGCGGACTTCGTCGTTCACCACATCATCGGGGAGGGTGGAGCCATTCTCATGCAGTCGCTTACCAACCTAGGAGAGTTGCCTACCGACGGCTCCCGCTTCGGTTTCTTCGGAGCCTTCCTCAAATTCGAAGGAGCCGAGGGCGTCCCTGCCCGCTTCTTCGCCCACATCGACTGATCAGGCTCTATGCGCAGGATAGATGAGCACTGTGCTCGTTCGACGGTCGGTTCGTCGAGCGCGCTGAATGTGAGCCACGGTCACCGCGAAATCGGAAGAGGCCCCGCATGTCGGAGCCTCTTCTTTCGATCCGTCATCTTTCAGACGGATCCTTCGTTAAGCCACGCGAGTGGATCGTCACATACTAGCCGCCCGGGTCGGCGCGCCCACTCCCGACTTGTGCGGAAGACAGCGCCGGGTGGCAGGATGACGCAGTGAACAGACCGCAGCATGCACCAAAACGCAGATTCGGAGCGGGGTCCAATGGCGCATGAACTCGCATCGGGTATGGGAGCGATTCCCGACGAAGGTGGCACCACATTTCGCGTCTGGGCTCCGAATGCCGAGTCGGTTGCAGTGGTTGGAACCTTCAATGATTGGTCAATGGATGCCAACCGCTTGGACGCCGAACAACAGGGATACTGGGCCGTCCGGGTCGAAGGCGCACGTATTGGCGACGAGTACAAGTTCGCGATCAGGGCGGGCGGAGTTCTCTTGCGAATGGACCCGTACGCCCGCCAGGTGACGAGCAGCATCGGCAACGCGGTCATTTACCCGCGCGATTCCGTCCCGTGGCTCGTACCGGATGACTACCGGACGCCGCCGTGGAACGAGATGGTCATTTATGAACTCCACCTCGGTACCTTCACGGATCCGCCCGGTGACGGTCCCGGGGATTTTGAGTCGGCCATCGGGCGTCTCGGCCACCTGAAGCGATTGGGAATCAACGTGATCGAATTGATGCCACCGATGGAGTTCGCCGGTGAACGGTCCTGGGGATACAACCCGGCCCACCTCTTTGCCATCGAATCGAACTATGGAGGGCCAACGGCGTTCAAGCACTTTGTGCAGGCTGCCCACCAAGCGGGCATCGCCGTATTCATGGACGTCGTGTATAACCATTTCGGCCCGTCCGATTTGGACCTGTGGCAATTCGACGGGTGGGCGGAGAACGACGGCGGCGGTATCTACTTCTACAACGACTGGCGAGCCCAGACGCCTTGGGGGCACACCAGACCCGACTACTCAAGACCCGAAGTGCGGGGGTATCTACGCGACAACGCACTGATGTGGCTCGAAGAATTCCGGATCGATGGGCTGCGATGGGATGCCACAGCCCACATTCGGAACGTATGGGGGGGTTCTGATCCCGGAGCGAACCTGGATGACGGATGGAGCCTGATGCGCTGGATCAACGATGAGATCAACGCCAGCCAGCCATGGAAGGTGTCCATTGCAGAGGATCTCCTCGGTGACCCGGCCATTACTGAACCAACCTCCAATGGGGGAGCCGGGTTTGATGCTCAATGGGACGACCGTTTTGTCCACCCAATTCGTTCGATGTTGACTCTTCGGGAGGATCAGGGTCGGGACATGACATCAGTAGCTCGCGCCATTGACCACCGTTATGGTGATGACGCGTTCCGACGGGTCGTCTACACGGAGTCGCACGACGAGGTCGCCAACGGAAGCGCCCGACTTCCCGAAGAAATCTGGCCAGGCAACGCCGGTGGGTGGCACGCCCGTAAGCGGGCGGCGCTCGGAGCAGTGCTCGTCTTCACGGTGCCGGGTATTCCTATGATCTTTCAGGGCCAGGAACTCCTGGAAGACCGATGGTTTCGCGACGACCATCCGATCGACTGGGAGCGGCTCGACACCGAATCGGGCGTCGTGCGGATGTATCGGGACCTCATAGGGTTGCGTCGCAACCTCGGCGGGAGGTCGGCAGGTCTCACCGGTCAGCACGTGCGGGTTCATCACGTCAACCAACAGGACAAGGTGGTCGGTTTCTACCGATGGGACAAGGCCGGACCCAACGACGATGTCCTGGTAGTCGCCAACTTCGCCGAACAACGTCACGAGTCCTACACCATCGGGGCGCCGGTGGCGGGAATTTGGGACGTCGTTTTCGATGGTGATGCGCCTGTCTATCACGAAAGCTACGAGGGCAGCGGAGCATCCCGGGTCGACGCCACCGCTGGTGGGGTCGACGGTATGGCGGCCTCGGTGACGATCGGTTTGGCTCCCTACTCGGCAATCATCCTCAGCCGGGCCGACTGAACCCGTCCGCCAGTCGGCGGTCATCGACCTTCTAGGTCAAACCTCCCACCGATAGGCCAGTCACGCCGTGCCGGCCTATGGAGTCGGAGACGAAACCGCTTATCTTGGCCTCTTCTACGAACCGTATCAGGAAGTCAAGACCAGCCGGATGACGATCTCGGGGCGTTCCAATGGCTTGTTGAACCACGGAGAAGCGGCCGCTGAGGACTCGGGCACCAGGGAGTTTTTCCACCTCAGACATCAGACCCGGGCGGAGACCGGCCAGGGCATCCAAACCGCGTTCGAGAAAAACATCCAGCGGTGAAGCCGGGCTCTCGACCTGCACCAGTTCGGCATGTTTGAGATTCCGTTCCAGCCACAACCCGTACGCCGCTCGAGCTTTCACACATATCGTATGACCGGGTCGATCGACGTCCTCTACGGTCTCGATCGGAGAGCCGGCCGGAACCAGATACGTGCTTTCAATCTCCGCGTAAGCCCCGGTGAAGTTGATGAATTGGGCCCGAACCGGCTCGGCTCCAATATTGCCAATATCCCATTCGTCCTCGGTCGCGGCATCGGCAACATCTCCGGGGTTCGGGTACGTCAGATATTCAACCCCCACGCCAAGTTGATCACCGAGCGCCGAAGCCATATCAGGCGACACCCCGACGGGTGTGCCATCGGTCGCGATAGAAGTGACAAGCAAGAAGTTGCTCAGGTTGATGCCGGCCCGCAACGTGCCCGTAGGCGCTATGGCTGCGATGGCCGCCTGGGAGGGATTCAGATGCTGCACAGCCGTGACTCTAGCTGCGGGCAAGGATCCTCCCCGTTTGCCCCAATGTCCCTGTGACGGCTTGCCCGATCACTCTTGAGCAACGAGCCATTGGCGCACCTGTTCGGCAACGACCGGATCGCGGGCCAGGTCGAAGTGACGACGACCGCCAATGACTGTTACGTGAGCCGCTTCAACGCGCCGACGGCGTCCCCGGCCGGTCCCGCTGGGCACCCGAACGATGAGATCTCCAAGAAGCGTACCGAGAGGGTGTCCCGGATCGCCGGTAAACACTCCGGCGATGAAGTGCTGCGTTACACCTTCGGGTTCGGGGACCACCTGACAACCGGCCTCGCCGCGAGTCAGGAGATCGTCCCCCCCGACAGACCCGAAACGCAAGTCTTTGAGGCCGGCGCTACGGCGTTCCAGGAACCGGCTCAGCGGTCGGGTTTCAGGTGCAACTCGAAGGCCCAACGAAGCCAGATGGGCGCCTTTCGCAAGGGGAGCGCCCAGATGAGGAGACCCGAGCGTAACCAGACGGCGCACGACCTTCGACCACTCACGTTGAGCCGACCGCCCTTCCTGAACCGCGGCCCGCGCCACCAACCCGCCCATCGAATTGCCGACCAGAGCGATCTCGTCGACGGCAATCGGCCAAGCACGGCAGATGTCTTCCAGTAAGTCGGACATGTCAAGCCCGTTTTCAGCGACGGACCGGCCAGTGTTGTAGCGCATCAGGAGGGGAGTGAATCCCGCAGAGGACAACAATTCGGCAAGTCCGGGAAGTGGGGCCTCCGCAGCCGGGTTGGCCGTCCAGCAACGCTCGGTCTCGCCGAGTCCATGTATCAACACGACCACTCGAGGGGTCAGCACCTCAAACGCCAACGCCAGTGCGTCCGGGGTCGGTTGTATCTGAACACCGTCACCATCTCTCATGCTCATGTCAAGCGCCAGCGGACTCGCCTGGCTGGCCAACTGGTCGCCCCACACGGCATTGGCGACAGCTTGCACGCCACGACCCACCCTTGAGTCCCATAAGCGAGGCACCGGCCGAACCCGTTGGACGACCGAACCGCCAACGGCCAAGACCTTTCCCAGTGCCGAGCCTGTCATTCGCACCGAGTTGTAGATGGCTCCGACCGACTTCAGGTAGGCGTTCCGAGCGGGATCGATTGGCGGGCCCATCAGATCGAACCACCGATCGGCGATGGCTAGATGCATGCCTTCGACAGGTTCTGTAAAACGTTCGACCGTCAGCGCTACAAGATCGCCGAGCCCGGACCAGTCATCGGCCACGGTTTGATCAGGAGTAGGTCGTCGATTGCCTGGTCGGATAGGAGTTTTGATCTGGCGAGAATACCTGGTTCCCCGGCAAGCACCGAAATGTCGGCATGAAGGACAATCTGGACGGTGTCAGCAAGTGTAGGTTGAACGCATCCGAACGAGGGAAGCAAGGGCTATGAAGGTCTTGGTGGCAGTAAACAAAGGGTCGAGCGCCCGCAAGGTGCTCGAGTTTGGCGCGCGTCTCGCCGATCAGACATCGGGGACGTTGCAGGTACTGCATGTCATCTCGGACGAGGAGCGTGAAGCCCGTGAACAGGTGCCCGGGCCAGGCCGCTACGTGGACGTCATGATGGACGAGGCCAGACGGGACCTCACGACCAAACTGAGCGAACTCGGCGTTGCCGACGCCGCCGACGTAGTGATGGTACGGGTTGGTCATCCGGTCGCGGAAATTGGGAAAGTCATTGCCGAAGTTGAGCACGACGTACTTGTCATAGGTATGCGCCGGCGCTCGCGAGTCGGCAAGTTCCTGCTCGGCAGCGACCTTCAGCAGCTACTCCTGGTGAGCGAGCACCCCGTTGTAGCAGTCCCAACCGACGACCACACCTGAAAAGGTATGCCGCTCGGTCGTTTCGCCAGCTAGTTCGACAACGGGGTCTCGAACCCGGTAGCGTGCCCCACATCGGACGGAATCGCTCGTGAGAACACCAGCATCATCAAAGATCGCCTTCATCGGGTCACATTCGGTTCGTAAGACGAACGCCGTGCACTCCTTCGCCGGCGCGGTGGGTCGGAGCGGGCGAAGTGTCGAGGTCGGGCGTGAAGTCATCAGATTCAATCCACTCGGACTCAACGAAGGATCGACTCCCGAAGCCCAACTCTGGGTGATCATGGCGCAAATCCAGCAGGAGTTGGAGCTCCGATATCGGGCAGAAGTGCTGGTGACCGATCGGGCCGTCATCGACAATTTCGCCTATTTTCTTCGGGCAACCGGGGGTGACGATCCATTCGACGTGAAGCCACTCGTGCGAAATTGGACCGAAACCTACGACCTCTTCGTGCGATTGCTACCCGATGTTCCACTCAAGGTCGACGGGGTCCGGAGCGTCAACCGGAAGTTCCGAGACGAGATCGAATCGATACTGGACCTCATTTTGCCGTCCTACGTCCAGGCTGACCGACTGGTCACGATTCGGGCGTCGGAGATAACAGAGGGCTTCGATTGGGCGAACCTGATCGAGCAACTGGTCGGCCCTTCCGGTACAGCCGAACCCGGCGTTCCCCAACCGGTCTCTTTACATCCGACACTATGGGATTAGCCGGACCAGCTTTCTCATTCGAGGGTGAGCTGTTCGAGGCGGCGGCCGCCTCGGCGTGGGTATTCGTAGCCGTGCCGGTCAGCGACGCTGAGGAGATAAGGAATCTGGCGCCCCCTCGGACCGGGTTCGGATCGGTGACAGTATTTGCACGGATTGGATCGACCCGGTGGGGCACGTCCATCTTCCCGAGCAAGGAAACTCAGTCCTACGTTTTACCCGTGAAGAGGGCGGTTCGAGATGCCGAGCAGATTGACACGGGAGACATTATCCGGGTCACGATCGAAATCGACCAGGGATAGAACCGGTCCTCGATCAAAAGCAAGATCTCAGGAGGTAACGCGCAGCTGCTCGACGACGCTGTCGTACGAATGAAGGCCGAAGCGGGCCCCCATCGTTTCGGCCCAGTTCCGTTCCATCACGGCGAGGATCTCGGGCGAGAGTTCGTATCGCTGTGGATCGAACGTACTGTTGGTAATCTTCGTCGAACCGGCCCCGAGCGGTAGGGCTCCGACTGCGTCCGAACGCAGTCGATGCAAGAGATCGTCAAAACGATCCCCATGTTCGAGCATGAATTCACGGGACGATTGGTGGACAACCAGGTCGATGAGCGCCTCATCAGCATCGATCCCGATGAACTTTGCCACCGCGATGACGACCGGCCGGATATCTTCTTTCATGAGTTCGTACGAAAGGAGCAGCACGTTTTCATTGTCCAGCTGAGCCCACCATGAAGCCATGTGACTCCAATAATCCTTTCCACGGCCCCGGTCAAGGTGAGGAGCGAGGTACTCGGCCAATGTGACGGTTCCCGGTTCGAACATCCAACCTTCGTAGAACCGGTAGTACGAAACGAGCGTGCTGCGCGGCTCCCGGAACGAAACGATGTAGCGAGCACCTTTGGGCACGGCGTTGTATGAATAGTGGCTCTTGAAAGCCCTTGGCCACCAGCCCTGGTCGGCGTCAAGATCGATTCCGAGCGCATCAGCGACTTCGATCCACGGGGTCAGCCGGGAGATGTCGTCGAAATCCATGTCCCCGCCCGCGCGCAACCCATGCACGATCTGCTGTAGCCAGGTGGTCCCGGATTTGCTCCAGGGAGCGATGATGATGTCATCCGGTCTCGGCCTGAACCGTTTTCCGCTCTCGAAGGTGCTTGGCGGGAAGATGAGATTCTTGGCTGCGATCATCTCATCAAATGATCGCGGGTATCGGTCAGCAGGCATGGCTCCCGAGCCTACCTCAGCCCACCGGGCATCCGTACCGTCCACGCCGCGACGGGCGCGACGAAGGGTATCGTCTGCACATTCGAGTCCAGAAGGCTCAGGTGTTCGTTGTGACAGGTGCATCCTCCGGCATCGGCCGGGCCGTCACCATTGCGCGTGCTGACAGAAACGAACCGGTTCTGGCCGTGGCCCGGGCCTCAGCCCGACTGCACGAGCTTCCCAAGAGCTACCCCCGGGTGACCGCCCTAGCCGCTGACCTCTTCGCACGCGAAGGAACGCGTCAGGTCGTCGACGACGTGCGCGTCATACCATTCCATTGCAGGAATCGTCCACGCGGCAGACACACTGATCGAACCACAAGCATATGGCTCCATCGATTCCGGCGTCCTTCTCGGTGAGATGCGGGTTCACGTCATGGCTCCGATTGACCTCAACCAACAAAGCAGGCACAGCTGGGGCCGATCGTGTTCCTGGACAGCTACTCGTCCAACGATCTCAGAGTTGGCTGGGCTGCCTATTCGATCGTGAAGGCTGCTGCTCAAATGGCAGCTCGATCCGCGGGCGAAGAACTCGACAACGTCCGGGTCATCAGGGTTTCTCCTGGAGCAGTTCGAACGCCACTGGTCGATGCTGTGTTGAAGTCGCCGCACGATTCGCCGACCAGGCGAAGCTTCCGGGCGCGTCAAGCGGAGGGGAAACTCTCCCCACCAGACGAAATCGGCGAGTGGATTGCTCGGCTACTCCTTGATGCTTCGGATGAGGATCTCAATGCCCACCCAACCTGGCAATACGGCGAATCCTTCTAGAACGGACGGAACGCCCATACGCCGGGAACCGGTCAGGTACGATCTCGTTGAGACACTGCAGACATGCGATACCGAGAGGTACAGCAGACCAAGCCTTCCCAAGCTTCGCCGTATACCCGGACTGTTCATTGAGTTACACGCCGGAACTGCAGAGATTGTGAGCGCCGCTGTCTAGAGAGGAGCCATCGATGCCAATGCCACTGTGGTGGGGCCACATCAACAAGCGAATCTTCAATCCACGGGACCTTAGAAGCGGAACACGGCCGGTCTTGACTCATGTCGGACGAGCTTCTGGAAGGATCTACCACACCCCGCTCGACGCCCACCCCATCGACGGAGGCTTCGTGTTCATTTTGGTTTACGGGTCTCGTTCTGACTGGGTCCAGAACGCCTTGGCGGCGGGATCGGCGACACTGACGGTCGACCGAAAGTCCATCGACCTGACGTCTCCTCGGCTCATCAGCAAGGACGAGGCCTGGGACCTGGTTGATCCAGATACCAAGGAGCCACCGGGCTTCCTGAACATTGGCGAGTTCCTGCGAATGGATACCGTCTAGCGCCCTCGGAGGAACCGACGACAGAAAACGGTCTAGTGATCTCAAATCGATCATCAACCGAACATTTCCGGCCGGGTGCATCCCCGGGGCTCAACTACCACCAGCACGGGCAGCCACAGGGGAAAAGTCACGATCCAGATGTCAGGGTCGGATTCGGCCACGGGTAGCCAAGCCGGTGACCGGCCTCACCAGGTGTCGAAATGCACGACCTCATCAAACGGACGCCGATCAAGGTTCTTGATCGGAGCCAGGGGGCGATCGGCCGGATAACCAAGCGCCACGAGAATGGCAACGAAACGATCCTGAGGCAGCCCCAGCACTTCCCGGGCCAGGTCCTGGTCCCGGCAGGCGGCCAGTCCGCTTCCCACCCCTTGATCGGCAGCCACGACGGCAAGTTGAAGGGCAGCTTGGCCAAGATCGAATCGGTTCATGAGGCCCATGCGCTCATCGTCGGATATCGGCTGAACAAACGCGACCACATTGGCTGCACCTGCCGTGAATCCAGCCCCCTGCCAGACCGCGGACAAGCGGGTTTTCTGGTCCTGGTCGGTGACGACCACAAAATCCCATGGCTGGCGGTTGCTCCCGGAAGGGGAGAGGCGAGCGCCCTCGAGGATGCGGCGGAGCACTCCATCGGGTATCGATTGATCGGTGAAGCTTCGGACTTGACGGCGAGATGTGATGGCGCGCAATGTATCCATGTGCACACCCTAGAGGTTTGGCACCATCCATGTCATCCGTTCCGGGTCGGTCTAGAGCTTGCCGACGAACTCAAGCATCCGATGCACGACAAGCTCCGTGGCAGCTTCGTCGTATGACTGAAGCGAGCTATCCGTGAAGTAGTGCTGATCACCGCTGTAGAGGAATAGCGCACCATCTTCGGCTGCTTCGACGAGCGCCCGGGCGGCGTCGACATCGCCTTCATCAATAAAATATGGATCGGCGTCCATGCCGTGAATCTGGACCGGAAGCGAAACCGGCCATTCACCAAATTCGGAAGCAGGCAGACACGAATACAGGAATACCGCCCCTTTGGCGCCGGGTCTCGTCTGGGCCAGCTTCTGGGCCGACATGACGCCGAGCGACAACCCGACGTAGACGAGTTCCGATGGGAGTCCATCGAGGGCCTTGACGCCGAGATCCATCACTTCCTCGAACCCCACGGTTCGCACGTACGCCAGACCGTCTCCTATCGAGTCGAACGTTCGACCATCGAAAAGGTCGGGCGTATGCACGGTATGGCCGGCCGCTCGAAACCGGTCGGCGAAGTCAACCAGGCCAGGGGTCAAGCCCTGAGCGTGGTGGAATTGCACAATCTCAGCCATGGTCACTGTCCCCCTATTTCAAGGAATCTAGAGCAAGTTCGCACGAATTCGCCGAAACTCAGGGCGGACCCGGAACCGACATCTTGCGAGTTGCTGGTTTGCCTGAGCTGGCGATCAGGTCGTCGATGGCCGGCGAAGTCAACGGCCGGCCCTGAATGACTCAAGTGCGGCCAACTGCGCGCCGCTCTCGTCGAAGTTCCCGGGAGCCAGCCAAGCCTGGAACGTCCGGCGGAGATCAGGCCACTCTCGGTCGGTGATCGCGTACCAGGCGGTATCCCGACTGCGACCCTTATAGTGGGTGGCCAGCCGAAAGGTACCTTCATATCGAAAGCCAAGCCGGCGGGCAGCGACGTGTGACGGACCGTTCAAATCGTCACACTTCCATTCACATCGTCGGTAGCCGAGTTCGAAGCAATTGTTGATCATCAGGTACAGCGCTTCGGTCGCGGCAGTGGTTCTCTGAAGACTCGGCGAGAACGCCAGTGACCCGATCTCAAGTACCCCGTTTGGTGGGTCGATGCGCAGATAGGAGGCCAACCCGACGGCAACGCCAGATTTCACGACCGCGTATGGCAGCCATCCATCGAGCCTGGTGAGTCCATCGAGTTTCCGAGAAAGCTCATCGATATCGACGAATGGGCCGAACGACATGTAGGTCCACATGGAGGCCGAGGCAGGAGCGAAGGCCTCGAACAATTGGGCGGCATGGTCCGCAACGTCTACCGGCACCAGGTCGACCTGAGCCCCACGGAGTGGGGCGCCGGATGGCCGGGGAGGCTCCCGCCAGCCAAGCAGATCCTCACCGATCGGTTGTCCAAACTCATTGGTGCGAGTCACGCCGTGATCGTAGTGGCTGCCGTTCCTCCAGGCGCCCAACGTGCCTCAAGAGGGGTGCGGCCAGTGCCAGTTGGCGACCCGGGTGCCGAAGTGCGATGATCCGACGACCGTGAACAGTCCCATAGTCCAGATCTACACCATGCAGTCCGTCGAAGAGGCCTTGGCAGTGGCCGCGGTTGGCGTCGATCACCTGGGTGTTACGCCATCCGATCAAGGTCTACCGGGCGAGATCACCAACAGCCGAGCAGCGGAAATCTGCTCGGCGTTGATCGGGGTGGCGACATCGGTGGCGTTGAGTGTCGAAACCGACCTCGATGCCATTGAAGCCATGGTCAACGAAGTCGGACCCGACATTCTGCACCTTTGTGCACCGGCGGGCGCTTTGGAGCCTGCCAGGGTGGAGATGCTGCGGCGGCGGATCCCCCGGACTCCCATCATGCAAGCGATCGCGGTGACGGGTCCCGAGTCGGTTGAAGTAGCCAGGTCGTACGCCCGCTTTGTCGACTACTTGATCCTGGACTCGGTAAACCCGAACATTGCCGGCGTGGGAGCAGCGGGGACAATCCATGACTGGGATGTGAGCGCCGCGATCGTCGCCGCCGTCGAGCGACCGGTGATCCTGGCCGGTGGGTTGTCACCGGGGAACGTCGCGGCAGCCATCGCCCGCGTCCGCCCGGCGGGAGTTGATTCGCTGACCCACACGAACCGGCCCGTGGCATCCGGCGGCTTCGAAAAGGATCTCGGGAAGGTCGAGCGATTCGTTCTGGGGGCCAGGGGAGCGACACCATCGGACGAATAGTTGTCGTTGGTGATGCCAATGTGGACCTCGAACTTCGACTTCCCGAACGCGGAGTATCCCCGCACGGCAACCCGGATCCCCGGATGTTCGGCGGGGGCTCTGCGGCAAACACCGCCGCCGCTCTCGCCCGGCTGGGAGAGTCGTGTTCGTTTGTTGGCACGGTCGGAGACGACAGCTCTGGCCGATACGCGGTCGAAAGTTTGCGCCGAGCCGGAGTCGAAACCGGGTTGGTAGAGACCTCCACGGACGAGTCCACCGTCACCGTCATCACGGTCCTACCGACCGACGGGGACCGGCTCATATATGTATGGCCACCCCGGGGTGGTGCTCATGGTCGCCTACAACCGACTCAAACTCTCGCGGCCCTTGAGGGTTCCGACTGGCTCCACGTGTCAGGGATTTGTTTACGGCTGTCTCCGGCACGCGAGGCCATACTTGAGACCATGCAACGAGCGAGAGAGGCCGGCATTCCCGTTTCTTTCGATCTAAACCTCCGCCTTGAGAACTGGGGATGGGAGGACAACTTCCGAAATGTGGTCGAGAGCGCCATGCAGAGCGCGGACATGATCCTGGGTGCGGCAACCGACGAGATAATTCCGCTAGCCGGAATGAACGATCCGATTCAAGCGGCGACGCTGCTGGCAGGCCCGGACCGTCTGGTCGTCGCTCGACTCGGCAAAGAAGGTGCAGTGGCCTGCTCCGCATACGGCATCGCCAAAGCATCCAGCTTCGATGTCGAGGTGGTAGACACGGTCGGTGCCGGAGATGCATTCAACGCCGGCTTCATCACTGCCCGAAGACGAAACCTGGACACGGCCCAAGCCCTACGGTGGGGCAACGCCGTTGCTGCTCTCACGATCGCCGGAGCGGGAGCTCGCTCGACGCCAAACATTGATGAAGTCGAGCGGCTTCTGTCTACGTGACCGTGTCGATAGACACCGGTACCAAGGGCCCGAAGGCCGACCGCCGTTCGGGCCAAAGAGCCCTTGGCCCGAAGATAGGCGGGTAGATCTATTAGGCGCTCCGTTGCCAAAAGGACCAGCCGATCACCATGACGATACCCGACCACGCATAGCGGTCGTTGGTGTTGGTCGGGGGAGGGGAGCGGTCTCACCCAGCGAAACCCGATAGTAAGTAGTTGCCTTTTGGGAAAAATCCAGGAAACATTGACGTGACGAAGGAAGACGCGCTCCGAGGCCGAGAGGCGTAAGGTCAACGCATGAGTTTTCTACGACGCACCAAACCTGCTGCCGTCGGCAAACACTCCGAGACAGTCATCTTGAACGGCGACACCGCCCTCGAAGTAAGAGGTGAAGCTTCGTATCAGCCGCCACTCGAAGCGCTCGCCGGGGGACACTCCCGAGAGGGTGCGGACCGGCCGGTAATCGCCATACTCCGGCGCGAGCCAACGAACAAATACGACCCGAACGCGATAAAGGTCCTCGCTCGGCTAGAAAAGCAGCCCGACAAAGCGGCGATGCTCGTCGGCTACATCGCCAGAGAGAAAGCGGCCCTCATGGCCCCGGCGCTCGACCGCTTCGAGGCTAACGAGCAGCGCGTCGCTCTTCGAGGTCGGATTATCGGCGGGTGGGACCGAGGCGATGGCGACATTGGACACTTCGGTATCTGGCTGAAATACACGCCGAGCGACTTCGCCTGAGTGCAACGCCGTTACTCCCGATATCGTTCGCCGTAAGTGCGAGGACACCAGAGCATGAGGTTCCGTTCCCTTGGTCACGCTTGGCACCTCAATGCACGTATCAGGAAAGGCAACCGGGGGACGAGTGGACGAATCCTCCGGAGTACCCTGACCGTGACCAGTGAGCTACGAGCGCCCTAATTTGACACATCCGACCGGGGCCAACCGGCAGGAACAGGCAGCGGGCCAAACTCCATGAAAGAGCGTATTTGAGGTCATGGCCCGACGTTTAGGGCTGTGCCCGGGGGAGTCACTGCTGGGCGTTTTGAGCTTGCGCCTTACGAGTCTTTTCGAGTACGAAGTCAATGTGCAATAGGAATATTTCTCAGTCGACGAACTCCCATACATAGGGCGAGCGCCTCTCAGCAAGCGGGTC
>Ga0326597_10006548_pt1 | contig 15940 bp, 16 predicted proteins | sample RVTome_12_FD_203789 | JGI IMG/M metagenome (GOLD analysis project Ga0326597, IMG submission 203789) | Soil microbial communities from uranium-contaminated site in the Upper Colorado River Basin, Wyoming, United States - RVT100D185 | ecosystem: Environmental > Terrestrial > Soil > Contaminated >...
GGCCCTCTCCAGTGATGGATTACGGGTCATAGGCATTGCAGAAAAGCGCAGTGAGGGCAGGCTTTCACCCGAAAACCCAAAAGACCTCTCCTTCGTTGCGTTCCTCGCCATGAAAGACGGTCTTCGGAAAGAGGTTCCCAAAGCGCTTGCTCGCGCGCACAGTGCGGGTATTCGAGTGGTGATGATAACGGGCGACCATCGTGCAACGGCCGAAGCGATCGGCCGTGAAGCTGGGATATACAAAGAGGGAGATAGTGTTATGACCGGTGCAGAGATAGACAAGCACTCGGACCTTGTGCTCAAAGAAAAGATAGCCAGGGTCACTATTTTTGCGCGCGTTGCACCCGAACACAAACTTCGCATCATTCGTGCATATCGGGCACGTGGCGAGATCGTGGCCATGACGGGAGATGGCGTCAACGACGCGCCATCGCTCGTTGCCGCGGACCTCGGGGTCGCGATGGGCGGTATCGGGACTGAGGTGGCAAAGGAAGCTTCGGATATCGTGCTTTTGGACGACAACTTTGGCTCCATCGTCTCCGCCGTTGAAGAGGGGCGCGGCATCTATAAGTCCATCAGAAAAGTCGTTCTGTATCTTTTCTCAACGAGCGTTGGGGAAGTCATCGCGATAACCGGTGCCCTTATCGCAAGCATCCCGCTACCGCTTCTTCCTGCACAGATAATCTGGCTCAATTTCGTCACTGACCCGTTCCTCGATGCCGCGCTCGCGATGGACCCGAAAGAGAGGGGACTTCTCTCAGGACGCTTCGAGCGACCGAAAAAGTACATCATCGACAAGCTTATGACCTCGCGCATGATCGTGATGGCGATCCCTATGGGACTCGGCTCGCTTTTTCTCTTTTCGCAATACTACGAAGGCGACATGACGAAAGCATGGACGATGTCGCTCACCGTCCTCGCGGTCTTCCAGTGGTTTAACGCATGGAACTGTCGCTCGGAAGAAAAGTCGATTTTCACCATGAACCCATTCTCAAACCTCTACCTTGTGGGAGCGACCGGCATCGTCGTTGTTCTGCAGCTTTTGGCCATCTACACGCCTTTCTTACAGGGGATCCTCAACACGACTGCCCTCAATTTGAACGAATGGTTCATCGTTATAGCACTTGCTTCAAGCGTCGTACTCGCGGAAGAAGCGCGCAAGTTCCTCTATCGGATATGGTATCCAAAAAAGGCTTTTGCATAGCGTTTATATCCTTTGTGCTAGGATAGGAATTATGAAAGTCTCGGGGTGGGTAGCGAAAACACTCGTCATCCTGTGTTTTCTCCTTCTCACATCCTTTTTTCTGCACGAGCTTGTACCGCACCATCACCACGCTGCCATTTACGGCGACGGGATCCAAGCGACTCTCCACTCTTCCGACAGGTACTGGGCACTTTTGGTGCTTTTGATGTTCATCGGAATAACAGTTCCGTCCATGCGGGCGTTTCTCGAGGGGGTCTTTGCATCGGGCGCGGATGAACACGTGTGCACGATACGACTTCCACGCGACCCGCCATCACTTACGCTCACGACACGTCTTTTCAAACGAGGTATCCTTCATCCAAAATTGTGCGGGTAGGAAAACGGAACAGCATTATCCGTTTAACTGCCAACAATGAAACAATTAGTTACTTTTGTATTTGTCGCAGTCCTCGGACTTGGCGCATGGTGGCTACTATCGCAGAGTCCGCAAGGACCTGCTGTAGTTGCGCTCGGAACCTCTGAAGGTCCGATACGCGCGTCTGTTGTTACGAGTCCGGAACATCCACAAGCCGGAGAAGAAACAATGCTAACGTTCTCGTTCACCGATGCGAGTGGCATGCCTGTCACGAACCTCATGGGACACCACACACGCAAAGTGCACGTTGCGATCCTCTCCGAAGACCGCAATATCCACGGCCACATTCATCCGGAGGACTTTCCTGAGCGCAACACAGGGTTACCTGCAGGCACCTACGCAGTAACCTTCCCGTTCCCGCACGAGGGCCGCTATATCGTCGGGGTCGATGTCGTAAACCCGGAAGGTTCACTCGCAAAACAGTTCATCGTCGATGTGGGCGGCTCACCCTCGATGGGACGTGTGTCGTATGACATGACGCGTGAAAAGTGCTTCGCTTCCTACACGGAAGAAGGCACCGATCGCTACGTGCAGCCCATCGCTATGGATGTGACGACCGTGCCCTGTCCGCAGGGATACGGTGTCATCTTCACGCCGCCTGAAGCCATCAATACAGGTGTGCCCGCCCGGCTTGCGTTCGGCGTGACGAAGAACGGTGCTCCGGTCACTGACCTCGCGATGGTCATGGGTGCCGCGATCCATTTCGCTATCGTGCCTGATTCCTTCGACACGCTTCTTCATCGGCACGGTGACGCCGCATCCGCTGAAGACGATCACTCGCACGACGAGGACTCTGCACATGAGGTAGAAGGACTGTTCGGACCCGACCTTGTCTCAGAACCCATTGTCTTTCCGAAAGAAGGCAACTACACACTTATCTTCGAGTTCAAGCATCACGATGAGCTTGTCTACGGTCGCTTCGATCTTGCGGTCGAACCGGGGGTAGAAGCTACCGGTGAGACGAAGATGCTTATGGTCCACCTCGAAGGAGGAAAGATGAGCGAGGGTTCGAACACGTGGAGCGTGAAGCAGGGGGATATGGTGATGTTCCACATCATGGCGGATGCACCAGAAGAGTTCCACGTGCACGGGTATGACGAATCGCGGGAATTCGAAGCCAACGAAGAAGCAACGCTCACTTTCTTCGCAGACACGGCCGGACGTTTTCCCATAGAGCTTGAAGGCTCGAAGGCGGACATTGGTGTTCTTGAGGTACAACCGCGTTAACGTATGCGAATGCTCTTTCCGTCTCTCGGAAGCGTGCTCGTTTGGTGTGCGCCGGCTCTAGCGTCGGCGCATGCCTTCGGGCAGCAGTATTCGTTGCCACTCCCTCTCAATCTCTACATAGCTGGCGGTGTCTGCGCCTTTCTTGCTTCTTGCGCTCTTCTCATCTTCCTGAAGAAGGGAAGAGTAGTGCCGGAGTTGATCGTGCCTATACCCGAAAAAGTGTTCGATGTCGTTCGCACAATACTCTCGTGGGGAGTGCTCGCGATCCTCGGCGTTTGTCTTGTTGTCGGACTTTTCGGACCCTCTACCTCATACGACAATCTGCTCGTCATCGTTTTTTGGATAGGGCTCGTGCTCGTCGTCCCATATAGCGCAGTACTCGTCGACGGACTGTGGGAGTTTAGCAGTCCTTTTAAGCGAGTTGGTAGCTTCTTTGCAAAGAGGCAAGTGAACGAATGGAGCGACGGATATTGGCATGCGGTTGCCGGATACGCAGTCCTTATCGTGCTCGAGCTCTTTCTTTCGCAGTACTCAACGACACCGAAACTCCTCAGCGTCATCATTCTTGTCTACACTGTGTGGCTCGGAGTAGCCGTCATGTGGTGGGGGCTCACGTGGCTCAACTACGGCGAAGTGTTCACGGTTTTTATTCGTACCGTCGGTACGATAGCATCGTTGCGTATCGAGGAGGGAAAACTTGTGCTCGCTTCGCCTGCAACACGACTCGCTACGGCAACCACGTCGCATCTTTCGCTTGTCGTGTTCATCCTGTTCGGGCTCGCAGCGACCGCGTATGACGGTATCCGCGACACGCTTGCGTGGTTCCAACTACTTAACCCTATTCCGTTCGGCACATTCGCTGATACATCACTCTTCAGCTTCGTTGTTCTTCCACTCCTTTTCTTTGGTCTCTATGCGGGAGCGATGTACGCGATGCAGAAGCTTGTGGGAGAACACGATTCGGTAGAGCGCTACATGCTGCGCTTCGCCTTCTCGCTCATACCCATCATGATCGCGTACCACTTCGCACACTACTTTGAGCTCATCTTCACGACTGGTGCGTATGCGATCCCGCTCATCTCCGACCCTTTCGCGCTTGGATGGAATCTTTTCGGTACCGCGGCCATTGATGCGTCAAGGCTCATCGGTGCGCAAGCTATTTGGTATGTGCAATTCGTAACCATCGTCGGCGCACATATCTTCGCGGCGTACGTCGCGCACAGAATAGCACTTATGGAATTTGTCGACCATCGGCGCGCGCTTCTGAGCCAACTACCACTCATCGTCCTGATGGTCTTCTACACCGCTTTCGGTCTCTGGATACTCGGCCAACCCTACATGCCTCCGGTCTAGCAAAGAAAGGCTGAAATGTGTAAAATACGCGCATGGTTAGAACGCTTGTCGGAATTGTAGCTGTATTCCTTGGTGCCGCGATACTGCTCTACGTATGGGGTACGCCTCGGGTGGAGGCTCCGATAGTCGGCAACTACAGCTGGCAGTTCACCGAGCTCTCGGAAAGTATTGACGTACCTGGTATGCCGCGCACAGGAGTTGCACTCCTCGTGGGAGACGCAAAACACGAGATAGGAGAATTTGACGGCTCGTGCGCAGCTATCAAAGGCTCCGGTTGGGAGTTGCTCGAAGGTGAAAAAACAGGCGCCATCTGCTGGTGGGCGGGGGGCGGTAGCGAAATAGGTGTTTTCATCGAAAATAACAAAGACGTTGTCAAAGTCGGTACTCTCGACGAAGGTAGCGCTGAGGTACCCGGTTTTCGTGGCGACTTCAAAAAAATCTTTGAGCTCTGAGGCTTAAAAAGCCTTGTTTTGAGGGTTAGAATTGTCTTTGTTCGCAGTGCATAATCAGGTGGACACGAGGCTAAAAAATAGGCTATTATTGCCGGATGCTCTCAGAGCCCATACGGGAGCTCCTCTCCAAGGTCCAGGCTGCTGAGGAGGCCCATCAGAATACCCCTCAAGGGGAGATTTTAGAGGTCTCGACGATCGTCGGAAAGGCAGCTTCTCTCTACGAAAAGATCCGATACCTCATCGACTATCGCGAAGAGCACACCATTCGCCGCGCGGCACTTGAACGCATCTTAAAACGCCGTGTTTTCATCGAACAAAAGGCGGAAAGTGGCTTGATCCTTTTGCAGGAGCTCGTAGATGGGAAATACATCCCAAAAGAATTGGTGACCGAAGAACTTGCACGAGAGATAGACAGCATCATCGCCAAGTACCTCGAGCTCGCCCGTCTGGCGCAGTCGGGCAACTCTGTCGGCAGGCGCATTATCAGTTTTGCAGCGACCGAGATCGATGCGCACATCTCACCGGTCGAGTACGCGATCGACCATGAGAGTACCGAAGCACTCTATAAGAGCCTCAAAGGGCATGTCAGCGCATACGGACAGTCTGAAGAAATAGTCAACGCTCAGTTGTACTGTGCCTGCTGGCGAGCATTGCTTGGTGCCGACGACGAGCGGCTTGGATACGCGCTCTGGCTCCTCTACGTGCCGGGGTGGGGGAATGGCGTGGACCTCGAAGAAACCGCACAAAAACTCTCCGGCATCGTCGGCAATATTCGAGCAGCGGTCAATCACCCGCTGCAGTGGCGCATCGCTCCGAAGATAAAGAATGAAAGTATCTACTTTCGCATTATTCGCCGTATCCTTGAGGCACAGAAGGGTGGGGCAGGCCGCACTCTCGAAAGTGTCTCGGCGCTTGAACAGTTCACGCGCGACTTTCTCGAACAGACCTATGAGCACGAGAACGAGCGTATTCAGAAGAGCGGTATTCGTGCTGTCATCTATCTTTTCTTTACAAAAATGGCCGTCGCGCTGGTCGCTGAACTTCCGTACGAGATCATCGTACTTGGCGGTGTCCACTACCTGCCGCTTTCGGTCAACATTCTCTTTCACCCGCTCCTCCTCTTTGCGCTCACGCGCCGCGCAGGCGCGCTCGACGAGTCGAACACGAAAGCCATCATTGAGGGGTTGCAGGGTGTGCTCTACGAAGGAAAGACGCGTGCGATAAAAGTCCAGAGTGGGTTCTCGAAATTCACGATCGCATTCGGTTTTGCGTACCTGCTTCTCTTCTTCTTCGTATTTGGAGGCGTCGTCGGCGTTCTGCAGCTCTTACACTTCAATCCGGTCTCCATCGGCCTTTTCCTCTTCTTTCTCGCGCTCGTTTCCTACTTCGCGTTCCGCATCCGGTACCGTGCACGCCGCTGGAAGCTCGTACGTGAACAAGGGACAATGTCTATCATCGTCAGCGTTCTTGCGGTGCCTATCGTGCGCGCAGGAGAATGGCTTTCTCGCACATTCTCGACTATTAACGTATTCGTTTTAGTGCTCGATTTCATTATCGAGACACCCTTCAAACGTTTGCTCCACTTTGCAAATCAGTTTTTGATGTATTTGCGGGAGAAGGGGGAAGAAATACGGTAGGCGCTCGCGATTTATAATTTCTCATCTGCGAAACTCGCTTCGCTCAGACAATCCTCGACGAGAAATTATAAAGTAGCTCGCGGCACCGTGGGGAAGGAGGTAGAATAGTTGACATTATGTCGGATAACCCCTGGGAACGAGCGCTCTCGCAGTTGCGTTCTGCGGCGTCGCATCTTGAACTTTCTGCAGGTCTTATCGCGCGTCTGGAGAAGCCAGACAATATCCTCGAAGTCTCAGTGCCGGTAGAGATGGATGATGGACGCACGGAAACCTTTCACGGATACCGCATACAGCACAACAACATCCGTGGACCGTACAAAGGCGGCTTACGATTCCACCCGAAGGTGGATATGGACGAGGTGAAAGCGCTCTCGCTGTGGATGACGATAAAGAACGCCGTTATTGATGTCCCCTTCGGAGGTGGTAAGGGCGGTATTACCGTCGACCCGAAAAAGCTTTCCGAAGGAGAACTTGAGCGTCTCACTCGAAACTTTACGCGAGAGATCTCCTCCGCTATCGGGCCGGAAGTAGACGTGCTGGCACCCGATGTGAACACCAACGCTAAGGTCATGGGTTGGATCCGTGATGAATATTCCAAGCTCGTAGGTGAGGACAGTCCTGCGGTCGTTACCGGTAAAGCGGTCGCCGAGGGCGGCATTCAGGGCCGCACTGAAGCAACAGGGCTTGGCGGGTTCCATGTCCTCTCCGAGGTAATGAAGCTCACCGGTCGGACGCATAGGGGAGCAACAGTGTCTATCCAAGGGTTTGGGAACGTCGGCAGTTTTCTTGCTGAGTATTTGAAAGGATCGGGTTTCAGAATAGTCGCACTTTCCGACTCGAAGGGTGGGTTGTACATCGCAAGCGGTATTCCTGATCTAAAAACAGTGGCGCAGTGTAAGGAGCAAAGCGGCAGGCTTGCCGGTTGTTACTGTGTGGGGAGTGTGTGCGACCTTTCCAATATGGAAGTTCTTGGAGGCCGCGACATTTCTCCGGACGAGGCACTTACGCTTCCGGTCGATATTGCGGTCCCCGCAGCGCTCGAGAACGCTATTACAAAAGAGAACGCTGAACGAGTACAAGCGAGTATCGTGCTTGAAATGGCCAACGGCCCAACGACGAGCGAAGCCGATTCGATCCTCAACAAGAAAGGCGTACTCGTTATACCGGATGTGCTTGCGAATTCCGGCGGTGTTGCCGTCTCATACTTCGAGTGGCACCAGAATATGCATGAACAAGAGTGGTCGAGAGACGATGTACTCAAGAAATTGAGGGAAAAAATGGAGGAGGCTTCGCGCACAGTGTATACGACGTCAGAAGAATACGTGGTGACCCCGCGTGAGGCAGCATATATCGTAGCGCTGAAAAGACTCTCTGAGTGATCAATACGTGCGGTATACTGTTTCCATGGATATTTCCAAAGTTGAACAGTTTGCCACTCCTTTACTTCGAGCTGGCATCACCGTTCTCTTTCTATGGTTCGGCCTTTCGCAGCTGACGAGTCCCTCCGACTGGGTCGCGTGGGTGCCACCGTGGACTGAGAATTTTGGCCTCAGTGCAACCGTCGTCGTGCTCCTCAACGGTCTTTTTGAGACTGTTCTCGGAGCGCTCCTTGCAATTGGTTTTTACACACGACTCGCGGCATTTCTCCTTGCCCTCCACCTGCTTCTCGTCGCCTACGAGATCGGATATAACGACATCGGTGTGCGCGACTTTGCGCTCGCTATCGCGACGCTCTCGCTTGCATTCTTCAAGTCAGATCAATACACGATCGATACGAAGCTGTCGAAAGAGAACACCCCCGCTTCCAATTCCACCAGTATCAGCTAAGATACGGCATGCCTACTGGTGCCGAGAGATTCGTCCAACAAATAGTAAAGAAAGCTGGCCTTGCAGCTCTTAAGCGTTTCGGAAAAGACGGCGTGCACTACAGCAAGTCTGCTCATCGTGGCGACGTGGTCACGAAAGCGGACCTTCTTTCGAATTTGATCATCGTCAGCGCGATAAAAAAGCGCTACCCTACGCACGGCATTATCTCGGAAGAAACGGGAAAGTCGAACACTGATGCGGACTATATATGGATAATCGACCCGATAGACGGCACCTTCAATTTTGCAACGAACGTGCCGCTGTTTGGCGTCATGGTAGCGCTGGCCTACAAAAAGAGCATTATTCTTTCTGCGATTTTTCTCCCTTCTGATGACGAGCTGTATTTCGCACGGCGCGGCAGGGGAGCGTACATGAACGGTAAGCGCCTTCGCTGTTCACGTATCAAAAACTGGTCGTCGTCGGCCGGTGTTGGCCCGACGTGGCTGAGCCCGCGAAGCCTCCGATTCCTCAAAGGCCTTCTTACGGAGGCAAAAAACAAGAAGATGATGTTCTCTGGCTTAGGAAGTATCGCTATCGATGCCGCCTACATTGCAGCCGGTAAACGCGACTGGTTCGCTGGTTTGAATGGAAAACTCCACGATTTCGCGCCGGCCTACCTTTTGATGCGCGAAGCTGGCTGCAAGGTTACGAACATACACGGTAAGGACTGGACGTTCGAGGACAGGGAAGTTCTTGCTGCGAATCCCGTACTTCACAAGAAACTCCTGAAGCTCGCGAAGGGCGTATAACTCACGCCCTTGCGCTTTCGAGATATATTGCTATAATTTTTTTATGGATCGAGTGGTAAACGGTTCGGTACATCATGTCCGGTTTTCTTCGAAAGCCGGCGTTTGCCACATCTAAGTTTTTACTCTCAGGGTGTCAAAAGCGGGCTTTCGAGCCCGCTTTGCGTTCATGGTGGACGCATCGAGTTCTTCGACATGGAGGGTGCGATGCACTACGATCAGCAGGACTACGAAGCAGAACAAGAACGACGTGCGGCGAGAGCAGCGCGCAGGGCCCAGCTGCGTGAACGCTATGCGAAAGAGGCAGCATCCAGTTCTCTCACGCTCGCGTTTCCGACAGGAAAGAGCATGGAAGATCCGACGCTTGAGCTCCTTTCAAAAGCGCATGTCAGCGTTCGCCGGGGCCATGTGCGGGAATGCACAGCGACGCTATCGGGACTTCCCGGATTCAAGGATGCACTTTTCCTGAAGCTCCCCCTCGTCGGGAAGCTCATCAGAGACGGGCACTTCGCGGTAGGCCTCACTGCGCTCGATAGGCTGATCGAAGACGGCTACAAGAACGAGGTCGTCATCGTGAAAGCTTTGCCCTACAGCCGGGCGGGGAACGGTGGCACTCGCTGTGTGCTGTTTTGCAAACAGTCGTCCGGGTCCAAGGATCCGATGACTGCGCTCAAGTTACGAAAGGAGGTACGTGTGGTCTCAGAGTATCCCGAAGAGACACGCACCTTCCTCTCAGTGCACGACATCGACGCCTCCGTTCATTCGTGCCCGGGTTCGGCGGAAGCGCTTGTGGTCGCAGGGCTCTACGATTGGGGCGTCGCGCTCACGGAGACCGGAACGTCGCTCAAAGTGAATGGCCTCAAGGAAGTGACGACCATCTTCGAATCGCAGGTCGTGCTCGTGGCGAACCCTGATGCGTATGAGATCGAAGAGGTGCGGCAATACGCCAGTTTCCTTGGTCAACTCCTCACGGGCGTCATCGAGGCGCGCGAAAAGCGCTACATTACGATGAACGTTCCCGCCGCGTGCGTGGAGGCTGTGAAAGCGGCACTCCCCGCACTGAAGAGCCCGACGGTCCAGCCGCTCTCGGAGGAAGGCTACGTCGCCGTTTCCTCAGTTGTACCGACCGCCGGCCTTGCAGAGCTGAAGCTCAAGCTCCTGAGGCTTGGCGCAAGCGGCATCGTCGAGCTCGATGCTTACTCAATCATGTGAGTTCTGCATCAGGCTCCATACTCACGCCCGTCCCCCTAGGGGGACGGGCGATCCTTTTTCATCTCTTGACAGAAATACGAGGGAAGGTACAGTGCAGGGGATGAATCGAATTTCCGCAACAATCTCCGCTCGACGACGAACAGCTTCCTTTGAGGCTGTTTAGAGCGTTTGTAACACCTACACAAACATTCCAGAACGGCCTCAAGGGGCCGTTTTTCGCTAGAGATGCAACCTGAAAGGCGCATCCCTGGCGATGCGTTCTTTCACAACTGGAGGAAACGATATGTCGAGATTCCCACGTGCAGATCTCACGCTGGTAGAAGCCCTTCGCGAATGGCGTGACGAAGTCGTGAAGACGGGCGCCGACGAGAAACGAGTGGACGGCATCGTCCAGCGTATCGAGCTCCTCGGCAAGGGGAGCAACAAGATGCGCGCAATGGAGGCGGACGACCTCAAAAGCTCACTGACCCGGCTTCTCGACCTCATCAGGGCTTACCCGGGTGATCCGTTTGTTGCGTGTCACGAGGACGTCCTCGTCATCGCGGTCGCGGCGTACTCCCTCGTGCCCTACAATGGCAAGTCCTAAGGAAAGGAAGCGTCCGATGGGTGAACAGCTCTACCCGAAATTGGAAGACCTCGTCGCACGCATGCGTGCGACGGGAGAGTTCGCCGAGCAGTTCCTAACCGCCGAAATCCTTCGGAGGCAGGTACTAGCGGACCGAGCAGTCATCCTACCAAAACCGCCCAACAAGTACTGCACGGCGTCTGGGCCAATTCTCGCGCACGTTGCGCGTAGAAAAACGCGCGACCCTACTGTGCAGGAGTTGGCGCAGGTCTTTGTAGACCCTGCTCTCGGCAGCAACGGTGTGATGAGGTGTATTGTTGCTCAACTCATCGCAACTACTCCGCCCAACATTAGACTCTTCGCCATCACGAAGCGTCTCGGTGTCGGGTCGGTGCTCATTAGCTACGACTTCCGTCCTGTTACGAAGCGTGTCATGGGTGTTGAAGAGTGGCGGGCCAGAGTCGGGCTCGGCGACCGACTGCCTGACTCAGCGCTTCCAAGAAGTCATCCGAACCCTCGGGACGGGGAGCGATGGCTCTATCTCCAATTTTGACGGAGGGATGTCTCTGTCAAACACAAATAAGGCGCACGCGGTTGTTGCAACCGCGTGCGCCTGAATCTTTTGCCTTTCCTGTGAGGTATACTTTTTTCATGTATAAAATCGTCGTATACGTGCCGGTCGCAGATGCCGACAAGGTACGCCAAGCCATAGGGGACGCCGGTGGTGGCAAAATAGGCGCTTACAGTCATGCAAGTTTTTCTTCGCGCGGGATAGGGCGCTTTATGCCTCTCGAGGGAGCGAAGCCTGCAATAGGAAAGGTGGGAAAATTGGAGGAAGTGGAGGAAGAGCGTGTCGAGTTCGTCTGCGAGACGCACTGCCTCGACGAAGTCATCGCCGCCATCAGGAAAGCACACCCTTATGAGGAGCCCGCTATTGAGGCGTGGAAGGTGGAAGACCTTCGCTAGCGCATGTCGTTTTTTCTGGTAAAATGACTCCTTAGAACTATGCGACGCATCGGGGAAAAATGCGCAGTATTCGGGGTCTACGGAAAGGGCCTCGACGTCGCTAGAATCTCCTTTTTCGGGCTCTTCGCACTCCAACACCGCGGCCAAGAATCTTCCGGTATCGCGACCGCCGACGGTGAGATACTCAAACTCCACAAAGGCATGGGGCTTGTCTCACAGGTCTTCAACGATCAGCTTATTGAAAGTCTCAAAGGCCACATCGCGGTCGGGCACAACCGGTACTCGACGGCTGGGGGCACACACGTGAAGCACGCACAGCCCATGATAGCGGCTGGTTCTCAGGCGCTTACCAAGACCGCCTACGAGGATGCACATCCGAGCTTGAACGATTCGGTCTCACTCTCTTCGCCCCCGCAAGACGGCGCCATCGCGCTCGCACACAACGGCAATCTTCCTACGACGGACGCGCTTGTCGAGTTTTTACATTCGAAAGACGTGGATACGACCGAGTTCTCGGACTCTCGCATGATCGTGGAGGCTATCGCAGCGTATATGCGCGATGGCGATACGCTCGAAAACGCCATCAAAAATGTTTACCCGCTCCTTACTGGAGCGTTCTCGCTTCTCATCATGTCACGCGACTCTCTCATCGCCGTGCGCGATAGGTGCGGTATACGGCCACTCGCGCTCGCCAAGCTCAATGGCGGTCATGTTATCGCTTCCGAAACGTGTGCCTTCGCACCCATTGGAGCTGAATTTGTGCGCGAGATAGGAGCGGGAGAAATGGTTGTCGTCGATGAAAAGGGAGTACACACAGAACAACTTGCAAAAGCCGACCCAAAACTCGACATCTTTGAGTTCATTTACTTTGCTCGGCCGGACAGCGAACTTCTAGGTAAATCGGTCTACGAAGTGCGCAAGAACTTTGGTGTTCAGCTTGCCAAGGAATATCCGGTAAAGGCAGATATCGTCATTCCAGTACCGGAAACCGCTATCGCCTCGGCGGTCGGCTACGCGCAAGCACTCGGCATCCCTTTTGAAATGGGACTCACGAAGAATCGCTACATCCATCGTACGTTCATAACCCCCGAGCAGCACGTGCGCGAACAAGGCGTGCGAGCAAAACTGACGGCGATCCCAGAAGTCATTAGAGGCAAGCGCGTCGTTGTCTTCGACGACTCTATCGTGCGGGGAACCACTTCACAGCAGATAGTAAAAATGCTTTTTGAAGCGGGTGCCAAAGAGGTCCATTTTCTCGTCGCCTCGCCGCCGGTAAAGTTCCCCGATTTTTACGGTATCGACACACCAAAACAGGATACGCTCATCGCGGCCACCAAATCAGTTGAGGAGATAGAAAAGTATCTTGGCGCCACCTCGCTCCGCTACCTCTCGTACGACGGCATGATAGCGGCGACAGGGCTCTCTGCCGGCCAGTTCTCCACCTCGTGTTTCAACGGCGTCTATCCGATAGACATTCTTGGGCGCGCAAAAGAAGTAAATTTCAAAGCCTAGACAAGTCGTTCATGCGCTTGTAGTCTTGGCCAATGGCATATACTCCAAACGGCACAGTTCTTAAAAAGTACGCGGATGTTTTAGTAAATTTTGCGCTCGGCGGGGGGAAGGGTATCAAAAAAGGCGAGGTAGTGCGGGTATCCGCATCAGAATCGTGCAAGCCGCTCTACATTGCGGTGTGCAACGCGATAGTCGATTCGGGCGGCCACGTCATCTCGAATTACGGTCCTGACGATGAGAAAGGCGACAAACGTCGCAATGAAAGCTTTACGCGCTACTTTTATGAACACGCAAAACCACATCAGATACAATTCTTTCCAAAGAAATACCTTGGGGGCCTCGCTGGCGAAATAGATCACTCGATTTTTATCCTTTCGGAAGCGGACCCTCACGCGCTCAAGGGTGTGGACCCAAAGAAGATAATGCAACGAGGCGTCGCGCTCAAGCCGTATAAAGACATGCTCAACCAAAAAGAGTGGAAGGGGAAGTTCACTTGGACTATCGCACTCTACGGTACTCCAGCGATGGCTAAGGAAGCGGGGCTCTCAGAAAAAGAGTACTGGAATCAGATAATCAAGGCCTGTTTCCTCGACGAGCGGGACCCAATTGCAAAGTGGAAGCAGGTGTATCGCGACATCGAAAAGTACCGCTCTCGGCTCAATAAGCTCTCGCCGAAAATAGACAAACTGCACGCAAAAGGTCCCGACATGGACATTTGGTACACGCTCGGTGAAAAGAGGCACTGGCACTCCGGAAGCGGACGGAACATACCCAGCTTCGAGATATTCACGTCGCCGGATTGGCGCGGCACAGAGGGCTGGGTCCGCTTCAATCAGCCGCTCTATCGCTACAGCAACAAGATAACGGGCATTCAGTTGTGGTTCAAGAACGGTCGTGTCGTGAAGTCGAAGGCAAAGACCAATGAAAAACTCCTGAAGGAAATGATAGCGACGAGAAATGCCGACAAAATAGGAGAGTACTCGCTTACCGATAGTCGCCACTCGCGCATCACGAAGTTTATGGCGGAAACGCTCTTCGACGAGAACATGGGAGGGAAGTACGGCAACACGCACCTCGCGCTCGGCATGAGCTACCGCGACACCTATGCGGGCGACGTTTCCAAACTCACCACAAAACAAGCAGAAAAACTTGGCTTCAACGACTCATCGGTACATACCGACATCATCTCCACGACCCGCCGCACCGTAACCGCGCACCTCAAGAACGGCTCCACAAAAGTCATCTACAAGGACGGGCGATTCGTACTATAAAGTAACGTATGAACGAGCAGGTGATTACAATGGTCGAGGGCGTTGTTCCCGAGAACAAATGGCAGGCACTTCAGGAGGGCTATGCAAGTGTCTCGCTCTCGCCGCCAGAAGGCATCGTGCAGTCGTATATCATGCAGGGAAAAGCGGATCCCTCGCTCTGGCGGCTTGTCACTGTGTGGCAGAGCTTGGAAGCGCTGAAAACGATGCAGCAGACACATAGCGTGCCGCCGGGCATACGGATATTCCGAGACGTAGGCGTACAGCCGCAGGTGACCATATTCGAAGTGCGGAGATGTTTGAGATGAAGACGGTTTATTTTGTGAGGCATGGGGAAACGCCGAACAATGCCGAACGGCGATTTAATTTTCCCGACACACCACTTTCTGAGACCGGAAGGAAGCAGGCGGAAGAAATTGCAAAACGATGCAGCAAACTCTCGCTGGAGTTCATTGTCGCAAGTTCCATGAAAAGAGCATGTCAGACTGCTTCTATAATCAGTGAAAGAGTTGGTATCGAATTCGGAAGTAGCGATGTATTTGTCGAAGGTACTTATACTTCACGATTCTTTGGCAAGTCGACTCGTGATCCTGAGGTAGGGGCTATCATCAAAACGTGTTGGGAGAATTTCTCGAATCCAGATTTTCGTCTCGAAGATGGAGAGAATTTCAGCGACTTAAGAAATCGCGCGCTCGCCGCTCTAGAGTATCTGTCGAACCGCAAAGAAAACAATATCCTAGTCGTCAGCCATGCCTTCTTCATCTCAATCGTCGTTTCCGTGGCAGTGTTTGGCCCGAATATCTTGCCCGACGAGTGCCAAGGTGTCGTGCGCGGCTTTGATCTAATGGAAAACGCCGGTCTAACCGTGCTCACCTATGACGCGCCTATTCACAAATCTATCGGCGAGCCGATCTCCCCCTGGCAGCTAAAGGTCTGGAACGACCACGCGCATCTCGGATGAGTTATACACATGGACGAGTGGAGCTGAGGCGGTATACTCACAATCCCTATGAAAATTTCGATTCCCGCAGGCACACTTAAATTCTTGATTGGTTGGGCTGCCGTATTTCTCTTCCGCCTCATTCCGTTTCGGCCACCAAATTTCGAGCCCATGCTCGCCACGATGATGCCCTTTTCGAAGCGTTTTGGGCCTCTAGGGAGCTTTCTTTTCGGCTTCCTAGGTATTGTGCTCTACGACGCGATTACGAGCGGTTGGGGAAGTTGGACATGGGCGACCGCCGTTTGCTACGGACTCCTAGGTGTCGGGGCCTACTACTTTTTTCGTAATCGCGAAGCTAGTGTAAAGAATTTCCTTCTGTTCGGTGTACCAGCCACGATTGCATACGATGCTGTAACCATGCTAATCGGACCTGTTTTTGGACACCAATCGCTCGTAGTAGCCGTCGTCGGTCAGATTCCGTTCACCCTCATGCATATCCTCGGGACGGTGGTTTTTGCGACGCTCCTTAGCCCCGTGCTCTACCGATGGGTAGTGCGAAACGAAGCCTTGGAGTTTT